>Ga0214919_10004342_pt1 | contig 20791 bp, 17 predicted proteins | sample LL1503_MetaG_FD_177994 | JGI IMG/M metagenome (GOLD analysis project Ga0214919, IMG submission 177994) | Freshwater microbial communities from Lake Lanier, Atlanta, Georgia, United States - LL-1503 | ecosystem: Environmental > Aquatic > Freshwater > Lake | place: USA: Georgia | collected... | reverse complement strand
TTTAAGAGAATATATTTCTTTTTAAATCCGCTCAATTTATTTCCCTAAAATAGAATTAATTTTTTCGAGCTCATCACTTGAGAAAGTTAAATTGTCAAGACATTTTAATGAGTCTGCGATTTGATTTGCTTTACTAACACCTAATACGATAGACGTAATTCGATTGTCTTTTAAAACCCATGACAATGCCATCTGAGCTAAATTCTGACCTCTATTAATCGCTATTTCATTCAATTTTACCACCTTCGCAATTTTTTCATCTGTGATGGCATCGCTTTCAATGGCACCATTACCTCTTTTGTTGGCAGCTCTTGAATCAGCTGGAATCCCCTTTAAATATTTATTGGTTAATAGTCCTTGTTCAAGTGAAGAGAAAGTAATACATCCTATTCCTTTATCATCCAATACATCCAACAATCCATTTTCAATCCAACGATCAAACATGGAATATCTTGGTTGATGGATTAAACATTTGGTACCAAGGTTATTTAAAATTGAATTGGCTATCTCTGTTTCTTTTGCATTGTAACTAGAAATACCCACATACAATGCTTTGCCTTGACGAACGATTAAATCCAATGCTGCCATTGTTTCTTCAATGGGTGTTTGTGGATCTGGTCGGTGGTGATAATAAATATCCACATAATCTAATCCCATTCTTTGTAAGCTTTGGTCTAAACTAGCTACTAGATATTTTTTTGATCCCCAGTCGCCATAAGGTCCATCCCACATTCCCCAACCAGCTTTGGTAGAAATTACCAACTCATCACGATACTTTTTAAAATCATCTTTATAAATTTTCCCAAAGGTTTCTTCAGCAGATCCTGCAGGCGGTCCGTAATTATTGGCTAAATCAAAATGGGTAATACCTGCATCAAAAGCAGTTTTTAAAATCGAACGAGCATTTTCTAGGTCATCGATTGCTCCGAAATTGTGCCATAGGCCCAATGATAATGCGGGTAGCAGTAAGCCACTTTTTCCACATCTGCGATAAGGCATGTTTTTGTAACGGTCAGGGTTTGCTTGGTAACTCATTTTGTTTTATTTGTTTATTACTAAATTAAGGGCTCTTTCCATGATTTCTAAATCGATTACTCCTCTAAATCCACTGAATCCAACAGAGAGTATTTCTCCATTCGGTAATTTTAGTGGTTGTCCTCCTTCCCATCCAATTAAATCAGGACTTTCAATTCCATTGCTATTTTCTTCAATGATTTTAGTGAAAACTAATTTCTCATATTCACCTGTCTTAATGCCGGTCAGCCAGACTTGGCTGGCTTTTGTCCAGGCTACTTTGTAGGTCTCTCTGGATCTAACTTTATTTTTACCATACATTTTACCAGTAACATTTCCATTTTCATCAATGATGCAGACTGCCACGTTTCCATTGGCAATTTTTTCATCAATTGGATTTTGCATATAAATTGGAATTAGATTTTCAATCTCTACCAATATTTTTTCGATGATTTTAATTGTATTTTCTTCGGACATTTTTATTTTTTTAAAACTAATAATTATTGGGTTGGATTATACAATTCTGAGCTTGTTTTAAATTTCGATAATATTAGTACAATTTTGTTGAACTTAGATAATAAATTTAAAGTAATCATTCGCGGAGTTTCTTACATATAAATTTTAAAAATATTTATTAAACGCAGGGTAATAAAAGTTAAAGGATTGGGTGTGATTTTGGAAAAAATGGAAAGATTAAAAAAGCAGAAGTCGACCAGAAAGGTTCATTTTTTGCCTTTATCTAATATTTTTCAACTTATGTTTTGTACTTATTGGTATAAAAAAACCTCCTAGATTGCTCTAGAAGGTTTCGTAGTCTCCATAGGAGCCAGTTTGGAAGAATTTATTGGGGATGTTAGAGCTATTTTATTATATAACTCCCAGAAAAATAAATAACACAATCAATATTTGAAACATCTGACCTAAACTTAAAATTTAAATATTTAGTACTTCCAGTATTTGCTTCAATTGTCCCTGTAACTCCAACACTTGTAGATATTATGCCAACGGCGTCAATTGAATTTGTAAATGCAGTCGCAATAGATAATGGTATATCTATACTTGATATAATGCCCTGTGAGGTTGAAACTAAACCAAGGTTTCCAGAAAAGAAAACTATAATGCCTACTTGCATATAAATCATCTTAATTGATAAACTGGGAACTCATAGTATAAGGCCATTTTATTTTTTGAGTTTTGTTTCCCGAAAATTCGGGGACTTTTTAAGTTGTAAAATAGTTAAATGGTTAAAAAGCCCTAATGGCCCTAACATAGTTGGTTAAGCTCTTAATGCACAGGGTCTGTGTACCATCGCCAACATTGCCAAAAATCTGTATCCACCCACTTTCATAACCACTCGAATCCTCGTACTCCTTAGAACTCCAATAGCCGCTACCGTTAGTCGAAAAACTACCAACCACTGATTTTTGTGAATAAAGTAAATTAAGTTCATTTTTTGTAGGTAATCTCCAATCAGTAAATAATTTACCTGCAGTAGAATGATTACTTGAAGTACTAATAATATCTTGCGCATCATACCATGTACAACTGCTAGATTGATCCTGCGTTTCTGCAATTAAACCATGTAGCCCATCTGTTGTAACATAAAAAACTTTACCTCCACCATATGATTCACCTATTGTATGTGTGCCTCCGGTCCAGGTTAATGTTCCACTACCCGTGGTGCTCAACACCTGGTTGGCTGATCCATGGGTGTTTGGATAAGTAACTGCACCAGCAGTTAATGTGCCGCTGGTTTTTACATTCGTTACACTCGTACTTCCTAATTGAATGGTATAGCTATTCTCCACCTTTGCATTGTACCCAATTGCTGTAGCATATGTTAAATTATTAGTAGAGACATCCGCCCCGAAGCCTAATGCGGTGTTACCAGTTCCCGAAATGTTGGTTTTTAAAGCTTCTACACCAACAGCAGTGTTTGATCCGCCAGTACTGTTACTTAATGAAGCTAACCCTAAAGATGTATTATAAGATCCGGTTGTGACTGACAAAGCAGAACTTCCAACTGCCGTATTTCCAACACCCGTTGTGTTTAAATTTAACGCCCCTTGACCAATAGCAGTATTTCCAGATCTGGCCCCTCCTCCTAAACCTACTGTTAATCCATTTACTTTTAAATCATAGGCCCCTAAATTAACAGCACCCGTTGCGCCAGTATAAGGAACACCTGTTGATGTAACACTTACAGTGCCTGCAGCTGTTAATCTTCCTTTTGCATCTACAGTAAAAGTAGGAATGCTGGAGGCATTTCCATAACTGCCTACCGTCACTCCACTATTGGTTAGTGTAGCCGTAATAGTTCCAGTTCCTGTTCCGGTTAAATCACCAGCCAAATTAATTGTTTGGTCCCCGGTATTACTACCACTTAAAGTAGCGATACCTAATTTTGATTTTATAGAAGAGGTTGTTTCATCTCCAGTGTTAATACCTGATGTATTTGATAGAACTCCAGATTTTTGCGCATCTGTTACATAATTTCTATCTGTGCTTGGAGAAATTTCAGCCGTAGTTGGTGTGGTATAAGAAAATGTACCAGAACCATCATTTTTTAAATATCCTGTAGCGTTTGTTAATGTGCCAATACTAGTTAAATTAGTATATGCGTTTTGCTTAATACTTAAAAAAGTATTTGCAATTGAAATATTATTTGAATTAGTAGTTATTCTTGAATCAAAATTAGCAATGGTTGAAGAACTAACACCACCGACACTATTTACGGTAGTTGAAATGCTGCCTGTACCTGTTCCAGTTAAATCACCAGCCAAACTAATTGTTTGGTCGCCGGTATTACTGCCACTTAAAGTAGCGATACCTAATTTTGTTTTAATAGTGGTACTAGTTTCATCTCCAGTATTTATGCCAGATGTATTAGATAAAACTCCAGACTTTTGGGCATCAGTGACATAATTTCTATCTGTGCTTGGAGATATATCTGCCGTAGTAGCATCTGCACCACTGGTCACTAATCCTTTTGTATCGAATGTAATTTTTGTTTTGGTAGCAGCGTTAATAGCACTATTTGGGACAATATAATTACTTCCTGCTGTTAATGGTGTTTGGTAATCTGTACCGGCAATTAATGGTGCTTGCACATTTGTACCAATAACTAATCCTAAATTTGTTCTTGCGGCTGCAGCTGATGTTGCACCGGTGCCGCCATTTGAAACTGCGATAGTCGTTCCACTCCAAATGCCACTTGTAATTGTTCCTAGTGTAGTTATATTATTAGTCCCATTCCAAGTACTTAGTGCCGTATTCTCCACATTCCCTAAACCTACTTTAGATTTACTTAACCCATTGCTAAGTTTTACATCTGTCACAGCGCCATCTGCTAATTTTATTGTGGTGATTCCACCATCAGCAACGCCACTAGAAGCAGCATTTGCTGTAACGTAATCTTTCACCGCTTTTTGTGTTGGAAATAATACATCACTAGGAGATAAGCCTCCCAAATCAGCAGCGCTAGATTTATTAGATAAATTTTCTTTTAAAGCCAAACTTGAAGTAACATCTGTTATACTCGCCTTAAGTGCCATATTTGTATTTACATCTAGGATGTTCGCTTTTAATGCAAGCGCCGTATTAGTTGCATAAATACTTAAATCTTGATCCCCAGTATTAGTTCCTTTGATGGCTGCAAGCTTTGCTTTTTCTGCATTCGAGTAATCGTTGGTAGATAATTCCTTACCGGTTACTTTATCAACTTTATTTAACAAACTATTGAATACATCCGAAGCATTCGCCTTTAAATTAATTCTATTGGATAATGTGATTGTATCTGCTTTTTGTAATAAATAAGAAGTGTCTGTTTTGTTTAACTTACTGGCCAAACTTGAAGCAACCTCCAAACTATTTGCTTTAAGCGCAAGTCCTGATATTAAATCGGAGGCATTCGCCTTTAAATTAATTCTATTGGATAATGTGATTGTATCTGCTTTTTGTAATAAATAAGAAGTGTCAGTTTTATTTAACTTACTGGCCAAACTTGAAGCAACCTCCAAACTATTTGCTTTAAGCGCAAGTCCTGATATTAAATCGGATGCATTCGCTTTTGAGTTAATTCTTGCTGATAAATTGATTGTATCTTTTGCTATTCGATTACTTAACATACTTGCTGTGTCTGATAACTTTAGCTTGGTTATCAATGATGAATCGGTATAGGTTTGCTTGGTATATTTACTTGTATCAGCTGCATTTAATTTAACATCAAGTGCAGTTTGTGTTTTTGAACTTATCGGTTTATCTGCATCTGCAGTGTTATTTATTTTATCTAAGGCCAAGGCTGTTTTTAATCCTGAAATTGTTGATACACCTGTGCCTCCTTTGGTAACAGGAACAAGGCCTACAATATTTTCAGCATCTACGCTACTTGCAAACTGCGCATATGCCACATATTGGAACTGAGTGGTACCCATGGTGGTATAATTATTGCCCGCTTTTGCATCCATTTCAATTTTTAAATACTTAGGTGTGTTTTTCCAATTAATGATACTAAAACTTCCCATTATATTGGTTGCATCAGCATCCCCAATCACAACAGCAAATAAACCTTGCGCATTGGTAGTCACCTTGCGTGTTTCACTATACTCCACACTACCCGTGGCGGATCCTTGCAAAATACTGAGTCGTAAACTAATTTGTTGAGAAGCAATGATCACATTATTACTATTGCGCGCTACTCCCTGAAAATTTAGTCCAGTTTGCGCTTGGCCATTTATTTTTATCACGGCGATAAAAAATAAGCAGAATAATAATTTAAAAAGTATGAATTGCTTTTGCATAGGTGCTTAGTTGATTAATTAGAATTGATCTTTTAAAGTTTAATTATTTTATAAATACCTGTTTTTATTAAACCATTGGTTGGTTTGAAATATACTTTTACAAAATATATTCCAGCAGGGAAACTGTGCAAGAAAATATCCTTTTCATAATTTCTTAAGATATTGCCAGCCTCATGAGTTAGTAAAATCGATGATTTAGAGTCGATGATCTGGATAGATAACTTGCCCGTTTGGGTAAAGTTTCCTTTAAAATGAACTAGGTGGATGGTGGGATTAGGGCCAATGGTAATTTGGTTGCCATTTAAGGGGGCACCATTTTCATTGAACGCATTCTCTTCATTTGTCATGGGTTGCAAGACCCCAGTATTTAAAAAGTAATTCGAAGTAGCAAAGTGGGCTATGGAAACTGACTCCCCTATACTCCAATCTAAATTTGCTCCTGAGCCGCCCCCATTATTTAGGATATAAGGGGTGATAGATTGGGAATATAATTTAGGGGTAATGCAAAACGAAAACAATAATGAGAAATACAAAATTCTTCGGAATGATAAAAAATTCATTCCTCAAAGATTTATCATTTCTCAAGTATTTTTTGTTTTAACAGTTGTTTCGTTTTTAAATAATCGGATATTTTAAATAATTATTAGCTTATTTCTAATAATCAACGGGGCCTTTTTTAGTAATCAATGCTTTAAATTATTAATGTACTCGGAAGGGGTACAATTTTCAATTTTTTTGAACGCAGCTATAAAAGTGGTTAAATTTGAAAATCCTGCATCTGCAGATAAGCTATTTAATGTATATGATTCAAGATACCTTTCATTCATCTTTTCTTTAATATATTCCACTCTGTATTTATTTATAAAATCATTGAATCTCATTTCAAAATGTTTATTAATAATAAATGAAATCAGCTTTGCCGGAATATTTATTTCTACTGCTACTTGATTAATATTTAAGCCCTTTGTCAAATAGGGTTTCTTAGTTTCAAAATAATGGGTAATTATTCCTATTTCAGTTGAATAATCTGATTCTATGTAGGGGATAGAGTCTGTTTTATTTAGAACTAAATTAGAAGCAGTTTTTTTGTATTTTATGAATGGGAGTCCTGCCAATATAGAAGGATGAGTAAGGAGATAAGTACTGATAATAAAAAAGCTACTTGAAAAAATATAATCTGGTAAATGATAAATAAATCCTTGTGCATCAATATTATTGTGGACAAGAGCTGCATTAATATTATAATAGACAAAAGCAATTGAAGCTAATATCATAAATGCAATCAAGGATATAGTTGATGTAGAAGTAAAAATTTGAAGCCATTTGATTACATTTCTAATTTGTTTTTCGATCGCATTGTTTTTATTTTGTTTATTGAAGGATATAATCAATTTCCATTGGAATATTAGATAAATTAAACTCTGAAATATTCTAAAAATATTAAATACATATTCAGGTAAATAACCAACTTGAATTTTATTAGATGTGTTGAGATCTTTAAAAAGCCCGAGCACAATCTCTTTTTTAGGACTGACAGGTAAAAGATAAAATGGTAAATAATTTATTACAAATAATATGAATGGAATCGCATGTAAAAAGTCTAAGGTGTTTAATTTTTCTTTGTTAAACAGAATAGCTCGAACATATAAATAGACAATGGGGGGTAGAAGAAAGTTTATAGGAGCAGTAGTTTTGTATAAATAAGGCACATCGATAATCCATCCATAAATAACTAAAACGTATACCAATAAGCATGAAATTTGAAAAATAAAATAACTTGCTAACAAATAGTTAGCAAATGTCTTTATTGCATTTTCATTGTACAATAAAAGATAGATTGTAACAAAAGCGCAAAAAATACTGCCTATATAAAATATTCCTACCATGTAGATGCAAAATACAAAGGATTTTGTTTTTAGGCACTTTTTGTTGTAGTTGAATTGCCGGATTATTTCATTCACCGACTTCCTAGATGGAAGAGAATTGGGGTCAATATTTTGAAAAGCAAACCTGGGGCCTTAGATTACGAAAGCAAAAAACCCGATCTATTTAGATCGGGTTTTTAATTATTTTCTAAACTAATATTTTAGAAAATAATATTCGTAGCACGTACGGGAATCGAACCCGTGACTCCTCCGTGAAAGGGAGGCGTCTTAACCCCTTGACCAACGCGCCATTATTTTCGGACCGCAAAGATAAGGGTGATGCCTTACTTCACAAAATTTTACAGTATTTTAATTTATTGCCGCAACTAAAATTTAAGATTGTAGGCTTTTGAACTAGGTTTGAGTACAATTATATCACTACACTGCTATAATTTAAGAGCAATGGGGTGGATCGTCTTTTAATAGATCGGGTCTTCTTTGCTTGGTTCTTTCAAGACTTTGTTCCATCCTCCATTGATCAATCTTAGCGTGATTGCCCCCCATTAATATTTCTGGAACTTTCCAACCTCTAAATGTTTCTGGTCGGGTATAAACGGGCGGTGCTAATAAATTATCTTGAAAAGAGTCCGTTAAAGCGGAGGTTTCGTCATTTAAAACTCCTGGAATTAGTCTGCCAATAGAATCCACTAGCACAGCTGCAGCGAGTTCGCCGCCACTTAATACATAATCCCCAATCGATATTTCTTTGGTAATAAAATGATCTCTCACTCTTTGGTCTATCCCTTTGTAATGGCCACAAATGAGTAGTAAGTTTTCTTTTAAAGAAAGATGATTGGCCATTTGCTGATGAAAGGTTTCTCCATCAGGAGTTAAGAAAATCACCTCGTCGTAGGAAGTGATTTTTTGTAGACTTTCAATCGCATTGACCAAGGGCTCTACCATCATTACCATGCCTGCACCTCCACCAAAAGGATAATCATCTACCTGTGCCCTAGAGTAGGTAGTGTAATCTCTTAAGTTGATTACATTCACTTCCAGCAAACCTTTGTCCTTGGCTCTTTTAAGAATGGAATGACCAAAAGGGCTTTGCAATAAATCCGGAACCACAGAAATAATGTCAATTTTCATCGTAAAAATCAGAACGCTTTTAAAAGAAACAAAAGTATCTGAATATAATTGAACCTAGTAGTAAAAAACAGGAAAATTGTTTGTAGTGATGCTGTTCGGTAGTAAAAAAAAGCCCCTCCGTAGAAACGGAGGGACATTAACGATTGCTTGCTATATGAAAGTCTTAAATTATAAAGTTTTTAAAGTTGGTTTTTAGATTTCTAGCACTATATTTGCGATCAACGAACGATTGATTGCTTTTTTATAATTAAGGTCTATTTATTAAAACCTGCTTTTGTGATACAAATCTAAGGCAGGTTTTTTTATGCCTAAAATCATTTTCTTCTCTTTTTAATGATGGCTAAGAGGTGCTGATTTTGTTATAAGTCAAGCTAGTAAAGGCTTGTAAGCTTACTAATTGATGATGCCCACTCATTTTTAGAAATCTAATTTTAACTGATTTTAACAAAAAAAGCCCTAAAAATGCTTTGATTTCATTGTAATGGCCTTTTTGCTAGCTGATAATATCTTAATTTATTGCTTTAAACTTAGGCAGTATCGGGGAAATCTCCTTCCATAAAGCCATCTAGGTCTCTTTTGTCTTTTTTTGTAGGCCTTCCTACCTTGCTCATTCGCTTGCCTGTATTGAAAACAGCCGACTGAAATTTAATACGGTCTAATTCTTCAGGTGGGGTAATGTCTGTATAGAATTTAATAGCCTCACTATATTGTACTCGGTGATCTAGCAATCCAGTTACTTTAATTACCCATCTTTTGGCCTCGGTTTTTATTTCATATTCGTCGCCAAGCGTAACTGTTTTGGCAGCTTTAATATTATCTCCGCCCAATTTCACTTTGTGTTTATCGCAGGCGTCTGCCGCTTGGCTTCTTGTTTTAAAAAGTCGGATGGCCCACAAGTATTTGTCAATGCGGAGTTTTTCTTTTTCCATTCAGTAAAATTAAAACCTTTTATTTTAAAGAGTTAATTGATATTGTATTTCGTTAATTTAGTCCTCTAAATTATCCGAAATGAATTTTAAAACCAAGGTATTTTATTTAATGGTAATTGTTGTTTTTACTTCCAAATTAGTAGCAGCACAATTTCCTGTGCTTACCCAATGGACCGCTGATGGGGAAGGCTATTATAAAAAAAAGGAGGGCGGTATTGTTAAAGTAAATATTTCTTCTAATGCCGAAACAATCGTTATCAGTAAATCACAACTAACTACTAGTTCTGGCAAAGTAATTGATCCCGCTTCCTTTACCTTCAGTATTGACAATAGCAAAGTCTTACTTTTTAACAATACGTCAAAAGTATGGCGCTACAATACAAGAGGTGATTATTGGGTGTTGGATATCAAATCCAACAAATTAATACAACTTGGAAAAAGTAGACCTTCTCAATCACTGATGTATGCTAAGTTTTCACCGAATGGTAAAAAGGTGGCTTATGTAAGCGGTCATAATTTGTTTGTAGAAACAATTGCTTTTGGATCGATTAATCAGCTAACCTTTGGGGGTACACGAAAATTAATCAATGGAACTTTTGATTGGGTTTATGAAGAAGAGTTTGGGTGTAGGGATGGTTTTAGATGGAGCCCCGATGGTACCCAAATTGCTTACTGGCAAGTTGATGCCAATCAAATCAAAGATTATTTAATGCTCAACACGACTGATGGTAATTATTCTAAAGTAATTCCTGTAGAATATCCGAAAGTAGGGGAGGCGCCTTCTCCTACAAAAATTGGCGTAGTGAGTATTGCCGGTGGGCCTACTCATTGGATGAATATTCCTGGAGAGGCTAGCCAGCATTATCTACCTCGAATGGAATGGAGTAATAACAATACTTTGGTTGTACAACAGCTTGACAGAAAACAACAGGAAAGTAAATTATTTTATTGCAATGCTTCTAGTGGTCAATCCAATTTATTTTATCAAGAAAAAAATAAATCCTGGATTGAAATTAAAAGTTACTGGAATGAGGATGATCCAACTGGTTGGGAATGGATTAACCATCAGAAAGAATTTATTTGGGTGAGTGAAAAAGATGGCTGGAGGCATTTGTACAAGGTGAGCAGTGATGGAAAAAATGAGGTTTTGATTACCAAAGGTCAATATGATATTGCCTCTATAAAATATATAGATGTGCCCAATAATTATATTTATTTTATGGCATCCCCTAACAATGCTACCCAGCTTTATTTGTATAGAATAAAAATGGACGGAAACAGTGCCGCTGAATCAGTTTCTGATTTAGATAAAAAAGGAACCCATCAGTATGTAATTTCACCCGGTGCTAAATGGGCCAGACATGGTTTTAGCAATTACAAAACACCTCCAATGGCTGAATGGATTCGCTTGCAGGATAAGTCGAACAATGAAAAAGTGACTGCTGTTAAAGAGGCTGAAAGTACTATTCAATATACCACCATAACTACCGAGGATGGAGTAACACTCGATGCTTGGATTAATTCACCTAAAAATTTTGATAGCACTAAAAAATATCCGGTAGTTTTTTATGTGTATGGTGAACCTGCTTCTTCCACCGTTATAGATAGATATGGAGGCCACAGGAATTTTTTATACAATGGAGATATGAGTGCAGATGGATATTTTCAAATTGCTGTTGACAATCGAGGAACACCTTCATTAAAAGGGGCAGCATGGCGAAAATCCATTTATAGAAATATTGGAACCATCAATATTCGTGATATGGCCATGGCGGCAAAAAAAATACTTTCTAATTCCTATTTTGACAAGGATCGAGTAGCAGTATGGGGTTGGAGTGGCGGTGGTTCTTCCACCCTTAATTTACTTTTTCAATATCCTGAAATATTTAAAACAGGTATTTCGATTGCCGCAGTGGGTAACCAATTGTTTTATGATAATATTTACCAAGAACGCTACATGGGATTACCTCAAGAAAATAAAGAGGATTTCATAAAAGGCTCACCCATTACACACGCTAAAAATTTGCAAGGAAATTTATTGTACATCCATGGCACCGGAGATGACAATGTACATTATAGCAATGCTGAGGTGCTGCTGAATGAGCTAATCAAATTCAATAAGCAATTTCAATTCATGGCTTATCCCAATAGAAGTCATAGTATATCCGAAGGGGAAGGAACCAATCTTCATCTGAAAACATTGTACACCAAATATTTAAAACAATATTGTCCTCCGGGGGCAAGATAAAAATTTCACAAAAAAAACCGAGATGATTGAGTCTCGGTTTTTTTATATTCTATAGAAAATTATTTGCTCATCTCCGAAAAATACTGATGGAAATAAGGAATGGTTTCGATTCCTTTATAGAAATTTTCAATATTAAATTTTTCATTGGGACTATGTAAATTGTCACTATCAAGTCCAAAACCCATGAACACAATTTTGACACCTAATTCTTTTTCAAACAATGCACAAATAGGAATACTTCCACCACCTCTAACAGGGATGGGTGCTTTTCCAAAAGTAGTTTCCATGGCCTTGGCAGCTGCACGATATCCGATACTATCAATCGGTGTCATATAAGACTCGGCTCCATGATGCTCAAACGCTTCAACGGTAACACCTGCCGGGGCAATTTTTTTGAAATAAGATAATAAAATTGCAGAAATTTTTTCTGATGATTGATTAGGAACAAGTCTCGCAGATATTTTGGCCATTGCCTTGCTAGGCAATACCGTTTTGGCACCTTCTCCTTGGTAACCACCCCATATTCCATTGAGTTCTAAAGTAGGTCGTATACCTGTTCTCTCATTGGTAGTAAATCCTTTTTCACCCCATAAAGCTTTCACTCCAAGGTCATCTTCATATTCCTTTTCATTGTAAGGAGCGCCAGCCATTAATTTCCTTTCTTTGTCAGATGCTTCTAACACATCCTCATAAAATCCAGGAATAGTAATGTGGTTATTTTCATCATGACAAGAAGCGATCATTTTTGCAATAATGGTGATGGGGTTAGCAACTGCTCCTCCATATACCCCGCTATGCAAATCACGATTTGGACCAGTAACACATATTTCAATGTAACTGAGTCCGCGTACACCAATGTCAATGCTAGGGTTATCTAAACTGATGAGTGCGGTGTCACTAATTAAAACTACGTCTGCTTTTAATAAATCTTTGTGCTGGGCTACAAATTTTCCTAGGTTAGGAGATCCAACTTCTTCTTCGCCTTCAATGCAAAACTTAATATTGTTAGTGAGTGTATTGGTTTGAATCATTGTTTCCAATGCTTTTACATGCATATACATCTGACCTTTGTCGTCGCAACTTCCTCTTGCAAAAATTTTACCATCAACAATCACTGGATCGAAGGGGCCACTCTTCCATAGTTCTAGGGGCTCTGCGGGCTGCACATCATAATGTCCGTAAACTAATACAGTGGGTTTGGAAGGATCAATTATTTTTTCACCATACACAATTGGATGTCCTTCGGTTGGATAAATTTCTACCTTATCAACTCCCGCCTCCAATAAACGCTTTTCTATACTTTTAGCACAGTTAACCATATCCGATTTATTTTCGGCTTTTGCACTCACACTAGGTATGCGAAGCAATTCTAACAATTCATTTAAGAAACGGTCCTTGTTTTTTTCTTGATAGTCTTTCCAAACTTGCATTGCGGTAAATATTTTTTATAATCAATTGGTATTTATTTCTCAAAAAAATCCTATTCTATTGGATACCGATAAATCTTTCATTTACATAATTCCAATTAAGGACTTTCCAAAAACTGTCGATGTAATCTGCCCGACGGTTTTGATATTTTAGATAGTAAGCATGCTCCCAAACATCTAGTCCAAATAGTGGAAATCCTTTTACTTCAGCAATGTCCATTAGAGGATTATCTTGGTTAGGCGTTGAGCTTACCACTAATTTTTTATCAGTTGAATAAACCAACCAAGCCCATCCACTTCCAAATCTATTTTTGGCAGCATCGCTCAATTGTTTTTTTAGGCCATCCAAGCTTCCAAAGTCTTTTTCAATAGCGGCTAGTAATTTACCCGTCGGTTGCGTATTGGTGGGAGTTAAACATTTCCAAAATAATTCATGGTTGTAATGTCCACCTGCGTTGTTTCGCATTTTTGCTGAAAAGGATGAAATCTTAGACAATACATCTTCCAATGGTTTGGTCATGTCTACTTTTTCAGCAGTGGCAGCTTCTTTTACATTTTTGCTATAAGTTGCCGCATGTTTGTTGAAGTGAATGTCCATGGTAAGGGTATCAATGGATGGTTCAAGTGCAGCATAGGCAAAAGAAAGTGGCTGTTGATCAAAACCTGTTGCAAATAGTTTTGTGTTGATAGCTGGGTAACAATGACTGTTGCTAACAGCCGCAATTGCTGAGCTGATAGCGGGCATTGCAATCAAAGTAGCAACTCCTGCTTTGGCAGAATTTTGTAAAAAATTTCTTCTAGAATTTTGTTTCATAATTTTTTGTTTTATTTTTTAGACCCACTACTCAGGCAATGGTATTTTTTTTTAGTTTTATCAATAGAACACCAACTTTTGAGTACAATAAAAATCCGACTTATAAATTTACTATTTTATTTTTTCGAAGGGGTATTTTATTTACTACAGATTTAATTGAGCCTTTGAATGATTTTAAAAGTCTGAAATAAAATTCTTTATTGAACAACTGAGAATCATGTATCGCTTTATAAGTTAGAAGTGCTCCCAAAGGGGCTAGCACCAATATGGAAAGCCACATGCCTACTACCGGTGAAAGGATATCATCTTTTACAAACTTTTCACCAAACATGTTTAGCAAGTGAAACATTAGAAAAAGTACAATAGCAGCAACCAGTGGCATTCCTAGGCCTCCCTTTCTGATAATAGAACCAAGTGGTGCTCCGATAAAAAATAAAACCAAGCAGGCAAGTGAAAGAGAAAATTTTCGATGCCACTCAATTTGATTGTTCCTTAAATCCCTTCTCCTGTTGTCCCATTCTACCCCAGAATATTGATAAGTATTTTTTAAAATATTGACTACATTGATGGAGAGATTGTGTACTAAAAATTTGACTGAATCTGGAAGTAGATCAGAAAAGTTTTTGATTGATTTTTTTATAGGCATCGCTTTTTTCCAATTGCTATCGGGTTGGTTTCGATAGTGAAATTGTTCATTTGCTTCAAGCTGTACTTTTTTTCCTGTACTGTCTTTTACTTTTGTTAGTGAATCAATGGAGGTATTGAGCTGTCGAATATTAAACATTTTGTAATCATTCTTAAAAATGCTGTCGGGTGTATTGAGCATTTGCAATGAAGTTAGGTCAAATAGTTTTTTATATTCTTTAAATCCTAGCTGAATAAATTCTGTACTGCTGTCTGATGTATTTCCACGTTCTTGGTACCTATAACCATTGTAGAGTGTAAATTCAAGGAATTTCTTATCCGCTGAAAATCCCATATTCCCTTTTTCAGCAATGATGCTATTGTCTTGAAGGTAGGGTTGTTGTTCATAGATCACTACATTGTGAATTGTTTTTCCATCCTTGTCTTTTTTGCCAACCTTGATGGAATATCCTGGAATATGGTTGTAAAAAGTGCCTTGTTTTAAATCGATCGCAGGTTTTTTATAAGTGATATCGTAATAAAGCGTTTTGAATTTAAGGTTTGCATAAGGGATAACATAGTTAGCAAATAGAAATGTAATGCCACAAAGAACAATGGACACGAGTATAAGTGGTCGTAGAAATCTTAAGAGTGAAATTCCAGATGATTTGATGGCAACCAATTCAAAGCTTTCACCCAAATTACCCAATGTCATTATAGACGATATTAAAATAGCTATTGGCATTGCAAGAGTAAGTAGCGAAGCACTTGCGTACCATAAAAATTCTGCGATGGTGAGTAATTCAAGATCTTTACCTACTAGATCGTCAATGTATTTCCATAGACTTTGCATCATCAGTATAAAAAATGCGATGAAGAAAGTCGCAATAAATGGACCGATGAAAGATTTAAGAATCAGTTTGTCTATTTTTTTTATCATATATGTTATCCGCTAAGAAGTAAGTTTTTGAATAATTACTGCTTGCTTATATTTACTTCGATTTAAACAAAATAAGCTAGTGCAAAGCTATGTACAATTTACACTATCGCCAATTGGCATTATTTAAATTTGAATGGCTAACTTGTATCTCTTATGAACGACGCTATAAAATTATCTCTTTCTGCTGATGAACTAGAACTGGTTTGTAATAAAGACTGGATCCTTGCAAAGAAAATAGTGATTGATAAGGTCTATTTTTTGATGGGGGAGCTTTCCCAAAAGATGCAACAGAAAATAGAGCAAAATAAATTAATGCTGCCAACGATTGTTACCGATTGCAGTCCTAAAATATCAAGGGGAGAAAATTATCGTGGGCTTCCTTATGTAATGTTAGATTATCCTAGATATTTTAAAGACAAGGATGCGTTGGCTATCCGTACTTTTTTTTGGTGGGGAAATTTTTTCAGTATCAACCTTCATCTATCAGGAGCAATGAAAGAAAATGTGTTGCCTATTTTAAAAAGCAATTTTAATTGGCTGCAGCAAAACAATTATTATTTGAGTATCCACACAGATCCTTGGGAGCATCATTTTGGTGCGGATAATTATCGACTTTTTAAAAATTATTCCGCTGCTGAGTTTGAAGAAATTTTTCTGCAGAAGGACTTTTTGAAAATATCAATATCCATTTCTTTGAACCAATGGGAATCCATCCCAGCTTTTCTGGAACATCATTTTACCGCATTGATGGAATTGTTGAAAAATTAATTTCCTAAGCGATGGAAAAGATCTTTTACTTGATATTCCCAAAGTTGACTTTGGTCTTTAATGTCTTTCTTATCTGCAAAATCTTTGATGATTAAAATAGTCTGATTGGTTACTTCAGATTTTTCAATTGAAAATTCGAAAAATTCATCCTTGGGTGCATGTAACCAATGGTAACGAATATATTTATCTTCCTCACCTTCCATTAATTCTGCCTGCTCATCTGATCCGTTCCAAGAAAAACTGAATATTCCATCTCTTTCATCCACCTTGTCTGCAAACCATTCCTGTAAACCTGCAGGGGTACTTAAAAAATCATACAATATACCTGGAGAACATCTAACCGGGTACTCCAGTGTATACAAAACTTTCTTACTCATCTGACTAATTTAAATTCTATAGAATAGTGCAATAATAACAAAATAATCGGTGTGTCAAAATTATTTTATCTGATTGCACCAAATCTTCACAAAATGTTTTGAATTACACGCTGTCAATAGGCTATTCTGAGCCCTAGAAAATTATTATTTGGAAAAAACGTATTAAATAATTATTTAAATTAAAAATAATTTAAATATGTTTGTAAAATGTAATATTTACCATTTTTAAAATCACCTTAAAATTTAAGAATATGAGTATGCGTCAACTGAAAATCTCCAAATCAATCACCAACCGTGAAAGCCAGAGTTTAGAAAAGTATCTACAAGAAATTGGCAAGGTAGAATTAATTTCTCCTGAGGAGGAGGTAAAGCTTGCTGTGCTTATTAAAAAGGGTGATCAGATCGCTCTGGACAAGTTAACCAAGGCAAATTTACGCTTTGTAGTTTCTGTAGCCAAGCAGTATCAAAATCAGGGGTTAACGCTACCAGATTTGATCAATGAGGGCAATCTAGGGCTAATTAAGGCGGCCGGTAGATTTGATGAGACGAGGGGATTCAAATTTATTTCTTATGCAGTTTGGTGGATTAGACAAAGTATTTTACAGGCGCTGGCGGAGCAGTCAAGAATTGTAAGATTGCCATTGAATAAAGTAGGTCTTTCTAATCGGATCAGTAAGGCTTTTTCACAGTTGGAGCAAGAGTATGAGCGAGAGCCTACAGCAGAGGAGATTGCCAATTTATTGGATTTAGAAACAGAGGAGGTGGCTGCTTCCATCAGTTCTGCAGCAAGGCATATCAGTATGGACCAACCTTTTGCAGAAGGTGAAGAGGGATCGCTTTTAGACATATTGGAAAATCCCAATACAGAAAGTACCGACATGCACCAGACATTTAAAGTTTCGTTGACAGCTGAAATTGAGCGTTCGCTCAATACATTGACTGATCGTCAAAAGGATGTGATCTGTTTTTTCTTTGGCATTGGGGTTGATCATCCACTTAGTCTAGAGGATATTGGCGAGCGATACAGTCTTACCAGAGAAAGGGTTCGACAAATTAAAGACAAGGCAATCACCCGTTTGAGATGTACTTCCCGTTGTAAGCATTTGCGAGGCTATTTAGGAGTCTAAAGTTTTCATACATTTGCAAAAAAGAAGTGAACTTTATTGGTTCACTTCTTTGTTACTGCACACCTCATAAAAAGTGAACATGTTTAATACGTTAAGCGAAAGATTAGAAGCTGCCTTTAAAAATATTAAAGGACAGGCAAGAATTTCTGAACTCAATATTGCCAATACCGTAAAAGATATCCGAAGGGCTTTGGTCGATGCGGATGTGAATTATAAAATTGCTAAAGAATTTACAGATACCATCAAAGAAAAAGCACTCGGCGAAAAGGTACTGACAGCAGTTAGTCCAGGTCAGTTGATGGTAAAGATTGTACAAGATCAGTTGACTGAATTGATGGGAGGACAAGAGAGTGAATTTAATATCAGTGGCAACCCTGCTATTATTTTAATTGCGGGATTGCAAGGAAGTGGTAAAACAACTTTTAGTGGAAAGTTGGCTAATTATTTAAAAACAAAAAAAGGCAAATCTCCCTTGCTGGTTGCAGCGGATATTTATCGACCTGCGGCAATTGATCAATTGGAAGTTTTGGGTGGTCAGATTGGAGTGGATGTTTTTAGTGAAAGAGAAAATAAAGATGCAGTGAGCATTGTTCAAAATGCAATTAAAGAAGCGAAGGCTAAAAATAAAAATGTAATTATTATTGATACTGCCGGTCGCTTAGCGGTAGACGAGGTAATGATGAATGAGGTGGCCAATATTAAAAATGCCATCCAACCTCAAGAAATATTATTTGTGGTTGATAGTATGACAGGACAAGATGCAGTAAACACTGCTGCTGCTTTTAATGAACGTCTTGATTTTAGTGGTGTAGTACTTACCAAGTTAGATGGAGATACAAGAGGTGGAGCTGCTTTGTCGATTAAGTACACTGTTAACAAGCCAATTAAGTTTGTGAGTAGTGGCGAAAAGATGGATACACTAGATGTATTTTATCCAGACAGGATGGCTCAGCGAATTCTTGGTATGGGTGATATTGTAAGCTTGGTGGAAAAAGCACAGGAGCAATTTGATGCGGCAGAAGCGGCAAAGCTTGAAAAAAAGATTCGTAAAAATCAGTTTGATTTTGAAGATTTTAAAACCCAATTGCAACAGATAAAAAAAATGGGTAACCTCAAAGATTTGATGGGAATGATACCAGGTGTAGGTAAACAAATTAAAGATGCCGATATCAATGATGACGCTTTCAAAGGCATTGAGGCCATGATTAATTCAATGACCTTGCAGGAAAGACGTAACCCCGACATTATTAATCCCAGTCGTAAAACGAGGATTGCTAAGGGCAGTGGAAAAGATATTGCAGAATTGAATCATTTTTTGAAGCAGTTTGAACAAATGAAAGGTATGATGAAAATGATGAATAAGATGCCCATGGGTAATATGCCTGGAATGGGTAGGAGGTAATTTTTATCCTCATTGGAACCCTGGTCGTTTTGGAAAATGGCCGTTTTCTTTCAATTTTACCGCTTTTGTAGCCCATTAGCTTTAATTCTTATTAATTTGTATTTGGATATTGGGGTTTAGAAGTTTATATTTGCATTCCTTTTCTAAGGAAGATCAAAGAAACCCTTTTAATTAACAACCCAAAAAAATTTCTATTTTTTATGGCTGTAAAAATGAGACTGCAAAGACATGGGTCAAAAAAGAGACCCTTCTACTTCATCGTAGTAGCAGATGCCCGTAGCCCACGTGATGGCAAATTTATTCAGAAACTTGGTACTTACAATCCTTTGACTGTTCCTGCAACTGTGCAGATCGATCGTCAAAAGGCATTGGACTGGTTACACAAAGGTGCTCAGCCTACTGACACTGTACGTCGTATCCTTTCTTTCAAAGGAGTATTGTTCTTGAAGCATTTGTTGAGAGGTGTTGGTTTGGGACTGTTTGATGAAGCAGCTGCAATGACAAAATTCACTACATGGAGTGCAGAGCATGATGCACAGGTTGCAAAGCGCCAAGGAGCCCACAAAAAGGCTCGTTTGGATAGCCGTAATCAACCAGTAGTTCGCAAGGTAGCGGAAGCACCGGTAGCAGTGGCTGTTGAAGCGCCTGTTGCTGATGTTCAAGAAGCCCCCGTAGCAGTAGCTGTTGAGGCTCCTGTTGCTGAAGCTCCCGTAGCAGTAGCTGTTGAGGCTCCTGTTGCTGAAGCTCAAGAAGCTCCTATCACTGAAGAAACTAAAGCAGCAGAATAATATAGCTGTTATCTTAATTCTTTTAGCAATTTCGATTTTTCGAAATTGCTTTTTTTTTGCCCAATAAATTTCATAACAATTTAGGAATCATTTTATTTCCTATCTCCAGCACTACTTTTTTAAAAATTTTTTGTGCCAATGGCTTACCTTGCAATCGTATGAGTCAGTATTTTAAAATAGGGAAATTGGCAGCAAGCTTTGGTTTAAAGGGCGAGCTAGTTTTGCAGCATAATCTTGGAAATAAAACAGCTCTCAACGGACTTGAAACTATTTTTATAGAGCAAGGCAAAGATAATTTTATGCCCTACTTTATTTCTTCTACCAATATAAAAAATGACAAGGAAATTTTTGTAAAACTAGAAGGGATTGAAACGATGGAGACTGCCCGTAAACTTACCCCTAAGGAAGTTTGGATTACAGAAGAAGATTTTAAAAAATTTGCTGCCAAAGCTGCTCCTATTTCAATGCTTGGCTTTCACCTCATCAATGAAGAACAAGATCTAGGAGAAATTATTGAAGT
>Ga0214919_10004341_pt1 | contig 20792 bp, 15 predicted proteins | sample LL1503_MetaG_FD_177994 | JGI IMG/M metagenome (GOLD analysis project Ga0214919, IMG submission 177994) | Freshwater microbial communities from Lake Lanier, Atlanta, Georgia, United States - LL-1503 | ecosystem: Environmental > Aquatic > Freshwater > Lake | place: USA: Georgia | collected... | reverse complement strand
TGAAATGATCCATGGCGCTGATAACACGCTGGCGCATGGGCGAGCCGTCTTCCGGGCTCCAGCAATAGCCATAGACCTCAAACTTTTCGCGGTCGTGCAACTCAAACAGCTCTACCGTGAGCAGGGACACAGGATGCAAGCAAAAATCGCCCGAGGCATAGCCAATGCGGATTTTGCGGTGACCATAGCCATTGGGGTGGGACAAGTTGGGCACATCAGAGTTCAGCTTGTTCTTGACGTAGCGCCGCGCTGCGGCCAGCTGGGACTGCGGGTCATCCGAAATACTCAGCATGGACAAGGCCGAGGTGGCGTCCTGCATGAATTTGCGGCTGACCTTAGGCAACGGGATATAGGTGGGCCAGACGCATTGCTTTTGGCGCAGCGATACCCAATGGTGCAACACATCGACCTGCTCGGGCTCAATCGCCAGGCTTTTGGTCAGCACCACCGAGGCCTCGTCCAAACGCTTATGGATCTCTAGCACCCGGCCCATTTGGTTCAGGGCCATCACCACCAGGGGTTTGTTATTTGGATCTTGCGGCGACACATGGTCAATTACCCAGCGCCACTCGGTCAGGGCCTCTTCAATCTTGCCCTGGCCCTCAAGCAAAGTACCTAAGTTGACACGCGGTTGCACAAAACCAGGCGCCAGTCGAATCGCCTCTCGGTAAGCCGCCTCCGAGCCTGCAATGTCTTTTTCCAAACTAAGCGTAGCGCCCAGATTGAACTGGATCACATGGTTGAACTGCGAGCTATTGCGCGACAACCAGGTGCGGTACAAAACCGCGGCAAGCGGGCGCTTGCCGGCGGCATCCAGGCGCGAGGCGGCGTCGATCAGTACGGAAAATTCCAAGCTGCCCTGCCAGGCTTGATGAACCCAGTCGGCGAAGTTTTCAAGAGCGTTCAATGCGTGTTTCTCCTAGAGGCAGTCCAGTAAAAGGTTAGCCTCAAAGTTTGGTTAATTTCTCCGCCCATTGCGGAAATTTGCGGTAATAGGCGTGAAATGAGGTGCCCATGCTGGCGAAATTCAAATTATGCATTTGACCCAACACTTGAAGGCTCTTGGCGGTATGAATGCCAATATGGCCATTGCGCGGCGCGGCGTACCACCAGTTCAAACGTTCTTTGTCCTTGATTAATCCATCAGAGATGCCGGTCGAGAAAAAAACCATGGAATCCTGGCCTTCGAGCAATCTAGAAATATTTTCCATCATTCCATGCGGATCCGGTACATGCTCAAATACTTCAAATGCGGTAATGAAATTGAAGGTACCAAGGTCCGACAAGCGCGTATTATTTTTGGGAAATGGATCGTAAGAAACCGATTGCCACTGCGCACCGCTGAGCAATTGCGCCAATCTGCCGTTGCCTCCGCCATAATCTAGGTGCCTAATATGCATCCGGTAAGCGCCGAAAAAATTATTCAGCATCACTGCATTTTCTTGCTGGCGCTTATCCAGATAATCTGGATCTACCTTGATATAGTCGTCATTATAGATTTTTTCCAGAAAATCCTGGTCGGTCCAGGACCCGAACTCCGGCGCGAAGGTGTAATTACAACTGCCACAACGCGCATAATAAACCGCATGACCGGAAAGCGGTAAAAACTGTCCGCGATACTCTTCGCAGCTCTTATTGAAATCGACCACATCGTAAAGCGGCGCTACTTGGCCGCACACAAGGCATTTATAGGTATTCATGGTTGTCATTTTCTACGACCGCTTTGCCAGCATCATTTTCCAAACGCTGGCAAACGCTGCGATGCTTAGAGTATGCCGCAATTTGGTTTCAAAGACGCGCTTAGCGCCAACTTGTGCATGTTAGGCGGGGCACCCGTGCAGCACTGCAACTTCGCCTAAGCAAGGCCATTTGTTCAAGCGCAAAGGTGAATAAATGCAACAAAACCGGTGAATCCGTCCTGGCATGCGCGGGCGCTGGGGAAAAAATGCGCGCGGGCGGTTAAGATAAATTCCATACAATCAGCGCTACAACCGTCAATCGACACCCACGTATTTAATTTTCATAATTTAAATAGATATATAAATGAGTTTAGTTCCCAGTTTTATGGTGGTGCGACAGCTTGCGCTGGGGGACGTCTTACTTGCCACGCCGATTATCCGGCAGCTACATCAAGATTACGCCGGCCAATGCGATATCGACGTGCTAACCATGAAACCCGAGATATTTGAAAACAATCCCTATGTGCGCCGGGTTTACACGCCACAAACTTTCAGTGAGGCTAAAGGCCCTTACGCGCGGGTTATCAATTTAGATCTGGCCTATGAAAATATGCCACACGTCCATGTGGTGGACGCATACGCCATGACGTCCCACGGCGCGGCCGACAAAATTGAAAATAAGCGCCTGGAATTATTCCCCTCCGATGCGGACAGGGAACGGGCGAAGTTGGTTCAAAGCAGGGATATTGCGGGCGACTATGTGGTCATCCATATGCGCAAGGACACCTGGCCTAGTCGCAATCTGCCGGACGCGACCTGGAAGCGAATCCTGGACATATTGCTGGAGTGCACCGATTGCAAAATTGTGCAAGTAGGGTCCACCCATGAAATTGCATTTAATTACCACCCCCGCTTATTGAATATGCTGGGCGGCTTCAATATCCACGAATTGCGGGAAATCATCGCCGACGCCCAATGCTATGTGGGCGTGGACTCGGGCACTTTGCATGTCGCCGCCTGCACTGATACGCCGGTGATCGCCATGTTTAGCAGCGCGCACCACCGCCTGCGCGAACCGTTAGAACGCCCGCCTCAGGCGCGCTTTATTCCTATCCAACCGCAGGTGGACTGCTACGGTTGCCAGGAGCATTACCCGCCGCCGATCACTGGCGTGATTTGCCACCGGGGCGACCCCTACTCGCCCCCCTGTAAGGACGCGTTTGACGTGGAAAATATCCGCCAGTCTTTGATCGACCTGGGCTTGGCCAAACCTGTATTGCAATAAACCCCGCGCGCTACTTCAATGACTTTATGAATACCAGAATACATATATTTTGTGATGGCGGAATTGGCAATCGCATCAATGCACTGATCTCAGGGTTAGCATTGGCCGATCGATTCGCCCTGCTCAGCACGGTTTACTGGCCCATGAACAGCTGGTGTGGCGCCGCGTTCAGTGATATTTTCCAAAATGTCTTAGATGTCCGAACTGATGCATTGAACTCATTGGCCGGAAAATTTGGCCACGCGAAAATAATGTTGCACGATGAAATAGGAGCGCAATTCTTACAGGTCCCCTTTACCTCTGCCTACGACTACCAATCCTTGGACGATTTTGAACATCGTGGACTGCCCCAAAGTGGTGATCTATTTTTCTATCCTGCCGTGATTCCCCAATGGATACCAGAGAACCTAATCCACGAAAGTTTGCGGCGAATGCGCTTTAGTCACCACATTACGCAATGCGTCAGTGACTTCATTAATCAAAAAATGACGCGACCGTTTCACGGCCTGCATCTTAGGCGCACCGATCTGCGCGTTGGCTTGACAGACCCCGAAGTGATGGCAATCGTTCAAGGTAACCCGCAAGAAGTATTTTTTGTATGCTCCGATGACCCTCAGGCCGAAGCGCTTGCAGGTGCGCATCCTAATGTCCATGCACGCGCCAAGGCACACCATGTGGAAAAAATGGTAGCAGATGCAGACTGGATCAGTCTGTCCAAGGACCATGAAGGCCGTAACTCCTACGGAAATATTCAACGCAGTCGGGATGCGATGATTGAAGGGACAATTGACTTGCTGATTTTGGCGCACAGCCAGATCGTGGGGTTTTCTGGCTCCACCTTTCAACGTATGGCCAGGCTTTTGGGCGAGGCCGCGCCACTTGTGCAGATCGCCAGGCCGCCCGCCCTGCCCTTTTTCAGCTTCTCGGAGATGACGCAACAAATTGAGCGTCAACTCATCGACCCGGGTGTGCTCCTACAGGTTTGCCAGACGATGATTCAAAATGGCCAGACAGGTCAAGCCTTAGACCTTATGCGTATGGGTTTTGAGCGGATGGCAGATGCACACCGACCTGATATTGCCCATACCTTGGGAGTCATGCTGCTGAACCAGAACCAGCCGTGTCAGGCCAGCCTGTATTTCATCGCGGTTTTACAGGTCCAGACTATGCGCTATAGCAGTTGGCTCCATTTGGCCTACGCAAAAACGCTGCTATCCGAATTTGATGAAGCGAAGCAAGCAATGCAGCAGGCAGCAGCGTACCGACCCACCACATCAATACCTTCAGACGCGATGCTTGATAAAGCGCTCTCCGAGCGCTTTCAAATGCCATCGCCGCTAGCTGGCAGTTCCTGAGAAATCCCTATGAACCCCGACATTGTGAATGCCTACCGTGCGTTGCGTCAGTTGTCCTTTGGCGACTCGCTTTCAGTTCAAGAAGTGAGCATTCTTGTCGGCAGTAGTCCAGATCCTAGATTGATACTGGAGGTAGGTGCAAATTGCGGACAGACCACGATTGAATTCATTAAGTGGATGCCTGATGTCCGCATCATATGCTTCGAGCCAGATCCTCGTGCTATTCAAAAATTTAAGTCGTATGTGCAAAGCCCACATGTCAGCTTGGTAGAGATCGCTGTGGGCGCGGACAACGGTACTGTGCTATTTCACCAAAGCTCGGGGGCTGAACATATAGACCCGCAGGGCTGGGACCATTCGGGATCTATCCGCAAACCGAAGACCCATTTGGAAGTCTGGCCATGGGTAAAGTTTGAGCGTCAAATTCCGGTGCCCATGATGCGCTTGGACGATTGGGCAACCACCAACGAAATTGATACAGTCGATTTCATCTGGGCTGACGTTCAAGGCGCTGAGAGCGACCTGGTGGTGGGTGCTCAGCAGGTCCTTAGCAGAACGCGATTTTTTTACACCGAGTTCAGTGACGACGAATGGTACGAAGGACAAATCAATTTCGCCACCCTAAGCGCCTGCCTCCCTGGTTTTTCTTTGCTCCATAAATTTGCCAACGATGCCTTGTTTGTGTCGAACCAAGAAATCGTTCACACCATCAAAAGCAGTTTGCCCAACTGATCGGAAGCCCCCATGCAAGCACCCGGCCATTTCCGCTATGACATGTTTTCGCAAGGGATATTTGTAGACCCCATGCCACCGACCAGCCGTTTGGATGCGCTGGCGCAAAAGCTACACCCGCAGCAATCGCAATACCCCTTGGTTCGCATGGGGTCGGCGGCCGATGGCGGCTATTTGGTACCAGACGATTTACAAGACATCAAAGCCTGCTTCTCCCCGGGCGTCGATACCTTTGCCACCTTTGAAACCGACTTACTCAAGCGCGGTATCGGTTCGCACCTTGCTGACTACAGCGTGGACAAAGTACCCGATGGCTTGCAGGCCCTGTCGTTTATCAAAAAATTTGTAGGTGGCAACACAGCGGGCCACCATGTGGCTTTAGAAGACTGGGTCATACAGTTCGAGCCTCATGCGCAAAATGACGAGTTGATTTTGCAAATGGACGTAGAAGGCGCTGAATACGAGACCCTGCTAGCCTGCCCTGCCAGCGTTCTCGCCAAATTCCGCATTATGGTCATCGAGTTCCATTCTGTCGAGAGTTGGGGCCACGGCGATTTTCTGAATATCGTAGAAGCTACTTTCACCAAGTTGCTGCGCTCGCACTTTATTGTGCACAGCCATCCCAATAACGCTATGGGCCTGGTAGACATGAATGGATTTGTAGCGCCACGCATTTTTGAGCTAAGCCTTCTCAGCCGCAATCGCGCCACACCTGGGGACATCGCTCCCACGCCGCATCCGCTGGATTTTCCTAATGTCAATAATATGCCGCCGCTAGACTGGAACCAATGCTGGGTTCCACGCGTAAGCAGCTAAAACAATAACAGGAAGTTAACTAATGTATACCCGTATCCGCATTTTCGGCGTAGACACTCCAACGGGGAACGGAACACTTTGCTCCCAAGCAGTTAAAGCGCTTCAGTCGTTTCAATTCGAAAACATCCAAGTCCAACTGATACGGCACAACCAAATCGAGGAAGTCAGAACGGCCGTCGCAGACAGCGCAGAAAGTGATGTCAATATATTCGTATTCAAAGAGGTATACGTCAATAATCTCAAAGGTACCAAAATCTACTGGTGTGTGTTCGATGCGAGTCGCCCCCCAGCGGGTTATGCGCAATGGCTAGACACTTTTAACTATATATTCGCGGGTAGTCAATGGTGCCGCGACATTATGGTGGAACACGGCATGGACGGAAGCAAAATTTTTATAGTCCCCGAAGGTGTGGACCCCAAGTTTTACAACCCCTATGGCAGGCCAAATAGGACGGGTAACGGTAAAACAAAATTTTTGATGGTGGGAAAGTACGAATTGAAAAAGGGCTATCGCGAGGCCTTCGAGGCGCTGAGCATCGCCACTGAGCAGGGCGCGCATTTCGAGCTGCTCACCAAGTCAGACTGGATTAACGGGACAAGTGCCGTACTGCACCCAGAGTTCATCCAACTGGTACAACAGTACCAGAGTAAGTTCAACATCGTGGTATACAACGGTAATTTTTCGCGTGAACAAATGCGAACGCTTTATTACTCGGCGGACTATTTCTTACATCCATCGCGCTGCGAAGGTTGGAGCCTGCCGCTAATTGAAGCAATTGCCTGCGGGACGCCTTGTATCAGCACGCGCTTTGGAGGCCATTCAGAATACCTTAGATTCTTAGACGAAACCGACATAATCCAAACAAGCCTCGGCCCGTTGGACTGCCAAGCCTTCAAAGATGCCTCTGGACATCAGGACGGCGACTTCGGGCAATGGGCGTACCCCGACGTCGCGGATTTGACGAAGCGTATTCTGGCAGCAGCGGCGAATCCTGGGGTATCGGGTATGACTGGATCAGGCTTTGTGCGACTAAACTATTCGTGGGACCGAGCGGCCGAAAAAATACTGCATTTCCTGCATTTACTTGAACACAGCTCAATCGGTGCGATAGCGCCATCCGCGCCATGATCAGGCAGAGGGACCTCATCGCACTTCATGAAAATCGCCTTTCATTGGCGCATTGGGGAGTAGCCCTTGGAACCCGTTAAATCTCTTGGTTTGTACCAAAACGGCGTCTACGTGGAGAACGCAACGTCTGCAAAACGCCTGCAGCAGTTGGCTGATACCCTCCGCCCCGTCAAAACCTGTTTTCCTCTTGTCCGTATGGGTACCATGCACGATGGTGGTTATTTGATCCCTGACGATTTGGCCGAAATATCAGCCTGCTTCTCCCCTGGCGTCGACATGAACTCCAGCTTCGAGCTGGATTTACTTCGAAAACACGGTATTGGCTCACATCTTGCGGACTTTTCGGTCGATGGGCCGCCTGCCAATTTTCACCCCAAGTCCTTCACCAAGAAATTCCTTGGACCGAATAATAATGCCATTCACATCACCTTAGAGACATGGGCAAAAAGTCAGGCGGAATATCATCAAGAGAATGATTTTCTCTTACAAATGGATATCGAAGGCGGTGAATATCTCACTCTGCTGGCTACGCCGCAAGAATTGCTACGACGTTTTCGAATAATCGTGTTGGAAATTCACTTCGTCGAATGCTGGGCGCATCCGCTATTCTTCAATACGGTAGAAGCGATGTTTGAAAAAGTTTTGACCGATTTCAATGTGGTGCACAACCATCCCAACAATCATGGGGCTTTACTCAATCTCAATGGGTTTACGGCACCCCAATTTTTTGAAATCACCCTTCTGCGAAAAGATCGCTCGCCAGCACTTGACTATTGCCGGGAATTCCCCCATCAGCTGGACAAACCCTGTTATGCGCGCCGAGATGAGTTAGTCCTACCGCAACAATGGTATGGGTCTTGGCCTTCCCAATGATCCAATGAACGCGATGCCTGTAATTACGGAATGCGCAAAGTACAGAGAAAAAAATCGCACGCTTTCATTTGCAACGCATTGGTCATAAAGGTGACTGTTTTAACTCAAAAATAAAATAATATTCGTCTCAAAATTTCAAATAAAATTCAGTCCACAACAGTGAATTCAAATTGTTTAATGCACCTTCAAGGTTTGAGCGAAACGTCTGCATTACTGATACAACGCACTTGCAGCAGTATGTTATTTTGATCAGCGTAATTTATTAAACGATACAAAGGTTAAATATGGAAAATAATTCCAACGAGATGTTAATGCAACAAATTAAGATCGTGAATAGCAATCTAATACAAATTTACAACAGCCTTAAACAAGAAAATCTTCAGATGAAGAAATTAATTGTTGATCTACAATTTAGAGTTCAAGATCTTATGAATTTAACGGACGTGGTAGGTTTTCTTGGAAGATTCCCTACCTTCAATATAGAAACAAAAAATCCAATTGCTTACGAAAGCGACGATCATATTCACCCGCGCGGGACCAGAAATGATAATACGCGTTATCCTAAATTCAAGCAAAAATGTTTTGAGCTGTTTGGCAAGGAAGCGTCCCTATTGGACTTAGGTTGCGCAGGCGGTGGACTGGTCGCAGACTTTCTATTTTCTGGTCTAACAGCCGCTGGCATTGAGGGTTCGGACTTTAGCCGTCAAATTGCAAGAGCGGAATGGTCCAGAATATCCAACTTTTTATTCACTGCAGACATCACTAAGCCATTTTCACTGAATGCAAATGGAAACCAACATTCTCATAAATTCACGGTTGTGAGCGCTTGGGAAGTTTTAGAACATATCCCAGAGGATTTGTTAACGGGCCTCCTAACCAATATAAGAAACCATTTACATGATCAAGGTTTCTTTGTGGCCTCCATCGCGCAATTTGAAGACTTTGATCCAAGAACCGGTGCTAAATGGCATGTCACAATTAAATCGCAAGAGTGGTGGAAGTCTAAATTTGCCGAATGTGGATTTGAAATCGTGCCGAACATTTTCCACCCTTCAGATTTCCCTAGGGGAACTGGTAATGGAGACGAAGACTGGAATGTACTGGCCAACCCTGAGCATGGATTTCATGTGGCGGCAAGAAAAATCAATTAGTGATAGGTGTGTTTGATTAACTAGTTCGGCGGAGTGAATGGTTTACCACGTGAAATTAAGTAGTCTGCAATCTCTATGCGCTCGAAATTAGAAAAGAATCTTGATATTAACCTGGTATGAGAGAAGGTTGGTAGTAAATCAACTGGCTCCCAGTATTATCGAACTTAAAGGGCACATGAATAAATTCTTTTAATTCAGATTTAATCATGTGATGCTTCTCTGGCGTCGCGAAAATTAACATAAAACCACCGCCGCCCGCACCTAATAATTTCCCACCAATAGCTCCGGCGCGGCGCGCTCTATTGTAAATTTTATCAATATCTATATTAGAGACTTGATCCGACATGCTACGTTTGAACATCCAACCTGTATGTAACAATTCACCTATGGCTTCGATGGGGTAATCGTTACAAAGAATATCTACAGCTTCATCAACCATAGAACTCATCCAATGAAGTTGCGCTGCGTTTTTTTCCATATTTTCCACGTGCGCTTTCGCTATCTCAGAGGAGATACGCGAGAACCCCGTAAAAAAAAGCAGCATATGGTCGCCAAATTCTTTTTTACGAGCCCCATTCAAAATCAATGGTTCAAACCTAATACTGCCATTTTTTTGAAAGTGAATTAAATTCAAACCTCCATGTGCTGCCGCAGCCTGATCTTGAGAACCTACATTTTCACAGAGTACGTCTTGCTCAATACGAGTTGCTTCTTCCCGGAGCCATTCCAAACTTACACGTTTGCCTTGCAGCGCTGTTAGAGCATGCAGAAGACTAACCACAAAAGAGGAGCTTGAACCAACGCCAGAACGTGCGGGAAGGTCAGCATCGCAGTGTATCTCCACTCCCCCTTCATAATTCAACTCCTGAAGTACTGCTCGAATAGCCGGATGCTGTATCTTTGCGATATCGTCAGTGTGTTCAACTTTGGAATAGGCAATGCGATATTTGTGGTCAAAAAATGGTGGTAACTCACGACACGTAACATAACTGTATTTATCAAAAGATGTAGAGAGAACAACGCCCCCGTGCTCTTTGTACCAACCGGGATAGTCAGTACCACCACCAAAAAATGAGATTCTGAATGGTGTTCGACAGATTATCATAAAATACCAAAAGTTTAGAGATAATTTTTTTAACCATCAATTGCTAATCGGCTAATTTTTCACCGTAGGCCCTGGTTTGGTAAAACCATTCAATCGTTTTGCTAATTCCAAAATCAAGGCTTTTGAGTTCATATTTGGGAAGCGCTCGGTTTATTTTGTCAATGTTCAAGCATTTCGATTTTGCGCCAACATATCGATTAGTATCATAATTAATTAAACCGGAAGAATATCCAACAATATCACAGATGACACTTGCAAAATGACGTATTGTATGCTCTTTACCCGCGCCAATATTAAAAATATCATTTTCAAATTTACATGAAACTTGCCACATTAAATCGACAAAATCATCGACCAAAACTAATTCACGCATTTGCTTGCCGTCACCCCAAAGGACAACTGGTTCGTCATACTCCTTCCCTCTAATTATTTTTCGAATTAAGTCGAATATGAAATGCATCTGACGACCATCCCGGTGGTAGTCAGACCCGTAGAGGGTTGATGGAACTGCGCATATGTACCGCAAACCATATTGTTGATTAAGTGCTCGAGCTCCTTGGTACAGCATACGTTTAGTCATCGCATATGTGTAAAGACTTGAAATTGGCTCACCAACCATATACTCTTCCTCCGTCAGACCGCTTTCTGGAGAGTAAGCGCAACTTGTGCCCATGAAAATTAGTTTCGCCTGAGGTTGGCTATTCGCCCACCAATCGAGTACATTTGTATTAATTTTTTGATTGATAATCCATTGCTCGCCCGGATGCCTCAAGCAAAAGTCGCCCGCCTGAGTCCAAGCAGCAAGATGAAATATCATCTCAAAACTTAAGGATGAATAAACCTCTAGTCCGCGCGGATTACACAAATCACAATTGCGCGAATTAAGCTTAGTCAAATCATGGCCCAATAGCTCCAAATAATTACACAAGGTCTTACCCAAAAAACCAGAGCTACCAGTAATAAGTATCTTCATGCGCTAATCTTAGGATTTACTGGAAAATAAAACTCAACACCTTTATCGATCAAATGTTTATTATTTCTCAAAATCTCCTCCTTAAAGTTCCAAGCCAATACGTAATATATATCAGGATGCTCAATTACTTCATCCTCAATTTTTAAAGGAATATGCATGCCCGGCGAATAAAGGCCACGGCGCAATGAGTTCTTCTCAATCAAATATTTGATTAGCTCATTATTTACTCCAAAATAATTGAGCAGGGTATTTCCTTTTACTGGAGCTCCAAACCCAAACACTCTTTTGCCCTCAGCGCGGGCTTTTTGCAAAAATGTAAGGTTTTTTTCTTTCATTTCACGTATTTTTTTATCAAAAGTGCGGTAGGCATTTATATTATTGCAACCCGACTCCATTTCCTCAGCCCGCATTTGTAGCAATCGCGATTCGACCGGCCGAACATCAGCGTGGCTTATATATCCAATCACTGAACCACCATGAATTGGTGCAAGGTAGGCATCAAACATAGCTAAGCCATGTCGATTGAGTAACTTCTCAATGGTTTCTAAAGTGTAGTAAAGTAAGTGCTCATGATATATTTGATCAAATGCCAGATTCTCCATGATGCTCTTCATGTACAAAAACTGAACGACAAATACCCCTTTATCATTTAGACCATTTTTAATGGCTCTACATACTGAGTGCAGCTCCTCTAAGTGAAAAAAAACACCTGAGGCATTAAATACGTCAAACTTCCTTCCAATACTATTCATAGTATCTTCGTTAAAAAAGGCATTAAGTGTTGGAACGCCCGCATCGATCGCGATTCTAGACGTAGTTTTGGAGGATTCAACCCCAAGTACCTCGTAACCTAGCGTTTGGAAATGTGTGAGTTGAGTGCCATCATTCGATCCGATATCAAGCACGGATTTTTTCGTTATTCCAAAGAAAAATCGACTATCGACTTCTTGCGCAATTTTTTGAAAATGAGCAGAGAGTGATTCAGTTGTACCGGATAGATATGTGTGGTCACCAAACATGATCTCCTTCTTTACAGTGAAATCGAGTTGGGACGTGTGACAATTCAAACAATATACTAAACGTAAAGGATAGAAAGGCTCTGTGCCAATTTGCTCAGCTTTTAGAAAATTGTTGCACCAAGGCTGACTGCCTAAATCGACCACTGGCACAAGATTAATTGAATCGCAAACGCGACAAATCATTTGTAATCTTTCATATATCTATGCGAAAAATAATCGAACGCATGCTTTTATGTTAAATACTTGTTCTTGGTTTATCATAGTAAAAACCATGAACTAGTAATGAGAAAAAAGTCCAAAGATTTTTAAAGCTATTTGTGTGGAGAAATACGAAATAGTTTCATTTAAATATTTCCATACTGTATATTTCGAATCATTGTAAAACCCTTGATTAGTTCTTGAATGCCAAAGTCGAGTGAATTTTTCTGCTGAAATCCTGTCGATTCTATTTTTTCGTTCGAAACGATGTAGTTTCGCTGATCCGGATCCTTACCAACCGGTGCGTCGATAAAAACAAATTCAGGAATATATTTTTTAATACGCTCGCACAGTTCTTTTTTCGATACATTTGCATCCGACAAGCCGACATTATAAATTTGTCCTTTCATGGCATCGAAATTATCAATCCCATGGAGAAAAACGCGGCTAACGTCACGCACATGAATGTAGTTACGTTTAAATGAACTTTCAAACAACACAACAAATCTGTCATGTAAAGCCCGGTAAGTAAAATCATTAACGAGAAGGTCACACCGCATACGCGGCGCCATGCCAAAGACTGTGGCCAAGCGAAAACTAATTGCATTTGCATTCTCCATCAAAGCCTTTTCAATTTTAACTTTGTCGATTGCGTATTTTGACATTGGATTAAGCGGAGACTCTTCAGTACAATAGTTGTCATTATCGCCGGATCCGTAGGCGCTATTTGTGGTCGGCATGATCACTCGTTGGGCTGGACTTAACCCATTTATCATTGCCAATACCGCATCGTGATTTGTTGTCTCGGCGCCGATCGGGTCTCGCGCGCAAATTGGCGCACCAACCAGTGCGGCAAGCGGAATGACGATATCTGCTTTTGCTAATAAAGGTCGAACCGTATCTTTAATTCTTACGTCACCACGCACCACGGTGAAATTAGGGTCACTGCACACTTGGGCAAGGCTATTTTGTCCATACATGAAATTGTCGAGTACCGTGACTTTATGGCCTTCTGCAAGCAGATCCGGCACAACAATTGAGCCAAGGTAGCCAGCACCACCAGTTACGAGAATATTAAATGACATACAAAGTACTTTCTTTTGATATTATGGAAATAGTGATGTTTCAACGCATTCGCATAGGCTGTGCGCTAACAAAATTTGAACTTCTTGGATTACGCTTGTTCGCTCCCCAGGTGCAATAATGCAACAGTCCGTTTCCGTTGCAGCCCGTCCACCACCACGGCCAGAAAAGACGATACTTTTAACTCCACTACTACGGCACTGACGCAAAGCACTAATAATATTTTCGGAATTCCCAGACGTGGTGATGGCTAGGAACAGGTCATTATTTTGTAGTTTTCCAGCAAGCTGACGCGAAAAAATATTTTCAAAGCCATAATCATTTCCAATAGCTGTCAAGACTGAGCTGTCTGTTGTCAAGGCTTCGGCGGGTAGCGCACTCCTGTCACGAGCGAGTTTACTAACGAATTCAGCTGCTAGATGTTGGGCATCCGCGGCCGAACCACCGTTTCCTGCGATATAAAGCCTGCCCCCTAAACGATAACATTCGATTACCAGATTCACTGCCCGCTCAAAGCTATTGGTTGCGTCTGAATCATTTAACAATATCTGTTTAGCACGAATGGAATCGCCAATATTCCGCTCAAGTTGTTCTATTGGCATCATATTGAATGCTTGCTAGGTAATATTGCCTCTGCTCGCCGATAATCCTCGGGGATTCCAATATCAAGAAAGCTCACGTCTTGAATATTTCCACCAATAAACTCCTTTTCTGCAAGCGCTACCAAAAAATCTTCTTCGAGAGAGAATTTGGTAGGAAATTTTTGAATTTGATTCATGATTTCTGGTATGTTAATGAGATAGCATCCACCATTAATCAGGCATGGTCCGTTTGCCTTGACGCCAAAACTAGATACTCGGTTATTATAATCGACAAGTACACCGGCATATCGTTGGTTTTCCGATAGTGGTTTTAGCGCAATCGTAATGGGTAATCTGCTCGCGGTCCATAGAATATTTAAATCAACTTCAAACCAGGTATCGCCATTAATCAAAACAACTTCACTCTGTTGCCATTCTAAATCCAATAATACTTTGCGTAATCCGCCACCGGTACCTAAAGGCGTTGTTTCAATGACGTAGGTAATTGGGCAATTCCTATAACGCACACTGAAATATTCCTGAATTTTGTCGTTCAAATAACCCACCGACAAAACAAAATTTTTGATACCTTGATCTATCCAATAGTCCAGCAAAAAACCTAGGAATGGCCTCCCATGTACCGGCGCCATTGACTTGGGCACTTCATTCACTACCGAGCGTAGTCGGGTACCTAGTCCACCCGCTAGGACAATTGCAGTACGTGGTTTATTAATATTTAAAGATTTCACTTTAGAGCTGTACCAAGATAGTCAAACATGGTATCGAAAAATCCTTTCGCTGAATTTTCACTTGCATACCGCAGTTGGCTTAATTTTGCTTTTTCGTCAAGTGACTTAAAATCTATAATTGCTGTAGATACTGCTTGTACACAGGATTCACCCGAAAAGCCCTCGATTACTACAGCACCCAAATTATATCCTTGCGCGCTGGACGCCAAGGTGGTACCAGCTGTTACCGCAAGAACTTTACCTCGACCCGCCGCCTCAGAAAATACCCCTGACGATGCAAACCAGTAATTTGCCGGGTCGTAGGGTAGCAATACAATATCAGCTTCATCCATAGTTTGCTCGAATTCAGCGACCGACAAACTGCCTTCGAGAACAGTCAATCGGGAGCCAATTTGCTGTACTAACCCCTGCATGACTTTCAAATCATTCAGCTTTGATTCGCTGTCGGCATTTACCTGCACTGTAAAGCTGACATGTGAAAAAGCTGAAATTATTCGGGTCACGATTTCTGGCACAAAACACGAACCGTGAACGTCTCCCCAACCGCCTATGAAAAGGAGTTTAAGGGCGGATTCTCTCGAAGCATCTGGCTGCTTGGTTTTTATTTGGCCTAACTGCGGATTTGGCAAATTAACTACAGGAGTTCCACTTAATCTCGTAAAATTATCAGCTAATACTTGTGTATCGGTAAAATAGAAAGTACGCGAATGCCGTTCGCGCAGCTTCATCAAAACGCTGCTATAAATAAATTCAATCGCTGGACCGTATCCTCTTGCAACGTTGTATTGCATCGCCCAACCCATATAACGTAAAGTAACCGCAACGGTTGGTCGGTCTTTTTCTGGGAGGCTTATAATCCAATCTGTCAAACCTTCAACTTGATTTTGAGTTATATTTGGAAAATATATTAAATCCTCGCAGGAAAAACGGTCTACCTCGAGCACACTAAGTTCATGGAAAAATATTCGATTAACCAAAAAATAATTTCTGAACACTATGAAGTCCAGGCTATGATTGGACACTTCTGTAAATATACTATATCGAAATATTTCATATAAATCTAAACCGTCCGGATTAAGTCCGGAACCGATACGGCCGTATATTGTCACTGGTATATTTCTGCCCTGACATTCATGTGCGAGTGACGCGTCCATTTTCAAATTATGTCCGGTTGAACTAATTAAATCCGGATCAAAAATATGAACTTTTCTAGGTTTAAACATATTTTTCCATCTACTTTTCTCTAAAATTATAAAATTTTAATATTTAAAGCCTAAGCTATGCTTATAATCATTTATATTTTTCCAAAAGCGCCGGCTCGATTTATTAAGATACTATTTCTGAAATATTTCAGGTAAGCGACTGTCGCAATTCAATTTTTCTCCGCACTTTTTACTTCGGCATGAGGAGGATTGGTTTCCGCGAAATGCAAGATATTTTAAAAATGTGACAGCTGCAATGTACTCATATACTCACCCAGGCATAGTTGGAATTTCTGGAAATCACCCCACTGGCAGCGTGCGCTATGGCCGGCCTACTCTTATGTTTAGATTGTGCAAGGCCCGACCAGTCTATCTCACAGAGTCGCCTCTCGTTGATTTGTCTCTGAAACGCCTCAGGTAATTACTACGCATCGTGACAGAGTTTGACTCTCGAGCACTTATGGTGCGATCGCCCATGCAAGCCCGTAAACCTGGCTTTGTCAACGCGATCCTAAAACTGTAGTCACTACTTCGACTGCTAGTTAAGAAGGCTGAGATCACGTTAACTTTCTTGGCACACCATCTGAGTTGTCGAACACAATTTTTGTAAGTGAAAAATATTCATATTTTTTTATATTTTCGCAATTAGAGTTTCTTGCCTTGGGTAAGTGCAGGCCCGGACAGCGTGCTGAAGTCGTTTGCTAGAGGGTTCTTCAATGGGTCCAACATGCCTATTGGCGTCGCTTGCATCGCGGTCAAGGCAGACGGCGGCGCGGTACCGATGCCAGATTGTCCAGCACTTGCGCCTTGGGATTGGCTGCCAAAGCTGCGCATCTGATCCACTAAGTTGCCAACCGCGAGGGCGGCGGAGCGCATGCTGGCACCATAGGAGTCCACAGGCACGTTCAGGCTCGGCGTGGCCACGCTTCGCGGTCCGCCCGCCACGTCAAAAGAGCCAATGGCTTGCGCCAGGGCGCTAGTACGCTGCGCCAAACCTTCTGCGTTCGCTACCGATACGTCTTGCGATGGCTCATTTGTAGCATGGTCGCTGGCACTAGCCACCTGCGCAGCGTAGGCGCTGTTACCAGACACTGATCCTGCCACCATGGGCGCTAACGCATCCACGCGACCCAATGCTGCCACGTCTTGCGTTTGCAATCCCACCAGGTCTGCGGTCGTAAGGGCCTGCGTTTGCACAGTGCTTAATGCACTGAGCTGGTCGCTTCGCAAAGCCGCCATGTTCGCAGTACTTAAGGCACTCAAAGCAGCGTAGCTAGCCACATCCTGCGCGGCAAACCATACGTCACCCGCCAAGTGGCTGGCACCATCGGCAGTTTGGTAGCTGGATGTCAAACCGATGGTGTTGCCATGGTCCTGGGTGGAGGTGACCTGCGCCGTCACCGATATTTCGGTGATGCCCAGCGCAGCCAAGCTACGCACCTCGCCGGCTTCGCTGATACCGTCCGAATTAGCATCCACCCAGACGCCCAGCTGGCTGTAAGCCGCATCGGCACTGCTGATCACGCCGTCATGGTTGCTGTCGAGTTCGGCCAATGCCTGGTAACCGTCGGACGCCGTGCTGCCATCAGCTAGCACCGTGGCATTACCAAACAACTCGGTACCATTGTTAATCGTTCCATCGACATTGAGGTCGCGCACCAACAAGCCGTCGCTTGGCGCGACCCAACCGGTTTGTACCGGCTGGCCGCTGGCCAACAAATCAAACTGCACGCCATCGGCCATGGCCAGCGTGGTGATGCCGTTGCCGTTCAAGTCCAGCACGATAGGCGTATAGACCAACTTGGCGTTGGCGCTCAAAGCCTGGGACTGCAGCGCGGTAAATCCGCAAGTAGTCAGCGCTGCCACCTGCGTGGTGGACAAGGCCGCGATGTCATTGGTCGTCATACCCTGCATTTGCGTCGTGGTCATGGCGCCCATTTCGGCTGTTGTCAGTGCGGCAGTTTGCGAGGTGGTCAAGGCTGCAATTTGCGAAGTCAGCAGCGCTGCGAAGCTGCTCGTGTTCATAGCCGCAAGGTCATCGGTAGCCAAGGCCACAATTTGCTTCGTCATCAAAGCCACCGCTTGGGATGTCGCCAATGCCGCCAGGTCCGCTATGGTCAATGCCACGATCTGGTTGGTCTGCAGGTTCATCACACTGTCGCTGCTCAAGGCGGCAAAGTCTGCCGCTTCTATGGCTGCAATCTGCGAGGTAGTCATAGCGAACACTTGCTGCGTGATCAGCGCCGCAGTCTGGGCACTGCTAAAGGCCATGATCTCGGCGGTGGTCAATGCAGCGATTTGCAGCGTCCTCAGCGCGGCAATGCCGGCCGTGCTGATGGCCGCAAAGTCTTGCGTCTCCAAGGCCACCACTTGCGCCGTCGCCAAGGCAAAGGCCTGGTCCGTGCGCAAGGCAAAGGCCTGATCCGTGCGCAAGGCCATGATCTCTGCGGTGGTCAACACAGAAACCGTGTAAGTTGCCAGGGACTGGATAGCCGCTGTGCTCAGCGCTGCGAAGTCTTGCGTCTCCATCGCCAGGACTTGGGCCGTCGTCAAAGCCACTGCCTGCTGTGTCGTCAAAGCCTGCGCCTGGTCGGTACGCAAAGCGAAGATGTCAGCACTGGTCAAAGCCACCACTTGCAGTGTTCGCAAGGCTGCAATCGCGCTGGTGGTGATCGCCGCAAAGTCCGCCGTCTCCATGCCCACCAGCTGCGCTGTGGTGAAGGCAAACACCTGGGCGCTGCTCAGCGACGCTGCTTGGGTTGTGGTCAAGGCCACTACCTGCGCTGTCAACAAGGCAGCCATGCTGTTGGTGGACAGGGCTACCGCGTCTTGCGGCGTCTCTAGCGCTGCAATTTGTGAGGTTCCCAGGGCCACTACCTGCTGGGTGGCCAGGCTTTGCGCCTGCGCCGTCGTGATCGCAAATATCTGCGCGGTGGCCAGCGCGGCGATGCTGCGCGTGCTGATGGCCGATATGTCCGCTGTCTCCAAAGCCGCGATCTGCGACGTATCCAAGGCCACCACCTGCTGCGTGGTGAAAGCAAAGGCCTGGTCGGTACGTAAGGCGATGACCGCAGCGCTGCTCAAAGCGGCCACCTGCGCCGTTAGCAAGGCGGCAATGCTGTTGGTCGAGAGGGATGCAAAGTCTTGCGTCTCCATGGCCAGCAGTTGCGCGGTCGTCAAAGCCACTGCCTGCTGTGTCGTCAAAGCCTGCGCCTGGTCGGTACGCAAAGCGATGATGTCCGCACTGGTCAAAGCCACCACTTGCAGTGTTCGCAAGGCTGCAATCGCGCTGGTGGTGATCGCCGCAAAGTCCGCCGTCTCCATGCCCACCAGCTGCGCTGTGGTGAAGGCAAACACCTGGGCGCTGCTCAGCGACGCTGCTTGGGTTGTGGTCAAGGCCACTACCTGCGCTGTCAACAAGGCAGCCATGCTGTTGGTGGACAGGGCTACCGCGTCTTGCGGCGTCTCTAGCGCTGCAATTTGTGAGGTTCCCAGGGCCACTACCTGCTGGGTGGCCAGGCTTTGCGCCTGCGCCGTCGTGATCGCAAATATCTGCGCGGTGGCCAGCGCGGCGATGCTGCGCGTGCTGATGGCCGATATGTCCGCTGTCTCCAAGACCGCCACCTGCGTTGTCGTCAACGCATAGGCCTGCTGGTTCGTGATCGCCTGCGCCTGCGCAGTGCTCAAGGCAATGATGTCCGCACTGCTCAATACCGATACCGCGTAAGTCGCCAAGGCCGCTATCGCCGAGGTGCTCAGGGACGCAAAGTCTTGTGTCTCCATGGCCAAGATCTGCGCCGTCGTCAGGGCCGCCGCCTGCTGCGTTGTCAAGGCCAAGGCCTGATCGCTGCGCAAGGCCACAATCTGGTCGCTGCCCAAGCTGGCCACCACCAAGGTCGTCAAGGCCGCAATGTCCACCGTCACGATGGCTGCCACTTGTTTAGTCTGCAACGCTACAGCCTGCGCACTGGTCAAAGCTTGTGCCTGCGCGGTGGCGATCGCCGCAATCTGCGCTGTCTGCAAGGCCGCTATGTTGGCTGTCACCAGGGCCACAAAGTCTTGCGTCTCAAAGGCCACCAATTGGGCCGTGGTCAAGGCAAATACCTGTTGGGTGGCGAGGGCCTGGGCCTGGGCGCTACTCAAGGCGATGATGTCGGCGCTACTGAACACCGATACCGTGTAAGTGGCCAAGGCCGCTATCGCCGAGGTACTTAGGGCGGCAAAGTCAGCCGTCTCCATCGCTAACAGCTGCGCCGTCGTCAGGGCTACCGCTTGCTGCGTCGTCAAGGCAAAGGCCTGGTCGGTAAGCAAGGCAATGATGTCTGCGCTAGTCAGTGCCACTACCTGTAGTGTCCGCAAAGCTGCAATGGCGCTGGTGTTAATCGCCGCAAAGTCCGCCGTCTCCATACCCACCAGTTGCGCCGTGGTCAAGGCAAAGGCCTGGGCCGTGGTCAGCGATGCCGCTTGCGTAGTGGTCAAGGCCACTACCTGCGCCGTCAGCAAGGCGGCGATGCTGTTGGTCGACAGCGCTACCGCGTCTTGCGGCGTCTCCAGCGCAGCAATTTGCGAGGTTCCCAAGGCCACGATCTGCTGCGTGGCAAAGGACTGGGCCTGCGCCGTCGTGATCGCAAATATCTGTGCCGTAGTCAAGGCCGCCATGCTACGCGTACTGATGGCCGAGATGTCCGCCGTCTCCAGGGCCGCTATCTGCGACGTATCCAAGGCCACCACCTGCTGCGTGATCAAAGCAAAGGCCTGGTCGGTGCGCAAAGCCACGACCTCATCGCTGGTCAATGCCGCTACCTGCGCCGTCAACAAAGCAGCAATGCTATTGGTGCTAAGGGATGCAAAGTCTTGCGTCT
>Ga0214919_10004340_pt1 | contig 20811 bp, 18 predicted proteins | sample LL1503_MetaG_FD_177994 | JGI IMG/M metagenome (GOLD analysis project Ga0214919, IMG submission 177994) | Freshwater microbial communities from Lake Lanier, Atlanta, Georgia, United States - LL-1503 | ecosystem: Environmental > Aquatic > Freshwater > Lake | place: USA: Georgia | collected... | reverse complement strand
CGGGCTGCTGGTCACCCTGGTCGATGTCACCGTCATGAAGGACGCCGAAAGGAAGCGGGACGAGTACATGCGCTTCCTGTCGCACGACCTGCGCTCGCCGCTGGTGTCGATCACCGCCATGCTCGACCTTCGGGAGCTTGCGCCGGAAACCCAGAAGGCGGATTTCTTCCAGCGCATCCGCGCCAGCGTTGAGCGCTCGCTGTCGCTCGCGGAAGACTTCGTCCAGCTCGGTCGCGCCGAGTCCATCGACCCGGCGCGCTTTGCCGCGGTGGACCTCGTCGATGTCCTCCGGGGCGCGGTCGACGAGGCCGAGTCGCAGGGGCGCACGAAGAAGATCGAGATCTCGATCGCCCACGTCCCGGACGCAGCGCTTACGCGCGGCGTCCGGGACGTGCTGTTCCGCGTGTTCATCAACCTGCTCAGCAACGCGATCAAGTACAGCCCCGAGGCCACGCGGATCGAATGCTCCATCGAACCCGAGGGCACGTTGTGGCGCGTGACCTTCGCCGACCAGGGCTATGGCATCGCGGCCGAGGACCTGCCGCGCCTGTTCGACCGCTTCGAGCGCCTGGAGGCGGCGAAGCGCCGTGGTGAGAAGGGCGCGGGCCTGGGTCTTGCGTTCGTGAAGACTGCGGTCGAAAAGCACGGCGGCCGGATCGAAGTCCAGAGCGAGCCGGGCAAGGGCTCGCGGTTCAACGTCTTCCTGCCCGCGGTGCGCTGAAGCCTAGTTGGCTTTCTGGCCCGCTGGGGCCGGGGTCTGGGCCGGCGCAGTCGGCGCGGCCAGCGGCTCGAGGTTCAGGACGAGGTCGGCGAGGGTGTCCTTGCCCTCCAGACCGATGTCGTCGATGCCGCGCACCTTTAGGAAGTACGCGCCGTTCTCCAGGTCCGGCAGCTGGATCTCGTTGGCGCCAATCAGCACTTCGCTGATCACGTTGCTGAAGTCCGCCTGGCGTGCGACGAGCACGCGATACTGCGTGGCGCCGGCCAGGCGCGTGAAATTCAGGCGAATGGGGCGCCGCATCCAGAGCCGGATGCCGGTCCACAGCCGGGGGGCAGGCAGCAGCGCGCGGGGCGTCAGCGGCGCCTGGCCGTCCTGCACGCGGGTACCGAACCCCTCCGGTACCGACACGGTGCCAAGGTTGCCCGTGTCGTTGACGGCCACGTTGCCTTCGATGACCTCGCTCGTGGAGGTGCGCTTCTCCTCGTCGGTGGCTACCCGGAAACGCGTGCCACGCACGGCCGCGACGGCAATCGGCGTGCGCACTTCGAAGCGCGACCCGGAAGCCGAGCGCTTCTGCACCGACGCTTCCACCCGCCCGTTCTTCAATGTGAAGAGGGCATCCGAAGACGGGGTCAGCGCGGTCTTCTTGACGGTGTCGACCGCCAGGGTGCTGCCGGGCTGCAGGGCCAGCGTGGAGCCGTCGGCAAGCTTGATGGTGACGTAGCCGTCCTTGCCTGTTTTCAGCTCGTCGCCGGCCGAAAGCGTGGCGCCCTTGCGCAGGGGCTGGCCACCGGACTGCGCATCGCCCTCGACATGCGCGAGCTCGATCCGGCCGGCTTCGTTCTTCACCCAGTTCCCGGGGATGCGCACCACGTGGCCCGGGTTGATCCGGTCCTTGTCCTTGAGCTGGTTGTGCTCCCAGAGCGCGCGCTGGACTTCGTGCTTCTGGCCTTCGATCAGGTAGCGGCGCGCGATGCCGATCATCGTGTCGCCGCTCTTTGCGATGAACTCGATATCCGCAGTGGGGGGCGGCAGCAGGCGGGAGGCCTGCGCCAGCAGGGCCGGCGCGGAGAACAGGAGGCTGGCAGCGAGGGCAAGGCGGAACAACAGGGCGCGCATGGATCGGACCAAAAGGTAAAACGGCGATTATGCCTCGCGCGGGCTTGCCCAAAGCGTAAAGAACTGTCCGACCGGGCCGGCGCCGAGGGTGACATCGGCCGGGGAAGCGCTTTTCGTGCGCATAGGGTGGATCCTGGCCCCTGCATGCAAACACCGCATAGACCGCACGAAGGTTCGTTGCTAAGGTGCGCCCATCAATCCTGGGAGGCTGCATGGGCTGCATCGACTTGCGCGAGTGGATCGCGCTGCTGGAAAAGGAAGGCGAACTGCACCGGATCACCGCCAAGGTGGACTGGGACTGCGAGATCGGCACGATCTCGCGCCGGGTGCTGGAAGAACAAGGCCCGGCGCTGCTGTTCGAAAACGTGAAAGGCCACGAGAACACCCGCGGCCGCAAGGTTTTCTGCGGCGGCATCGGCACGCGCACGCGCCTCAACCTCGCGCTGGGCTTCCCCAAGGACGCGACGAACAACGAGATCGTCCAGCACGTGATGAAGAAGAACCGCGAGCAGATCGAGCCCGTGGTGGTGCCGACCGGGCCCGTGAAGGAGAACATCGTCAAGGGCAAGGACATCGACCTGCTCGAGTTCCCGGTGCCCAAGTGGCACTACCTCGAAGGCGGGCGCTACATCAACACCTACGCCTGCATCGTGACCAAGGACCCGGACACCGGCGTGCAGAACGCCGGCATCTATCGCGGCATGGTCGGCAAGAAGAATACGATCCCGTCGCTCCTCATCAAGGGCGGCCAGCACTGGGGGCAGCACTTCGCCAAGTACGCTGACCGCGGCGAGAAGATGCCGGTGGCCTGCGTCATCGGCTGGGATCCGATCATGGGCTTCCTCGGCGGCAGCCCGCTGCCGGCCGGCGTGTCGGAGTTCGCCGTGCTCGGCGCCTACCGCGGTGAGGCGGTCAAGATGGTGAAGTGCGAGACCGTCGACCTCGAAGTGCCTGCAAGCTGCGAGATGGTGATCGAGGGCTTCATCGATCCCGATCCCGCGGCCTACGAGACCGAAGGGCCGTTCGCGGAATTCACTGGGTATGTCTCCGACCTCCCCACGCCGCGGCCGACCATCGAGGTCAGCTGCATCATGCATCGCAACGATCCCATCCTGCGCGGCACGCAGGAAGGCAACATGCCGGGGTCGTTCTCCGAGAACGCGGTGATCTCTTCCGCGCAGCGCGCGGGCATCGCGTGGAACATCCTTATCGCCTCCGGCGTGCCGGGCGTGCAGGACGTCTACTGCGACCCGATCACCTGCGGCATCAACGTCTACATCAAGATCCGCAAGACCTACCAGGCCCAGCCCAAGCAGGTGGCAGCGGCGTTGTGGGGCGCGGGAGCGGGGCAGGGCCGCTACAAGCATGTGTTCGTCTTCGAGGACGACATCGACGTCTCGAACTACCAGCAGATCGACTGGGCGCTGGCCTATCGCATGAACGCGGCCACCGAGGGGATCACGCAGTTCCCGGGGCTCCTCGGACATGCGCTCGACCCGAGCACGCCGCTGGAGGAGCGTGACGTCCAGCAACTCGGCGCGGGCACCTGGACGCGAGTGTTGTTCGATGCGACGCGCAACTGGCACTTCAAGCGCCGGCCCGAGTGGAACAACGAGCGCTTCCCGCCGACCGTGGAGCCGCACGCCGACCATCGCGCGCTGGTGAACAAGCGCTGGAAGGAGTACGGGTTCGGCTGAGGCGGGAATACGGGCCCTCCGGGGTCCGGGCTTGCGCAGGTTGAAATGGCCATTTAGAATTATTAAATGGACATTTCGATCACCGAATTCAAGCATCGTTGCCTGGAGATCGTGCGCCGCGTCGAAGAGTCCGGCGAGGCGGTGTCGATCACCCGGCACGGCCGGGTTGTCGCCCAGCTCGAGCCTTCGCCGGAGGCGTCCTCGGGCGTCAATGAACCCTGGAGGCGCTTGCGTGCGCTCGGCGGAAAACTCGACGCGCGGCCCGACGACCCGGTGCTTCGCGATGTGGATTTCGAGGCGCTTCGTTGAGCGTCGTTCTCGATACCCACATCTGGATCTGGTGGCTTACGGGAGACAAGGCGCTGTCCGAGGCTGAGCGCGACGCGCTGGACGCCGAAGCGACATCCAAGGGATGCAATCTGCCCGCAATCAGTCTTTGGGAAGCGCAGATGCTCCACGCCAAAGGCCGATTGAGGCTTCCTTTGCCGTTTGATGCCTGGCTGGCACAGGCTGCGGATCCCCGAATCCTGACGGTGCTTCCAGTGGATGTGAAAGTCGTCTCCGCCCTCAACAGGCTGCCGCCTTCGTTCCACGGGGATCCGGCCGATCGGATGATCGTCGCCACGGCAAAAGCGCATTCGCTCCCATTGGCTACGAGGGACGCGAGCATCCGGCGGTCCCGCGTAGCAAAGTTGTGGAAGCCAGGCTGAGGGTATCCATTGACAGGGGAGGGATAGATAGTTGACAATGGAAACTATCTGCCCTGACAGCCGCTCCCAGAGCGGTCTTTAGCCCATGCGTCCTCTGGAAGGCCTCGTCATCCTCGACCTTGCGCGGGTGCTTGCGTGCCCGTTCGCCAGCATGATCCTTGCCGAGCTTGGCGCCACGGTGATCAAGGTCGAGCAGCCCGGCACGGGCGACGAAACCCGCAGCTTCGAGCCGCAGCTGGCGGTCGACAGCGCGTACTACTTCGCGTGCAACCGCTCGAAGTCCTCCATCACCGTGAACCTGCGCTCGCCCGAGGGCCAGCAGGTGATCCGCGAGCTGGCCGCCAAGGCGGATGTGTTCGTGGAGAACTTTCCGTCAGGCACGTTCAAACGCTACGGGCTCGACTACGACGCCCTGGCCGCGCTCAATTCGCGGCTGGTCTATCTCTCCTGCACAGGCTTCGGCCAGACCGGCCCCTATCGGCGCAAGAAAGGCTACGACACGGTGTTCCAGGCGATGGGCGGGCTGCTCAGCCTGACCGGCGAGCGCGGCGGCGGGCCGGTGAAGCCGGGCCTGCCGGTGGCCGACCTGACTTCGGGGCTGTGGGTGGCGATCGCCATCCTGTCGTCGATCGCGGGCCGCGAGAAAACCGGCAAGGGCTGCTACGTGGATTTCTCCATGCTGGACGGGCAGGTAAGCCTGCTGACGCTCGCTGCCGCCAGGTACTTCGCCCTTGGCGAAGTACCGCCGCGCCTTGGTACCGAGCATCCGGGCCGCGTGCCCACGGCGACGTTTTGTTGCAGTGACGGCAAGTACCTGCACATCACCGCCAGCGACCAGCATTGGGCGCCGCTCTGCAAGGCGCTCGCGCTGGAAGACTGGGGCGCGCAGCCGCAGTTTGCCGACAACGCGAAGCGCGTGGAGAACCGCGCAGCCATCATGCCGAAACTCACCCAGGCCATCCTTGGGTGGACGCGCGACGAACTGATCGCTGCACTGGACGCGGTCGAGGTCCCGGTCGGCCCGGTCAATGACGTGGCCGAGATCCTGAACGACCCGCATGTGGCCGCGCGCGGCCTGGTGGGGGAGTTCGATTATCCCGGCATAGGCGTCTTCAAGGCGCTCGGGCTGCCTTACAAGTTCGCGGGCTTCGACGATCCGCAGATCGGCCGCCCGCCGACGCTCGGCGAACACACGGAAGAGGTGCTCACGGGTTTCCTCGGATACAGCAAGGAGAAAGTCGCGCAACTCAGGGAGGCGAAGGCGCTATGACCGCACCGGCCGTTCTTTACACCGTGGACGCAGGCGTGGCGACCTTCACGCTGAACCGTCCCGAAGCCCGCAACGCATTGAACAACGCCATGTGCGCTGAACTGCACGCGGCATGCCGCTCGGCAGCGGCGGATGCGACAGTAAAACTCGTCTTCATCCGTGCCAACGGCCCGGTGTTCTGCGCCGGCGCCGACCTCAAGGAGCGGCAGGGCATGGACGAGGACCAGGTGCGTGCGCGCCGCCTCAAGGCGTTTGCCGCCTACGACGCCATCGAATCGCTGCCGATGCCGGTGATCGCCGTCGTTGCCGCGCCGACCGTCGGCTCGGGCTGCGAAATCGCTGCGGCCTGCGATTTCATCATCGCCACGCCGGACGCTTCATTCCGCACCCCCGAAGCGCTCTGGGGCACCGTCGGCGCCACGCAGCGCCTGCCGCGCGTGCTCGGCAAGCGCCTGGCCAAGGACATGATGTTCACGGGGCGCAAGCTCGGTGCGCAAGAGGCCGAGCGCCACGGGCTGGTGGCGCGGGTCGTGCCGGCCGCCGAGATCGACAAGACGCTCGCTGATATTGCGAAGACGGTGACCGAAGCGCCGGGCGCCGGATTGAAGTTCGCCAAGGCTTGTATTGACCGCGGGGTGGAGCTCGACCCCAAAGGGGCGCTCGCCGTCGAGTTGCTTGCGATCGAAGAGAATCTCGCCACGCAGAACTGGCAGGCGGGCATCGCGAAGTTCGGCAAATGAGCTGGCAGGCCTCCACCCTCGGCGAGGTGCTTGCCCGGCAGGCGTCCGGGCGCGGCGCATCCGAAGCGCTTGTCACCGACCAGGCCCGGCTCACTTACGCACAGCTTTTCGACCAAGCACGGCAGGTGGCGGCCGGACTGCGGGCGATGGGGCTCGCGAAGGGCGACCATGTCGCGATCCTGATGGGCAACGATGCGGCGTGGATCCAGCTTTTCTATGGGGCGGCGATGCTGGGCTGCGTGACCGTGCCGGTGAACACGCGCTTCAAGGCCGCCGAATTGCAGTATTGCCTGGAGCAGGCGGACTGCAAGGCGCTGTTCTACACCGGCAGGTTCCTCAACATCGACTATGCCGCGATGGTGGCCGAGGTTCAGCCGCGATTGCCCAAGCTCGGACAAGCGGTGAACGTGGACGCGGGGCTGCCACGCGGCACTCCGGATGCGACGCTCGGCGCAGACGTGACGCCCGACGACCCGCTGCTCATCCAGTTCACTTCTGGGACCACGGCCTACCCCAAGGGCGTGGTGCTCACGCACGACAACATGCTGCGGAACGCATGGGCCGCCGGCTCGCGCTTCGGGGTGCGTCCTGAGGACCGCTACTACAACTGCCGTCCGTTCTTCCACGTGGGCGGCTCGACGCTGTCGGCGCTGGCTTCGCTCGTGTTCGGCGCCTGCCTCGTCACGCTGCCTTCCTTCGAGGCCGGTGCCGTGCTGAAGATGCTGGAGTCCGAGCGCTGCACGCTGACTTCGGGCAACGACACGATCTTCCAGATGCTGATGGGGCACGCGGAGTTCGACCCGAAGAAACTGTGCCTGCGTGGCGGCTGGGCCGCGGCCGGGCCGCAGACCATGCAGCGGATCATCGACGTGATGGGCGCGCGGGAGATCTGCGCGGCCTATGGGCTGTCCGAAGCGTCGCCCAACGTCGTGATGAGCGATTGGCGCGATTCCGAGGCGTTGCGGGTGGAGGGGTTGGCGAAACCGCTGGACGGTGTCGAAGTCCGCATCGAGGACGGCGAGATCCAGGTGCGCGGCTGGAGCGTGATGCGCGGCTACTACAACAACCCGGAGCAGAACGCCAAGGCGTTCACCGCCGACGGGTGGCTGCGCACCGGCGACCTTGGCACGTTGAACGAAGACGGGCGCCTGCGCATGGTGGGGCGGCTCAAGGATGTGTTCCGCGTGGGCGGCGAGAACGTTGCGCCGGCGGAAGTGGAAGAGGTGTTACTTGCACACCCCGCAGTGCAGACGGCGCAGGTGGTGGGCGTGCCGGACGCAAGGCTCGGGGAGGTGCCTTGCGCCTACGTAACACTCAGGGACGGGGTGTCAGCGGCCGAAGAGGATCTCGTTGCCTGGGCGAAGCAGCGCTGTGCGAACTTCCGCGTGCCGCGCTACCTGCGCATCGTGGACAATTTTGATTCCATCGGCATGACTGCAAGCGGCAAGGTGCAGAAGGTGAAGCTGCGCGAGCATGCGCTGAAGGAATTCGGGCTGGGCTGATCTGTTCACGCCAGCGGCTCCGGTCGGGCAATGCCAAAGCCCTGTGCGTAGTCGACCCCGATGCCGCGAAGGATCTCGGTGATCTCGTCGCTCTCGACCATTTCCGCAACGGTGATGATGCCCAGCGTTTTTGCAAACTTGTGGACTGCGACCAGCTTGCTCTTGCTGAGCGGGTCCTTCTGGACGGTGCGAATTACGCCCCCGTCGATCTTGAGGAAGTCGAGCGGCAGGTCCTTCAGCATGGCCACGGCAATCCTGCCGCGCCCGTAACCGCTCAGCGCCACATTGCACCCGGCTGCTTTGATGCTCTTTGCGAACTGCTCGACGTCGCCGCGATTGGCTTGCACATCGTCTTCTGTGACTTCGAAGCAGAAATTCGCTCCGTTGAGCTCGTGCTTGTGCAGTTGCTGTTCAACGTAGCTGGGGAAATACGGATCGCGAAGCGTTGCGGTGGAGATGTTGATGAAATACAGGCTGTGTTCGTCCCCGACAGACTGCGGCCCACGCCCTGCGACCCAGTGCATCAGGTTGGCGGTGACCCACCGGTCCAGGTAGGGGAGCAGCCCGTGCTCCTCGGCCAGCGGGAAGAAGGCGCCGGGCGGGATCATGTTGTTCTCTTCCTCGAGCAGCCGGATGAGGATTTCGAAGTGGACCGGTCCGCCGCTGTTTGCGAGAGGCACGATCCGTTGGCAGAGGAGCGTGAACTCGTTTCTTTCGATCGCCGCAAGGATGAGTTCGCGGGCGTTGTGCTTGTCGGTGGCATGTTCGGCAACGGCGGTGTCGAACTGAGCCTGTTCAGCGGTCGGCTTGCCCCGGGAAAGGAATGCGGCGCCAGGTTCCGGTGCGGACTCCGGCTCGGTGATGGCGCTGAGCAGCATGAAAAATCCGGCGGACGGGTCGTGCTCGTGCGGCACGGGCAGGAACTGCGCGTTCAGTCGAATGGCCGCCCCGCTGGGCAGGATCTGGGTGCGTTCGTACCGGACTGTTTCCCCGCTCAAGGCACGGAGCATGGCGGTTTCAGTCTGCGCGAAGATCACGCGGCCGAGCACGTCCCGCAGGTGGTGGCCGTTGATGCGCTGCGGAGGGAGGTCCAGCATGAGGCGGAAGGCGTGGTTGTGGTAACGGCAGATGCCTTCCACGTCAATGTAGGCCACCATCGCCGGCATCAGTTCGTCCTGGAACTGCACGAGCGAGGAGACATGGCCCAGCGCCGCTTCGGCCTTCTTGCGTTTCATCGTTTCTTCGGAGAGGCGGTCTTCGGCGACCGCCTTTTGCGCGCCGCTGCTGGCCGCGGAAAATTCGGCGCGGGTCGCGCGCGAGACCATCGCCAGGATTCCTGCAAACACGATGCCGGCCAGGAACGTGATCCAGGCGAGGTCGAGCATCGTGAAATAGATCGCGAAGACGAGGAAGGACGCCGTGACGATGACGGCGATCGCGGAAATGAACGGCTTGACCGAGCCGAGCAGGTTGGGCGCTTTCACTCTTTGTAAACGACGAGTGGGGGGTGGGGCATGCTCCGAAGCATCCGGATCAAAGGTGAAACGTCTATTATGTACCGCGTGGCCCCTGGAGCGGGCGGGTCCGGTATCTCTGCCGGTCCACGTCTTCGTGTAGGCAAGCGTGGGGAGCTGTTAAAAGGTGCGTATAGCGAAACCCCCAACATCGGTTCGCCCCGATTGCCTAGCATAGGACCTGCTTACACCACCATGCACAGAGCGCAGGGAGATGCCATGAAGGACGTCCTGACCCGGCGGATAGACGCCGATCGAGAAATGCTGGTTGATTTTCTGCAACGGTTCGTGCGCTGCAAGACCCCCAATCCGCCCGGCGACACCCTTGAAGCGGCGCACTTTGTGGAGGCGGAGTTCGCCAAGCGGGGCATTCAGTACGACAGGATTGCCCCGGCCGCAGATCGACCCAATTACATCGCCAGCTTCGACACCGGCCGTCCCGGCAAGCACTTGGTCCTCAACGGCCACATCGACGTGTTCCCGGTCGAGTCCGAGGCGGGGTGGACCCGCGACCCCTGGGGCGGACAGCTGGTCGACGGCAAGGTGTACGGGCGCGGCAGTTGCGACATGCGCTGCGGGACCACAGCCTCGATCTTTGCCTACTTCTACCTGCAGGAGGTCCGCGACAAGCTGAACGGCCGCCTGACGCTGACGGTGGTGTCCGACGAGGAGACCTTCAGCCCGCCGGGCATGCTGCACCTCATGGAGCATCACCGCGACCGCGTCCTTGGCGATGTCTGCCTCAACGGCGAGCCGAGCAGCCCGTACTCCGTGCGGTTCGGCGAAAAGGGGCCGCTCTGGGTGCGCATGCGGACGAAGGCGCGGGGCGGTCACGGTGCGTTCGTCCATGTCAGCCCGAGCGCCGTGCAGGCGGCGATCGATGCCATCGCCGAACTGCAGGACCTGCCCAACCGGATCCCGGTGAACGAGCCGCCGGAACTGGCCCGGGCGCTGGACGAGGCGACCCCGGACCTGGAGCGCGCGTACGGCAAGGGCGCGGCGCGGGTGATTCGGAGCCTGACCGTCAACATCGGCCGGATCGTCGGCGGGGTCAAGGTCAACATGATCCCGGCGGCCTGTGAGTTCGACGTCGACATCCGCGTGCCGAACGGCGCGGACTACGATGCGGTGCAGGCGGAGGTGCGCGCCATCGCGGGACGCCACGGGTGCGAGATGGAGATCCTGACCGCTTCGCGACCCAACTGGCGTGAGCCGTACCACGAGCTGATGGATATCGTGCGTGAGAACGCCGCAATGCTGAAGCCAGGCCTCATGCCTGCGCGCGTTGTGTCGCCCGGGGGCACGGATGCGCGCCTGTGGCGGTTGAATGGCGTGCCCGCCGTGGTCTACGGCCCGTCGCCGCACGGCATGGGCAGCGTCGACGAACACGTCTCCGTCGACGAGTTCATGCATGTGGTCAAGAGCCACGCGCTCGCCGCCTGGGACTACCTCAGCCGTCCGCGGGCCGGCTGAGGCCGGACCGCTTGGGCGACATGCTCCGCATCGGCGAGTCGGTCCCCCGTTTCGAGGACCACCGCCTCCTGACCGGCCGCGGGCGCTATACCGCTGACGTAAGGCCCGGTGGCGAAGCGCACCTGTGCGTGGTCCGGTCGCCGCATGCCAATGCGCGCATCGTTTCGATCGATGCATCCGGCGCGCTTGCCATGCCGGGTGTGCTGTGCGCCGTCACGGGCCGGGACATCGCGGCCCTCGGGACTTTCCCGAGCCGCATCCGCCGCTCCGGCGCGGATGGCCGGCCGATGTTCGAGCCGCCGCGACGGGTATTGCCACTGGAGTCCGTGCGCCATGTGGGCGAAGGCGTGGCCGTGGTGGTGGCCGAGACGCTCGCACAGGCACGCGATGCGGCCGAGTGCGTCGAGGTCGGCTATGCGCCGTTGCCCGCGGTCGCCTCGATCGAGGCGGCGCTGGCCCCTGATGCCGCGGCAGTCTGGCCGGAGGCGCCGGGGAATGTGGCGTTCGTCTATACCGCGGGGAATCGCGAGGGCGTGGAGCGTGCATTCGCATCCGCGGCGCACGTGGTGCGGCTCCGGACGCGCATCAACCGTGTTACGGCCAATGCCATTGAGCCGCGCAACGCACTCGCCGAAATCGACCTGTCTTCGGGCCGTTTGACGCTGCACGCATCGGTGCAGACCCCGCACGGGCTGCGCAACGACCTGTGCGGCCGGATCTTCGGCATGCCTGCAAGCCGGTTGCGCGTGGTGGCGCCCGACGTGGGGGGCGGATTCGGAATGAAAAGCGGGGACTATCCCGAGTACGCACTGGTGCTGTGGTGCGCGCGCCTGCTCGGCCGGCCGGTGCGCTGGACGGCCGACCGCTCCGAATCGTTCCTCGCAGACCACCAGGCGAGGGACAACGCCTGGGACCTCGAACTGGCCCTCGACGCAGGATTCCGGTTCACCGGGGTCCGGGCACTGTCCCACGCGAATCTCGGCGCTTACCTGGCTTATGCAGGCACCCACCAGGCCACGACCAACATCGGATGCCTCGCCGGGGTCTATGCCACACCGGCAATGCATGTCGAGGTCCGTGGCATTTACACGCACACCCATTGCGTGTCGCCTTATCGCGGCGCGGGGCGCCCCGAGGCGCTCTACGCCATGGAGCGGCTCATCGACCAGGCCGCTGGCGAATTGGGGATCGATCGCATTGAATTGCGGCGAAGGAACCTCGTGCGGGCCGACCAGATGCCCTGGAAGACCGCGCTCACATTCACCTACGATTCGGGCGATTTCCCGGGCGCGTTCGAGCGCGTGCTCGAGGTGTCCGGCTGGCGCGGGTTCGAGGCGCGCCGCGCCGCGGCGGCGGCGCGCGGACGCTTGCGCGGCATCGGGTTCGCCTATGCCATCGAAATCGCCGGAGGTCCGATCGACCGGCCGTTCGAGGAGTTTGCGGGCGTGCGCATCGACCCGACGGGCTCGATGCTGCTCGCGATCGGCACGCACAACCACGGGCAGGGGCATGAGACCTCGTTGCGCCAGATCGCGTCGGAAGCGCTCGGGCTCGCGGCGGGACGGATCGAGATCCTCTACGGGGACACCGACCAGGTCGCGCACGGGCGCGGGACTTTCGGGTCCCGGTCGATGAGTTCGGGCGGCGCGGCCCTGCTGGCGGCCGCCGGCAAGGTCGAGGCCAAGGCGGCGGCCATTGCGGCGCACCTGCTCGAAGCTTCAGCCGAAGACGTCGAAAGGCGCGAAGGCGGGTACTTCGTGGCGGGAACGGACCGCGGCGTGTCGTGGGAGCAGGTCTGCGCCACGGCCTATGCGCCTTCGCTGCTGCCTTCCGGCATCGAGCCCGGGCTTTACGCCGATGCAACGGTCTGCACCGACGGCCCCACGTTCCCGAACAGTGCGCACGTCTGCGAAGTCGAACTCGATCCGGAGACGGGCAGCATCGAGGTGACGGGCTACTGGGTTGTCGACGACGTCGGCCGCGTAATCAATCCTGCGTTGCTTCACGGCCAGATCCACGGCGGGGTTGCGCAAGGCCTCGGGCAGGTGTTGCTCGAAGACATTCATTACGACGCTGAAGGCCAGCTGCTGACCGGTTCGTTCATGGACTACGCGATGCCGCGTGCGGCCGACCTGCCGAATTTCACTATCGAAAGCCGCCCGATGCCCACGAGCGCCAATCCGCTGGGGGTCAAAGGGGCGGGGGAGGCTGGCACCGTGGGAGCACTCCCCGCCGCGGTGAACGCCATCGTCGACGCGTTGCGACCGTTCGGCATCCGCCACCTTGACATGCCCCTCACGCCGGAAAAACTGTGGCGTGCGATGCGGGCTGCCGAATCAAGGATACCCACATGACTTTCCGGAGCCTCCCATGAGAAATCGCATTGCCGCACTGTGCCTCCTGCTCGGCCTCGCCCTTTGCGCTGGCGGCAGCCATGCCGACGAATGGCCGCAGCGGCCCGTCAAGTTCGTGGTCGGGTTCGCGCCGGGCGGGGCGAACGACATCATCACGCGCCTGCTGGCGCAGGGACTGACGGACCGGATGAAGATGCAGTTCATCGTGGAGAACCGCCCTGGCGCTTCGGGGCGGATCGCGTCGGGCTACGTTGCGAAGGAAAAGCCCGACGGCTACACGTTCATGATGGGCGCGCCCGGGCTGCTGGTGCTGAACCACTTCCTCTTCAAGGACGTCGACTACAAGCCGGCAGATTTCGCCGGCGTCTCGCTGGTCGGCATCCTTCCCTATGTGCTGGTGGTGAGCCCGAAGCTGGGCGTGGGGTCGGTGGCCGAACTGGTGGCACTGGCGAAGCAGAAGCCCGGCGCGTTGAACCACGGCTCCACGGGCGCGGGCCCGATCCTGGTCCAGCAGCTCTTCAAGGAGCGCACCGGCACCCAGTTCCAGAACGTCGTCTACAAGGGCACGACGCCCGCGCTGCAGGACATGATGCAGGGCGACCTGCACTTCATCTTCGACCTGATCGCGGGCAACCTCGCGCAGATCCGCGCGGGCACCGTGCGTGCGATCGCAGTATCCGCGCCGAAGCGCTCGACGTCGCTGCCGGACCTGCCCACCATGGAAGAGGCGGGGATCGCGAATTTCAGCCCGACCAACTGGTTCGGCATCGTCGGCCCGGCGGCCGTGCCGCGTCCCATTGTGGAGCGGTTGTCGCAGGAACTCGTTGCGCTGGTGAGCGAGCCCGGGTTTCGCCAACGTCTCACCCAGCTGGGGGCCGAGCCTGTCGGCAGCACGCCGGCCGACTACGATGCCTTCATGCGCAAGGAGTTTGTGCAGTGGGAGGCGGTGGCCCGAAGCGCGGGGATCCAGAAGGAGTGAGCCGCGAACTGAGCATCGCAGTCGGGCGCTACGACCGCACACAGGCGCTGCTGGACGGCCGCGTCGGCGTCGAGGGATGTACGGTACGCATCGAGAGCCCGCCGCTCAACCAGGTCTTCAGGCGCGCGTTCGACGAGGGTGCGTGGGACGTGGCCGAGCTTTCCTGCTCCAATTTCCTGTACCTCACGGCTGAAGGACGCTGCCGGTATGTCGGGCTGCCGGTGTTCCCGTCGCGAATGTTCCGTCATTCGGCAATCTATGTCGCCGCGGATCGCGGGATCGACGAACCCGCCCAACTGGCTGGCAGGGTTGTGGGAGTGCGCGAGTATTCGATGACGGCGGCGTTGGTGGCGCGCGGGATGCTGCAGGACGAATACGGCCTCGCCGCCGGGGCCATGCGCTGGCGCTGCGGGCCGCTCGACGCGGGCGATGCGAAACCCCTGATCCGGGTCCGGCCGCCCGGCATCGAACTGGAGATGGTTGCAGAAGGCACGACGCTGGCGGACCTCCTGCTCGAAGGAAAAGTCGACGCCCTCATTGCGCACCGACCCCCAAAACCGTTCGTCGAAGGCGACCGTCGCATCGTCCGCCTGTTCGCAGACCCTGCGCGGGTGGAGCAGGCTTCCTACGCGCGAACCGGGATCTTCCCGATCATGCACATCCTGGGGATTCGCCGCGAACTGGCTGCCGACGCCGCGCTGTGCCTGGCGGTTTGCAATGCGTTCGAGCGGGCGCGCCGGCTGGCCCTCGAGGAACTCCATGCGCACGATGCGCTACCAGTGAGTTTGCCCTGGCTGGAGTACGACTACGCGCGCGCCGTGGCTGCGCTGGGGGAGGACTATTGGCCCTACGGCCTGCGGAGCAACCGGGCCGCGCTCGAGGCCCTTGCCAGATACTCGACCGAGCAGGGCATCGCTTCGCGGATGTGCGCGCCGGAGGAATTGCTCGCCCCGGCGACGCACACCTGGTCACCCTGACGGCTTACTCGATCTTCGTGCCCGAGAACCGGATGGCATCCGCGAACCGGTCCGATTCGCTCTTCATGAAAGCCGCGAATTCCTCGGGGGTCGTGCCGTAAGTGTCCAGGCCCAGCGTGGCGAGCTTCTCCTTCACGTCGGGCCGGTGCAGGGCCTTGGCGATCTCGGTCGCGAGCATCTTGTGGATTTCGGGCGGCGTTCCTGTGCGCACGAGAATGCCGAACCACGAACGCGAGACGAACTTGGTGCCGCTCGCCTCCTCGAACGTGGGCATGTCGGGCAGGGTGGGGCTGCGTTTGTCGGCGGCCACGGCCAGGCCGGCAAGTTTGCCCGCCTTGACCTGCGGCACGGCAGCGAGCAGGTCCGTGAGCATGGCCTGCACCTGTCCGCCCATCACATCGGTCATCGCCGCCGGCACGCCCTTGTACGGCACGTGCAGCATGTCGAACGCGTAGGACTTCTTGAACAACTCGAAGGCAAGGTGCCCGGAACTGCCATTGCCGAACGAGGCGTACGACATGGACTTGCCCTTTGCCTTCGCCACGCCGAGGAAATCCTTGAGATTGGAAATGCCCAGCCCCGGGAACACCACCAGCACGTGCGGGTTCGACGCCGCCAGCGTGACTGGCATGAAGTCCTTGGCCGGGTCGTAGGGGAGCTTGGACATCAGCTGCGCGTTGATGAGGAAGCTCGAGGCGTTCACGAACAGGGAGTATCCGTCTGCCGGCGCCTGCGCCACCACGGCCGCGCCGATGGTGGTGCCGCCGCCGGGCTTGTTCTCGATCACCACCGGCTGCTTCCATACGCCGGTAAGGTGCTCGCCCATGGCGCGCGCCATGACCTCCGAGGTCCCGCCGGCCTGGTAGGGGACGATGATGCGGATGGGCTTGTTGGGGTACTGGGCGGCCGCACCCAGGGAAACGGCGAGCAGCGAGGCGGCGACAACTGCGGCAGCCTTCATTACATTTTTCCCAGCCAGGCGATCGTTTCGATCTCCACGAGCGTGTCGCGCCCCGCGAGCGACTGGACTTCCACCAGCGTGGAGGTCGGGAAGTCCCCGGTGAAGAATTCGCGCCGCGCGCGCCAGACCTCGGTGTTCTTGTTGATGTCGACCATGTAGATGGTCATCTTCACGAGGTTGTCCATCGTGCCGCCAGCGGCTTTGAGGATCCGTTCGATGCGCGCGAAGATCTGCTTCGCCTGGGTGTATTCGTCAGAACCGACGAGCCCGGCGCCGCCTTCGAAGGGGCGGGCGACCTGGCCGGCGATATACAAGGTGTCGCCGGTGCGGATCGCGTTGGACCACAGGCCGGGGGCGGCTTCGGCGAGGTCGGGGACGTTCAACTTGGTTCTTGGCATGGCGGGCTCCTAGGGTTGTCCGGGAAAAACGGTGCCACCAGTTTACCGGGCCGGGCCGCGACAGTGCGACCTGCCTTGTGAACCGGCTTCAGGCTTCATTTTATTGAGGATTTCATCCAGAGGCACCAAATTGATGCGCGCGTGCAGTGCCGTATGCACCTTGGTGGCGCGCTGTATCCATGTGCCCTCTGTCGTGCGTCGAGCCAGGTGCTGGCACGGTCCGTGCGTTCCGTTGGGCAACTTGAACCGTCCGCCTGGAGCCTGCCCATGAAACGCCGCGAATTCATCCTTTCCACTGTCGCCGCTGCCGGCGCCTCGATGCTGCCTCTCGAGGTCTTCTCCCAAAGCGAACGCAGGAAGGAACTGCTGATCGTTGCAAACGAGACCGGCCCGAATTCGCTCGACATCCACACGGTTGGCGCCAACCGGCCGAGCTACGGCGTGTCCTGGATCTGCTACGACCGGCTGCTGACCTTCGGCAAGAAAAAGATGCCTGACGGGACGATGATGTACGACTACTCCAAGCTCGAGCCCGAGTTGGCCGAATCCTGGGCCTTGGCGGCCGACGGGATGTCCGTCACGTTCAAGTTGCGGAAGAATGCAAAATTCCACGATGGCACCCCGGTGACTGCAAAGGACGTGAAATGGTCGTTCGACCGCGCGGTGTCCGCAGGGGGGTTCCCGACTTTCCAGATGAAGGCCGGTTCTCTGGAGAAACCGGAACAGTTCGTCGCCGTAGACGACCATACATTCCGCATCGATTTCCTGCGCAAGGACAAGCTCACGATGATGGACATCGCGGTCCCGGTGCCGTCGATCTTCAACTCGGAAGTGGTGAAGAAGCACGTGACCGAAAAGGACCCCTGGGCGCTCGACTGGACCAAAGTGAACGTGGCGGGCGGCGGCGCATACCGGCTGGAATCCTACAAGCCCGGCCAGGAAATCATCTTCGCCCGCTATGACGACTGGAAGAGCGGCAAGCTGCCCAAGATCAAGCGCGTCGTGCAGCGCGAAATCCCCTCGGCCGGCAACCGCCGGGCGCTGCTGGAGAAGGGCGATATCGACATGACCTACGAGATGCCGCCGAAGGACTTCCTCGAGATGTCGCAGGCGGGCAAGGTGAACGTGGTGACCACGCCGATCGAGAATGCCATCTGGTATGTCGGCATGAACGTCAAGAACGCACCGTTCAACAACGTCAAGGTGCGCCAGGCCGTCGCGTATGCCATCCCGTATGAAAAGATCATGGACAACGCGATGTACAAGCGTGCCACCCGCATGTGGGGTGACAAGGACAACAAGGCCGCCGGCACGGGGTGGCCCCAAGTGCACGGCTACAAGCAGGACATCCCCAAGGCTCGCGCGCTGATGAAGGAAGCCGGCGCCGAAAACGGATTCGAGACCACGCTGTCCTTCGACCTCGGCGGTGCGACGGTCAGCGAGCCGGCCTGTGTGCTGATCCAGGAGTCCCTTGCGCTGATCGGCATCAAATGCACGATCAACAAGATTCCCGGGGCGAACTGGCGAGCTGCGCTGCTCAAGAAGGACCTGCCCCTGATCCTGAACCGCTTCGGCGGCTGGCTGAACGTGCCGGAGTACTTCTTCTTCTGGTGCTACCACGGGCAGAATGCGGTGTTCAACACCATGAGCTACCAGAACCCCGAGATGGACAAGCTGATCGACGCTTCGCGCTTCGAGACCGACAAGAAAAAATACGAGACACAGGTGCAGTCTTACATCAACATGGCCTTCGACGAGGTGCCGCGGATCCCGCTCGCCCAGCCGAACATGGACGTGGCGATGCAGAAATCGATCAAGGGCTACACCTACTGGTTCCACCTCCAGCCGGACTACCGCGACCTGGAAAAGGCCTGACTTGGGCGCGGAACTGATTGACGAGGATTTCGTGCGGCGCGCAGCCGCGCTGCAGGGTATCGAGATCACCCCGGAGCAGATGCCGGGGGTGCTCTCGAACCTGCAGCGCACGGCGCAACTCGCGGCGCTGGTCAACGCGTTTCCGCTCGACCCGGTGGCCGACGAACCCGGCCCGGTCTGGAGGCCGTGATGGGATTCGAGTCCGCCCTCGAGGTTGCGGCGAAGGTCCGCAGCGGGCAGGTGAAGGCCGTGGCCCACGTTGCGGCCGCCTTTGAAACCATCAAGGCGCGCAATCCCGGGCTCAACGCCTTCGTGAGCCTGACCGAATCGCGCGCGCTGGCCGAAGCGAAGGCGGTCGACGAGCAGGTTGCGGCAGGCAGGGATCCTGGGCCACTTGCGGGCGTGCCCTTCGCGGTCAAGAACCTGTTCGACGTCAAGGGACTCACGACTCTTGCCGGCTCGAAGATCAACCGCGACCTGCCACCTGCCACGGCCGATTCACCTCTCATCTCACGCCTCAATGCAGCCGGCGCAGTCCTCGTGGGCACGCTCAACATGGACGAGTACGCCTACGGCTTCACCACCGAGAACACCCACTACGGTCCTACGCGCAACCCGCACAACCCGGCGCATATTGCCGGAGGTTCGTCGGGCGGGTCGGCTGCTGCGGTCGCCGGCGGCCTGGTGCCGATCACGCTGGGCTCGGATACCAACGGTTCTATCCGCGTGCCGTCGTCCTTGTGCGGGATCTTCGGGCTGAAGCCGACCTACGGGCGGTTGTCGCGGGCCCGCAGCTTTCCTTTTGTCGCTTCGTTCGACCACCTCGGGCCGTTTTGCCGGTCGACGGCCGACCTGGCGGCGAGCTATGACGCCATGCAGGGGCCGGATCCGCAGGACCCCGTGTGCCGACCCGGCCCGGCCGAACTGGTGAGCGGCAAGCTCGGGCTCGGCCTGGAGGGCCTGCGCGTTGCGCGCGCCGGCGGCTATTTCGAAGAGAGCGCTGAAAAAGCCGTGCTCGACCTCGTCCAGCACGCCTCGGCGGCGCTCGGCGTGACGCGGACGGTGGAGATTCCCGAAGCGGGCAGGGCGCGTGCCGCGGCTTTCGTGATCACGGCCACCGAAGGCTCGCAACTGCACCTGGGCAACCTCAGGAAGCGGGCCGCAGATTTTGAGCCCCTGATCCGCGACCGGTTGTTGGCCAACACCATGATCCCAGCGGCCTGGTATGTCCAGGCGCAGCGCTTTCGCCGCTGGTATTACACCGAGGTGATGAAGCTTTTCAGGGATGTGGACGTGATCCTCGCGCCGGCCACGCCGCGCACGGCCACGAAGATCGGCCAGGACATGATGACCATCAACGGCGTGGAAATGCTGTCCCGCCCCAACATGGGCCTGATGACGCAGCCGATCTCGTTCATCGGCCTGCCCGTGGTCGCCGTGCCGGTGGGCATGATCGACGGCCTGCCGGTGGGCATGCAGGTGATCTGCGCGCCCTGGCGGGAAGACCTTTGCCTGCGCGTTTCCGCAGTTCTGGAGAAAATGGGGGTTGCCCGATTCACGCCACCCAAGGAAACCCTATGAGCCATGCCATCAACCTGCCGGAAATCGTCGCCGAAGTCACCGCTGTCTTCAATCGCTATGAGACGGCGCTCGTCTCCAATGACATCCCGACCCTGAACGAGCTGTTCTGGGACTCGCCGCACACCATCCGCTACGGCCTCGGCGAGCAGGCCTACGGGCACGCTTCGATTGCCGGCGTGCGCGCAGCGCGCGACCCGAAAGACCTCATGCGGACGCTGACCCGGATCGTGATCACCACGTACGGGACCGACTTCGCCACGGCGAGCTGCGAATACCGCCGGGTGTCGTCGGGCAAGTTCGGGCGCCAGATGCAGACCTGGCTGCGCACGGCCGATGGCTGGCGGGTCGTGGCGGCCCACGTGACCCTGTTCGACGCGGTGCTGCCCAGCACAGGCTAACCCATGCTGAAGATGATCCTGCGCCGCCTAGTGGGGGCGATTCCCAACATCATCGGCGTGATCATCGTCACCTTCCTGCTCACCCGGGCGTTGCCCGGGGACCCGGCGGCCTACTTCGCCGGGCCTTCGGCGACCACCGAGGCGATCGAGCAGATCCGCAAGCAGCTCGGACTCGACAAGAGCCTGGCGCACCAGTTCGTGCTGTACGTCAAGGAGCTCGCGCGCGGCGACCTCGGCAACTCGCTGTCCACCGGGCAGCCGGTCATGACCGAGATCCGCACGCGCTTACCCGCATCGCTGGAGCTGACGCTGTGCGGGCTCCTCTTCGCCTGCGTCACGGCCATCCCGCTCGGGGTGCTGGCTGCGACGCGGCCGGGATCCTGGGTCGATCACCTCTGCAGGATGCTCGCGACCGCCGGCGTTTCGCTGCCCACCTTCTTTACGGGGCTGCTGCTGGCCTATGTCTGCTATTTCCTGCTCGGGATCTCGCCTTCACCGGTGGGGCGGCTCGACGTGTCGTTTCCCGCGCCGGCGACAGTCAC
>Ga0214919_10004339_pt1 | contig 20811 bp, 21 predicted proteins | sample LL1503_MetaG_FD_177994 | JGI IMG/M metagenome (GOLD analysis project Ga0214919, IMG submission 177994) | Freshwater microbial communities from Lake Lanier, Atlanta, Georgia, United States - LL-1503 | ecosystem: Environmental > Aquatic > Freshwater > Lake | place: USA: Georgia | collected... | reverse complement strand
CACAACTGTGACGAATCTCGATGAAGTGCCGATTCCCTTCGCGCTGGGCTTCCACCCGTACCTGGCGGTGACGACTGACACCATCGAAGGGGCCCGCCTGGAAGTTCCGGCGAACGCCCTCGTCGAGGTCAACGAGCGTCAGCTACCTACTGGACTGATTCTGCCGACGGCCGATGGCCCCAAGGACTTTCGATCCTTGAAGTCAGTGAGTGGCCACGAGTTGGACGTCACCTTCACGGAACTCATTCGCGACGAAGCTGGCATGGCGACCACAACGTTGGTCGACACCCGGGGACATGTCGTGGAGCTCAGCGTTGACCGCAACTTCCCGTATTTGCAGGTCTACACCGGCGACAAACTCGAACGGGGTCGCCGTCGTACCGCCGTGGCCATTGAACCCATGACGGCACCGCCCGATTGTTTGCGCAGCGGTAAAGATGTTGTCGTACTCGAGTCTGGTCAACGCTGGGCCGGAACGTGGAGGGTAGTGAGTCGATGAGTTTGAAAGTTGCTGTGGTAACCGGATCGACCGGTGGTATTGGTGAGGCAACGGCGAAGTGGTTCTCCGCACAGGGGTACGCCGTCGTCGTCAACTCCAGCCGCTCCGTAGCGGCCGGCGAAGCGCTGGCGAATGCGCTGCCGAACTCGATTTACATCCAAGGTGCCATCGGCGGGGACTTTGACGCCGATGGGTTTGTGGCGCAGATTCTTGAGCACTACGGGCACATCGACGTACTCATTAACAATGCGGGCTTTACGCACGTGATTCCTCACCAAGATCTCAACGCCGCCACGGTCGATATCTTCCGCCAGATTTTCGACGTCAACCTCTTTGGTACTTGGGCTCTTTCGGTCGCGGCTATGCCGGCCCTTCAGGCGAGCAGCGGCTCAATCGTGAACGTCTCGTCAATCGCCGGCCTACGGCCCACGGGTTCGTCTATTCCTTACGCCGCATCGAAGGCGGCGCTGAATCACCTCACGGTCTTGATGGCCAAGGTGATCGGACCCAACGTCCGAATCAACGCCGTAGCCCCGGGGTTGATTGACACCGAGTGGACGCAGGACTGGGATGTCATCCGTGGGTTTGTTCAGCAGGTCGCGCCCCTGAAGCGCAGCGGAAAGCCGGAAGATGTGGCCGCGTTGATTTACGCGCTCGCCACGACGCCGTACATCACGGGTCAGGTCGTCGCGACCGATGGTGGTCTTACGCTGGCGACGTAGCGTCCACCGGTACGACTGCAAAGCGCAAGGTGGTGCAGGCGGCCAGGGCGGCTGGGCGCACCACGAATGACTCCACCAAGGGAATCTTTGGCAGGCGAAGTACCTTGCGTGACCAGTCCGGTAGCAAGTTGATGGCCCCGGCAACCAGTGTGCCGTAGGCCGCAATCTCGTAAGGCTTTTTGCTCACTCCGCGCAAGACGAAATTACGAGCATCCTTGCCCTGTTCGATAAGTTCGAGTTCGGGGATGTAGGCCTCGAGATTGGCCCAAAGTTCGGCCTTGGTACGCGGGGCGTTTACAACGCCAATATCAGTGGCGACCCGCGCCATCTCGTTGACGTACTGGTCGGCTCGAGCGGCACTAACCGTGCGGGGACCGTAAATCTCGGCCGCCTTGAGGAACATCGCCACTTCGGCGTCGTGCACCCAGGCCAAGAGGTGAGGGTCGGTGGCCGAATAGTGGCGTCCGTCCGGCGCCGTGCCGTTCACCCCTTCGTGAATGAACTTGACGGTGTCGATAACTGCGAGTGCATCAACCTCGGAGCCAAATGTCGTGACGCCAACAAAAAGAGCCGTTTGGTAGAGGCGACCGAGTGGATCTTTTCGGTAGGAGGAGTACTTGCCTACGCCGGCCATGGCGAGCGGGTGCGTCATCTGAAGCAGGAGTGATGCGAGGCCCCCGACGAGCATGGCGGGCAGGTCGAGATGAAGTTCGCGAGCGGCGCCACCAATAGGCATGTATGACGCTGCCGGGTCGTTGCACGGGGGGGGAGGTTCTTCTTCAAAACCAATTGCTGAGCGGATTTGTCGGCCGGACGCATCCTGGACAAGGCGAGCGAGATTATTCACCGCATCCTCACCCTGCTGCTTGGCATCATCTAGTAGTCCCATGTCTTTACCTTAAGTGTCATAGGGCCACGGGAGAGTAGGGGGGGGATGGAGGCGACGATGAATCTGCGCGAAGAACGACTGAAGGCCGAAGAGCACCTCAAGGCAGTGACCGAAGTGCAGTGGCGACTCTTTTTTCTCGCCTGCGATGCGACTCAAGGCGTCCCCGCGGGCGAAATGCACGGGGGTGACCTGGTCTCAGAGACTCCTGAAAAGCTCTATCGAATGCCCTTCTTCGTACTGTCTCGAGAGTGGAGTCGGTGGGTCCATGCCTTTTATGAGCAGGAGATTCTCGCTGATATTGCGTGGATGGACACCCCAGAAATTCGGGAGCCCCACTGGCGACCGAGTGATGCGGCTGAAGCACTCGTGGCCCTTGTTCTCTACGTCCGTCGTGACCGATTTGTAGAAGGCGGTCTGGCCTCGAACATTCGCCAGGGTGACGTCCAGTTCGCGATTTCCAAACTGTCGGAAGAATTTCGTCCACGCGACATCGAGTAGGTGTCACAATGGAGAGGTGAGTTCTGTGAAGCACGAGCGTTCCACTTCGACCGCCACGCTCAATCAAGAAGAAGTCGTTACCGAGAAGTCTTGGAACGTCGTGGTATGGGATGACCCGGTGACACCCATGCTGGTCGTTGCTTTGATCTTCCGCAAAATCTTTGGATACTCCAACAACAAGGCCACCCAGCTGATGATGACCGTTCATCATCAGGGCCGCGCCATTGTCTGGTCCGGTGTCCGTGATCGGGCCGAGAGCTACTGCGTGAAACTCCAGGCCAATGGGTTGCTATCGACAGTCGAACAGGACTCCTGAGGTGGCCCGTTCCAAGATCTTTATTCAGCGTAAAGACGGTCGGATTGAGGTCAAGATTGCGCCGGACGCTAGAGAGTTTCTGAAGTCGGTAGTAGACCAGCTAATCGCCGCGGAAACTGAGGGTGAACACCCCTGGCACGCTGCCCTTCACTCTCCAATCACCCCAGCGGCCGACAGCGACGACCCGTTGCGTTCCTTTGAGCGTCAAAAAATGACTGCGACGAGCGCCGAACTCATGCGACTCACGCTGGACGAATCGTTTCTCTCTCAAGATGAAGCCTTCGCCTGGCTCGCCACGATGCAGTTGGGCCTGCGAGCCCGTACGAGTGAAGCCGCAATCTTTACTGATGACGACTTAGCCCAAGCCGACGAATCGAGTCTGCAGACTATTCGCGCCCTACAGTTCTTGCTTTTCGAACTTGCAACGACGCTGTCTTAGCCATCTCTCCGGTTGGCTCTCGAGATGTATCGGAGGTCTAACTCCAGGGCGTTGCGCAGACCCAGTGGTGACACCTGAGTCGGTGATGGCGAGGGCGAACAGCGTCGCTAATGGTGAGGGAATGAAGTTGCTCGCACCTCGCCAAACGACGAAAACTACTTACCGTCGCCCATCAGGCCGGTCTTTTGATCCTTCTTGGCGTGCTTGTCGAGACGCTTTTCCTTCAACGTCTTGCCAACCTTCTTGTTGTTACGGGCACTGGGTGACTTTTCGGCCATGGAGACTCCTCTAGCGGTTCACTTCCACGATGGAAGTGCGATCAGAGGTCGGTAGAGACGTCGAGCCTGCACGGGGCGACAGCACATCGGCCGTCCAGCCCAAACGAGGCGACTCTCCTACCAGGGATCAAGTCAACCCTAACCCTGGCTCACAGCAAAAAGAGGCAGGTTGCGAACACGCATGCGGGGGCAAGAGGAAAAGGGCCCGCACTTGCGCGCGGGCCCTTCCTGGTGCGCCCCTCGGGATTCGAACCCGAAACCTGTGGATTAAGAGTCCATTGCTCTGCCGTTGAGCTAGAGGCGCATTGCGATATTAGCCGGTAGGACTCGTAGCAACTTGTGATTCATGTGGAGAATGCAAAAAGGGGCGCCGGTTTCCCGACGCCCCTTTTTGGAAAGGACAGCTACTTCTGGATGGCCTTTACTTCGAGGAACTCCTCGAAGCCGTACTTACCAAGCTCACGGCCAATGCCGGACTGCTTGTAGCCACCGAAGGGGGCGAAGATATTGAATCCTCCACCATTGATTTCGACCTGGCCAGTGCGGATCTTGCGAGCCACTTCGAAGGCCTTCTCTGGCGTGCCGGCCCAGACTCCACCCGAGAGACCGTAGAGCGAGTCGTTCGCAATCGCGATGGCCTCTTCTTCGGTGTCGTAGGGGATGATGGAAAGGACGGGACCAAAGATCTCTTCCTGGGCAATCGTCATGTCGTTCGTGACGCCCGAGAAAATCGTCGGCTGCACATAGTGACCGCGGGGCAGGCCTTCGGGCTGCTCGGTGCCACCCATGATGAGGCGAGCGCCTTCGTCGATGCCCTTGTTGATGTAGTTACGCACGCGGGTCTGCTGTGCCTCACTCACGAGGGGTCCGATCAAGGTGCCACCGGTGATGGGGTCGCCAGGTTGGAAGCCGGCGGCCGACGCCACGGCGAGGTCTTCAATCTCGGCCAACTTCGAGCGTGGAACAACCAAACGCGTAAGCGCTGAGCAGGTCTGACCCGAGTTCAAGTAGCACTTGAAGATGGCGTCAGGAATAGCACGAGCGAGGTCGGCGTCTTCCAGGATGATGTTGGCGGACTTGCCACCGAGTTCGAGCGACACGCGCTTGACCATCTTCGAAGCAATCTCCATGACGCGCTTTCCGGCACCAGTGGAACCGGTGAAGGAGATGAAGTCAGTCTTGGGGTGAGCCACAATCGCTTCGCCGACTACTGGACCTGTACCGGTGATGAGGTTGAAGACACCCTTAGGCAGGCCGACCTCGTGGATGATATCCGCGAGGATGTAGGCGTTGATCGGCGCAACTTCGCTGGGCTTCAAGACCACGGTGCAACCGGCGGCGAGTGCAGCGGCAACCTTGTTGGCGATCTGGTGCAGGGGGTAGTTCCACGGCGTGATGGCGGCAACTACACCGGCAGGCTCACGGACGAGGGTGGAGTTAAGAACTTCTTCCTCCCACTCGAAGTCCATGGCGCGCTGACCGTTGTCGGCGAAGGTGGCGACTGGAATGCCAGCCTGGATGCCCTTAGCTAGTCCGAGGGGCATGCCCACTTCGTTCGCGATGGTCTCAGCGATGAGGTCAGCCTTCTCGGCCAACTTCTCGGAGATGCGAATCAAGAACTCGCCGCGCTCCTTGGGACTCGTGTTAGCCCACGCCGTAAAGGCGGCCGACGCAGCTTCAACGGCACGGTTCGCTTCGTCGACGGTGCCGACTGGAATCGTGGCGTAGAGCTCGCCGGTACCCGACGAAGTAACGGGCAGAGTTTCGCTGGACGAAGCCTTTACCCATTCACCATTGATATAGAACGAATCTTTGACGATAGTCATGGATCCCCCTTAGTTCTCATTTGTAAACGCCGTTCTTGACGTACGGGAGAAAATCTACTCGCCGCGACCGAGTGGTCCAACAGGGAGACACGACAAAACCGGCCGCCGAAGCGACCGGTTTTGCCATCTACTTGGGGTGGACGGCGGGACTTGAACCCGTGACCTCCGCGGCCACAGCGCGGCGCTCTAACCAGCTGAGCTACGCCCACCAAGCCCCTTCAGTATGCCATATCGAGAGAATGTGGGTTTTACGGCGGAACTGGGATGGACGTCTCAGGGAATTCCTCCAGCGGTAGGTACGATTAGACCACGCCTCTGTAGCTCAACTGGATAGAGCAGATGGTTTCTACCCATCAGGTTGCGGGTTCGACTCCTGCCGGAGGCGCCACGTGTAGTAGCAACTCCCCTAGGTGCCTTTCTATGACAGCCACTATGGGCTAGTAATGACGTATGAAATTCCGCAACCTTGTAGGAGTCGACTGGTCAACTAAGTCACGAGAGTGGCTTGACGCTCAGCTCATCACGCCGGAGCAGGCCGAGGCCATCGAGCTTTTCGAAGGCGCCAATGTGGCGGCGTCAACGCCGCCCTCCTACACGGCGCCACTTTCTCCGCTGGCCGAAGTAATGGCCTATCTCGCGATGGTTTTTACCGTGGCCTCAGGCACAACGCTCGTTATGCAGAGCTTTCGGACCACGGGGGTTCGGTTGATCGCCCTGGGACTCGTCGCAGTGGCTTCACTCGCCCTGGGTGGTCGCGTGCTGCGACTCGGTGGCGATGCCTGGGAACGCATTGGGGGAGTCCTGCTGGCCTTTGCCACGGCCTGCGCCACTGGATTCGTAGCACTAGCGCTAACGCGATACACAAAGCCTTCGGACGACGTCGCGCAGTTCGTCACATCTCTTTTCTTCACAGCATTGTCATTTGCGCTGTGGCGCAACCGAGACCGCCTGTTGCAGATGGCGGCATCTCTTGGCGGCATTTTCTGGGTCATTGGCAGCGCTATTGCCCTGAGCAATTTTTCACTCCGACCCTGGATTACAACGATGCTCTTCTGGATTGGTGGTATGGCGATTGTCCTGCTGCGTGACAAGATTCATCCGAGCTCGGGTGCGCTCACACTTGGATGGGTGGTCTGCCTCGTCTCCGCCCCGACGCTGATCTTCGACTCAACGGCGCCCTACCTCTTCGGTTCGCTGGCGGGTATTGCAACCTCGGCTATGGCGATTGGAATGAGCCACTTTCGCAAACGTAGCGTGCTTTTCATCGTGGCGGTGATTGCCATGTTCCTTAACCTGATACGGCTCTTTACTCACTTTGCCCACTCCGAAGCGGCCTTAGTGGTGGTCTTCCTGCTCAGCGTCGGTGCAATAGTCCTGATTGTGGCGCGTTTTATATCGAACCAGACTGGTGTGCAGTCACCGCCTGAGGAGTGATTGTCGTAGCAGTGCTTTTCGAGCGTGTAGCGTTTTCGAATGATCCAAGTTTCTGTCTACTATCCAGTCACCGAAGGCGCGACCTTCGACCACGAGTACTACGCGGCCACCCACGTCCCCATGGCTAAGGCCGCCTGGGGCTTGAGCGACGCGGTAATCGAAAAGGGCGTAAATGGCCCATTCGTCGCCGCCGTGCACGTGCAGTTCGAGTCGATGGATGCCCTTGGCGCCGCAATGAGCTCTGATGATTCAGCCGCAGTACTGGCCGATCTGCCAAACTTCACGACCATCGCACCCCAGATGCAGATCAGCGAAATCGTCTGACGCACGCTTTGACGCCTGGGAGTTCATACTCCACATGGGTGTTTTAGATTTCGACACAGCCCCTCGTCGGAGTTGAAGCTCTGGTGAATTAATTCCTGTTGATGCTTCAGGTCTACGCCACTTGTGAGAGTTAATCTCAGTGTCAACAGAGTCTGGTGGCCAAGGGTCTAGTACTTAACGCTGGCGGAACCTTTCTATCGGCCGACAAATACGCTCTCGTTAGGTGAAGGGGGAAAAGAATGAAGCTTTCTCCGCGCGTAAAGCGGTTCGTCGCGATAGCAGTGGCCATAGCTTCGATGTCGTCCGGATTGACGCTGGCTGGCTTAACCTCCGCCGGAGCTGCGACGACGAAGTTAGACCTGCCACTAAGCCCCCATGAGTACCCAAGCTACATTTGGCCTTTTGCTAGCAATAACTACCTCACCTCTACCAACATCAATCAGTTCCAGTCACTGATGTACCGCCCGCTCTACTGGGTGGGCAAGGGTTCCGACATGACCATTCAGACTGACCTCTCTACGGGTGGACTGCCAGTATGGGCCGCTGATCGCAAGTCCCTAACGATCACAATGAAGGGCTGGAAGTTCTCCAATGGCGAAACCGTTGATGCTCGTTCGGTGGTCTTCTTCTTGAACATGTATCGCGCGGCTTACGGCGCCTATGGAGGCTATGTCGCTGGTGGGGGTATTCCTGATCAGGTGGCCTCGGCGACTGCGTCAGGCAATACCGTTTCGATCTACCTGACTGCTGCCGTTAATCGCAACTGGTTTCTCTACAACTTTCTTACGCAGATTTCCCCCATGCCACGTGCTTGGGACCGACTATCGGCCTCTGATGCTCCTGGTTCCGCTAACTGTGGCGCAAACTTGGCGACATACGTCAAGACGACAGCCCGTGAGGTTTGTGGTGTGAACGCCGCACCTTCGATTGGCCGCGTGGCTTCGGGTCTGTACAAAGTGCTTGATGAGCGCTCGCGGCGGGTTGCCACTTTTACTGCAACCGACCCATACTGGTCCGTTGTGGACGGTCCTTGGAAGTTGGCTTCATTCGACACAGCGGGCAACCGAAACGCACCCATTGTGTTCGTCCCGAACCCGACCTACGGTGGACCGCAAAAGGCGCAGGTCAACCAGTTAGTCATGCACCCGTACGTATCCGTCGACGCTCAAAAAAAGGCTCTAGCCGCTGGTCAACTCGATAGTGGTTATGTGCTCCGAACTGACGTCATCACCGCTCCAAAGCCAGGTGTGGTCGGAGTGCTTAAGTGGAGCGCCCTGAAGGGAAAGTTCACGGTACGTAGCAGCCCCTCGTGGTCGTTCGGCTTTGCCTACTTCAACTTTGACTCAGCGACAGGAGCTAGCCCACTGATCAATCAGTTGTATGTCCGTCAAGCTCTTCAGACTTCGATTGACCAGGTATCAATCATCAAGACCTATTTGAACGGCTACGGCGTGCCAACCTACGGCCCGATTCCCCTAGTGCCACAGAATGATTTTGCTGGAGCGAGTTTCCAGAATCCGTATCCCTTCAGCTTGAGTCGTGCGAAGAAGTATTTGACTGACAACGGTTGGACGGTTCCCGGGACTGGTACCGCCATATGTACCAAGACTGCTGGTTGCGGTGCTGGAATTCCCAGGAACACGCCATTGACCTTGCATTATGAGTACGCCTCCGCAAATCCAACTGCTGTTGCGATTATGAATGCCGAAAAGGCCACTTGGGCGAAAATTGGTATCAACATGATTCTGGTTCCGAAGGCTGATCCCGACGATCTTTTGTCCGACTGCTTCAGCGGAAATGGCAACTGGCAGATTTGTCAGTTCGGTGAGTGGCGCTATGCGCCTGGCTACTATCCAACCGGTGAGTTGCTGTTCTACTCCAACGCAGTGAATAACCCAGGTTATTTCTCCGACGCAACGATGGACATCATTATTGACTCGACAACGAAAGGTGACGAAGCTATGAAGACTCGTTACGCGTTGTACGCAGCTCAGCGAGTTCCATGCATGTTTCAGCCAACCAGCCTCAGTGTCGCTGTAATCAGCACGAAAGTGAAGGGTGCTTTGGAAGCAAGCCCAGTTGGTTCTTTCTTGCCCGAATATCTGCACAGGTAATACTGAACAAATCAGGCTGGGTTGCTCGGAGGCTTTTGACTGACTGGTCGATTTGTTCTGGCCCAAATGGCCCAACTGCTTAACTAGAAACGCCAGTAGGGCTTGAAAATGGTCGGGAAGGCGGGATTCGAACCCGCGGCCTCCTGGTCCCAAACCAGGCGCGCTAACCAAGCTGCGCTACTTCCCGTCGTAATCTGTGGAACTAACGCTACTAGCAATCGATGCGACTCAGGTTCAAAGGTGACCCATGCCCTACGAATGGCTAATTGATGGTCTTGAAGAGACGTGGTTAAAGACCGACGTTCTGCTTTCTTCGATCACCGAGAGCGATTTTGACCGCCACACGCCCTGTCCTGGTTGGTCGGTACGCGATGTGGTGAGTCACCTCATCGGATTTGAATTGATGCTCGCCGGCGTGGCGGCCCCCGAGATGCCCAGTGAGGTGCCCGACCATGTCCGCAATGACATCGGCAAGATCAACGAAGCTTTTGTCTTTGAACGGCGCGAACGTTCGAAGAGCGAGATGTTGCAGGAGTTTCGAGAGGTCACCCGAGCAACACTTCTTCGACTGCAGGGGCTCGATCAGGCGGCATGGGGCGCAGTTGGCTGGAGCCCCGAGGGTCAAGCGCCGTACCACCGGTTCATTGAAACTCGAATCTTGGATAGTTGGATTCATCTGCAAGATCTTCGAGACGCTCTAGCTCTCCCCGAAGATGATCACGGCATTGGTGAAGAGATCGTCATCAACCGGTTCGAAGCGGCCCTGCCCTACGTCATTGGCAAGAAGGCTCAGGCGCCCGAGGGGTGTCGGGTGCGGGTCAATCTGGAGGGTCGAGTCGGTCGAAGCATCGAGATTGAGATACAAGGCGGCCGAGCCCGAGCAGCTGAGGGCCCAGGGGAGCCCAATCTCGAGATTTCTACTCCGGTAGCACTGTTCTGGCGCCGAGCGGCCGGCCGAATTTCCGCTGAGGCCTTTCTCCAGGCCGCCGAGACCAACGTGCAGGGGGACCGGCAGTTAGCCCAGCGGATTGCGGATGCGCTCGCCATCATGATCTAGGCCCCACGGGGGTACCCGCTCGCCGGTAGGCTTTCAGCCTTATGCAAGCCTCAGTCACCGTTCTAGAAAACAATCGCGTCAAGCTCACCGTTGAGGTCGAAGCTGCCGCCGTAGAAAAGGCCATCGAGGCCACCGCGAAGGTCTTCGCTGAAGACATCAGCGTCAAGGGCTTCCGTAAAGGTAAGGCCCCTCGTTCGTTGATCGAAGCCCGCATCGGTGGACCACAGGTGCTTCGTGCTGAAGCGTTGAATTCTTCGATTCCCGACTTCTACGCCCGTGCCGTCGCCGACACCATGATTGACCCCATCGCCCAGCCGAGCATCGACATCACGTCGGGCGAAGAGCAGGGCGACCTCTCCTTTACTGCCGAGGTAGAAGTACGACCAGAGCTCACCATTACCGGCCACCAGTCCTTGACCGTGACGTTGCCCTCGATTAGTCCCAGCGACGATGAAATCGAAGCACAAATTAACCGACTTCGCGAGGCTGACGCCGAGCTCGTCCGTGTTGAGCGTGGTGTCGTCAGTAATGACATAGTGACATTGAACGTCCTCGGTTCAGATCCCGCTGATGCGGACAACGTCATCGACGTCGACGACTACGTCTACACCGTTGGTTCTGACGCCCTTACTGATGGTGTTGACGAACTCATTATTGGTCTCAAGGCCGGAGAAACGCTCGAACTAATTGGCCGCGGCCCTGGCGGCATCGCAATGACGTGGAAGTTGGACATCACCGCCGTTAGTGAACGAGTGCTTCCAGAACTGAACGATGCCTGGGTCGAAGAGAACTCCGAGTACGCCACCGTTGAAGCGCTCCGTGAAGGTCTAGTCAATCAGCTCACGCGCATGAAGGCCGTCGAAGTGCAGATGGCGCGCCGTGACCAGACGCTCTTGGCTCTCGCCAATCTGATTGAAGAGAGTGATGTTCCCGAAGCGTTGGTGCAGTCCGAAATTGAGTATCGCCTGCACGACCTAGAGCACCGTCTCGAAAGTCAGCGACTCGACCTCGAAACGTTCCTTCGGGTGACCAACCAAACGGCCGAGCAACTGATTGAGGTTTTAAAGGAAGACGCCAAGAAGTCGGTTCGCATTGACCTTGGTCTTCGAGCCCTCGCCAAGGCGCAAGGGCTCGACCCCACCGAAGAAGACGTGACCCAAGAGCTCGTAATTACGGCGGAGTCCATGAATGTCGCACCGGAGCTCCTGCGGACCAACCTCGAAGACTCCGGCCGCAAGGTCGCCTTCTACGCGGAAGTGGCCAAGATGAAGGCCTCCCGTTGGCTCTACGACAACGTGAAGTACGTTGACGGCAATGGCGCCGAACTCGACAAGGAACTCTTCGCCGAGAACCAGGCTGACGCCTTTGGTCTTAACTAGTCGGTAGGGTGACGTTGTGAATGAATTCTTCCGCGCCCAGAACTACCTCGTACCCACCGTCGTTGAGTCGTCGGCTCGGGGCGAGCGTGCCTACGACCTCTACAGCCGCCTGCTGCGCGAGCGAATTGTCTTCCTCGGCACTGGCGTCGATGACACCGTGGCCAACTTGATCTGTGCTCAGATGCTCTTCTTAGAGTCAGAAGACTCCGATAAGGACATTCACCTCTACATCAACTCACCCGGTGGCGACATTACTGGTCTGCTCGCTATCTACGACACCATGAAGTACATCAAGCCCGATGTTTCAACGTTCTGCTTCGGTCAGGCCGCCTCAGCCGCTGCCGTGCTCCTCGGCGCCGGTGCCAAGGGCAAGCGCTACGCCCTGCCCCACGCCCGCGTCTTGTTGCACCAGCCATGGGGCGGTGTTGGCGGACAGGCTTCCGACATCGAAATCCAAGCTCGTGAGATCTTGAGGATGCGGGACCTTCTGAATGGCATGCTGGCCGAGGACACCGGTCAAGACGTCGATCGCATCATGAAAGACACCGATCGCGACTACGTCATGACATCCGAAGAGGCAGTCGCTTACGGCCTGATTGACGAAGTAATCACCCGACGCGCATAGTGAATCAACGGGAAGTCAATCGTTTCGCCGATAAATACGAGGGTGCCTGATTTTGTCGCTGCGTAGCCCTACACTTTTCGTGGCGGAGGCAGTGTCGGAGGGTTACGAATCGTGGCAAAAATAGGTGAAGCAGTCGACGCCATCAAGTGCAATTTCTGCTCGAAGGGTCAGCGTCAAGTAAAGAAGTTGATCGCGGGCTCCGGCGTGTACATCTGCAATGAGTGCATCGACCTCTGTAATGACATCCTCCTCGAAGAACTGGGCGAACGGCCCGTTCTCGCCCTCGACGAACTTCCGAAGCCTCGTGAGATCGCGGCCTACCTGGATGACTACGTCATTGGTCAAGAAGCAGCCAAAAAAATGTTGGCTGTCGCGGTCTACAACCACTACAAGCGTGTGCAGACGGGCCCCAAGCGCGACGACGACGTCGAAGTATCAAAGTCGAACATTCTCATGCTCGGCCCCACGGGCTGCGGCAAGACGTTTCTGGCTCAGACCTTGGCTCGCATGCTCAACGTACCTTTCGCTATTGCGGATGCCACGGCCCTTACCGAAGCTGGCTACGTCGGTGAAGACGTTGAGAATATTCTGCTGAAGCTTCTGACGGCTGCGGACTTCGATGTCAAGCGAGCCGAACGAGGCATTATCTACATCGATGAGATCGACAAGATTGCTCGAAAGTCTGAGAACACTTCTATTACCCGTGACGTCTCGGGTGAGGGTGTGCAGCAGGCACTTCTAAAGATTCTTGAAGGCACGACTGCCTCTGTTCCTCCGCAGGGTGGTCGTAAGCACCCACACCAGGAATTCATCACGATCGACACCGCCAACATCTTGTTTATTGTCGGTGGCGCTTTCGCCGGTCTCGAACAAGTCATCGAACGACGCCTCGGTAAGAAGAGCATCGGGTTTGGTCAGAACGTGGAGACGGTCGCTTCGCAAGAAGAGTCAATCTTCAAGCACGTCTTACCCGAGGACTTGGTGAAGTTCGGATTGATTCCAGAGTTCATTGGTCGACTTCCCGTCATTGGCGCGGTACAGCAGCTCAATGAGGCGATGCTCGTCCAGGTTCTCTCAGAGCCCAAGAACTCGCTTGTCAAGCAGTACCAGAGGGTCTTTGAAATGGACGGCGTGGAGCTCGAATTCGAACCAGAAGCGCTCGACGCGGTCGCCGTCTTGGCTCTTACGCGCGGAACTGGCGCTCGAGGTCTGCGCTCCATTCTGGAAGACGTACTTCTCGACACCATGTTTGATCTGCCCGGTCGCAAGGATGTCATTCGGTGCACTGTGACGGCCGCATCGGTCCGCAAGGAAGAGTCGCCCGTCTTGACGATGCGCAAGGCGACGCGCGCCCGTCGCGCCAGCTAACAACGTGCGGTTTAGTCGATTTGCTCAGGCGAACGCGTGGTTAGAAAGCCATATTGACTTTGAAAAGGTCGCTCCAAATCGCTCTGACGCTCCAACTCTTCAGCCGATTCACGACACGCTGGCCGCTCTCGCTGACCCCCATCATGACTATCCCAAGATTCACGTCACCGGGACCAACGGCAAAGGGACAACCACAACGCTCATCAGCAGTCTGTTGCACGAGTGGGGGTTGAGCGTCGGCACCTTTGTTTCCCCCGACCTACACCGAGTCAATGAACGGATTCTCCTGAACGGCGAACCGGTGCGCGATGAGTCGTTCACGATGTTGATTTCGCGGTTGGCCGACGTCGAAACTGCAACTGGGATTGTCCTCACTCGATTCGAGCTACTCACCGTGGCGGCCTTTCTGCATTTTTCAGACATGGGTGTGGACGTCGCGGTTATTGAAGTAGGCATGGGTGGCACCTGGGACTCGACGAATGTCATCGATGCGGATGTCTCAGTGCTGACCAACGTCTCACTTGATCACACGGCCGTACTCGGTAACTCGGTCGGCGAAATTGCCTCAGATAAGGTGGGCATATTCCGCCCCAGTGGCATCGCGGTCCTCGGCACGATCGATGAAACCGTGGTCGAGATTGCCGAAGCCCGGGTAGCCGAACTGGGCTCGCCACTTATTCGACTCGGCCGAGACTTTGCCCTGGAGCGCAACGATCTCGCAGTCGGCGGCCGGATGCTCGACATGCACACGCCCATGGGGGAGTATCACCAAGTTCTCCTAACACTCCACGGCATACATCAAGGCATGAACGCCCTTACGGCCCTCGTCGCCACGGAGACCTTCTTGGGCCGCGCCCTAACCGAGGATGTTGTCGAAGCCGTGTTTGGTCTGGCCTCAATGGCCGGTCGAATGGAAGTCCTCGAGCACTACCCGCTGATCATGATTGACGGTGCTCATAATCCAGCCGGCGTGATTTCGCTGGCCGAAACCTTGGAAGAGGCGTTCCATCTCGCCGGACAACGTCGCGTTGTTCTTGGAATGCTGACCGGACGAGAGATCGCCGACATGATCGAGCCGCTTTTGGCAATTGGCGTTGACGAGTTCATTGTCTGTGAGCCACTCTCCCCGCGAACGCAGCAAGCCGACATGATTGCGGAGTACATCGTGAGCCGAGGGGCGCACGCGACAGTGGTGTTGGACCCTCGCGAGGCCGTGCGCCACGCCCGCGAACTCTCGGGCGAAGATGACCAAATCATCGTGGCGGGGAGTCTCTATCTTGTTGGTGATGTTCGGGCGGGGCTCCTGGCGCTGCCCTATCAACACCGCTAGCCCACCTCTGTTAGATTTTCATTCGTGGATCGTACCTTTGTCATCGTTAAGCCTGACGGCGTTGAGCGCCGTCTTATTGGAGAGATTGTTGCTCGCCTGGAGCGCAAGCAGCTCAGCGTGGTAGCAGCCGAGCTGCGCACCATTGACCGCGCTACGGCCGAACAGCACTACGGCGAGCACGCCGGCAAGCCTTTCTTCAATGACCTGGTCGCGTTCATCACACGCAGCCCGGCGCTACTGCTCGTCATTGAGGGGTCCGGTGAGACCTTCAAGGTCGTCCGCAACCTCATGGGAGCAACGAACCCCAAGGATTCGGCACCCGGCACTATTCGCGGCGACCTCGCAATAGAGATGGGCGAGAACCTCATTCACGGTTCCGACTCACCCGAGGCTGCGGCCCGTGAAATTGCCCTGTTCTTCCCAAATCTCGCCTAATTCGTACTACTACCTATTTTCTTGCTTTTCGCCTAGCCTTAGTAGTACTTCGGCGCACCTTCGCGCCTTCAGACAAGGTTTAATTCATGGGCGAAAGTCGGTTTAATCTCCTCGGGCGCGATATGGCTGTGGACCTCGGTACGGCGAACACCCTGGTGTACGTCAAGGGTCGCGGCATCGTTCTCAACGAGCCTTCGGTAGTAGCCGTTAACGTTCTCACGGGTAAGCCGCTCGCAGTAGGCGCCGAAGCCAAGCGCATGATCGGTCGTACGCCGAGCAACATTCAGGCCATTCGTCCACTGAAGGACGGCGTGATTGCCGACTTCGACATCTGTGAAACGATGCTGCGCTACTTCATTCATCGTGTCCACCAGCGTCGCTTCGCTAAGCCCCGCATGGTTATTTGTGTCCCTTCTGGTATTACCGGTGTTGAGAAGCGCGCCGTGACGGAAGCGGCTGAGTATGCCGGTGCCCGCAAGGCCTACATCATCGAAGAGCCCATGGCCGCCGCCATAGGCGCCGGCCTCCCGATCAGCGAGCCCACAGGAAACATGGTTGTAGACATCGGTGGAGGTACGACCGAAGTGGCCGTGATTTCACTGGGTGGCATTGTGACTAGTCAGTCCATTCGCGTGGGTGGAGACGAGCTCGATGAGGCCATTGTTGACTACGTCAAGAAGACGTTCCGCCTGGCCTTGGGTGAGCGCACGGCTGAAGAGCTCAAGATTCAACTGGGTTCTGCATTCCCGCTGCAAGAAGAACTGCGCGCAGAAATTCGTGGACGGGACCTCGTTACCGGTCTGCCAAAGACTGTCTCTATCTCAACGGAACAGATTCGTGAGGCCATCAGCGAGCCAGTTCAGGCCATCGTTGACGCCGTAAAGGTCACCCTGGACCGCACACCGCCAGAATTGGCCGCCGACCTCATGGAGCGCGGAATCGTTCTGACCGGTGGTGGTGCGTTGCTCCACGGTCTTGACGCTCGCCTCCAGTCCGAGACCAACATGCCGATTGTTATTGCCCCAGATCCATTGAATTGCGTGGCTATCGGAAGCGGACGATGCCTCGAGGAGATTGACTTCTTCAACCAGATGTTGAAGACGACGCAGTCTCGATAGTCCGTGGCAATCTCTAAGCGACGACGCCGTGCGGTGGCGGGACTCGTGGTCGCCACCGTCATGCTGGGCGCTTTCCAATTCACGGGTGGCGTGACGAGTGGACTGCGTTCAACTGGCAACGTCATCGTGTCGCCCTTCGCCTGGACAATAGAGCTCATTGCCCGTCCCATTGGCCACCTCTCGTCGGGCGCCCTCAACTATTCCGAGATTGTGGCGCAAAACAAGCAACTCCGATACCAGCTCGGTCAAGCACAGCTACGTGCCAACGAGTCAGCGTCAATCGATCGTCAGCTGCGTCAACTCTCAGCCGCTCTCGATGTTCCCTACGTCAACAATCTGCCCACCATCACAGCCCAGGTGAATGAGCGGTCTCCAACAAATTTCATCGCCACCTTAGGTATTTCCAAGGGTAGGAATGAAGGCGTCTTGGTAGGCATGCCCGTCGTTGGTAATGGCGGTCTGGTCGGACGGGTCGTCGCGACGACGCTGCACGGTGCAACAATTCAGTTACTAACCGATGCAGCCAGTTCGATCGGATCCACCTTCGGTGACGGCAAAGTCAACGCCATCGTGAGCGGCCGGGGTCTCAACCACGCTCTCAGTGTGACGGCTATTCCGCTAAGGGCCACCTTGACTCCGGGCACGGTATTTACGACCAACGGACTCCGGGGTGGTCTCTTTCCGGCCGGTCTACCCGTGGCCAAAGTCGCGGGTGTAACGCTGACTCCGGGTGCCACGACGTACGACCTCAAACTGAAGCCTGTGGCGGACCTGCGGCATCTTGCGTACGTCACAGTGATTGCGTGGGAGCCCGGAACGTGAACCTCTGGGTGGTGCGCGTGATTGTGTCCAGCATCGTTATCACGGCGATTCAAGTTTCGGTCCTCTCTAATCTTCGGATTGGCGGTGTCGTTTTCATGGGTGTTTGGCTCTGGACGTTGGTAGTTGGTCTCCTGGGGGGAACTCCGCCGGCGTTGGTGGCGGGAGCGACTACGGGCGCACTCTTTGACGCCCACGTCAGCACACCGTTTGGACTCTTTATCGCTGTCGGGCTCCTCGTGGGATACGTCGCAGGTCAGTTGGGTCGCGAAGGCATTGGTGACTTCAAGGCGGCGGCCTGGTGGATGCCCTCGGCTATTGGTCTGGCCGTTGGTTTTATTGCCCCGGTGGTTCTGACTATTGCTGCAACCCTCACGGGCAATCTCCAATTTTGGCGTGGCGACCTCGGATCCACCATGGTCGTTAATGCCATAGTTTTTGCGGTCGCCATTCGTGTTACAGCGATTTTTGGGCGTCGTCTCATTGGGGATGTTGAGGGCTATCGATGGTGAGGAAAAAGTCGTGGCGAAACCGTTCGACGGCCCCCAAGTTCGCGCGCTGGTGGGCGCCGTGGTACACCATCAATCCCTTTCGTGGACGTGGTCGGCGCATCAATGAGCGACGTACGGTGGGACTTCGAGATCTCGTGGCCGCGCCGGATGAAGTTCGTAATCGGCCCGACGTGCGGTGGCGCGTCATCGGTGGCGCCTTTGCCGTGTTGTTCGGACTCTTAGTCACTCGACTTTTCTTCCTGCAGGTTGTCGATCATGAAGTGTCGTTGAAGGCGGCGCAAAATAATGCGCTACGCACCAGCGTTATTCCCGCGTCGCGTGGTGAAATACGTGATCGCACGGGCATCACCCTGGTCGGGAACGTCACGACGACCGAGCTACGGCTCTCCTACGCCGAGGCTCTCCTCCACCCCGACGTCAAAGGGGCACTGGCCGAACTAACGGGGAAGTCGATTGCCGAGATGGATCGCATTCTGGGTGACTTGCGCTACGACCGCTATCAGCCAATTCCGATTCTCCTCGATACTTCCGCCGATCTGATCGAGTACCTAACTTTGCACAAGTCGGAATTCCCTGGCGTGAGCCTGATTCGCGTGTCGCACCGTGTCTACCCACTCGGGGGCAAGGTGGCACCGCACCTGTTGGGCTACGTGGGTCCCATCAATGGTGACGAACTGGCCTCGCGTCCCGATATGGGATACCAAATGGACTCCAAGATCGGGAAGGCCGGCATCGAATCGTTCTACGAGACCTATCTGCGTGGCATCGACGGCAAGCGAGTCCTGCGCGTCGATCACAGAGGGGACATTCTTGGCACCGTTACGACCTCGTCGGCGAAGGTTGGTAGCTCGCTCGTCTTGAATATCGATTCCGGCCTCCAGCGGGCCCTGGACGGTTATCTCGAATCCGCGATTTTGCGCGCGCGCCGCACAATCGACGGCCGTTCGGGCGTCTACCCTCCCGCACCCAACGGTGCGGCCATTGTGCTCGACCCCACTAACGGTCACGTTCTGGCAATGTCGAGTTACCCCAGTTATGACCTGTCTCAGTTCGTGGCCGGACTCTCTAACAAGACCTTCCAATCCTTGCTGTCGACTGGCGCCTTCAACAACTTCGCCATTCAGGGTCAGTACACCCCGGGCTCGACTTTCAAAATGATTTCGGCTACAGCCATGTTGCAGACGGGAATCCAGTCAGCGGCGAGGGTCATCAATGACAAGGGGACCTACAAGGTGCCGGGCTGTCTACAGGGGTATCACGGATGTGTCTTCCACGGTGATGAAGCGGCAGGTTCCGGCTACGTGAATTTGTCGCGGGCACTCACCGTTAGCTCCGACGTGTACTTCTACGAATTGGGCTATCTCTTTTGGAGTCAGACCGGACGGTATGGACTGACGCCGATTCAGGACGTCGCGTCCGATTTCGGCCTCGACTCACCAACGCAGATCGACCTGCCTGACGAAAATGTCGGTCGTGTGGACTCTCCAACAGTGCGCAAGGCGCTGCACGCCGAAGCCCCGAAAGCCTTTCCGAATGTGGACTGGTTCACGGGAGACAACCTCCAGATGACGTTCGGTCAGGGCTCGACGGCGGTAACGCCGCTCGAGATGGCGAACGCCTTTGCCACCTTTGCAAACGGAGGGACTCGGTACGCGCCCGAAGTGGTATCGGCCGTCGTTGATGCCCGTGGCAAAGTCATTCAGTCCTACGGACCTAAGGTGCTCGGTCACGTCAGCCTGCCCGAGCGAATCCGTGGTCCTATTTTGCAGGGACTCTTGGGCGTGGTGAGTAGTCCCGATGGAACGGCGTACGGCCCGTTTGCGCGCTACGCCCATTTCTCACTCCGCTCCTTCCCGATTGCGGGCAAGACGGGTACGGCATCGAACTCTCCCGGGCAAGAGCCCAATGCATGGTTTGTCGCCTTCGGTCCAGTGCCAAATCCGAAGTACGTCGTGCTCTGTGTTATCGGTAAGGGTGGTTACGGTGCTTCATCGGCGGCGCCCGTTGTCGCGCAGGCCTTCGACTATCTCGTGAAGCATCCCGTGAAGCCAGTTCGCATCGCTCCAGCGATCAACACCACTAATCGCTGAGCCACGTCGACCGGCGGGCGCCATAAGCCTCATCGACGTGCCGTTTTGGCTCATCAACTGATTATCCGAGAGCCGAATCGCCACTCCTAGCGGCTTTTTGAGTAGTACCGAGTAATGCCCACAGGACGAAGTAGCCTGTGACGGTTGGGAGCTCGTGGTCCAAGGCTGTATCGGACCTGCGCTCGAAAATCGAATCCAGCGTGCGTTCGGTGCCTCGTCACTGAACGTAGAACGCGAACGTAAGGGAAGAGCCGTGATCGACAACATCAGGTCGAACATCGATACCCTCACCGTTGAAGGCGTAGACACCATCGTCGCCCAACCTGCACTACGGTTCCGGGGTATTCGCCCTATGGAACTACCAAAAGCCGTAGAACCCGTTATTTCGCTCGACCGAGCGACGCGGGCCCACCAATTGATCGACCGTGATGACAAAGAAAGTCAGATGCTCCCCAGCAGTGCCTTTCACCTTGTCTCACAGTCCGCGACCTCAAGTGTCGCGTAATGAACGCTAGGAGCACCCTTCGTGACCGACGAAACCCCTCGTCCGACTAACGAATCACCCACCCCCAGGATTGGCGACACCCGTCCTGCCCCCAAGATTGGCGATACCCGTCCCGCACCGGCGACCCCGGCTGGCGAGTCTCGTCCCGAGGGTGAAGCCCGCCCAGCGGGAACCTCAAATGCCAATCGCAATCGCAATCGTCGACGCCGAGGTAAGGGTCCCGGTCAAGGTGCA
>Ga0214919_10004338_pt1 | contig 20814 bp, 17 predicted proteins | sample LL1503_MetaG_FD_177994 | JGI IMG/M metagenome (GOLD analysis project Ga0214919, IMG submission 177994) | Freshwater microbial communities from Lake Lanier, Atlanta, Georgia, United States - LL-1503 | ecosystem: Environmental > Aquatic > Freshwater > Lake | place: USA: Georgia | collected... | reverse complement strand
TCGCCGGCTTCGGCGGAGCCGTCGTGTCCTTGCCGCAAGCGGCAAGGAGGAGAATCGCGGCGGCGGAATAGCTGCGCATGCGCATCAGGAGCAGCTGGGCCGTGTTGGGAATGAGACGCAGAACGGCCGGGTCAGCGAGCACCAGGCGTCTCCTCGTCGTCGCCACTCGCGACCATCGTCTTGGAGAGGCGTTCGGTGAGTCGGAGACCAACCGTCGGCCGCAGGGGCTGGAGCGCCAGCGCGGCAAGAATCAGTGAGAAAATGCTGCCAGCAACGATGAAGACCCGCGTGGACTTTCCGCTCTCGACCATCACGCGCGACTTCTCGCCAAGGACTCGGACTTCCTCGTTACGCATCTCGGCCAGCAGGCGCGCCGGGCTGGTGCGGACCGGTTCCGCGCGCAGCGCCTTGGCGGCGACCTCTGCGCCCGACTTCGTACGCAGGAGCATCAGGTGGCGCCCGTCGGTGAACTGCGCGCCAAGGATGGGACCGAGCTTATCGAGGTTCGCGCGCTGCGCGGGATGATCCTCGCTCGCCGCGCGCAATGAGTCGAGCGCGTATTCCACATCGCTCTGCGCGGCGTCAATCACGCCGAGCATGCCTGGATTGCCGTTTTCGATGTAGCTGTGGATCGCCGTCTCGGCCGCCATCGTGCGCACGCTCACGCGATCGAGGTGTTCGATGTTCAGGTTGGTAACGGCGGCGGCGCGTTGGGCATCCACCATTTGCGTAGTGCTCAGATACGACACCAGTCCAACCGCCGAGAGCATCAGCAGCGCGGCGCCGGAAGTGATGCTCAGTTTTTGGACCGGCGTGAACGTCATCGCACCACGCTCCTAGAACACGATGGGACCGAGCCCAAACAAGCGGCGCACGTTCACGCGGAGCGCTCCCGGCTCAGTACCCGTGATAAAGTACTCCACATAGCGGCGGTCGGTTGGCGTGGTTTCACTCGCCAACTTGCCTGTCTGACGGTCCAACGTCGCTGATGTTACCCCGGATGGCGGCGTAGACCATTCGTCGCTCGGGCGCGTATAACCGGCCCGATCGAGCATGCGCGCGAAAATCGGCGCCGCGAGCGAGCCGCCGGCAACATTGTGCGCCGCAATCATCTGCGGACGATCAAAGCCGAGCCACACGCCGGCAACAATGTCGGGCGTCATTCCCACGAACCAGACGTCGGTGTTGTCGTCCGTCGTCCCGGTTTTCCCAGCGACAGGAACGTCGGCCGGCAAGATGCGGCGGATGGATGTCGCCGTGCCCCGCTCTACCACATCGCGCATCATGTCACGGAGGACGAATGCCGCATTGGGCGGCAGCGCGCTCGGAAGCGTCTGCACGTCGCGCTCGTACACGGTCTTCCCTTCGCGGTCATCAATCTTGACGATCAGTCGCGGATCCACAGGGGTCCCGAGCCGAGCGATGGTCGTATACGCACCGATGAAATCGATTGGCCGCACCACCGAGGCGCCGATCGCGCTCGACGGATAGGGCGAGATGGAGGTGGAAATCCCCGCGCGCTTCGCGAACGCGATCACCGAATCGGCGCCGAGTTTCTGCCAGAGCTGCACCGCCACCGGGTTGCGCGACTTCGCGATCGCCTCGCGCATCGTGATCCCCCCAAGGAACTCGCCGTCAGAGTTCTTCGGCCGGTACGACTGGCGGTCGTAGGTGATCGTGATCGCCGTGTCGTAGACAATCGTGTTGGGCGGCATCGAATCGAGAATCGCGCGACCATAGACAAATGGCTTGAAGCTCGAGCCCGGTTGGCGCAGTCCGTTCGTCGCGCGGTTGTACGGCGCTTCGGCATGGTCGCGTCCGCCCACCAGCGCCCTCACGTCGCCGGTTTGCGGGTCAATTGCCACCACGGCGCCTTCGAGATAGTCGGTGTTGCCGCGCGGATGAACGGCCAGCGTTGGATGCTTCCACCCGGGCCGCGTTTCAATCGCGGCCGTTTCATCCATTAGGGCGGAGAGGGCCGCGCGCTGCAACGCCGGATCGAGCCCCGTCATGATCCGGTAGCCACCGTCGCCCACCTTCACACCCACGCGTTCGGCCGCGGCACGAACCGCGTCAACGAAGTAGGGCGCACTCGCCGACATGCCGCCATTCGGCGCCGTCTTGATTGGCAGTCGCCTTGCCGCGGCAGCGTCATCCTTCGAAATCATTTTCTGCGACGCCATGAGATCGAGAATGGCGTCGCGCCGATGCTTGGCGCGATCCGGAAATTTTGCGGGGTCGTACTGTACGGGACTCTTTGGCATGGCCGCGAGCGTCGCCGCCTCAGCGAGCGTCACCTGCGCGGCGCTCTTCCCGAAGTAGTGACGCGCCGCGGTTTCCACACCATACCAACCATGACCGAAATTGATCTGGTTGAGATAGGCTTCGAGCACCTGCTGCTTCGAGTAGCGCCGCGTCATCTCGATGGCAGCCTTTTGCTCACGCAGCTTCCGCATGGGCGAGGGATCGCGCCGGTTCACGAGATCGGGATGCATGTTGCCGACCAACTGCTGCGTGATGGTGCTCGCGCCACGACTCGCGCCGAGCAGGTTGTCCTTGATCGCGCCGGCAATGCCGACGAGATCGACACCGTTGTGCGAATAAAAGCGCTGGTCTTCAACCGCGATGAACGCGTTCGGGAGAAACGGCGGCAACGATTTCAGCGAAACGATCGTGCGCCATTCATGTCCGATCTCGCCGACGAGCGACCCGTCGCGCGCGAATACCTGCGACGATTGCGGCGGCGTAATGAGCTGCCAGGCTTCACCCCCGGCCGACGGCTGGACCACCGGCTGTTGAGCCAGCAGCAGGCAGGGAGCCGCGAGGAACGCAAACCAGCGCATTGTCATAAAATACCCCACCACGCAAGTCGTGATCCCGCAACGGGTTTGCCCCCGGTTGGGGGTCGGCTGGCCGTCGGTTGGCGTCCGGGGCACGCGGGTGCGAGCTTTCATAAGAATGCCCGTCCTCCATCTCGCGATTGCGCAGTTCCGTCCTCGAAAAGGGGACGTCGACGGGAACGTCAAGCGCATCGGCGAGATTCTCGCCCAGGCAGCCGCGCTCGATCAGCCTCCCGACGTCGTGCATTTCGCCGAAACGGTTCTCTCCGGCTACTTCGTCGAAGGCGGCGTGCGTGAGACCGCGACGACGGCGCCTGAACTCGCCATCGTGCTGGGCACCGCCTACCGGGCTGCCGGAGGCAGCCAGGCGATAGACGCGATTATCGGGTTCTACGAACAGCACGAGGGAACACTCCACAATAGTGCGGCCTTCCTGTCGTTTGACGCGTCCGGACAGGCCAGTGTTGTGCATATACACCGCAAGAACTTCCTTCCGACCTACGGGATGTTCGATGAAGAGCGGTTCGTCGAGCGCGGGTTCGGAATTCGCGCCTTCGATGCGCGATGGGGACGCACCGCCATCCTCGTCTGCGAAGACGCCTGGCATTCGCTCTCAGGAACGATCGCGGCCCTCGACGGCGCGCAGGTGGTGTTCGTCTGCGCCGCCGCGCCGGCGCGCGGGATGCAGGCGCCGGCCGACCGCCGGATGGGCGACTCGACACCTGCGACCGTCGGGCGATGGGAACGGCTGATGCGCGATATCAGCGAGGAGCATGGTGTCTTCGCCTCGCTCGCCAATCTCGTGGGCAGCGAAGGCGGCAAGGTGTTCCCGGGCGCTTCGCTCATCATGGGACCGCACGGCGACATCCGCGCGCGCGGACCGCTCTGGGAAGAAGCACTCGTTACGGCCGCCATCGATCTTGGCGATGTCGCACGCGCCCGCGCCGACGCGCCGATGCTCTCGGATCTTCGTGTCGCGCTGCCAACGATGCGCGCGGAACTCGAGCGCGTGGCGGGAGGTGCTGCAGGGCCTGTGGTTGCTGCGGCTGCTCCGGCGGCCCCCGCACCGAAGGCCGCGAACGCAAAGAAATCAGCGCCGGCAAAGGGCGCCGTGGCAGCGCCACTCGCGGTCGTTCGCACAGGCGACGCGAGTCATGGCGAACCGCCGCCACTCGCGATTGATGCGCCGCTCGTCGAGGGATGGCTCGTGGCGTTCCTGCGCGATGAGTTCCGCCGCCGTGGATTCACCGAAGCCGTCGTGGGACTCTCCGGCGGTGTGGACTCGGCGATCACCGCAACGCTTGCGGCGAAAGCGCTTGGGCCGGAGCATGTACTCGCCGTGCGATTGCCGTACCGCACGTCGAACCCCGATTCGCTCGCGCATGCCAAGCTTGTCATCGACCAGCTCGGCATTCGCGAACGTACGCTCGACATTTCGGCGGCGGTCGACGGATACCTGAGCACCGAGCCCGAGGCCAATCCGGCGCGCCGCGGCAACGTCATGGCGCGCACACGCATGATCGCGCTCTTCGACCTCGCCGCCAAGCACCAGGCCCTGTCCCTCGGCACCGGCAACAAGAGCGAACGGCTCCTCGGCTACTTCACGTGGCACGCGGATGATTCGCCGCCGATCAATCCGATCGGCGATCTGTTCAAGACACAGATCTGGGCACTCGCGCGGCACTTGAACGTGCCCGACGCGATTGTGTCGAAGCCCGCGTCCGCTGATCTCATTCAGGGGCAGACCGACGAAGGCGATTTCGGCATCAGCTACGCGAAGGCCGATGTTATTCTCAACTGGCTGCTGAATGGCTGGGCACCGCGCGAGCTGGTGTCGCGTGGATTCAACGCCGAAGAAGTCGAGCTCGTGCGCGCGCGGCTCGACGGGACGCACTGGAAACGGCGGCTGCCAACGGTGGCGCTGCTCTCGACAGCGGCGATTGGCGAGAGCTATTTGCGACCGGTGGATTACTGAGTTCGCATCCAGCAAGAATCGGATTGAACCGCCGTACCGGTCGCCGTACGCTGCACCCATGACACACAACCCGATCACCGACTACGCCCGCGTCGAACGCGCCATCCGCTATCTGGACGCGCATCGCGAATCGCAGCCCACCCTCGCCGACGTGGCGCGGCACGTGGGGCTTTCCGAATCGCATGTCCAGCGCCTCTTCACACGCTGGGCGGGCATCAGTCCCAAGCGGTTCATCCAGCACCAGACGGCCGAAGTGCTCAAGTCGCTCCTTCGCAGCGAACGGAGCATTCTCGATGCGTCGTTCGAGGCCGGACTCTCTGGCCCAGGCCGTGCGCACGATTTGATCCTGAACGCGGAGGCCGTCACGCCGGGCGATCTGGCGCGCGCTGGCGAAGGCCTCGTCATTGCCTACGGATTCCACGGAACCCCGTTCGGCGAGTGCCTCATAGCGACCACACCGCACGGCATCTGCCATCTCGCCTTCACTGGTCCGGTGACCAGGCAGCAGGCGATCGATCGGCTCACGCACGACTGGCCGCGGGCAACCCTTCGCGTGGACCGATCAGGTACTGCTTGTACCGCCTCCCGCGCCTTTCCGGCGCCGGGAGAACGCGCCGCGCCTGGGCTCTCGATTCATGTGAAGGGCACGAACTTCCAGCTGAAGGTCTGGCGCGCGTTGCTCGCCGTTCCAGACGGCGGCGTTACCACCTATGGTGCGCTCGCGGCGGCAATCGACGAACCCGACGCATCACGCGCCGTGGGGAACGCGGTGGGCAAGAATCCCATCAGTTGGTTGATTCCCTGTCACCGTGTGCTGCGCAGCACGGGCGCCCTCGGCGGGTACGCGTGGGGGCCGGACCGAAAGCGGGTGATGCTCGCGCTGGAGCGCGTGCACCACCCGCCACGTACGGAGTACGCTGCTACGCCAGCTACGCCGCGCGGGAGAAGTGCAGCGACACGGCCCTACGCGCGCCGCGCTTGAACGTCCGGTGCACCGCGCGGGCATAGCGCATGAAGTTCGCGCCCGCCCACGGATAGCGGACGAAAAACTCAAGCGGCAGTAGCGCGCCCTTCAACTGGTTGCAGGACAGGCAGGCCGCGACGAGGTTGCCCGGCGCGTGATCTCCGCCGAGGGAGAGCGGATGCACGTGGTCCAGCGTGGCGTTTTCGAGCCCTAGGCACGTTCCGCAGTACACACACCGGCGCCCGCAATCGCGGAAAGTCTCGCGCTTGACGTGTCGCTTGTGGTTTTGGGTGAGCACGCGACTCTGATGTCGGGCCAGGTCACGACGCGAACGGGGGAGCGCAGCGCGGTGAACGTTCCTGTGGGACATGACACCTCGGCGGAGAGGGCCAGAACGACGACACCCCGCTGCGGGGCAGTGACGCTTTGCCCGTGCGGGGTGACGATGATGGGGTGGAGACTCCAACCGGTGGTCGCGGGAGGCGACTCAGGCGGGCGCTGCTCGGGATGTCGTCCTCTCGAACGTTCCATGAGCCTCCAGTTGAGCAGTTCGCCAGTCGGTCTCGGCAACCCGCTCGTCTTCGTTTCGACGCGCAGAAATGTTGGGTGGTAACACCACTTACGCAATAGCCCGGCGCACATAATGGGTAACAGTCATGTGAATCGGGCGCCGGTACGTATACGGCGCGTCTCGGTCACACTACTTTTCAACCATGGCAACTTCGTCCAAAGTGAAGCGGACCACCGCCGCCGCTTCTGCACTTACCCGCGACCAGCTCGTCGCGGCCTACAAAACGATGCTCCTGTCGCGCCGCCTGGACGACAAGGAAATCGCGCTCAAACGCCAGAACAGGATCTTCTTCCAGATCTCGAGCGCCGGCCACGAAGCCGTGACCACGGCCGCGGCGCTGGCACTGAAGCCGGCGTATGACTGGTTCTATCTCTACTATCGCGACCGCGCGCTCTGCCTGACCCTCGGCATGACGCCAGCGGAAATGCTCTATTCGGCCGTCGGCGCTGCCGCGGACCCGAACTCCGGCGGCCGCCAGATGCCGTCGCACTGGGGCTACAAGAAAGCGAACATCGCCTCGGTCTCTTCTCCGACCGGAACGCAGTTCCTTCAGGCCGTCGGCGCGGCCGAGGCATCCATTCGCGCGGAGCATCAGGGCGGCGCGCAGGAAGGCTTCCATGGCGACGAGGTCGTCCTCGTGACCACCGGCGAAGGGCAGACCAGTCAAGGCGAGTTCTACGAGTCGCTGAGCACGGCCAGCAATCTTGGCCTGCCCGTGGTGTACCTCGTCGAAGACAACGGCTATGCGATTTCCGTGCCGGTCGAAGTCAACACGCCGGGCGGCTCGATTTCCGAAGTCGTGAAGGGCTTCCCTGGGCTCTACATCCAGCAGGTGGATGGCTGCGACTTCATGGCGTCGTACGAAGTCATGCAGCGCGCCGTGGCCTATGCGCGCGAACGCCGTGGTCCGGCGCTCGTGCATGCCCGCGTGATTCGCCCCTACTCGCACTCGCTGTCAGACGACGAAGTGCTCTACCGTCCGAAAGAAGAACGTGACTCGGACGCAGCCCGTGATCCGGTTGTCCGCTTCCCCGAATGGCTCGTCAAACAGGGGCACGCCACCGACGCCGACATCCAGCGCATCCGCGATGAAGTGGAGGCCGAGGTCACCGCCGCCACGGACGATGCGCTCGCGCAGCCACAGCCCGGTGCCGACACCGTGCATTTCGGCGTCTACTCGCCGGATGTGGACCCGACCAGCGAACAGTTCGACACCGAAGACGATCCACAGTTCTCAGGCGATCCCACCACCATGGTGGACCTTCTCAACGTCTGCATGAAGGACGAGATGCGCCGCGACCCGCGCATCCTCGTGTTCGGCGAAGACGTGGCCGACGCCTCGCGCGAGCAGCACCTCGGCAAGGTGAAGGGCAAGGGCGGTGTGTTCAAGGTGACGTGGGGGCTGCAGAGGGAGTTCGGCAGCAACCGCGTGTACAATTCTCCGCTTGCTGAGGCCAACATCGTTGGCCGCGCGATCGGCCTGGCGCACCGCGGCTTCAAGCCGCTCGTCGAAGTGCAGTTCTTCGACTACATCTGGCCCGCGTACATGCAGATTCGCGACGAACTCGCGACGATGCGCTGGCGCTCAAACAATCATTTCAGCGCGCCGGTGGTCATCCGCACGACGTACGGTGGCTACATCCGCGGCGGCATTTATCACTCGCAGACGGGCGCGTCGTTGTTCACGCACTGCCCCGGCCTCCGCGTGGTCTGCCCGAGCAATGCGCTTGATGCCAACGGTCTGCTCCGCACCGCCATTCGCGGCGACGACCCGGTGATTTTCCTCGAGCACAAGCACCTCTACCGGCAGACGTACAACAAGGGCCAGTATCCGGGGCCGAATTACATGATTCCCTTCGGCAAAGCGCGCGTCGTGCGCGAGGGAACCGACGTCACGGTGGTGACCTACGGCGCCACAGTGCAGCGCGCCTTTGTGGCCGCACGGGATGCGGCCGAGCGCGGGATCAATGTCGAGGTGATCGACCTGCGCACTCTGTCGCCGTGGGACAAGGAGACGGTCTTCGCATCGGTAAAGAAGACCGGCCGCGTGATTGTTGCGTACGAGGACTCGGAGTCGTGGGGCTATGGCGCGGAGATCTCCGCCCGCATCGCCGACGAGTGCTTCGCTTGGCTCGACGCGCCCGTTCGGCGCGTGGCGAGCACCGACACCTTCGTGGGGTACGCGCCGCAGCTCGAGGACGCGACCCTCCCGCAGGTGGCGACGTTCACCAAGGCGTACGAGGAAATCGCAGCGTACTAGCAGCGTCCTCGCAGCGTCCTCGCAGCGTCCTCGCAGCGTCCTCGCAGCGTACGAACAGCGGTCTGGCGGGAGCGCCCTGCCTAGGCGCGCGGGCGTCAACACCGCGCGCCGGAACCAGGCTCGCTAGCGCCGCTCTTGTGAGTCGCGAATGTCGAGCAAGATCTCGAAGTAGAGCTGCTCCCGACGGTACGCAAAATCCAACGATGGCAGCTGCGATTCGTCGCCGGCGGTCTTCGCCCGGTCGAACGCCTCGCGGTACATCTCCTCGAGGTTGTCCAGAATGGCGGAACGGGAACGCGACATCGTCTTCTCCAGGAGTTGCGGTGTAAGGCGCGGGGGATCGAACCGCGCTGGTGGAGCCGGTCGTGGCGGCGGCGAATCGAGCAGGAACTTCTTCGCCGCGCCGAGCATCAGGCGCCGGGGATTGAATGGGTCAGTCACAGGGTGGAGTTTGCTTCACCGCGCGTTACGATGCCAGTCGCAACGCCAGTCGCGACCGCGAACGTTCCTGGAACGTTCTACCGAGCGCCGCGCTGCGACACGAGCCGCGCGAGCACCGAATCCTCTTCGGCGAAGGGCAGGAGCGACGCTGTAACTTCAGCGTCCGTCGCACCCTCAACCGCCATCAAGGGGGGCGGCGTACCACCGGCAGCAGCGCGCGGAGTTCCCGCCCGACGGTCCAGCTCGATCACGGCGCGCACGGGGGTGGACCCGGGCGTGGTGACGCGCCGGATACGAACCACCGGTCCGTTTGCCATCGTGCGCTCGTAGAGGATGTCGGACAAGAAAAGCAGATGGGAGAAGGTAGACGGCAGGGTGCGCAAATACTCACTCGAACCTGTCGCCCGGCAGAGCGTGGCGCAAGCCGCCGGATTCAGACCTTGAGCTGGTGAAATACCGCTTCCTCCACCACTCGGCCTTCCTTCAGGTGCTCCACCACGATCCGTTCCAGCAACTCGGCCGTGACGTTGGCATACCACACCCCTTCGGGGTACACCACCACGATGGGTCCGCCCCCGCACACGCCAAGGCATGGCGCTTCCGACCGTTTGATACGGGTGGGCCCAAAGAGCAGATCCTCACGCTGGAGGAGCGCCGCCAACTGGCTGTACAACGCCCGGCCACGTCGCTCCACCGAGCAGAAACCGCCCGTGCAAACCAGCACGTGGCGGCGGTACGGCTCCATTTCTGGAGCGGGGGTATGGTCGGAGCGTGATGCCGGCATCGGTCGTGAAGTAAAGTTAGTCATCACGGAGGAACTGGTTCCGATGCGTCTCATTCGTTCGGCGGCCCCCACGGTCGCCATGCTGCTCGCCACTGCCGTCGGCTCGGCGAATCTGCCAGCCCAAGGGACAGCGGCGCCCGATCTCGCCGCCGCGCTCACGCTCGACCCCGCCGTGCGAACCGGCACGCTGCCCAATGGCCTCCGGTATTTCGTGCGGAAGAACGCGCGCCCCGAAAAACGAGCCGAGCTGCGGCTCGCGATCAACGCGGGGTCGATCCTCGAGAACGACGATCAGCGGGGGCTCGCCCATTTCGTCGAGCACATGGCCTTCAACGGTACACGCCGCTTCCCGAAGGCCGACCTCGTCAACTATCTCGAACGCATCGGCATGCGCTTCGGCGCCGACGTGAATGCGTCCACGTCGTTCGACGAGACCATCTACACCCTCACGGTGCCCACGGACACGGCCCGGTTCATCGCCACCGGCCTCGACATCCTCGAGGACTGGGCGCACGGCATCTCCTTTGATCCGGCTGAGCTCAAGAAAGAACGCGGGGTGGTCATCGAAGAATGGCGCACTGGGCGCAACGCCAGCACGCGCATTTCGAACAAGCAATTCCCGGTGATGCTCAACAAATCGAAGTACGCTGAGCGCCTGCCGATCGGGACCAAGGAGAACCTCGAGACCTTCGCCGACAGCCTCGCCATCACGTTCTATCGCGACTGGTATCGCCCCGACCTGATGTCCGTGGTCGCCGTTGGCGATTTTGATCCCGCCGAGATGGTCCGTCTCATTGAAGAACGTTTTTCGCGCATTCCGGCTGCGATGCACGCGCGTACGCGGGCCGACGCACTCGTACCGGACCACGCCGAAACGCTCGTCTCGATCGAATCAGACACGGAATACCCGAGCAAGGATGTCACGCTCCTCTGGCTGAAGCCGATCTCGCAAGCGCAGACCGTGCACGACATGCGCCGCGATCTCGTCTACCGATTTCACGATGGCATGCTGAACCTGCGGTTCGCTGAAATCACGCAACGTCCGGACGCGCCGTTTGCCTACGCGGGCGGCGGCCGCGGTGAGTTTGTCCGCACCAAGGGCGTCTATCAGCTGGCGGCCGGTGTGAAGGAAAACGGATTCACCTCGGCGGCCGAAGCGCTGCTCACTGAAGTCGAGCGTGCACGCCGATTCGGGTTCACCCCCGGTGAGCTCGACCGCACCAGAATCAACTACCTGCGCTCACTCGAACAAGCGTTCACCGAACGCGACAAGATGGATTCGCCGGGTTTCGCAGACGCGTACGTCACGATGGCGCTCACCGGCGAAACCGCTGTCAGCATCGCCCGCGAAGTTGAACTGGGCAATGCGCTCGCGCCGACGATCACACTCGATGAAATCAACGCCGTGGCGCGGGCAACACTCAGCGACTCGAATCGCGTCATCATGGTCGCTGCCCCGCAGCTGCCGGAGGTGAAGCTCCCCACCTCGGCCGACCTGCTCTCGATTTTCGCCAAGGCCCGCGGCGCCACCGTCGCCGCGTATGTGGATTCGACGAATAACGAACCGCTCGTTGCAAAAGCACCGACGGCTGGCCGCATCACGGCCGAACGAACGCTGCCCGAAACGGGCATCCTCGAATGGACGCTGTCAAACGGCGCGAAGATGCTTGTCAAGCAAACAGACTTCAAAGCAGATGAAGTTCTTTTCGCCGGGCAGAGCCCAGGCGGCTCATCACTCGTGAGCGACAAGGACGACCTCGATGCCTCGTTCGGTGCCTACGCCGTCTCCGACGGCGGACTGGGCAATTTCACGCCGACCGCGTTGCGCAAGAAGCTCACCGGCAAGCGCGCGTCCGTCACGAACTCTGTCTCCACCTGGGGCGAACATGTCGGCGGGAGCGCGTCGCGAAAAGATCTCGAGACGATGTTCCAGCTCACCTGGCTCAACTTCACGCAGCCGCGCGTAGACAGCGCCTCGTTCAAGGCGTGGGTAAACCTCGTGCGTTCAGTACAGGCAAATAACGACAACGATCCGCAAAGCGTGTTCGGCGACACCATCTCGATGACGCTCACGCAGTCCCACCCACGGCAGCGCCTCTTCCGTGCGCAGGCGCTCGACTCCGTTGACGTGAATCATGCGCTCGCACTCTACAAGCAGCGCTTTGCAGGCGCGGATGATTTTACCTTTTTCCTCGTGGGCAGTTTCCCGCTCGATTCCGCGCGGATGTTCACCGAGCGCTACATCGCGTCGCTGCCGGCAACCGGCAAAAAAGAAGAGGCCCGCGATCTTGGCGTGCGCATGCCGGCGGGAGTCGTCGAAAAGACCGTGCGAAAAGGCGTCGAACCCAAGGCGTCGAATGAATTCGTGTTTCACGGCAGCTGCACCTACCGCTACCAGAATCGCGTCGTCCTGAACGCGCTGCGCGATCTGCTCGACATCCGGCTGCGCGAAGTCCTCCGCGAGGACAAGAGCGGCACGTATGGTGTCGGGGTAAGTGCCACGTGCAGCCACATCCCGTACGACCGCTACCGCGTTTCCATTTCGTGGGGGAGCGCGCCAGAACGGACCGACGAACTCATCGCCGCGATGTGGTCCGTGATCGATTCGGTGAAGGCCGGCGCCATCTCCGATTCCAATCTCGTAAAGATCCGCGAGATGGCCGTGCGCGGGCACGAAACGGCGCTCAAGGAAAACGGCTCCTGGATCGGGGCGATGCAGGACGCTGCCGAAGATGGCCGTGATCAGCGGGATTGGCTGCGCCGGCCGGAAATGACCGCCAAGGTGACGAAAGCGCAGCTGCGTGACGCAGCGCGCCTCTACCTCAAGCGCGACACGCTGCTCCACTTCACGCTACTCCCCGAGGCGGTGACGCCTCCGAAGCGTGTGCCCGACTGATAATTTCCTCGTATGCCGACTCCCGAAGACTTTTTCGCCATCGACATCCGCGTGGGCACGGTGATCAGCGCCGAACCGTTTCCTGAAGCCCGGAAGCCATCCATCAAGATGGAAATCGACTTCGGTCCCGAACTCGGTATGCGACGCTCGAGCGCACAGGTCACCACGCACTATTCCCCTGAGACGCTGAGGGGAAGGCAGGTGATTGCCGTCGTGAACATCGGCGAACGACGCATCGCTGGCTTCATGAGCCAGTGCCTGGTACTCGGTGCGATGCCGAGTGCCACAGAAGTCGTCCTGCTCAGCCCGGCCCACGCGGTTGCAAACGGAACCAGAATCGGATGAACAACGATCGCGTCGGCGAATCGACGGACGTCAAGGCAGACCTTCGCGTCGGACTCGTCTGGAAAGGCGATCTCGTATTCGACGTCGGCCCCGCCGGCCGCACACCATACACCATCGATGGCGACAGCAAGGCCGGCCACAGTCCGCCGGAAATACTCCTCGACGCCCTCGCCGGATGCGTGACTGTTGATGTCGTGCTGATCCTGAAGAAGCAGCGCACGCCGCCGGCGTCCGTTACCGCCGAGATCACGGCCGAGCGCGCGGCTGTTAGCCCGCGCCGCCTCCTCAAGGTGCACGTGCACTTCAAGATTGCCGGCGATGGAATCGTTTACGACAAGGCGATGCGCGCCATCGAGCTCTCCGTCACCAAGTACTGCACTGTCCGCGACTCGCTCGACCCCGAAATGCCGGTGACCTGGTCGCTTGACCTCAGCGGCGCAGCTCGCGGATCGCGTGCCCTAGCTCTGGAAGGAGAACCCGGGTAAGGGCGAGTTCCACCGCGGCTTTCGAGCCCGGCATCGAGACGATCAGCTTTCCGTTCACGCTCCCGGCGACGGCGCGGGAGAGAATGGCAGCAGTGCCGACCTGCTCGTTGAACGACACCATCCGGAAGATTTCGCCAAAACCCGGCAACTCCTTCTCGAAGAGTGGACGTACCGCCTCGACGGTGCGATCGCGACTGCCGAGTCCGGTTCCGCCCGTAATCAGCACCGCGTCGACGTCGGCCCGGCCGGCCAGCAGTTTCACGCGCTCGCGCACGGCCAGCTCGTCGTTCTTCAGCAGCGCGCGATTGGTGACGACGTGGCCCTCGGCCTCGATCAGCCGGCACATCAGGTCGCCCGACTCGTCAGTTGCTTCCGTTCGGCTGTCGCTGACGGTGAGCACAGCGCAGTTGACTGGCTTACGCGCGTTGGCGTCGGATCGGTGGCTCGCGGTGCTCTCGCTCATGCCAACAAACGTGGCCGGTCGCGCGGGACGCATCAAGCGCTGATATTCCATTCCATGTCTCTCGCCGACCTCCGACAGGAATACACCCGCGAGTCGTTGACCGAACGCGACGCGGATGCCGACCCGATCAAACAGTTCGGGCGCTGGTTCGCGCAGGCACAAGGCGCCGGACTTGCCGAAGCCAATGCGATGGCGCTCGCGACATCATCGAAAGATGGAAGTCCGTCGGTGCGGATGGTGCTGCTGAAAGCCGCCGACGCGAGCGGCTTCACCTTCTTTACCGATTACCGCAGCCGCAAAGGCGGTGAGCTCGAAGAGAACCCGCTGGCCGCGCTCTGCTTTTGGTGGGACGTGCTCCAACGGCAGGTGCGCGTCGAGGGAACCATCACGCGCGTGAGCGAGGCGGAATCGGCCGCCTACTACAACTCCCGCCCGCATGGCAGCAAACTCGGCGCGTGGGCCTCGACGCAGAGCAGCGTGCTGGCAAACCGTGAGTCGCTCGAACGCGAAGTCGCAACGCTCGCCGCGAAGTTTCCGGAGGGCGCCGACGTGCCGCTACCGCCGCATTGGGGCGGATTCCGGCTCGCGCCGGAGTCGATCGAATTTTGGCAGGGTCGGCCGAGCCGGCTCCACGACCGAATCGTGTACCTGCGAGCCGGTGACGCGTGGACGCTCAAGCGACTCTCGCCCTAGCGAGGCCTACAGTGCGGCGAGCGCCTTCTTCGCCGGCTCGAGTTTCGGGTTGATCTTCAACGCCTCTTCGTACTCGGCGCGCGCCTTCGCCTTGTCACCACGCTTCGCGTAGATGTCGCCAAGGCGGTAGTGCACATTCTCCCGCGGGATGCGGGCGTTGTCCACCGTCGGCGGCGCGGCCAACACGGTCCGCAGCGCCTGTTCACCCCGCTCGAGCTGTTTGCCGCTGACCGCGGCAGCGCGCCCGAGCGTGAAGAGGCCAACACGGTCATTCGGCTTCTTTGCCAGATAGCGATCGATCGGTGCGAAGGCTTCTTCCGCACGGTTGTTGTTGGCGAGAAACGTCGCCAGACTCGTCAGCGCCCGTGAACTATCGGGGAATTCGTCGAACGCGGAGCGAAATGCCTTTTCAGCGCCTGCCAGATCTTTCTCGTGGTTGGCGATATTCGCGTCGGCAAAGTGCCCGCGATAGGGATTGAGCTTGACGATCGCCGCCGCCTGCTCGCGCGCCTTGCCGACGCTTCCGCCCATGATCGCGGGGGCCTGCAGGTAGAACTGCATCAGTCCGTCGCGCGCGTCCACAAGGCTGCCGTCGAGCTGCACGGCCTTCTCGAACTCCGACTGGACTCGCTTGGCCAAGTATCCCTGCCGGAGCACGTTGGCCTTTTGTGCGATGGAGCCGAGCGCGTTGCCCAGCAGCAGGTGCGCATTCGCGCCCTGCGGATTGAGCTTTATCGCTTGCTCAAACGTCTTCGCCGCAGCGTCGAACTTGCTCGAATCCAGCTGCGCGCGACCAATCTTGATGAGCTCGTCGAAAGACTGTGCGTGGACGAACACCGGCGTCGTCGCAACGACGAGTCCGAGCATCGCATGACGTGCGGTGCGAATCAGTCCCATGTGTTGTTCGGATCGGGCAGGTCGCCGTGGAGCTTGAGGTAGCTCTCATAGCGCGCTGCCGTGATGGCTCCCGATTCGACCGCTGTACGCACTGAACAGGTTGGTTCGTGCACATGGGAGCAATCCTGGAACTTGCAGCTCCCCAGAAAGGGTCGGAATTCCGGGAAGCAATTGTCGAGGTTTTCCGGGGGCATGCCCCACAGGCCGACCTCCCGAAGCCCCGGCGTATCAACGACATAGCCACCGCTGGGGTCCGTCAGGGGAATGAACACCGCGCCAACCGTGGTGTGGCGCCCCTTGTTCACGGATTCGCTGATTTCGCCGATGCGAAGCGTGAGCTGCGGATAGAGGGCATTGAGCAGCGACGACTTGCCCACGCCCGATGGCCCTGTGAACGCCGAACTCCTTCCCGCAACCGCGTCGTGGAGTGCGTCAAGCCCAAGCCGCTGCTTCACGCTGGTGCGATGCACCACATAGCCGGCGGCTTCGTATGGCGCCGCAAGCGCGTTAACGACAGCCGCATCGACGAGCTCGCACTTGTTCAGTACAATGCGCGCGGCGATCCCGTTTCCCTCGGCGATCACGAGAAAGCGGTCGAGCATCCGCACATGCGGCTCGGGCTTCGCCACGGCAAATACCACCACCACCTGATCAATATTTGCGGCGACGATTCGCTCGCCACGTGCGCCACTGGGCGAGCGCCGCGCCAGCTTGGAGAAGCGTGCATGAATTTCGGTGATGGCCCAGGCCGTCTCCGATTCGTCGCGCTCGACCGTGACGCGGTCGCCGACTGCGAGTTTGGCGTTGCCATCCTGCTTGAGGCGGCCGCGCATTGAGGCTTCGTGGGTTTCTCCCGCGGCAGTGTGTACGGTATAGATGCCGCCGGTGCCACTGAGCACTACGGCTCGAGTATCGCTCAATTGGCTCCGTTGCTGCCGGCGTCAGACTCCATCGCGCCCCACCAGCGTCGGGTGGAGTCGCCGTCACGCGCACGCAGCAGTTCATCGAGAACCGTCTGCGCTCCCGCCAGCTTCATGTCGCCGAGCAATCCCTCGGCCTCTTCGCACGACGCGCCCCACGCGAGAAAATCCGACTCGACGTGCCCTTCCACCTTCTGCGCGCCGAGTCGCGCCCACTGGACGAACATCAGGTACGCGCCGAAAGGCTCGACCGCATCGTCGGTCGAGTCCGTCAGGATTTCGATTGAATACGAAAACCCGTCGCGTCCCTCGAGTGCGGCAGGGCGGGCGTGCACTACGGCGTACCCCCCAATCGTGGATTCGTCGCCTTTCGATGGATCGGGCGGGAGATACTGACCGTGTGCCACGTATGCCTTACTGAATGATGCGAGTTGGGAACGCGATCGGCTTGGTCATCCGCATCACGACGTGGCCACGAGCACTCGGCGCGCCCTTCATGGAATCATCGAGCTGCCGGTCGAAGAAGTTCCAGGTGACGAGCCCGTCATCCGACTGCGCTTCGAGCAGCTCCATCGCGAGCACGCCAAGTGGTTGCGCGGTCCGGATGATGTACACGTCCGTTCCAGCGAGTGACGCCGTGCTCGGCCGCCACGATCCCTCGAGGCGCACTTCGCTGTGACCTTGGAATGGCGCGCCGCGATGGATCAGCGAATCGATCATGAAGCTCTCGGTGCCGCTGAACGCCGGCGGGGTGCGCGCCTCTTCCACGACAACGCCGTGCAAGCGCAAACGGTGCAGCGCCGAGTCCGGCATCGAGGCTTTCGCAATGACATACGCCACCGGGGGCTTTACCGACAGCGTTCCGTCGAAGCGATCCTTCACCGGCATCTTGGTCGTGACCATCCGGCCACTGCGCTTCAAGCCGCAGCGAACGCCCGGCTCGCTGATCGGCCACTGACAGGGCTGTGCGCCGCGACCACCACCGCGACCGCCACGGCCAGCCGTCATCTGACCCTTCGCTTCGGGAAGCGTATCGAGCGGCTCCTCGATGACGGGCAGGATCAGTGGCAACTTGGTGAGCGCGCCGCGGATCGGCACCGACTTCACCATGCCTGCCATCAGAGCGGCATCCGCGCCGCGCGTGATCGCCAGCACCGAGCGCGATTTCTGCGCCGTCAGCGTGAGCAGCTCGCGCACGAACGCCTCCGTGCTCTTCACTCGCCGCTCGAACGGATCGTGCGAGTACGCTTCGCTGAGAATCGAGAGACGGCCACGGAGTCCGTAATAATTCGTCCCATAGCGCGGCAAATGTTCATACGACGACCACGACCGCGCTTCGCCCTGGGCAGCCGGCCCTTCGTCGCCCGAGAAATTGCCGTAGTCAAAGATTTCAAACTTGTGCTTCGCACGCATCCGTGAGCGAAGAGTCGGGAACATCGAGTCGCGAACAAACGCGCCGCCGAACGTTCCGCCGGTAATCGCGGCCGCCGGGTGGAGCGACGGCGCGTACGTGAGCGCATAGCCGTGGTAGCTGCCATCCGTCGTGTGCAGATCCACGAACAAGTCCGGATCCCACGCATTGAACATCGCGAGCGATGCGCGCGTTTCCGGGGCCTCGGCTTTCACGTAGTCGCGATTCAGGTCGAGGCCCATCGCGTTCGGGCGCTGGCCAACCATCTCGGGGCCATTCTGCGCGCCGCGCTGCTGCGCCTGCGCCTTGAACATCTCGTTGCCATCTCCGTTGTAGATCGGCACGGCGATGAGCACCAGCGAGTCGAGCACGTTTGGCTTGGGATCAAGCACGAGGTCCCGGAGCACCGCCTGCAGCGCTTCTTTCCCTTCCACCTCGCCGGCGTGGATGTTGCCCTGGATATAGACAATGGGGCGGCCAAGTCGCTTGGCTTCGAGTGGCGTGGTCACGAGCGGCCGCGAGGCGATGACGTACGGCAGCTCACGGCCTTGCGACGTCTTGCCAATCACGCCGACGCGAATGTTCGCGCCGCGCGCCTGGAGAGAGTCCACAAACGCGATGACATCCGCGTGCGTGGACGTTTCCTTGAACCCCGTTCGCTCCGCGCGGGTCTGCTGCGCCACAAGGGGAGCGGCGGCGAGTACAAGGATCAGCGATCCGATCGTTCGCATTGAGCAATTCCGAAATGATGGGGTCTGTGAAGCAGCAGCCAACTGCCGCTCAGCGAGCATACACCGTCTGACCATTCTTGGCCATCTGCACGAGCAGCGCGGACGGCTCGTACCGCCCCGGGTAGCGCGCGTTGAGCGCCTCCAGACGTTTGACCAGCTCGGCGGCTCCGATCGAATCGACGCATCGGAACGGTCCGCCCCGGAACGGCGGAAAGCCAATCCCGAAAATCGCGCCGATGTCGCCGTCGCGAGGCTGCCGAATGACGCGCTCATCGAGGCAGCGCATCGCCTCGTTGAGCATGGCGAGCGACAATCGCTCCTGGATTTCTGCGACAGGAATCGGCTTACGTACCGCGCCGCCAGGCACGAACTGATAGACAGTCTGGTCAACGCCTTTACGTTTTCCGCGCTCGTCGTAACGGTAGAACCCTTTTTTGTTCTTGCGGCCGAGTCGTCCCGACGCAATCACTCGGCCCATGGATTCAGAGGGACGCAAGCGTTCGCCAAACGCCGCGCCGAAAATCGCGCCGGACTTGCCCGCGATGTCCAGGCCGACCTCGTCGAGCAGCGTGATCGGTCCCACGGGGAATCCCCACGCCAGCATCGCCTGGTCAATCGCTTCGACCGGCACACCCTCATCGAGCATCCGCCCCGCTTCGTTCATGTACGGCGCGAGAATCCGGTTCACATAGAAGCCGGGACTGTCGTTCACCACAATCACCGTCTTGCCGAGCTTCCGCCCAAACGCCACCACCGCCGTGACCGCATCGGCCGCTGTCTGCGGCGTCACGATCACTTCGAGCAGGGGCATCTTGTGCACCGGCGAGAAGAAATGCATGCCGATCACGCGCGATGGCCGCGCGGATGCTCGCGCAACATCGGCAATAGGAATCGTGCTCGTGTTCGTCGCGAAGATCGCGTCGGCATGCAGCATCGGCTCCACTTCGCGCAGCACCTTGTGCTTGACGGTGAGATCCTCGAACACCGCTTCGACAACGAGCGGCACGTTCGCGAAACCGGAGTACTCGATGGTCCCGGACACGAGCGACATCTGGTCGTCATACTGCTGGCGCGTCACCTGGCGCCGTTTCAGGCGCTCCTTGAGGACGTCACGCACGGCCGCGATGCCCTTCCCCACCTGCGGGTGCGTCACGTCCTTGAAGCGCACCGGCACACCGGCCTGAACGGTGATCGCGGTGATCCCAGCGCCCATGAAGCCGGTGCCGAGCACGGCAACGCGCGGCACTTGAGTCGGGTCAGGCGCCACCGCGGCCACACCAGAATCTTTCTTGAGCGCCGTGGTCGCGAAGAAAAGCGAGATGAGCTGGCGCGATACTGGCGTCATCGCCAACTCGCCGAACAACTTCGCCTCAACCGCAAAGCCCGCCTCGGGCGACGCGTAGCCCGCGGCAATCGCGGTGATCGCCGCCGGCAAAGCCGGATAGTTCCCGCGCGTCTTCGCTGCAGTCATCGTCCGCGCCTGACGAAACACAATCGCGCGTCCAAGTGGATTGCCCTCGAGCAGCTTCGCCACAATCCCGCGCGTCCTCGGTGGTACGGTCACGCGGCCCTCGCCAAGCTCGCGCGCCCGCTGCACCGCCGTCTGCCGCAGGATTGCCGGATGCACCAGTTCTTCGACGAGCCCCGACTGCAGCGCCTTCTTGGCGCGAATGCTCTTGCCCGTGAGGATCATGTCGAGCGCCACCTGCAGGCCGACCTGCCGCGGCAAACGCTGCGTGCCGCCCAAACCGGGAATCAACCCGAGCTGCGTTTCGGGCAGCGCCAGAAGGGTTTTGGGATGGTCCGACGCAATTCGATGCCGGCACGAGAGCGCAAGCTCGAGTCCACCGCCCATGCACGCGCCATGAATCGCCGCCACTACGGGCGCGCGGAACGTCTCGACACGCGCGAAACGCGCCTGCCCGTCCGCACTCGCGCCGCTCGCTCTCTCCGCGGTAGTAAATGTCAGGAACTCATCAATGTCCGCGCCGGCGATAAATCCGTCCGGCTTGCCGCTGATGACGACCACACCCTTCACACTCGCGTCACGCTCAAGTGAATCAAACACGCGATCAAAATCTGCGATCACCGACTTCGAAATCTTGTTGACCGATTCGCCGTAGAGGTCGAACACCACC
>Ga0214919_10004337_pt1 | contig 20821 bp, 19 predicted proteins | sample LL1503_MetaG_FD_177994 | JGI IMG/M metagenome (GOLD analysis project Ga0214919, IMG submission 177994) | Freshwater microbial communities from Lake Lanier, Atlanta, Georgia, United States - LL-1503 | ecosystem: Environmental > Aquatic > Freshwater > Lake | place: USA: Georgia | collected... | reverse complement strand
TCGTCATCGATGGCCTTCTCGGGTTAGGTGCTACCCCTCCTGCTCGTCCGACCGAAGCAGGAATTCTCTCTTGGATTTCGCGGGAGAAGAGAGGCTCCGATCTCTATGTGGCCATTGATATTCCTTCAGGTCTTCATCCCGTCACGGGCGCCACTCCTGGTCCAACTTTCCCAGCGGATCTGACCCTCGCCCTTGGTTCTGTAAAAACAGGTTGCCTCCGTGATTCCGCCCTAGCCTTCGTAGGTCAACTCCGAGGGATACCGATCGATTTTGCCACCCCGCCACCCAAAATCAGCTCCGATTTTTTCCTATCCTCCGAGGCCCACTCCATCATTCGCTCGCGTCCCGCCAATACACACAAACGCTCGGCAGGGGTCGTCCATCTTTGGGCTGGCTCTGCCGAGTTTCCAGGCGCCGCCTCCTTAACCTCCCTTGGCTCACTTCGCTCCGGTGCAGGATACGTCCGTCTTTTTTCAAACCGCCCGATACCCGATTCTATTTCCCCTACCCTGCCGGAGCTTCTCCTTCATTCACTCGACCCAGGCCAAGCTCCCCAAGTGGATGCATTTCTTCAAGGCGCATCTGCTCTTGTCATCGGTCCTGGACTCCCCCCCACTACCGTTTTGGAAAGTTTTCTTACTCAACTCCTGCCCAGAACAAAGGTGCCAATCGTTCTCGATGCAGGTGCTCTTGAAATTGTTGCCCGCCGACCAGAAATTCTCAAATCGGCGACCGGCCCAACTCTTCTGACTCCACATGCAGGAGAGTTCTCTCGGATGCTTGAAAAAGCGGTCGAGGACCGGGCCGATGCAGCTCGCGAATGGCTGATAAAGTTTCCTCACTCTCTTCTCATCGCCAAAGGCCCCCACACTCTCATCGCCTCCAACGAACATCCATTCAGCTTCAACAGCACGGGTGGACCAGCCCAAGCTACCGCGGGCATGGGAGACCTCCTCTCAGGCCTCCTCGGCGGACTTCTTGCACTTGGGTACCCTCCTTTCGACTCAGCCCGCCTCGCCGTTTTATGGCACGGGCTCGCATCTGATCTAGCTCTCCAAAAGGGTGGCCCCACCACTCTGGCCACTGATCTCAACCGCACCCTTCCCCCTTCTTGGCGAATTCTCTCAAATCGTGCAGAGTAATTGTCCCAATGTTTTTCAACCATCACCGCCACTCTCGCGTTGCTCTGCAAATTGCTGATGGACTCCTTGCTTTTATCTCCATCGCTCTGGCGTATTGGATTCGAGTCTATTTTCTGCCAGTTGCTGTGCCCCTAGAATCTCGCGAAATCGGACAGGGCCTAGTCTACCTCCCTTACGCCATTCTCATGGCCTTTGCCGCACCAATTGTGCTGGAGCGGCGGGGCTTTTACCGCCATCTGGCCCTCAGCAGCTCTGGCCGAGTTGCCTCCCTTTTGGAAGTAGCCCTCGTTCTCTTTCTCTTAGCCGTCTCTCTCATCTTTTTCTTTAAGGAAAGCCCCAGTCGATTGGTCTTCCTGCTTTTTGTTCCCATCCTCACTCTGCTCCTCTATTTGCGCCAATCCTTGCTGGAGAAGCTTCAACAGCTACGCCGAAACAAAAATGAATACTCCACCAATCTAATTTTAGTCGCCGACACAGCATTCGGAACTCGCCGCTGGCCCGATCTCTTAATGCAGTCTGGCTCTGGCATTCGCGTCGCTTGTCACCTAGACCCCTCCAAGATTTCCATGGCCGCCTTTGTGCAATCTCTGCACGACGAGTCGGCAGGAATCGTCCTTTTTGAGGTTGGCTCGACAAACCTTCCTTGGGCGACCCAAGCGATCCAAGCATGCGAAGAAGAAGGTGTTGAAGCATGGCTCAGCACAGAATTTGTTGGAGCCAAAATTGCTCAGGCTCACTTTGAGGAGGTTCTCGATCAAAACCTTCTGGTCTTCCGAACCGCTCGAGCTGGGGTATGGCAATCGGTTCTGAAAGTTATCTTCGATCGCCTTGCAAGTGCCCTCTTACTCATACTGCTATTCCCAATCCTATTGATCATTGCTATCGCGATTCGCTTAGAGTCCCCTGGATCATCAATTTTCCGACAAAAGCGTAGCGGTCGACACGGGGCCCCTTTCACCATGTACAAGTTTCGCACCATGGTGAGTGATGCCGAGATGCAACAAGCCGAGCTTAAAGCTCTTAATGAGATGAGTGGCCCTGTCTTTAAGATTAAAAAAGATCCGCGTGTTACCAAGGTGGGTAACTTCCTTCGCTTCACCTCGCTCGATGAACTCCCCCAACTTTTTAATGTTCTCTTTGGGCAAATGAGCCTTGTCGGCCCTCGTCCCCTGCCGACTTACGAGACCCTTGCCATGACTGCAAATAACCAGCGCCGCCGCTTGAGCGTTGCTCCAGGCATGACCTGCCTCTGGCAAATATCGGGCAGAAATGATGTAAACGACTTCTCTGATTGGGTCCGACTCGACCTTGAATATATCGACCAGTGGTCCCTCCTGCTCGATTTCCAGATCCTCCTTCGCACCATCCCTGCCGTCCTTTTCGGCCGTGGCGCCCGTTAGTATTGCTAGGTCATCGGACACACCGCTTCCTATGGTAGACTAATCAAAATGCTTCCCCTCCTCCTCGATCAGCCGGTAACTGAGTGGGATCTCCCCCCAGACCAGCCCTACCGCGAAAAACAGATTCGCACATGGGTCCTCCAGCGATTCGTCTCCTCTTACGATGAGATGACCGACCTCTCACTTCCTCTCCGCACCTCCCTCGCCTCCCGCTTTCGCCTACGTGCCGCCGAGCCCGTCACGATCCAAGGATCCGAAGACACCACCCGCAAATTCCTTTGGAAATTAGGGGACGGATCGTTTATCGAATCAGTCCTCATCCCCGCCACTCCAGGGAAGGAGGGAAATCGCAGCACCCGTCTCACTCTTTGCGTCTCCAGCCAAGTCGGCTGTGCCTACGGCTGTCGCTTCTGCGCAAGCGGCATCGATGGATGGCGCCGAAACCTCACCGCGGCTGAAATCATCGGCCAAGTCCTCGAAGCTTCCCGTATCGCCGGCCGCCGACCCGACAATCTCGTCTTTATGGGTATGGGAGAGCCCCTTGCCAACCTGCCGAATCTTCTCCCAGCCCTCGATCTACTCATCTCCCCCGCCAATGTCGGTATGGGCGCCAGACATGTCACCATCTCCACGAGTGGCCTCGCACCTCAAATCGAGGAGTTAGCTTATCATCCACTCCAATTTCGCCTCGCGCTCTCCCTTCACGCCGCCAGCGACGCCATCCGCGATCAGATCATGCCCGTCAACAAGCGTTATCCCCTCGACCGACTCCTCGAGGCCTGTGACGTTTTTGTCCGCGCCAAAAAGAAACAGATTTTCTTTGAATACATTCTCCTCGCAGGAATCAACGACTCGCCAGAACAAGCCACACTCCTCGCCCAACACGCCCGCCGTCTTTTCGCAAAAGTGAACCTCATCCCCTACAACAAGGTCGAGGGCCTTCCCTACGAGAGACCTTCCGAAGATGCCATCAACATCTTCTGCCGCACTCTTCTCAAAGCTGGAGTGCGAGCCACAGTCCGACGCGAGAAAGGTCACGACATCGACGCCGCCTGCGGCCAGTTGCGACTTCGGGAGGAAATGAAGCAGTCCCAACCCGCCTAATCTTCCATGTACATTCTGGAAACCCCTTATCTCACAACCCAAAATCTTTCCCTTCCCCACGCACACATTGAACGACCGGGTCGCCCTCCACTTCTTCAGATCTACTCTCCCACCCTTCCCCCACTTCGGCATCTTCAACGCCGACGTAAAGGAAGGATACGAAAGCTCATCGTTCGACCCTCGACTCACTTCCAGCTACGTATCGCCCAACGCCTGCTGATCACGAGCGACCAGAGAGTCGTCGCCAAAAAAGATCGCGCCATCCCTCGTCTTAAAATTCGTGCAGGTCCCGCTTTCGGCTCAGGAGAGCATGCCACGACTCACCTCTGCCTTCGCTACCTGACCCACTTTTTAGCTTCCTCTCCAAAGCCGAAACCCATCGTCCTAGATCTCGGATGCGGCTCAGGGATCCTTGCCCTCGCTGCTGCCAAGTGGAACGCAAATGCGATCGGTTGGGATCTCGATCCCACCGCCATTCAAGAGGCCCAAAGAAATGCACGCATCAATCGTCTCAACAACAAAGCGAGGTTCTCGATCATCGACGCTCTTCGTGCTCCCCTCCCTGATGCAGATCTGATCGTCGCCAATCTTTACGACTCTCTTCTGCTCCACCTCCTTCCTCGCCTCGAGCGACACCGCAAGTCACATACAACCCTAATTCTTTCAGGAATTCTTCATGGCCAAGAAAATAGCATCATTCGCGCAGCTCGAGGGTTTCGGTGGAAACTTCAACGTCGGGGTCGACTCGGCCGCTGGCACTGCCTCCAGTTCCAAGCCTAAATTCAGTACCGCAACACCTCTCTCAACGCGGCCGCGATTCTCACCGCCGTGGGCCGGTGGGCCGCCCATAAATTCGGATGGTAAGGAATAGGAGTGTCCTTTGCATTGAGGCGTTTCGGCGGCGCATCGAGCAGCTCAAATCCTTCCGAAGCCACCCGCGCCACCACTTCGGCAGACGCACCACCCCACGGCCACGACTCCCCCACCGCCAGCAATCGGCCCGTCCGCGCAACACTTGCCAAAATAGTGTCCGTATCCAAGGGCTTCACCGTTCGTAAATCGACCACCTCTACCTCATATCCCTCCCCTACCAGCTCCTGCGCAGCTGCTACCGCTTCGTGCACCATCGCGCTATACGTAACACATGTTATGTCCCGCCCAGGACGCACCACCTGAGCACGAAATGCGGGCACCGCGCTTTTCGGCAAGGCATCCGCCTTCAAGTGGTAGTACAGCAACTTGTGCTCGCAGAAGACGACAGGATCCGGCATGGCAATCGCTTCCAAGAGCATGGAGTACGCGTCGTCCACTGTCGCTGGGGTCATCACTACGATTCCTGGATAGTGGGAATAAATCGCCTCCATCGACTGACTATGAAAAGGCCCGCTTCCTGGCGTACCACCCGAGGGCAACCGTAGAACCATCGGACAAGGCTTGCCCGTCCTCCAAAAAGTGGTCGCTGCATGATTCAACATCTGATTCAGCCCAACCGTCGAAAAATCAGCAAACTGCATTTCGACAATCGGTCTCATTCCTTCCATTGCCGCCCCTACCGCCATCCCCACCATCGCATCTTCCGAAATCGGAGAGTCGATCACCCTGCCAGGATAGCGCTTCGCTAAATTTTTCGTTGCCTTAAAAGCGCCACCAAAGGCCCCAACATCTTGCCCATAAATAAAAACCGTCGGGTCATCCTGCAATGCCTTCTCCTGCGCAGAGCGAATCGCATCTAAATAAGTTACACTCACGAGGAACCCAAGACCTCCGTACCTGAACCCATCTGCGTCGCCCACCAATCCTCCTCAAATGGATCTGGAACCGGTTCTGCCGAAACCTTGGCCACTGCCTCCTCTACCTCACGAAAAGCATCCTCCCTCCAACTCAACCAATCCTTCTCCCGCCCCATTTTTTTCATCTGCACCCCCATCACTTGCATACAATCACGGCCTCGGCCCGAACTTTTCATCGTGGAATCGATATACAACCCATCATCGTGCTCCCCGTGCCCGCAGAGCCTTAGTAAGGTGCCCACCACCAACTGCGGGCCCTCTCCCCGTCTGGCTCGCTCCACCGCACGATGCAGAACCTCGCCGCAAGCAATCGGATCGGTCCCATCCACAGCAACTCCCGCCACTCCGTACCCTTTGGCACGATCTACCAAATCCACACACGCAAATTGTCTCTCCCTTGGTGTCGAGTACGCATATCCATTATCTGCCACCACCACCACCAGCGGCAGTCGCTCTACCGCCGCTAAATTTAACCCCTCATGAAAGGATCCGGTTGAGGTCGCCCCATCTCCTACACAGGTCAATCCTACCCCTCCCCTCTCTTTTTTCATCCGCTTTGCCATGAGCACCCCTGAAACCGTGGAGACCATCGCGCCCAGATGACTGATCATCGGCAAAATCCCTCGTGAAAGATCCCCCCGATGAATGTTTCCATCCCGCCCTTTCATCGGGCCCAATCTCGATCCCAAATAGGCTCTTAACGCATCCTCCATCGGCTCGCCAAAGGCTAACCTTCCCGCCATATCCCGAATCAAAGGAGCAAAGACATCCCCCTTCCGCAACGCCACCCCACCCGCCCCACTCAAAGCCTCCTGCCCCCTCCCCAAATAAACCCCACCCACAATCCTTCCCGCCCGATAGAGACTGCCCAACTTCTCCTCCAACAACCTTGCTCGTATCATCGCCCGACCAAGCCTCTCACCTCGAAGCAACAACTCCTGCTCTGACCGAGGAGCAACTGCGCCAGCCGTTCGTGTGGCCATCAACCTAAATTACCCGCTTCTTCTCTCTCGCCAAGCTCAGCCCCTTAAATCGCCCAACCCGCATACATCTTCTCCAGTGCCGTTCGTACCGCTGCCGCTGTCCGCGGCTCCTTCCATGCCCCCTGATACATCGGTAGCTGCTCTAATAATCGCACCAGTCGCCGCGCCAATGACTCCATCATCTGACGCTGAAATTTACCTCTCCCCCCACTTCCAAATCCTAAAAGTTTCCTTACTTTGGCCACGGGGACAATCAAAGCACTCACACCACTCTCCGCCACCACGGTCGCGGATCGTCGTCTTCCCGTCAAAATCGATAGCTCCCCCAGAATTTCCCCAGCACCTAATCGGGCGAGAATCAGCGGATCTCGACCCCGAATCCTCTTCTCCACCCGCGCCTTGCCCGTTAAAATAACGAATAGATCTCTTGCCAACCCTCCTTCCAACACCATGACCTCCCCCTTAAGAAAATCCCTGCGCCTCTCTTTGGGAAAGATACTTTTCCACTCAGCGGCCTTTAATTTCACCTTACATTTCTACCTGCGATTCCTTCATCCCACCAGCTCTCCATGAGCAGTACCCTTCAAGCAGGTACACGGGAGCGAAGTCTCCTCGTTGCGCTCCTTTTCTGCCTTTTGGATGTCGTACTGATGGGCACTGCCGCCTACCTCTCCAACTCTCTCACCATTCTTAGCGACCTCCTCAAAGAAAGTGCCGATCTCCTCTCAGTCCTAGCCGCTTTTCTCACCATTCGAGCCGTCCGCCGATCCCCCGATCACCGATTCGCCTACGGAATCGGAAGGCTAGAAAATCTCGTCAGCCTCAGTATCGGCCTGGTGATGCTCATCTCTGCACTTTGGATCACTTGGCACTCCGCTCATCATCTTGCCTCACCCCAAATGGCTGAAGGAACCATCCCAGGAATCTGCATCTTTTTCGCCTACACCCTCATCGGATATCGCATCTACTTCCAGGCGCGCCACGTTTGCCAAAAACAGCCCTCCGCCATCATGGAGTCCCAAGCTCGCCTCTGGTTTTCGAAAGCAAACTTCGATGCCCTGATGGGATCCTCCCTCCTGCTGGCCTACTTCTTTCGTGATCAATCCTGGAGTTGGTATCTCGACCCCCTCGCCTCTCTCGTCGGGGTCCTTTTTATGCTCCACGCCGCTTGGGCGATGACCTCCTCCTCCGTCAACGATCTCCTCGATGCCACCATCGAAGAGACCACCCAACTCCGTATCCTTCGGCAACTTGTCCAGCACTTGGACGACTACGATCGACTTCATAAAATCCGTACCCGCCGCTCGGGACCCCGTATCTATGTCGAAATCTTTCTTCAGTTCGACCCCCTCCTCCTTATGGGCGAAGTCCAAAAGCGCATTCAGAAACTCCAACAATCGATCGGGAAAATTATCCCCGGAGCCGATGTCTCGATCCGCCCTTCTACCGAAGAGCCCAAATAAACAGTTCACTCTCTCACTCTTTATCCACACCTCTCCTTCCGAACGATTGCTATCCCCGCTGTTTCAATTCTAAGCTTTTCAACCTTCATGCCCCTTTTCCAAACTCTCTTCCGAACCAAACAGATCCATCACCTCCAACACGAAGCCAAACACGAAACCGGCTTCGTCAAAGCCCTCGGCTCCTGGCAACTCACCTTCCTCGGCATCGGCGCCATCATCGGCACCGGAATCTTCGTCCTCACCGGCACCACCGCCGCAAATCACACCGGCCCCGCCCTCGTTCTCTCCTTCACCATCTCAGGCATCGGCTGCCTCTTCGCCGGCCTCTGCTATGCCGAGTACGCCGCCATGATTCCCACCTCCGGCAGCGCCTACACCTACGCCTACGCCAGCCTCGGCGAATTCATCGCCTGGATCATCGGTTGGGACCTTATTTTAGAATACATGTTCGCCTCCGCCACCGTCGCAGTCGGATGGTCCGGCTACACCGTCAAATTCCTCCACAACTTTGGCGTCGATATCCCACCCGCTCTCTGCTCTTCCCCTCTTGTCTTCAACCACGGCGTCTGGACCCAAAGTGGCGCCCTCTTCAACCTCCCCGCCGTCCTCGTCTGCCTGGCCGCCACCGTCCTCCTTGTGATCGGGATCAGTGAATCTGCCCGCTTCAACAATGTCATCGTTATCATCAAGCTCGCCGTCATCGTCCTCTTTATTCTCTGCGGCTCCTCCTACATCGATACCCACAACTGGGTCCCCTTTATCCCAGAAAACACCGGACGTTTCGGGGAGTTCGGTTGGAGCGGTATCCTCACCGGCGCTGGAGTCATCTTCTTCGCCTACATCGGCTTCGATGCCGTCTCCACCGCAGCGCAGGAGTGCAAAAACCCCCAGCGGGACATGCCCTTCGGGATTCTCGGTTCCCTCCTCCTCTGCACCGTCCTCTACATCCTCGTCTCCCTCGTCCTCACCGGAATCGTCCCCTACAAAGACCTCGCTGTCCCCGCCCCCGTCGCCTTAGCCATCGATCGTGCAGGAGAAGGCCTCCGTTGGCTCGGACCTCTCGTCCAGTTGGGTGCAATCGCCGGCCTCAGCTCCGTGGTCCTAGTCATGATGATGGGTCAACCGCGCATATTTTTCTCCATGGCTAAGGACGGACTTCTCCCAAAAAGCTTTGCCCAACTTCACCCCAAATTCGGAACTCCGCACGTTACCACCATCATCACAGGCCTATTTGCCGCATTTATGGCGGGACTCCTCCCCATCGGCGTTCTCGGCGAACTCGTCTCCATCGGCACCCTCCTCGCCTTCACCATCGTCTGTCTCAGCATCCTCGTGCTTCGGAAAACCCGCCCGAATGTCGAACGCCCCTTCCGTTGCCCTTTTCTACCTTGGATTCCGATTGCCGGCGCCTTGGTTTGCTTGGCCCAAATGATCGCCCTGCCCTTCGATACCTGGATCCGTCTCATCGTCTGGTTGGCCATCGGCTTGGCTATCTACTTTCTTTACGGCATCCGCCACAGCCGCCTGAACTCACCCGCGAAAAGCTAAATCAACTCACTGGCCAGAAAAGTAGACGCCCGCAATTTTCACACGTTGCTCCCGCTTTCCCTGATTTGGCCGCGATGGCCGACCCCTGCGTCAGCTTCATATGACAACCCCCGCAATTGGTTCCATGTTCCACCGGTACCACCGCCACATCCTTCTTGTTGGCCATGATCCGGCGATATTTACCTAGCAATCCTTCCTCCACCCCCAAGGCCAAGGTCTCAATCTCCTTCATCAAGTCAGCTAACCGCGTCTCCAACTCGGATTTCTTTTTCTTCAACTCCTCCTCTTTCACCGCCAACTCCCCTTCTTTCACTTTCGCCCCCTCCGCCTCCACCGCCGCCTCCTTCTTGGCCTTTTCCCCCAAAGCCATCAAATCCAATTCCCGGTCTTCAATCTCCTGCACCTCCTTCTCCTCCCGCTGAATCTCCGTTCCCAAGGCGGTGAACTCCTCATTCTTACGGGTCTCAAACTGCTGTAGCTTATACCTCGCCGCCTTCGCCCGATGCGACTCCGCCTCCAGCTCCAACTTCTTCCGTTCCACCTCTGCATTCTGAGCCTCCAACCTCTTCTTCTCCGCCCCAGCTCGCACCTCCGATCTCCTCTGCTCTAAAGCCTTCACCTCGTTCGGCCACGCCGCCAACTCCTTGCCCAACCTCATCTGCCTCTGCTCCCGCTCCTGCAGAACTAGCAGCTTCTCCAGCTCTGGCGCCAATCCGCTCATGGTCTCACTCCGCTCATCTTTTCAACATACTTGGCCAGCAGGTCGCACTCCAGATTCACTTTATCCCCCACTTTGCGATCCCGTAGGGTCGTCACTTCGTACGTATGGGGTATGATCCAAACATTAAACTTTCGGCCCTCGACCCTTCCGATCGTCAAACTGATCCCGTCGATCGCCACGCATCCCTTCGGCACCAGATACCGCTCCAACCCCTCGGGCACCTCCGCCTCCAACTCCCAATCTTCCCCCGACCTCCCCCACTTACTGACCCGAGCCGTCCCATCGATATGACCCGTGACAAAATGACCCCCCACTTTGCCATCCGCGCGTAACGAACTCTCCAAATTCACCCGCGACCCCACTTGAGCCGATTGCAAATTCGTCTTTTCCTTCGTCTCATCCAGCAGATCAAAAACCACCGTCTTTCCCTTAACTTCCGTCACCGTCAGACAACATCCGTTCACCGCCACGCTGTCCCCAATCTTAATCCCGACAACTATCGACCCTACTTCTACCTCCAGGCTCCACCCCTTACCCCGGCGCATCACCGCTAGGACCGATCCCGCCTCCTCGACAATGCCCGTAAACATACTCTTACTTCGCTCCTCCTAGCTTTCCACGCAAGCAAAGGTCTTGCCCCGCGCAAGAGGTGACCGTCTCCCTCCATTCCCACCCCGACCATGCCTTGATTCGAGCTAGCCCCTCGTCCCGTTTCCCCACCGAAATCGGAGCAAAGTAAATTACCACCTCATTCACTTCCCCAGCTTTCACCAAACCCTCCGCCACCTTCGCCCCACCCTCCACTAAAAGACGTGACACTCCCCTCTGGTATAAATCCCGTAAGAGCTGCCCCCATTTTTTATTCCGATACACCAATGTCCGATCTTGATACCGATCCCGAAAAAGATTCGCTCCCTTGGGCAACTTACCCGACCTCGTTACCACCACCCGCCACGGCTGCACCCCACCGACATTTCGACATTCTGCAGAATGTCGAAATGTTCCTCGGACGGTTAGTCGTGGATTATCTCGTCGCACCGTCTCGGCTCCTACCAAAACTGCGTCGCACCCCGCCCGCAACCTCTGCACTGCCTCTCTCGACTGCCGACCCGTTACCCATCGCCTCCCCGGCACCGCCAAATATCCATCCAATGTCATTCCCAGTTTTAAAACTACCCACGGCTTCTTTTTTCTCGTCCAGTGACAATAATCCTCGTTCACTTGATCACACTCCTCCTCCAATACACCCCGCCTGACCCGAATCCCCGCCCTTTGCAGAATTCGATTCGCTCTGCCCGCATTTCTCCGATCCACATCCCCCGATCCATAAATCACCCTACGAATCCCTGACTCCACGATCCGGTCGGTACAAGGAGGCGTCCTTCCATGGGTCGAACACGGCTCCAACGTCACAAATAACGTCGCTCCTTTTGCCTTCACCCCCGCTTTCTGAATTGCATCGATTTCCGCATGCGGCAGACCCGCCCTCCTGTGATAACCTGCCCCCACGATCCTCCCGCCTTTCACCAAGATCGCACCCACCCGTGGATTCGGCCTCGCCCGCTCCCCCGCCCTCCCAGCCAGCTCCAGAGCCCGCCTCATCCACTTTTCGTCTAGTCCCAGACTCATCGAATATTATAAATCTGTCTTCGTAATCGCCCGCTCGGGTCTGCCCAACCCCTGCCTAGCCTTGTCCAGCACTCCATTAACAAATTTGCCTGACTCCTCCGTACTCAACGCCTTGGCCACCTCGATCGCCTCATTTAATGCCGAAATCGGCGGCACATCATCCGCAAACTTCATCTCCCACAGTGCCAATCTCAAAATAGCCCGATCCACTGGAGCCATCCGACCCGGTTCCCAATTCGTCACTAACTTCTTCAACTCTACATCTACCTCCGCCTGTTTCTCGATGACCGCCCGAATCCGCTTTTCCGCAAAAGCACACGCCTCGGGCTTTGCCTCGGTCTGCTCCCAAAGGTTTTTCAGCGCTTCGTCCAACGGAATGCTTGAAATCCCCACCTCCCGTTGATACAGGAACTGGGCCGCTAGAATTCTCCCCTCCCTCCGCTTACCGGCCACGACCCACCCCCTTTAGCTTCCACATCCGCAACGCCGCCTTCGCCGACTCTTTCCCACGATTCAACTTACCCAAGCACCGATCCTTCGCTTGCTTCGCCGTTTTTACCCCAACTAAGTGATGCAAAATCGGAATGTCGGTCTCCAGCATCATCCGCATCAAGGCCTGCGTGGCCGATTTCAAAATCAGCTCGGCATGAGCCGTCTCCCCCTGCCACACCAACCCCAGGGCTAACACCGCATCTGGCTTTTTCCTCAATGCCCACTTCACCGCCAATGGGACTTCAAACGTTCCTGGCACCCGCACCTCCTCCACCTTGTGCCCCTGCAAAACCATCCGCGCCGCTTTCACCATCCCATCGGCATACTTCTGGTGATAATCGGCCACCACGAGGATGAATTTCCCTTTTTTCACAACCGGTGCCCCATTCTCTTTTTTTTCGTCGCAAGGTACTTTCGATTGTGGGCATTCGGCTTCGTCTTGATCGGCACCTGATCCACCAGCTCCAATCCGTAACCCGCCAACCCCACCACCTTCTTCGGATTATTCGTCAGCAACCGCATCCTTCTCACCCCCAGATCAGTCAAAATCTGCGCCCCGATCCCATACTCTCTCAAATCGGCCGAGAAACCCAACTTCCTGTTTGCATCCACCGTATCGAATCCCTTCTCCTGCAACCGGTAAGCCTGAATCTTGGCAGGCAACCCAATCCCTCTTCCCTCTTGCCGCATGTACACCAAAACTCCTGTTCCCTCCTGCGCAATTCTCCTCAGCGCATCGTGCAGCTGATTTCCGCAATCACACCTCCTCGAGGCAAATACATCCCCCGTCAGACATTCGCTGTGAACCCGCACCAACACCGCATCCTTCGCCTTCGGTTTTCCCTTCACCAAAGCCAAGTGATGACTGCCATCCGTCACCGTTCGGTATAAATATAGGTCAAACATTCCATACTCGGTGGGTAGCTTCACCACCTGCTCCCGCACCACCAACCGCTCCTTCCTTCTGCGATACTCAATCAAATCCTGAATCGTGCCCAACTTCAGCCCATGCTTCTTTTTGAACTCCATTAAATCCGCCCACCTCGCCATCGACCCATCCTCATTGAGAATTTCGCAAATCACCGCCGCATCTCCCAACCCCGCCAACTTAGCCAAATCGACCGCCGCCTCCGTATGCCCCGCCCTCACGAGTACTCCCCCCTCTTTTGCACGGACAGGGAAGATATGCCCCGGTTGAACCAGATCCTCAGCCTTCGGACTCGCCTTGCCTAAAACCCGTAGAGTTGCCGACCGGTCATGAGCGCTAATCCCGGTGGTGATTCCCTTTGCTGCATCCACCGAAACGGTGAAATCGGTCCCAAACTTCTCCTCATTTCTCGGTACCATTCGGCTTAGCCCCAACTTCTCCGCCCGTGCCTGGGAAACGGGAGCACAGATCAAACCCCGCCCTTCCCGAGCCATAAAGTTAATCAATGCCGGAGTCACGCTCCTCGCTGCTAACACCAGATCCCCCTCGTTTTCCCTCTGCGCGTCATCCGTCATAATTACCATCCGACCCTTCCTCATGGCCGCGACTACCTCCTCAATGCGATCAGCGCCGTACGACTTCTTCATACTCCACCTCCCAAGGCCATTTTTACTAACATCTCCGCTGACGCCAAAGCTTTGCCAATACCTGAGCTATCCGCTCCCGATCCCTGTGCCATATCGGGGCGACCCCCGCCTTTTCCTCCCACCTCGGGTGCCGCACTTTGAATAATCTTACCCGCTTGCACTTTTTTCGCCGCCTCAGCTGTGCACACAGCCACCATCGGCACCTTCCCATTTTCTTTTCCAATCAAAAACAGAACGGCCTCACCCTCTCTCTTTAATCGATCCGCCAATACGGGCAAATAGCCGCTTGGAACTTCTCCCAGATCCACTCCCACCCACTTGATCCCGTTCAGAACTGTTCCTTTCGCCCACAACTCTTTCGCATCCTGCTCCGCCTTTTTCTGCATCTCCGCCATGCGATCTTTGGCCGCTTGCTTGTCCCCCTCCCGCAACGACTCATCCGCTTTTGAAATTTCTTCATCCCGTTTCTTCACTAGATCCCAAAGCTGTTCCGGCGTCTCCTTTCCACTCATCTTAGAAAGCTGTCCAGCTCCAGCTTTTTTCTTTTCCAAAGAAACCGCCTTTTCCTCCTGCTTCTTTATCTCTTCCCGGCACCAATCGGCCAATGCCACTCCCGACACCGCTTCAATTCTCCGTACCCCCGCCGCGATCGCCGACTCCCCCACCACTCGGATCGCCCCGATCTTTCCCGTCGATCGCACATGGGTTCCTCCGCACAACTCTTTCGAAAAACCACCGATATCCACTACGCGCACCGTTGCCCCATACTTGTCCCCGAAAAACTGCAAAATCGTCGGATCATCCTTCACGTCCGAATACGGCCTCTCCCCCCACTTCACCGCCAGATCCGCCCTCACCTTTTCATTCACCTGAGACTCCACCTTCGCCAACTCTTCTGAACTCATCGCTTTCAAATGGGAAAAGTCGAACCGTAGCCGATCCGGCCCCACATAAGATCCCTTCTGCCGGACTCCCCCACCCAACACACCCCGCAACGCCCAGTGCAGAAGATGCGTAGCGCTATGATGTGCCTCGATCCTTCCCCGCCTCTCCACGTCTAAACTCACCTTTACCGGACCTTCTGCATCCACGATGGTCTCCGTGAAATGTACCGGTACTCCACCCGCCCCGCGGATGGTCGCTACCACCTTGACCTTTTTCCCATCCCACTCGATCCACCCCGTATCCCCCACCTGCCCTCCCATCTCGCCGTAAAACGGTGTCTGCCCCAAGAATACTCGACCCTTCGCACCAGCCGGCCCCACCTCTTTCAAAGCCTCCGCCACCACCTGATCCACCCCAACCTCCTCCGACTTCTCATACCCCGTGAAGACGGTGGGAAAATCGGGTCCGGTCTCATCCTCCACCTTGATCGTCGTCTTGTTCTGTGACTGACGAGCCCGCGAACGCTGGGCCTCCATTGCCTTTTCAAACCCCGCTCCGTCTACCTTCATTCCCCGCTCTCTCGCCAGCAACTGAGTCAGATCCAGCGGAAACCCATACGTATCGTACAAAGCAAAGGCATCCTCACCCTTGATCATTTTCCCACGCTCCAAAGTCAGCTTATCAAAGATCGCTAACCCTCTCTCTAATGTTCTCGAAAACGAAGCTTCCTCCGCTACCAAGACCTCCCGAATCTCCTTCTCGTGCTTTTTCAACTCTTGGAAAGCCTCCCCCATCGTTCGAATCAAGGTCACCGACAACTCCGCCAAAAATCCCTCTGGCAATTTCAGTCGGCGCCCAAACATTACCGCCCTTCTCAGAATTCGCCGTAAAACGTAATTCCGACCCTCATTCCCTGGAATAATCCCATCGGCGATCGAAAACGAGAGCGTCCGCACATGATCCGCCAACACCCGAAAAATACAGTCATTCATCTCCTCCCCACTCAGATCACTTCTCTTCTTGGGAACACGTGCGCCATACTCATGACCCGACTCCCGCTGAATCTCGGCAAAGATCGGCGCAAAAAGATCACTGTCATAGTTCGAAGGTTCTCGTGAGAAATTCTTAAATCCATCGGTAGTGGCCATAATTCCTGCCACCCTCTCGAGTCCCATTCCTGTGTCCACATGCCGCTCGGGCAATGGCTTAAACTTCCCGCCCGGCTCAGCGTTAAACTGAATGAAGACCAAATTCCAGATTTCCAGACAGCGCGGATCACCCTGATTCACCAGCTTCCCCTGCGTCTTCCCTTCCGGCGTCAGATCCACATGCACCTCAGAGCACGGCCCGCACGGACCCGTCTCTCCCATCATCCAAAAATTGTCCTTCGCATTTCCCATCACCACGTGAACCGCCGGATCCAGCCCCGCTTTCTTGAACTTCTCCGCCCAGAGACCGTGGGCCTCGGAATCGAACTCGGCCGGATCCCCAGGTCCGGGCTTATAAACCGTCGCGTAGAGGCGGGCGGGCGGGAATTTCCAGATATCGACCAAAAGCTCCCAGGCCCATTCGATCGACTCCTTTTTGAAATAATCCCCGAACGACCAGTTCCCCAACATCTCAAAAAAAGTGTGGTGATAGGTGTCAAAGCCAACATCTTCCAGATCGTTGTGTTTTCCGCCCGCTCGGATGCACTTTTGCGTGTCAGCCGCACGGGCAGGCGAGTGTGGAAATTTGGCCTGACCCAGAAAAATCGGAACGAACTGATTCATCCCCGCGTTGGTGAAGAGGAGATTCGGCGAAGTCGGCATCAAACTGGCCGAGGGCACGATCGTGTGGCTCTTCCCACGGAAGAACTCTAAGTACCCTTTTCTGACTTCAGCCGATTTCATAGAACTAACTGATGATCATATCGTAAGACACCTGCTTCCTCAAGCCCCCGTTACTCGGTGACTCGCTGAATACCAGCACATGAAAAGCTTTCGCTTACTTAGTTAACCGGGATAATCAGCCCATGAAAAGACGCTCCTTCTTCCAAATCCTACTTGGCTCCTCCTTCGCCTCCCGCTTCCTGCCCTTCTCTGTCGTTGCGGCGGAACCCTCCGTAGCTCAACAAGGATCGTCCACACCGCCCCCAACTGGGCCCTTCTCTCTGCCGCCTCTCCCTTACGCACCCAACGCCCTGGAACCTTATATCGATGACGAGACGATGACCCTTCATCACGACAAACACCACGCCGCCTACGTCAACAATCTCAACAAAGCCATCGCCTCTTATCCCGACCTTCAGAAAAAATCACTCGAGGAACTTTTAGGAAACCTAGATGCCGTTCCCGCCGAGATCCGCACCACCGTCCGCAACAACGCCGGGGGTCACTCCAACCACTCCATTCTTTGGAAAACCCTTTCCAACCCCGGCAAGAAACCGGAGGGCAAATTGGCCAAAGAAATCGACGATACTTTCGGAAGCTATGAAAAGTGGAAAGAGGAGATGACCAAATGTGCGATGGGCATATTCGGAAGCGGCTGGGCTTGGTTTGGCCGCGGCAAAGACGGAAAACTTTTCATCGAAGGCTTCCCCAACCAAGACTCCCCCCTGATGACCGGCCGCACCCCTATCTACGGAATCGACGTCTGGGAGCACGCCTACTACCTCAAGCAGCAAAACCGCCGCGCCGATTACGTCAAAACGTGCGTCGAGAACATTGCCAGCTTGACCTAGATCCTATTTCGGTGGAGGCGCAGACGGATCAAAGCACTGAATATCCTCATCTCCATCAATCTCTACTCCATAAACCTCAATCTCATTATTTTTTATCTGATCACTTTGCACTCTTCCCTCTTTGAGAAACTTCACTCGATAGCCCTTTTTGATAAAGGCTTTTTCTTTGACGATATTTGCGTTAGGGCCCTTGTATATGTCTCCATAATTATCCATAACGAACACATAAGGTGATTTGACTATCACTTTTATGTAAAGAGGATCTTTTCGGTAGCCATACGAATTCATCCCTTTTAAGTAAAATGTGTCAAATCGATCACCGCTAATTTTCACATCTTTTTTACTTTTATTGGATAGGTCTCCAGTTGTTGCAACGCCCGATCCTGAGAACTCCGACCCGCTATATATTTTTTCTACCACCCCATCAACAACCACAAATTTTCCACTAAACTCACCGCCCTTATTTTCGGCGAACGCTTTTGCTAAGTCCTCGGCCGTAATCATTTTTCGATAAACTGCTTCCGTCGCATCAGGCTTGACCTCCTTCACTACTTCCTTCTCTTCCTCTTTGATCTCAACCTTTGGCTTTGTCCCAGAGGCCTGCGTAGAAATGAGTAGCTGCCCATCGTCCATTTGAGTCGCTTTGATCGATGCAAACCCCCCACTACTTAAACCACTTTGCATTGTGGATTTCATCCCTTCACAAAGAATGGATCCGACAGACACCGGAAGAGTGAGCCGACCCAATGAAACTCTTTCTATAGCAACATCGGTCCACTCTGTTGCCTTAGGCATTTTTCCTTGAAACATAAAGCTCACTGGGATTGGTATTCCTAGGGCTGTCACAGGTTGCTTCCACATCCAAGCATCTGCCTTTATCCAAAGAGTCCCCTCTTTTAATTTTCCCTTAAACATCCCGGAGGACTCATCAGAAGGAGAAAGGGACGCCAAAAGAGACGAAGCAAATTCCAATCCAGTAGCCTTAGATTCACTGCTCGGCAAATAATAAACCGTCTTAATACTGTTTTTTGCAAAGATGACCGTTCTTTCCATATTCGGAGATATCGTACATGAAATATTTTCACCATCGCCGCTCATAGGCCACCAGATAGCTGCAAGACCAGCCAAGATCGCTAAACCAAGCCCCCCAAACACGACCCCACCTAGGACAGCTCCTTCACGCAAACGAGTTACCCCTGAAGAAGTGAAGCTAAGCCCCATGAGCAATCCGAAAAAAGATACAATCAATATACCCGCAGTAACCCAGACTAAGAAATCATCAGGAACTATCTTTGGTTGAACTTCATTTAATTTCGCTAAGTCAGGGAGTGGCCCTCCCTTTTCCTTTGGTAAGACTTGGGAAAGAACGGCCAGACAATCATAGACTTTTGCGGTATCTCCCGTTTTATTTCGAAAGAAATTCTGCCCTTCCAATCTTAGCTTTTCCAACTCCTCTTCGCTTCTTGGCTTCTGAAAATCAACAGCCTCTTTTAACCAAGAAGTCAACCGATCAAGCTCCGCCTTCAGTTTTTCTTCAGCAGCTTTTTTCTCCTCGATTGCCTTTTGGGCGACCGCCTCTGCATCCTCTTGCTTTCGTTTTTTCTCCGCCTCCTCCATAGGTTTTTTTAGATCTTTCCACTTTTGAAGAGCCGCAGTCGAAGCATCTGGCCTCTGTTTTAGCTCCTCTGGCAGAGCTTCCAGAAACCGAATCGCCTCATTCACATCCTTTAGCTCATAAACAACCCCAACATCAGGAAATTTGGGCAGCAACCCGGCCACATCACTTATCGGAAATACAGCGACTCCTCCTTGGCTTTTACTTAACTCTATCTTATCCCCAATAATCTTTGCTTTGGTCACCTCTCTCTCCTCAAGCGCCCCTGTTGCCCCTCTCACCACCGCAATTTTTAGAAAGGGCGACTCCAAATCCATTGGAGCCTCAGCCCATAAACCGGCTGAAAACAGTCCAAGACACAGGTGCAATCCCCAACGCATATATCCGAATTAAGGGATTAATCTTCTTCTGACAACCTAATCCTCATTACTTAGAACCTCCACCGGACACTCAGGAAGAATCTTTAAAAAACTCTTCCCATAAGTCCGACTTAAGATCCTTCCGTCCAACACCGCAATCTGACCCCGATCCTCTCGGCTTCGAATCAACCTCCCTACCCCCTGCCGAAACTTCAAAATCGCCTCAGGCAACTGTAACTCCCGAAACGGCTCTCCCCCCTTCTCCTTAATCCTCTCACACCTCGCCTCAAATAACGGCTCATCCGGAACCGAAAAGGGTAACCTCGTCAAAATCACATTCGATAGCGCCTCTCCCGGCACATCTACCCCCTGCCAAAAGCTATCCGTTCCAAAAAGCACACTATCCCGATCCTCTTTAAACTCCCTTAAGAGTCGCGTCCTCGAGTTCCCCTTATCCTGCACCAGTAGACGAATTCCCTGCTCCTCAAACCACCCAGCCATCCCCTCCGCCGTTTTCCGCAACATTGCCCGGCTCGTAAACAGCACAAACGCCTTTCCCTTCGTCATCCCCACAAAACGCTGAATCCATCCCTCCAACGCCTCCTGAAATCTTGCTCCCTCCGACGGCTCGGGCATTCCTTTCGGCAAATACACCCGCATCTGGCTCTCGTAATCAAAGGGGGACTCCACCAAAAGTGTCTCCGCCTCCCCCGCCCCCACTCGTTTTGCAAAAAACTCCAATCCCCTCCCCACATCCAACGTTGCACTCGTCATGATCGTGGTGCAATCCGGCCGAAAAACCAGCTCCTCCAACCTTTCCGCCACCTCCACCGGCGAAGCATGTAAACTCATCTCCCCTCGCTGCGCCCTTCCATCCTCCGCCACTCTCCTCTCCACCCAATACGCATGCCCTTCCCGACTCATCTTCAAAAACTCTCCCAACCCAAAGGCACTCGCTTCCAACCTTCTCGCATGATCCTTCAACTCGTTCCGCTCCTCCCCATCCCCCGCATCCTCCGCCAGTTTTAACAACTGAGCCCGCACATCCATTAATCTCGGCCCCAACTCGCTCTTCACCCCCAGTGCTTGTCTGACTCTCTTTTGCCCAGGCCCCTTCAACCCCGCACTTTCCAAAATCTCCTCAAAAGACGCCTCCAAAATCCCCAATACTCCCAACGTCGACTTCACCGCGTTTCCATCCCCAATCCGGGTTAACACTCCCTTCTTTGTCCTGGGATGAATCAGCCGTTGTAACAAGAACCTCAACGAACCCAGTCGCACCTCCAAACCCAACGCCTTCGCCGCCACATCCTCCACCTCATGAGCCTCATCCAGAACCAAAAAATCGTTCGGAAAGAGATACCCCTCACTCGGCTCCTCCTCACTTTCCTCC
>Ga0214919_10004335_pt1 | contig 20826 bp, 15 predicted proteins | sample LL1503_MetaG_FD_177994 | JGI IMG/M metagenome (GOLD analysis project Ga0214919, IMG submission 177994) | Freshwater microbial communities from Lake Lanier, Atlanta, Georgia, United States - LL-1503 | ecosystem: Environmental > Aquatic > Freshwater > Lake | place: USA: Georgia | collected... | reverse complement strand
GCAAAGAAGGCGTGATCACCGTGGAAGACGGCAAATCGCTGGACAACGAACTCGACATCGTCGAAGGCATGCAGTTTGACCGCGGCTACCTGTCGCCCTACTTCATCAACAACCCTGAGAAGCAAGCTGCTTTGCTGGACAACCCTTTCGTGCTCTTGTACGACAAGAAAATCAGCAACATCCGCGACCTGCTGCCCACGCTGGAACAAGTGGCCAAAGCCGGCCGTCCGCTGCTGATCGTTGCGGAAGACGTCGAAGGCGAAGCCCTGGCGACTTTGGTGGTCAACACCATCCGCGGTATCTTGAAAGTGGTCGCCGTCAAAGCCCCTGGCTTTGGTGACCGCCGCAAAGCCATGCTGGAAGACATCGCCATCCTGACCGGCGGCAAAGTCATCGCTGAAGAAATCGGCCTGACCCTGGAAAAAGTCACTTTGGCTGATCTGGGTTCTGCCAAGCGCATCGAAGTGGGCAAAGAAAACACCATCATCATCGACGGTGCAGGCGCTGCTGCTGACATCGAAGCCCGCGTCAAGCAAATCCGCGTGCAGATCGAAGAAGCAACCAGCGACTACGACCGCGAAAAGCTGCAAGAGCGCGTGGCCAAGTTGGCCGGCGGTGTTGCCGTGATCAAAGTCGGCGCTGCCACCGAAGTCGAGATGAAAGAGAAAAAAGCCCGCGTGGAAGACGCCCTGCACGCCACCCGCGCTGCGGTGGAAGAAGGCATCGTGGCTGGTGGTGGCGTTGCTTTGCTGCGCGCCCGTCAAGCTGCTGGCGCTATCAAGGGCGACAACGCCGACCAAGAAGCCGGTATCAAGCTGGTGCTCAAGGCCGTTGAGTCTCCTTTGCGCGAGATTGTGTACAACGCAGGTGGCGAGCCTTCGGTGGTCGTTAACGCAGTGTTGGCAGGTAAAGGCAACTACGGCTTCAACGCCGCTAACGATACTTACGGCGACATGATCGAAATGGGCATCTTGGACCCCACGAAAGTGACGCGCACTGCTTTGCAAAACGCAGCCTCGGTAGCCGGCTTGATGCTGACCACTGAAGCCATGATCGCGGAGTCTCCGAAAGACGACGCTCCTATGGGCGGCATGGGCGGCGGCGATATGGGCGGCATGGGTGGAATGGGCGGCATGGGCATGTAATTACCCAAGCCGGTCTGCTGCGGTCCGCAAGGGCTGCGCTGCCACAACGCAAAAGCCCCGCAGGATGCATGTCCTGCGGGGCTTTTTGCTGAGACCCATCGCGAACCCCTTATGGCACCGGAATGGAGGCAGGCGGGAAAAGCACCTAAGATTGGGTACCATAGCTGCGAATCATCTGTCTATCCCCAGATGAGTCGCATCATTCAACCTTTTACGGAGCAAATAAATATGCACCTATTCCAAAACCTAGCCCGTCTTGTGTTGATTTTTTGCTTGGTTCTGAGCGGAATTTCCTCAGTCAACGCCAAAGATGAGCCGGTAGTCCTGAGTATTTATGGTCCAGCACCCGTTGGGACAGGGCAAGCCGCCGATTCCGCCAAGAAGGGCAAAACGAGTGGCCCCTTGGTAGCCGCCTTCGACATGAAGTTTCTCAAAAGTTTGCCGCAGCGAACCTTTGAAGCTAAAACGCCTTGGTACAAAGATTCCGTCACATTCACAGGCCCGTTGCTGCGCGATGTACTGGCAGCAGCCAAGGTCAAGGGAGAGTGGATGCATGCCGTCGCCCTTGATGAGTACCAGGCAAAAATTCCATTGTCTGATGCACAGGAATACGATGTCATTCTGGCCCACCAGATCAATGGCGAAACCCTGACGCCCAAGAATAAAGGCCCGCTGTTTGTGGTGTATCCCTACGATAGCAAACCGGAATTGCAAAGTGTCCGTTTTTACGAACGGTCCATTTGGCAGCTCAAGGCCCTGCGGATCGAGTGATGCCACTATGACTGGCCGTTTCAAGTCTCTTCCCTACGGCACAGTTCTTTTTGTCTTTTCGGGGCTAATCGCACTGGCCATGGTGGCCCTGCTAGGCTTTGAGTGGACACAGCGCCAGGCTTTGGCCGAGCAAGGCAGCAAGCGGGTGGACTCGGTGACGGCACCCGCTTTTTTGCTGGACCGTGAATTTCTCCGATTTGTCAACAGCCTCGATGTATTTCTGGAGGCCCGCACACCCCATCCAGTGGAAGAGTTGCGCACGCGGCTCGACATTTTCCAGAGCAAGATAGAAACCGTGCGCCATTCTCCAGGCTCTGCATTGTTGCTCCAAATTCCGGAGGTCGCCAAGTCGGTAGAGCAGATGGTCGTTTTTGGCCAGCGCGCAGAGCGCGCCCTGTCTGGCGGTAAACCGGACACGCACCAGTTGCACACGCTGTTGGAAGAAATGCAGAATTTCACGGCCCAATCTCTCGCACTCGGTAACAGCGCGGATCTGCTGGGGTCGAAGTTGCTAGAGCAACAAACCCATGATTTGCTCCAGCAAAACTTGCAGATTTTGTGGCTCACGGGCGGGCAGTTGGTCCTGCTTGTGGTTGTGGCCTGGGGTCTGATGTGGCGCAGCCGGATCAAGCAGCTGGAAGAAAAAGCGCTGTTGCTACTTAACGCGGAGCTATATCAAGCGCGGCATGATGCAGACCGTGCCAACCTGAGCAAAAGCGTGTTCCTGGCCAATATGAGCCACGAGTTGCGCACCCCTTTTAACGGGGTCATGGGGCTACTGAGCCTGTTGAGCAAAACGCAGCTGAATGCAGAGCAGGCTGACTTGGTGAAAGTGGCCAACGAATCAGCACAGCATTTGTCGCGCTTGCTCAACGACACCTTGGACTTATCGGCCCTGGAGGCGGGCTCGATCAAACTGAGCGTGGAGCCGCTTCATCTCGTCCGATTTTTAGATGCCATTGCGGCCACCTTTAAGCCACTGGCATCCCAAAAAAATCTGCGGTTTGAAATTTCCAGTGATATCACCGACGATGTGTGGATAGAGTCCGACAGCACGCGCCTGCGGCAAATCCTGTTTAACCTGCTCCATAACGCGTTCAAATTCACACAGCAGGGACGGGTGCTTTTGCTTGCACGGATTACTACTGAGGCGCATCAACGCTGGCTGGAGCTGGACGTGGAAGACAGCGGTATCGGCATGAATGAAGAGGCACTGGGACAATTGTTCCAGCGGTTTTTCCAAGCGGATGCAGGGCTTTCACGCCAGTTCTCAGGCGCCGGTTTGGGGCTTCACATCTCACTAGCACTGGCCCGCCGCATGCAGGGCGACATCACGGTGCGGAGCAAGGTATCGGCGGGTTCAATTTTTACCGTGCGCTTGCCCTTGGTGCAGGTGGAGGCCCGCGCGCCAGCTCCATCCCCAGCCATACACGCTGCCGCAACCGGGACTTCAGCGCCAGCGCGCAGCGTCCGCATTTTGGTAGCCGAGGACCATCCGGTAAACCAAAAGTTCATGTCCTTGTTGCTACAGCGTCTGGGCCACACCGCGACGCTGTGCGAAAACGGTGAAGTGGCCGTGCATGCGATGCACGAGGGTGATTACGATTTGGTTTTGATGGATATCCATATGCCGGTGATGGACGGGCTGACCGCCACACGGGCTATCCGGGCGATGCCATGGCCCCGCTCCCAGGTGCCCATCATCGCCTTGACCGCCGACGTCTTGCAGGAAGCCCGCGACCAGGCCCGGGCCGCCGGCGTTGATGCCTTCATCACCAAACCGGTCACGCAGGAAGATCTGGAATCGGTCATGGCAGCGGTGCTCGCCCGGGCGAAATCACCAGACCTTCTGGCGACACATTGAGCTGGTGTCTTATCGCGCGAGCGCCTTCAAAGCCAGTTTGATTCCCTCACTCACGCCCACCTCAGCTGGCAATGCCTTGAGCGCCAACGCCGCCTCTTTGTCGTTGTAGCCCAGGGCCAGCAGGGCCTGCTGAATATCGGACTGTGCTGGGCTGCCGCTGGCACCCACCGCCCCGATATCGGCACCGAGCTTGCCTTTGAGCTCCAGCAACAGGCGCTCCGCAGTTTTCTTGCCTATGCCCGGCACCTTGGTCAGGCGGGCGCTGTCTTGCAGGGTGACGGTCTGCGCCAACTCGGCCACACTCAAACCCGAGAGCACCGCCAGCGCCATGCGCGGACCCACGCCGGTGATCTTGATCAGTTCGCGAAACGCCTCCCGCTCGGCATGGGTGGCAAAACCGTACAGGATTTGCGCGTCCTCGCGCACCACAAAGTGGGTCAAAAGGGTCACACGCTGCGCACTGGCGGGTAGGTTGTAAAACGTGCTCATCGGCACCTGCACTTCGTAGCCCACGCCATTGCAGTCGACGATGACTTGCGGGGGATTTTTGTCGCTCAGGATGCCAGTCAGTTTGCCAATCATGGGGGGTCCCGGGTAAGTCCTATCATCGGTGCTTTGCCACTGGCCCTCAGGCCGCAGGCGCGCGCTGTGAGGGATTATCGACTGTGGTTCTCAGACATCTTTTTTCGCCGCTGAACAACACCCGCTTAGGTCATTTATGCGGCCCCACCGACACCCACCTGCGCGCCGTGGAAGCTGCGCTGGGTGTGCGCATTTCGCACCGGCACGAGCAATTCAAGGTAGAGGGGGCCAAGGCCCCGGCGCACCGGGCCATGGAATTTTTGCAGGCCCTGTATGAAATATCCGCCCGCCCGATTGAGGCCGAGACCGTGCAACTGATGCTCAGCGGTGAACCGCAAGAGTCCGACGCCGACGGCCCTAGCCTGGCCACGCGCCGCGCCGACCTCAAACCGCGCAGCAACAACCAGGCGCGCTACCTGGACAACATCGCCAGCCACGACATCACCATCGGCATCGGCCCGGCTGGCACTGGCAAGACCTATTTGGCCGTAGCCGCTGCGGTGGACGCGCTACAACGCAACGCGGTGCAACGCATCATCCTCACCCGCCCCGCCGTGGAGGCCGGTGAGCGCCTGGGCTTTTTGCCGGGCGACCTGAACCAGAAGGTAGACCCTTATCTGCGTCCGCTCTACGACGCGCTATACGACCTGATGGGTTTTGAGCAGGTGCACAAAGCCTTTGAGCGCCAGGCGCTGGAGATCGCGCCATTGGCTTTTATGCGTGGGCGTACGCTCAACAATGCCTTTGTCATCCTCGACGAAGCGCAAAACACCACCCCCGAGCAAATGAAAATGTTTTTGACCCGCGTGGGTTTTGGCACCAAGGCAGTGATTACCGGTGACGTGAGCCAGATCGACCTGCCCAAAGCCCAGCTCAGCGGCCTGATTGATGCCGAACGCACGCTGCGCCGCATCGACGGCATTGCGATCACCCACCTGACCAGTGCCGACATCGTGCGGCATCCGCTGGTGGCGCGCATTGTGGACGCCTACGACGCCGTGGCGCGCCTGGAATCCGACATCAGCGACGTGCCCGAAACCCCGCTCCAGCCGCCCCGCACCGGTCTAGCAAAGACCCGCTCGCCTCGGCTGCGGGCGATGCCGCGCTAACCCTGGGAACAAGCGCACGCGATGCTGCCCCAGTTGCGTCTGTCCTTGCAATTCGCCCGGCTGGCAACGCCCGGCCCGCACCGCGCCGCCCTGCCCCGCCAAAGCGTGTCCCGCTGGATCCGCCACGCCCTGGCGCGGGAAGCCGAAATCACCGTGCGCATCGTTGACGAAGCGGAAGGCCTGGCGCTGAACACGGACTACCGCAAGCAAGACCATGCCACCAACGTGCTGACCTTTGACTACACCCGTGAACCCGTGGTCTGTGCCGACCTGGTCTTGTGCGCGCCCGTGGTGGCACGCGAGGCGCTGGAACAAGGCAAAACCCTGCAAGCCCACTACACCCACCTGATCGTCCACGGCACTCTGCACGCCCAAGGCTGGGACCACATTAACGCAGCGCAAGCCCGCGCCATGGAAGCACGGGAGGTAGAGATACTGGCCGGCCTGGGGGTGCGTAATCCGTACGGCAGTTACAAAGTCCGCTAAGCAGGCTTACTCTGAAAAAGCCGGATCATCAGACACGCTGCTGAATCCCGCAAGACGGCGTACACCGTTAAAAGTTCTCTGGTAATAGCGTTCGCTCAGGGAGTTTTCGGTCACTTTTTTGAGCACTGACGAGGCATGCACAAAGCGGCCGTCCCCAACGTACACGCCGACATGGGAGTTTTGTTTGCCCGTGGTGTTGAAGAACACCAGATCACCCACTTGAATGTCGCGCAGCTGCACCGGCACACCCAGCTTGGCCATATTGGCGGCTTGGTGGGGCAGATCGGCCAGTCCCAAGCGTTGCCAGATTTGCTTGATCAGCCCGCTGCAATCCAAGCCGGTATCTTGCGAGCTGCCTCCCAGGCGGTAGCGGGTTCCCATAAAGTCATTGGCAATGCGCCTGAGGCGCTGGTCCCAGGACAGGGCTGGCAGCGGGGACTCAGAGCCACTTTTTGCCTGCACAGTCGCAGCATTCAGGCTGACGCCGGGAAGCTCTTGCGCCCAGGCACCAGCGGACACCAAAACGATGCCCAATACAAACCAGCGGGTTCGCGTGAGAAGAGGCCGATGGGCTTGTTGCATCAGACCGCTCATTCCCGCACCTTGGCCGATGGAACTGTTTTTACCGCCCAGTCAACCAAGGCCTTGCGGCTCGCCTCATTAGCCGGCACGCGCAAGAACTGACCACTAAATTTGGCGTTGTCTCCCAACCAGTTCACCAAATGGCTGGCGTCCTCGCGCTCGTCAGCGTGCGGCACTTTGCGTTCACTGAAGCGCAAGGGCAAAAACTCCAGCCCTAAAAGCTCGCCTTTAGGCCCCAACTGCACACCCCCAATAGCCGTCATAGCGGCCATGCTGCGGATAGACAAACCGCCAACGCCGACAAAATTACCCAGGGAATGAAAAATCGGCCGCCCCTGGTAGCACTCGATGGCCCGCAACACGTGGGGGCCGTGCCCGACCACCAAGTCGGCACCGGCGTCGATGGCAGCGCGGGAGAAGGCCACCGCATTGCCACGGTCCTCACCCAAAAATATCTCGTTGCTGTTGCCATGAAAAACCGCGTCATCGCCCTCTGCGCCGCCGTGGAAAGTCACAACCACGTAATCGGACTGGGACTTGGCCAGAGCGATCAACTGGCTGGCTGCGGCGAGGTCTTGCACCATGTTCTGGTGAGGGTAAAAACCAAAGCCGACCAAGCCCACCCGCAAACCCTTGACCTGCAAGGTCGCGAACTGCCCTTTGAGGCCCACTACCGCAATCGCGGCCTGGCGCAAGTTCTCTCCAGTGTCCGCAAAGCCTTGTTCGCCGAAGTCACGGGCATGGTTGTTGGCCACGTTCAGGACGGTAAATCCGGTTTCTTTCAAGAGCTTGGCGTAGCGCGGTGGAAACCGGAAGGCATAGGAACGCCCGGTACCGGTGACCTTCAAGGTCTTGCTGTAATTCGTCAGGGCGCCTTCCAGATTACCCAAGGTCAGGTCCGTATTCTTCAGATAGGCCTCCACCTGTCCAAAGTACATGGCATCCCACTCTGCGGGTATGTTGTCAACCATATGACTGTTGCCCAGCACCAGATCACCAACGAAACGCAGCGTAATCGGCGCCTGGCTGGTCGGCTGCATACGCTGCGGCGCGGGGCAGGCTTTGGCGGTTGCGGCGCTCTGTGCCCCCACCCAACCGCAGCCCAGGCTCCAAAACCCCAGGGCAAGGACCCGCAGCCAAAAGACTGCGCCGGAGCGGTGCGGGTGGACGAAGGGTCGGGACATAGCGGGGATGGACGAAACGTAGTGACGGGCGATTTTAGGCGCGCATCCGCGTCCTCAGGTTTTCGGTCCGATCCCCAGCCCGGCTGGCAAGTTCGCAGCAAACAGCAATCAACGATTCCTAAGGGGTGACGCCTGCGGCGCATCCATTAGTTGCCATGAAGTGGCTGAAATACTTCCGGGCTCCAGCCAAAGTCTTTGGCAAACACCTGCGCCATGTGCCGGTATCCCGCCGGCGTAAAGTGAATCAGGTCATGTGCCATCAGCGGCGGATTTCGTGCAGCCCAGCTGTAGCTGCTGGCTTGACCCCCCATGGCATACAACATACTCCAACTGCTGCATCCCCATTGCTCGCCGATGCGTGCTTGGATATTGGTAATGTGTTGATGAACCCGGGAGTACTGCAAAAGCACACTATCCGGAGGTCGGTTTTTCGCAGGAGAGGTCGATGGGGAGATCTTCGATTTTTTTGCCTGCGCCTTGATCTTCTTTTTTGATTTATGCAGGCTCGACCGGCGAACCAGTACGCCACGATCACCCGGTCCGATCAAAAGGCATTGCGCCTGCGGAAACACGGTTTTGAGGTTTTTAACCGCCTGCACCAAAGCGCCCTCGTACGCTATCGCGTCAAAATTCTTCTGGTTGCCCTCGTTGGTACCGAAAGCCAAGGCAACGACCTGATACGGATTGCTCGGAAACCACTGGGCCATATACGGGAGATTGGCTTGTTGCCAGGACCGCGCTGTAGCACCCGGAAACGCAAAAACATCCAACTGCAGTCGCGCCGAAGGCAAGGGATCGAGACCCAGGCCGTGAACGCGCAAGGTGCCACTGATCAGACGCACTGCCAGCGTTGAAATGGGCTGATCCGAACGCAGCTCCACCACAGCAGCGCCTTGTTCCGCGCTGAGGGTGAGCACGTATTCCTCCCCTTGATCGACCGACAAGCCGATCACGATGGGCTGCGCTGTTTGGTGGTACATCAGTCGCAGTTTTTTGTTCCCCGCAACACCGTCAACACTGCGGACGTCCCACTGCAGGTGTGCGCCCGGCTCCTGCGCGACCAGACTCACCATGGCCGGGCCCGGCGCATCGGCCGCTTCTTTGCTCCGGTACGCTGCGTCATAAGACCAACCCGCAGATACACAGGTCTTGCGCACCGGCAAACGCACCCCCGGACGGTTCATCGTGGCAGGGATCACACCACTTTGGATCTGCTCAGCCCGAAGCCCGGAAAGAACCATCAACTCCTGCGAAAAAAAGGCGGCGGCCATATGGCTGTCACCCCACAAAGCCATGTGCAAACCCTGTCCTTGGTTGATGATCTGTCGGAAAAAATCAGCCTGATACCCTGCCGGAGTTCGCAGGTCCGCAGGCTCTTGGGTCGCGATTTCAAGCCGCGCAGCCTCTACCTCTTCTCTGTCCGGCTGCACCAGCGGATCGTCGTTGATGGCAGATGCGGGGGGGGAAGGACTGGGCGACGGTTTAGCGCGGCATACCAGGTCAGGAACTCCCGTTTGCGCAGCAACATCCAGGGCGATAACGGCCATGGCTTGGACATGCAAGGCCACGCAAGACCAGAGTGCGCATGCCAAAAACCTATGCTGGTACATGAATAATGCCCTTGGTGAAATAGTTCCGAACCCACGCGCTGCCTGGCGCGCCATTCCCTATGCTGCGGTAGTCACCTGAGCAAAGCATTCTGGCCCACCTGGGCGAAGCCAATCTTCTGCTCCCTGTTGCGCGCCGAAAAAGGCATATCCCACTCATTCGCGCTCAGTCCTCTGGGCTGTCTCAGGTGCAGCGACAGCTTCCGATGGCGCAGCGCATGCGGATGGCAGCGCCCTGGGGTCACTGTTTTCGCAGGGAACAAGCTGGGCATCTGGTGTAACCGACTCCAAACGCTCCTGCACAGGCACTACTGCGGCCGCAGGCCTGCTCTTATTTCTCTCTGCTATGGGAGCACCCGTGAGGTTCAGGGCTTCACCAATGGCGTTCACAAAGCGCCGCATGCCCTTGGACGACAAATGCACGCCGTCAGCCACAAAGTATTCGGGGTCCTCATGACCCATAGCACTCCAGTCGACCAGGTGGACGTTGTCGAAGTCCGCAATGACGCGCTGAATCAATTCGTTGTTTTGTGCGGTCCAGCGCCGATCTGCGTAGTTGTTGACCACCACAACCCGCGTGGAATTGCGAAGAAACTCCAGGATTTGGCGGAAATGTTTTTCATAGACATAGCCATTGGTCCCTAAATGAACGACAACCAAGTCGGGGGTTTTGTGGGCGTCGAAGAATTGCTTAAGAACCGTGAGCCCCTGGCTCGCCTGTCGCCCCACTTCTGCGTCGACGTAGGTGTTCGGAAATGCGCGCAGCAGCGCACCGCGTGCGCCCAGCATCACCGAATCGCCCAGGACCAGGGTGCGCTGTCCATTGGTATCAAATCGCATGTAACTGCTAGCGAGCTCACCCGCGCCGTCCTGCGCCACTCCCGCGGGCTCTTCAGATACCGGCCCCAACGCCTGGTTGGCGTCCGACACGATGGCGGGCTGGGGTTCCGGCACATAGGTGTGCAAAGCGTAGCTTGCGCTCAGGACAAAGACAAGCGCCAGGGCGGTACTGCGGCGCATCCGGCTGCCCGGTGCACCGGTATATTTCCATCGCAACTCAATGAACCGATAGGAACATTCGGCTGCCAAGCCGGTCACCAAAAGACGCTGCGCGACCAGCCAAATGACAGACGCGTTCTCCGGATTGATCCAGATAAAAACAGGCCAATGCCACAGATAGAGCGAATACGAGCGCGTACCGATCCAACGAATCACAGCACGCGCATATTCGACCATGGTCCATCTGAATTGCACAACCGGCGCAGGGTCGGTTACCAGCACAATCATCAAGGCGCTGCAGCCAGAAAACAGGGCAAATCCACCCAGGTACACAAGTGGAATTTGATCGTGCCAATTCCACCCCATCCACAGCAAAGCGCTGAGAGTCCATAAGGCCAAAGGGATGCGCACGCGCGCATTTCGGCACAATTGCAGCGACCCGCCCACGTGCGTTTTTGGGTTCCAAAAGCACGCCAAACCAGCGCCGATGAAGAGTCCCATTACATGGGTGTCTGATCCAAAATAAACCCGGCTCGGGTCCGCTCCCTCCATCATGAAGGCATACCAATAAGCCATCAACAGAGTACTGAGCAGCGCCAAAGCAAGGCATACAAAGCCCATCGCCCGCTGTGACCAAGTCCGCAGCAGAACGGTCAGCACAATAGGCCAAATAAGGTAGTACTGCTCCTCAATGGCCAGGGACCACAAGTGCTGGAAGATGCGGGGATTGTGAATACCTTCAAAGTACGATTGCTGAGAATAAATTTGCCACCAATTCGACAGATAAAAAGTAAAAGGTAAATCGGCGATCAGCCGGGCATAGGCCTCGGAAGCCAGGTGCGGCGTCAGCCAGGTGCTCACCATCACCATCACCGCAAACGGTGGAAACAAACGGTGAAAACGGCGAACGAAAAACGGGATCAGCGCAATCCGCCCCGTGTGCTGTTGCTCTGCCAGCAACAAGGACGTAATCAAAAAGCCCGAGATGACGAAAAACAGGTCAACGCCGAGAAACCCGCCGTTCGCTATGCCCGCCAGATTTAAGTGGTACACAACAACCAGCAGAACAGCCAGCGCGCGCAGAGCGTCCAGTCCAAACCAGCGGCTGTCGATGGGCTTGGCCTCCATGCAGTTGTTCACGGCGAACGCCGTCCTGATTAACAATTACTTCGCCTGCAAGGTCGGACGCCGAATGGACGCGGCAAACTGCCGCGCACTCTCGACGTAGCCCTGGCTGGTGAGATGCATCAAATCCGGCTGGGCCAGTGGTTCGGCGCGCTTGGCCCAAGCCGATACGCTTTTAGGTCCACCCATGGCTTTTTGCCAATCCCAGTATTCGCATCGGAACTCCGGACTCACCAGAGCCTGCACTTTGCTGATCGATTGGTGGCGCGCTGGATAGTCAATGTGTTTACCCCCCTGCACCAGTCCGACGCGGTCGGGCGGCCCAATGACCACACAGCGGGATTTAGGATAGATCGCGCGAAATTGCCGCAATTCCTTTCGCAAAGCCACCGCATAGTGTTCCGGCTGGTAACTGTCACTTGGTGCCTCATTGGCACCGTATTGGAAAACAACCAGGTCATAGTGCATGCTGACCGGTTTTATCTTTTTTTGCGACCAACCCTTGGACTGTGCGCCGGGGGTGCTGAAAATATCAAATAGCAATTTGGGAGTGCTGCGGTACACCGGCTCAAATCCGGTAATACCCAGCTCACCGGCAATCAGGCGCAGGCGCAAGGTTCTGATCTCGGTATCGGGCAAGACCTGCAAGGCCTGCACCGCGCCTTCGAGCACCAGCGGGGCGGCTTCCGGGCCGCCGTTAATGGAGATACCAAGAATCAGGCTGGCATCGGGGTCGGGTTTATGGAGATGGATGTTGAGCCACTGCGGCGCGGGCGCGCCATCGGCACCGGGGAAATCCAACACCAGCATCTCGTCGTTGGCCTCGGACTTCAACTTGACCAGCGTGCTGGTAAAGCCTGTCTCCTGCGCGGAACTGCGGTAAGCAAAATGTAGGCTCCACCCCTTGGTCAGGCAGGTCCTCGCGATACCGAGCCGTACGCCAGGCAAGCCAATTGCCGCTTGCACGTAACCGGCCCGCGTGCCATCTGCCGGGAAACCCCATGCCTGCAACATGGCATCCACAAAACTACCCGAAGCGGTATGGCTGTCACCCCAGACACCCACCCGGATAGCTGAGGGGTACTGCGGCAAAGCGCGCCATGGGGCGGAACCGTCGGTTGCAATCGCAAATTGATCATCGCCGGGGAGGTGATTTTTGCCCGCAACGGCGGTCTGGAACACATCATCGCAGCGCCGATTTCTATCGGCGGCAGCCACCGTGCCCGCACCAGCAAGCGCCGGAAACACCGCCACGAGAACGCAATAAAGGCATGCGTAAGCCCACATTTTCATAAGAGATACATGCGCACGCAAAAGTCAGCAAGATAGGCAATCCCCAGATTATCCGCCAGCGAGGACTGCGCAGCGCAGGGCCATGCTGCGGCGTACATGCCCGTAGGGATTGCGCCAGCCCACCAACGATTGGGGGCTAAGTGCCTTTCACCGGCCCGTAGTCAATGGACACTCGCATCGCAGAATGGGTATGCCATTCCCAGTACGTTTGGGACAGCTGCCGCGTCAGGGCACCAATCGAACCATCAGCAATGTCCTTGCCGTCCACCCGCGTGACGGGCAGTACGCCACCGCCCGAGCTGGAAATAAAGGCCTCATCAGAAGCGCGGAACTCCGCGGCCGTGACCGGCCGGATCTGCACAGTCAGGCCCAGGGATTGGGCGATTTCAATCACCGTTTGGCGGGTGATACCTTCGAGCATGCCATGGTCGGGGGTGATGAGCTGACCTTCGCGCACACAAAAGACATTGAAGCCGGGGCCTTCCACCACATGGTCACGGTCATCGACCAAGACCACGTTGTCAGCGCCACCGTCCAAGGCCTGCAGCAAGCCCATGGTCAGATCGTTCCAGTGGTAATTTTTGGTGGTTGGGTCCACCGACGCGGCAGGAATGCGCTGTACGTCGCTGATCCGCAGGTGCAGGCCCCGGGCGCGTTGCTCTTCGTTGGCGATCCAGACAAAGGGAACCGCAAAAGCGTAGAACTGGTTCACCGCCTGGCGTGGATCGCGCGAACCCCAGGGCGTCTGGCCCCGGGTGCACAGCATCTCTACGTAGGAGGCGCGCAATCCGCTGCGGCGCACACACGCGCTCAAAACTTCGGTGATGTGCGCGTCGCTGACGCCCGGATTCAGGCGCCAGCGCTCGCAACTGCGCTTGAAGCGCGCGAGGTGGGTGTCCAAACGGAAAAACGCCCCGTCCCACACCGTGACCACGTCATAGGTCGCGTCTGAATGCAAAAAGCCCAGGTCGGTAATGGGAATGCTGGCGTGCGCAATCGGCACGTATGCACCGCGCACAAAGGCGCAGCCCTTGGAGAAGTCTGCGGCGTCCGGCCCGGCCATCAGGAGTCTGCCTGCACCTTGCCGTCCTTGATCACCTTGGCCCACTTGACGGTTTCGCTTCGGATGAATTCACCAAAGCGCTCCGGACTGCCGCCGCCGTCTTCAGCGCCGTACTGGTCAAATTTCTCGATGACATCGGGCATCGCCATCACGCGGTTCACGTCCTCATTCATGCGCTTAACAAAGGCGGGGTTCATATGCGCAGGTCCGGTCAAACCGTACCAGGTTGTCGCATCAAAACCGGCAAAACCCTGCTCGTCCATGGTCGGCACGCCCGGGTGTCCTTTGGCCCGCTTAAGCCGGGTCTGGGCTATTGCCAGCACTTTTCCAGACTTGACATGCGGCGTTGCCGAGGTCATGGTCTCAAAACAATACTGGACCTGTCCGCCGATCAAATCGGTGAGTGCCGGGCCGGAGCCTTTGTAGGGAACATGCAGCGCATCAATGCCCGCGCGCAGCTTGAACATCTCCAGGGCAAGATGCTGGGCCGAGCCGCCTCCGGCCGATGCAAAACTGACCCTGCCCGGGTTTTGTTTGCAGTAGTTCACCAAATCTTTCACCGTCTTCGCCGGTTGCATTTCATTGCAAATGAGCAGATTCGGCGTGACGCCGACCAGCACGATAGGGGTGAAATCGCGCTCGGCGTTGTAGTTGAGCTTGGCTTGCAAACTCGGTGCCAGCGCATGGCTGTTGATATGCGCCATGAGCAAGGTGTTGCCATCCGGGTTTTGCTTAGAGACATAGTCCGCCGCAATCACACCGGCCGCGCCGGCCTTGTTGTCGATGATGATGTTGACGCCCCACATGGCTTGCAGTTTTTGTGCGAGTACGCGTGCCAAGGCGTCGGTTCCACCACCCGGTGGAAAGCCCACCACGATGCGGATCGGCCCGCCGGGCAGCGTCTGCGCCCGGATCATGGGGGCCGCCAAAACCGCGGCCGAGGCCGCTCCCGCTTTCAGCAGTGCTCTGCGTTGCATGGTGGCTCCTTGTGTAAAAAACGACCCCTCAAACCGGTGCCGGATGATCGGCGAAATAATCCATTGCCGCCTGAACCCCGCTACCGGGCAATGCCACCCCAGACAGCTTCAATCCCATCTCGCAGGCCGCCAGAGTGGCAATCAAGGTCAGGTCATTGCTATCGCCCAGATGGCCGATGCGGAACATCTGCCCCTTAACTTTGCCAAGCCCGGTCCCCAGAGAACAATCAAAGCGGCTGTGAATCAACTTGCGCAAGACATCGGCATCCAGGCCCGCAGGTGTCATGACGCCGGTCAGCACTGGCGAGTGCACCGCCGGATCCTGGCACTGGGTTTCCAAACCCCATGCCCGGACACCCGTACGCACGCCCTGCGCCCAACGCTGATGGCGGGCAAATACCTGCGCCAATCCCTGACCCAGCACCATATCGCAAGCTTCACTCAAACCATACAGCAAATTGGTGCTCGGGGTGTAGGGGAAATAGCCAGTCTGGTTCATCTCGATCATGTCGTCCCAGGCCCAGAAAGCCTTGGGCAGGAGGGCATGTGCACTGGCAGCAATAGCCTTGGGCGAGAGGGCGTTGAAGCTGATGCCGGGCGGCAGCATCAGGCCTTTTTGCGAACCGCTGATGGTGACATCCACGCCCCATTCGTCATGCCGGTAGTCCGCGCAGGCGAGCCCCGAAATACTGTCAACCAGCAATAACGCCGGGTGCCCCGCGTCATCGATAGCGCGGCGCACCGCAGCGATATCGCTGGTGACACCGGTCGAGGTCTCGTTGTGCACGACACAGACGGCGCGGATGCGGTGGCCGGTGTCGGCCCGCAAACGCTCGGCAATCAGATCGGCTTGCACGCCACGGCGCCAGCCTTCAATGCCGGGCAAGCCGATGAACTCGGTTTGCAACTGCAGGCGCAGCGCCAATTTGTTCCACAAGCTGGCAAAGTGCCCGGTTTCATACATCAGCACATGGTCACCCGGGCTCAGGGTGTTGACCAATGCCGCCTCCCAGGCACCGGTACCTGAAGCGGGGTAAATAATCACCGGATGGCGGGTCTGGAAAATCGTTTGCATGTCTGCCAGCACCTTGCGTCCCAAGACGCCGAATTCGGGGCCTCGATGGTCAATGGTGGGCAAACTGATGGCACGAAGCACCCGCTCAGGCACGGGGCTGGGGCCCGGAATCTGCAAAAAATGGCGCCCCGTAGGGTGCTGATTCAGCGAAAGCATGGGTGGTCCTGTCCTCAATGCGGCGGAAGCACATGGTCAACGTGCCCAAGGGCAGGCGCATACTAAGCCCCGGTAACCCATCATCCCACATGCGCTCTGCAACAACGTCAAACGCCCCCAGCGGCACCCGGCTGCCCGCAGATGATGCATGCCGCCAATTGGCTGAAAAGCTGCGCCGCCACACGCAGGGCGACGTGCTGTTCGATGCCGCCTCGCGCGGCCGCTACGCCACCGATGCGTCCATCTACCAGATCATGCCTGCAGGGGTCTTTGTGCCCAGGACCGCCGACGATATTGAGACCGCCCTGACTCTGGCCCGCGAGACTGCTGTGCCGGTATTACCCCGGGGCGGCGGCACCAGCCAATGCGGCCAGACGACCGGGGCTGCACTGGTCATCGACAACAGCAAATACTTCAAATCACTGCTGGATCTGGATCTGAACGCGCACACCGCCACGGTCGAGCCGGGCATGGTGTTGGACCACCTGAATGCCGCGCTCAAACCCAACGGGCTCTGGTTCCCGGTCGATGTGTCCACTGGCGCGCAAGCTACCTTGGGGGGCATGGCCGGCAACAACTCCTGTGGCAGCCGTTCCATCGCCTACGGCAATATGGTGCACAACGTGCGCGGCGCATCGGCCTGGCTGTCCGATGGCAGCCTGCACCGCTTCGGACCGGTACCGCAGCTCTCAGCACCCACCCGCCGTATCGCCGACTTTGTACAGTCTCTGGCTGAGCACCACCGCGCCGACATGGATGCACTGTGGCCCAAGGTCATGCGCCGCGTGGGCGGCTACAACCTGGACATTTTTTGCAACCAGAGCGAGCGCCCTTACACCACGGATGGCAGCGTCAACCTGGCCCACCTACTGATCGGCTCTGAAGGCACCCTGGCTTACACCAAAGACCTGACGCTGCAACTGTGCCCGCTGCCCGGAGCCAAGGTGCTGGGCATCGTGAACTTTTCCCGCTTTCGCGACGCCATGCGCGCGGCGCAGCACATCGTCACGCTCGGGCCCACTGCGGTGGAATTGGTGGACCGCAGCATGGTGGCGCTGAGCCTGGCGAACCCGGCCTTCCAGTCGGTGATGGAGACCGCCCTGATAGGCCGGCCCGACGCCATTTTGCTAGTCGAGTTTTGCGGCGACAGCAAGGCCGCTGTGCTGCCAAAGCTGCAGGAACTGTCCACGCTCATGGGCGATCTAGGGCTGCCGGACAGTGTGGTCCACATGCCGCAGGACGCGCAGCAAAAATCCCTTTGGGAGGTGCGCAAAGCGGGTCTGAACATCATGATGAGCCTCAAGGGCGATGGCAAGCCGGTCAGCTTTATCGAGGACTGCGCCGTGCCGCTGGAGCACCTGGCCGACTACACCGACGCGCTCACCGAAGTCTTTGCGCGGCACGGCACGCGTGGCACCTGGTATGCGCATGCCTCGGTAGGGACGCTGCATGTGCGCCCTATTCTGGACATGCGGCGCGACGGCGCCAGCCAAATGCGCGCAATCGCAGAAGAAGCCTCGGCGCTGGTGCGCCGCTTCAAAGGGGCATACAGCGGCGAACACGGCGACGGCCTGTGCCGGGGTGAATGGATTCAGTGGCAATTCGGCCCGCACATCACGCAGGCGCTGGCGGACATCAAGCAGCACATGGATCCGGCCGGCCTGTTCAACCCGGGCAAGATCGTCGACACGCCGCGCATGGACGACCCGGCCTTGTTCCGGTTTCCACCTGCACACGCCCCGCAACCCTACCGGCGCATCCCCATCACCCCCGCGCTGGATTGGTCGGCCTGGAACGTCCAACTCGACCCGCTCACCGAGGTCAGCACCCCGCCCGGCAGCGGCGGCGACAACACCGGCGGCCTGGCCATGGCGGTGGAGATGTGCAACAACAACGGCAATTGCCGCAAATTTGACAGCGGCACCATGTGCCCGAGTTACCGGGTCACGCGGGACGAACAACACCTGACCCGGGGCCGCGCCAACACCCTGCGGCTGGCGCTCTCAGGGCAGCTCGGCGCCGATGCATTCACCAGCGACGCCATGTACGAGAGCATGGACCTGTGCGTGGGCTGCAAAGGCTGCAAACGCGAGTGTCCGACCGGCGTGGACATGGCCAAAATGAAGATCGAGTTTCTGCACCACTACAAGCAGAAAAATGGCTACACGCTGGGCGACCGCCTGGTCGCCCACATGCCGGACTACGCCGCATTCGTCAGCCGCTGGGCCGGCGCGCTCAATCGTCTGGCCCGGCTGCCCGGCATGGCCTGGTTGCTGGAACGCAGCATGGGTATCTCATCGCGCCGTTCGCTGCCGCAGTGGCGCAGCGACACCTTCTGGCGCAGCCCCGAGCAGCAGGCACTGTTGAGCGCCGAGGCCTTGATGGCCCAGGCCGCTTCCGGCGCCAAGGTCGCCGTGCTGTTTGTCGATACCTTCAACGCCCACCTGGAATCCGAGAACGCGCTGGCCGCGCTGCGCATATTGCACGCTGCCGGTTACCGGGTTCACGCCCTCACCAAAGACCGGGGACAGCATTGCTGCGGCCGCACATTTTTAGCGGCCGGCATGGTGGCGCAGGCGCAGCTGCGCGTGGGCGCTTTGGTGAACGCCTTGTTGCCGATGGCGCAGGCCGGCATTGCCATCATCGGGCTGGAGCCATCGTGCCTGCTCACCCTGCGTGACGAGGCCTTGGCCATGGGCCTGGGCGAGGCCGCCATCACCGTAGCCGGGCAAGCGGTTTTGCTGGAAGAGTTCATCGCAAAAGAGGCGCGGACAGGCCGCTTCGCGTTGGACTTCGCCGCCTGTGAAAAACCGGTTTTGGTGCATGGCCACTGCCACCAAAAAGCCTTTGATACGGTGAGCCCGCTGATGCAGGTACTGGCCCTGGTACCCCAGGCGAACCCGCGCTTGATCGAGACCTCCTGCTGCGGTATGGCGGGTGCGTTCGGTTACCAGTCGCGCCACTTCGCCACATCGATGCAGATGGCAGAACTCAGCCTGCTGCCGGCCATCCGCCAGCAACCAGACGCCTGGGTGCTGGCCGATGGCACCAGTTGCCGCCACCAGATCCAGGACGGTGCCCAGCGCACGGCCACGCACCTGGCGCGCTGGCTGGCGGCCCATATGGCCCCGGCCAAGGGGCTAGCGGCCGGCGTCAGCAGCGCGCCGTAGTCAGGCAGTCGCAGCGCCTTTACGCAGCGGCAGCGCCGTCTTGTAGCGCACCTGCTTGAGTGCGAAGCTGCTGCGGATTTTTTCGACGCCGGGTATGGGTGTGAGCTGCTCCAGAATGAACCTCTCCAGCGCGCCCATGTCGGCAATGGCCACCCGGATCAGGTAGTCGGAGTCACCCGTCATGAGGTAGCACTCCATCACCTCGTCGTGCTCGGCAATGCGGCGTTCGAACTCGGCCAGCGCGGCTTTGGACTGTTCCTTCAGGCTGATCGAAATGAACACATTGAGTCCCAGGCCTAAGGCCTGCGGCTGGATCAGCGCCACATAGCGCTGGATCACGCCGCCCGCCTCCAGCGCCTTGACCCGGTTCAGGCAAGGCGAGGGCGATAAATGCACACGCCGGGCCAGCTCCACATTGGTCAGCGAACTGTCTTCTTGCAGTTGCGCCAATATTTTGTAATCCACGCTATCTAAAAGCATAAAAACCTTTTTTCGACGAATTTCGGGTAATTTTATGCCTCTATTCGCCGCTTAAGAGTCAAAAAAAACAGCACATGCCGTGCCCATCTGCCTATATTGAGGCCTGATCCAACCACAAGCCCCGCCTTCCATGCTGCAACGAATCGCTGACGCCGACCCCACCGAAACCACCGAATGGCGCGATGCCTTTACCGACATCGTCAGCGTGCACGGCCCAGCTCGGGCCCGTTTTTTACTGGACCAACTGGTGGCACTGGCGCACCAAAGCCAGATCGACTGGTCACCCGAACTGGTCACGCCCTATGTCAACACCGTGCCGGTGCACGAGCAACAGCCCTTTCCCGGCGACCTGGCGATTGAGGAAAAGCTGGCCTCGCTGATGCGCTGGAACGCGCTGGCCATGGTGGCGCGCGCAAACGGGGCTTATGGCGAATTGGGCGGCCACATCGCCAGCTACGCCAGCGCTGCCGACCTGTTCGAGGTCGGCTTTAACCATTTTTTCCGGGGTCGCACGGATGGGCAACTGGGTGACCTGGTCTTCTTTCAGCCGCACAGTGCGCCCGGGGTCTATGCGCGGGCGTTTTTGGAAGGCCGTCTGAGCGCGCATGACTTGGCTCTGTACCGCCAGGAACTCAAAGCCCCACGCGCGGGCGCGCGCGGCCTCTCCAGCTACCCACACCCGTGGTTGATGCCCGATTTCTGGCAGTTCCCCACCGGCTCCATGGGTCTGGGGCCGATCAGCTCGATCTACCACGCCCGCTTTATGCGCTACCTGACGCACCGCAGCCTGATTGACTGCGCCAGCCGCAAGGTCTGGGGTGTGTTTGGTGACGGAGAGATGGACGAGCCCGAAAGTATGAGCGCGCTCACCCTGGCCTCACGCGAAAAGCTGGACAACCTGGTCTGGGTGGTCAACTGCAACCTGCAGCGCCTGGACGGACCAGTGCGTGGCAATGGACGCATCATTGACGAACTGGAAAAGCTCTTTCGCGGGGCGGGTTGGAACGTCATCAAGCTGGTCTGGGGCAGTGACTGGGACGGCCTTTTTGCCCGCGACACCAGTGGCGCGCTGGTGCGCGCATTTGCCAATACGGTAGACGGCCAGATGCAAACCTTTGCCGCAAAAGACGGGCGCTTCAACCGTGAGAATTTCTTTGG
>Ga0214919_10004334_pt1 | contig 20828 bp, 16 predicted proteins | sample LL1503_MetaG_FD_177994 | JGI IMG/M metagenome (GOLD analysis project Ga0214919, IMG submission 177994) | Freshwater microbial communities from Lake Lanier, Atlanta, Georgia, United States - LL-1503 | ecosystem: Environmental > Aquatic > Freshwater > Lake | place: USA: Georgia | collected... | reverse complement strand
CAAAAATTATAGCCCGCTAAACAATTAATCGTGAAACTCAGCGCATGTTGCCAGCGATGATCGTTCGGGCGAAAATTCGTTAACTCCTCCCCCGCCAGCGTGCAGACTGGATGCGCGTAGGGCCGCGCGGCCTCATCTAAAGATGTCTCGGGCCGAAAGACATAACGCAGCAAACGCCCGCCGCCGACCCGATGGATTTCCACCGCGCGGTCGCCGTCGAGGATGAGTTGCAGCGCGGTACTCATGAGAGCGCCACTGTGTAGCTGGCCTGACCGCCCGCAAATTCCTGCGTGCTGCCGTCAGGCAAGATTACTTGCCCGGGAATATTTTTAGGTCCCGCGACCTCGAGCGTGAAAGTCGCTCCAGTCACCCGCCACGCCACGGTGATCAAACCGAACGGTGTGCAGACGCTGCCTTGCGCGTGCGTGAGTCCACAACGATTCGGTTGCAGGCGGATTCGCGTGAATCCCGGCTCGACGGGCATGACGCCCAAAATGCGCTGCTGGAATTCCAGCACGGGATGCGCGGACCACGCGTGGCACAACGAGCGCCAGTAACTGTTCTCCTCGACGAAAGTAGATAAGCCGTAACTGACGGACTCATGCCAGGGGCCCAAGTATTGCGGCATATCATCGGAACGACCGCAGATCGCCAGCGCCTTGAAACCAATGTGCCACCAGAAGAAAGAGCCCGGCGCGAGTTTCGGGTCGTGCGGAAAACGCCGCAGCATGATCGACCGCTCCCGCTCCCCCGCCAAGCCCGCGAGGATCGCCCACGCATTGCCGTACTGACTAATTTCCGGACCACCCGGACGATCAAAATACAGCCCTTCGCTCTCGGACCAAAAAAGCGCATGCGCTTTCTGGCGCAGCCCCGCGGCCTCCGCCGTGAGCGCCGTCGCCTCGGCCCCGCGATCGAAATAACGTAACAGCCACGCCGCCTCATCGAGCGCGTTGATGTATTGCGCCGCATGAATGCAAGTTGCGCCCGTATCCGCGCCCGGCACCACCCCGCGCGGCCACCACGGACACCAGTCGGTGATATTCCAGTACGGCATTTTTGCCGGCAAACCCGCGGCATCCGTGTGGCGCCGATACCAATCGAGCACCGCGCGCACCCCGGGCAACAAATCCTGTACCGTGGCCCGATCGCCCGTGCATAAAAAATAATCCCGAATGTTGGTGATCCAATGGACGCTCCACGCCGGAATAACCTGCAAGAGCCGCGAGGGGAAACGCGCCTGCGTCAGCCCATCGGAGAGTCGCGACCAATCAAATTGATAAAGCGCCTGCCGACTCAACCGCGAGTCACCCGTCGTCAACAGCGCGAGCTGTGAGGTGATCATCGTGTCACCCGCATACTGCATCTGCTCATAATGCGGACAGTCTTCAAATGTTTCATGCGAACACATCTGCATCGTGTGCAAACCGACCTGCCAGATTTTATCGAGCGCGGCATCGGACGAACTAAATTTTGCCGCCACGCGATACGGATACGCGGTGTAGCGCTGCTGCACCGCATGCAGCGTGAGCGGCGTCGCGCCCACGGTGATTTGCAAGCCCACGTAACGGAAAGCCCGCCAATGCAGTGGCTCGAAAATATCGGCGCGGCCCGCCGGCTCCCACGTGTCGCCCCAACCCGTTACTTTACCGCGGCGATCAAAGGTCCAACCGGTGCTTTCATCAGCAAAATGCGAAGCGAGATTTGCGAGTGACTGCTGCTTACCCATTAATTTCGCCCCCGCCGTGCCCCAGGGCAAACGCAAGGCCTCCGCGTAATTTAACCGCACCCGACTCCCCGCGCCGCCACTGACCGCGAGATGGGGAAACGCTGTCGTCAGCACGCCCATATCGAGCACGAGATCAATTTTTTCGCCCGCCGCTAACGTGAGCGGCACGCCGGCCGTCAGTAATTTTTGCCAAGCCGGCGACACGGCGCCACCGCCGACCATGTAAGCATCGGGAAACGGCGAGAGCTCTCCTTCGGTCAACATCGGAATCATCCGCGGCAACAACCCGTAAGGACTGGCGGGGTCGCGGCGATTTTCTAAACGCTCCGCTTTAAAAAGCACTTCCGCGGCCAACCATGCTTGGTCATCAAATTCGGGCGTCGTCCAACCCGCCGGAACCAACGCGGAAATCCGGTGTTCGAAATAACCTAAATAGCCTTCGAATGTCGTGTGATCATTTTGAAAACGATGACCATGATCCACCGCGACTCGCCATTGTGCATCCGTCTGCAAATCGATAAGCTCCGCGCCCGCCACATCGACCACCGCCCCCTCCAAGACGAAGCCACCCGCATAAGTCATCACGGAACAAGGTGCGCCCAAGAGCGCCGGCCGGTGCGCCACGCGCGACATATCCTGCACGATCACCGCGAGCGCATTGCGACCGCGCCGCAAGTGGGGCGTCAGATCAAAGGTATCATAGAAATGATGGTTGATGTCTCCCTTCGCCGGGCCGCGACCCACACAAATCCCGTTACAGTAAAATACGTAACGACTATCAGCGGATAAATGAACGGTAAGCGCCACCGCCCTGGGATCAGCGAGCTCAAACGTGCGCCGGAAATAACGCACCTGATAATGAGAGGGCGAGGCTTGCCCCGAAGTTGGCACCGCGTGGGTACCTTCGGCTGACCAAATCCACGACGCGCGCTGAACAAAGGGTAAGGGTAACATAACGGGGTAGTCGTTAGCGCAGAAGGCGTAGCTTAGCTGAATTTCGGGATTTGACCATCACTCGCCGGAAAAAAAGCCAAAGAATACCCTGCAGGCCAGAGACCAACACCCGCTGAGGCAGGCCACCTGACAGCTTTGGCGGCTGAAAGTTGATACGACAGTTTTCATCGGGTTTTGCAGGGATTTTCGCTTCTAAGCTGGCCAAGCAGCGCCAGTCCGACCAAAAATGGCTCACTTAGACCCTATTTTTCAACATCTGTTTTCAGTTATTTTCACTTCCTTCATGAAAGTTATTTCATCTGCTCCCCGCCTGATCATGTGCGCCACGACTTGGTCGCTTGAAGGGCACCCTACCCCAGCCCGCGAATGGTCGCTGGAGCGCAAACTCACCGCCATTCAAGCAGCGGGCTTTGACGGCGTGTGCGCCAACGTCACCCCGGAGCTAAAAGCCGGCGCCGCGCGGCGCGGCTTAGCGATGATGAGCGGATTTGATTGCAGCGATTTAGCCGTGACGCGCCCGCGCCTCGAAGCGCAACGAGCGCTCGGGGTGCATTTCATCAATATTCAATTACTCAATCACGACACGCCACCCGCCCAAGCGGCCGCGCTCGCCGTGCGGCTCATCAAACTCTCGCAACGGCTTGGCCTCGGCGTGCACATTGAAGTGCACCGCGATACCGCCACCGAAACTCCGGAGAAGTTCACGGAGATCGCGCGCCTCTACCGCCGAGCCACCGGCGAGATCATGCCCGTGACGTGGGATCATTCGCATTTTGCCGTCTCCAAGCACATGCTGCCGAAAGATTATTCCGCCCGTCTGCTGGCCTGGCCCGAGTCGATTCAGCACTCCCAAATGTTTCATCTGCGCCCCTTCAATAGTCAGCATTGCCAAATCCCTGTGACGAATGGCCGCGGTCGGCTCACTCCGGAATTTCGCGATTATTTAGCGTTCACCGAAGATTTATTTACCCTCTGGCTGCAAGGCCCGCGCCCCGGGGGCGAACTCTGGGTCTGCCCTGAACTGGGCACCAGCGTGGGCTATAACGTCAGTACGAATCCCCCCGTCTGGCCCGATGCTATCCGGTGCCGCCAAGAACTCCTTGGCGCTTGGGCGAAAGCACTGAAACGAGCAGGATAATTGCTGATTTTTTCCGGACGCACTCATCATTTTGAACCCTGGGCCAAGCCCGGTCGGCTGATCGCTAGCCTCGGCCAGCGGGGTTCGTGGCGCGACTCAGATGAGACCGCCGCAATGGCGCGCAATATCCGATCGTGAGGCCGACAATATTCCGCCGGAAATTGCTGAAAACCCCTTGACTACGACCAAGCGTTTTTCATAAATTTACGTGAAAGTTTCAGTACGGGCGACGCCTGACCCCATCGCCCACCCCATGCTCCTCACTGATATTGCCAAGAAAGCCAGCGTCTCACCGGCCACGGTGTCGCGCGCCATCAACCAGCCGCAGCTCGTCGCGACTGAGAGTCTCGCGCGCATCCGCGCGGTGATGCTAGAGAATAATTACGTTCCGGCCCCACTCAATCGTCGCCGCGGCCCCAAGGCTCGCCTCCCCCAACAGCGTCGTATCGGCGTCTGGTTTGTCGGCGCTAAAGCTAACAATTCCAATCTCAACTGGTTTCAAGATCAGCTCCTGGAGGTTCAGTCCACCGATCCGCATTACCGCGTCGATCTCCGCGTGCTGTTCTCCAATAATCCCGATGAGCTCCCGCGCAACCTAGCCGGCGAAAATCTGGATGGAGTGATCATCCAAGGCATGGAGCCTTCCGCTGAGTGCATGGCCAAATTGCGCGAACTCCCTCACGTGTGGTTCATGACCCGCCGGTCAGCTAGTTATCCAGGGGATTACGTGGAGCCCAATAACGCGGAAAATGGCCGCATGGCGGCTGACTACCTCAAGGAACGCGGCCATAAATCAGTCGCCGTGATATCAACAGATCCCGATTATAGTGCGGTAGTTGCTCGCAATCATTCTTTTGTGAATCGAGCCAATGAGCTTGGCCTAGCGGTCCATACGATTTTAGGCCAATCGAATCCCGGGGTTAGCTACCTCGAAATCGCCCCGCTCCACGGTGAAAGCGAAGTCCTCGTTCGGCGCCTCCTCGCCTGCACCCCCAAGCCCACCGGCTTGTATATCCCGGTGGATCACTTCTGCGGCGCTTTTTTCCGCGCCCTGCGGGCAGCTGGGAAAAAACCGGGTCGCGATATCGAAGCTATCTTAGGTAATTACAATCCAATGATTTACCATAATATTGATCATTCGCCAGCGGTTTTAGACATCAATCTTCCCATGCTGGTGAGAAAGGTGATTGACCACTTGCTCTGGAGAATTGAAAATCGCGATGTATCCGGTAGAATCGGCATCACCGTTTCTCCCCGACTCATACCCCCTTTGGCCGTCAACGGCACTACTCACTAATACTTTATCCCTTTCCCGACCTTATGGACCCGCTACGCGGCGTTCATTTTCGGAAACTACAAACCACCAATAAGCATGAAACCAGCCCCCCATAGCTACCGCAACCGCGCCCAGCAAGTTCTGGTCGTCGGTTTGGCGGCATTGCTGACGTCTTCGATCGCCTTCGGGCAGTCGGATGCCTCAGTTCGCCGTCTCCAAGAAGAAAACGCTGCCCTCCGCAAGCGTCTCGCCTCCCTCGAAGGCCAAGCTCAGCCCGCGGCTCCGGCCGCTCAGGCTGCTGCCCCCGCCGCTGCTCGCCCTGCGATGGCTGCTGAGCCCGTCGATAAGGATGTCTTAGTCCTCACGCCCTTCGAAGTGAAGAGCGACAAGGACTTCGGCTACCTGAAGACGAATGCGGTCACCGCGACTCGCGTCGGCATGGAAATTCAGAACGTACCGTTGAATATCTCGGTGCTTTCTGAGGAATTCCTCAAAGACACGAATGCTCGCTCCATCACCGACTTGTTCCGCTATTCGGCGGCCGCTTCTGGTGATACCCGCTTCAGCGGCATGCGCGTGCCTTCCAACGAAAACACCCCACAAGGTGGTTTCACGATGCGCGGTTTCCAGGTCAATAATATCATGCGTAACGGCGTATTCCGCTATATTTCCCATGACTTTGATAACGTCGATCGCATCGAAGTCGTCAAAGGACCTGCCTCCGTATTCTTCGGTCAAGGCTATCCTGGCGGCGTCATCAACTTCATCACGAAGCGTGGCGAATTCCGCAATATCCCGACGACCATTACTGATCAACACGACGCCTACGGTGGCGAGCGCGTGCTCATCGACCAGAACACCATGCTGTCGAAGAAAGCGGCTATCCGCTTTGTCGGTGGTTGGGAAGACACCAAGGGCGAGCGTCGCTTTGCTTTCCGCAAAGGATTCACGGCCAATCCCAGCTTGACGCTCAATCCATTGGATAGCGGCAAAATCAAGATCAACTTGGATGCTGAATATTCCAACCAACGCGTTAATGCTAACGACTATGAGTGGATCTACAGCGACTTTGCCGGCTGGAACGCCGCGTCGAAGACCTCGCAGAATACGGGCTTCGTCAATAACGTGATTGCTGCTAGCGCGGGTAACCTCCTCGCCGCTAACGTCACGCAGATGACCACGACCCCGACCCTCGCCTACGCGACGTACATCAACAATCTACGTAACTCGACCGGCAACCTCCTCCTGCCGGCCTACACGAGTGTCAAACGGGGTGCTTATTACACCAACAAGGCTGGGGCGTTTATCTACGACGAAGACTTCAATTACAGCAACCGCGGGGCTAGAAACTGGGACATCAATAAAGTTCTCAGCGCCAGCATCGATATCGCGGCCACCGATTGGATGGACATTCGTTACGTCTACACCAAGGACAACGGCGATAGCGATTCCATCGGCCAAGGCGGCGCGCTCATTACGCCTTACGCTGACGGCATCCACTGGAACGCCGCCACGGGTAATACCTCAGGCTACTACCGCGACACCGTCATTCAAAATCTTGACGTTGTGTTTAAGTACGATGTTTTCGGCACCAAGAACAAAATTCTTGCGGGCTTTCAGCGCTCGGATTGGTTCCAACAATACAACGCCAATGCAGGCGTCTCCGATCTGAATTACGCCGGCCTCCCCGGCGCGCGGAATGTCGATTCTAACCCCGACTATGCGGGCGTGAATAAGGGTAAGTACGACTGGATGGGCGTACCGGTGATGCAAGTCATCTACCAGCGCGATGGCAGCATCAAGCCGGTTAGACAGATCTTCAGCAACTACGACCCAGGCTTTGAAATCCAGCCGGACAATTCAAAGTTCTTCACCCGTGACCGCACGGCGCTGGATGGCTATGTGCCAACCTTGAAGGGTTATTATGTGAACCTACAAAGCACCCTGCTGAACGATCGCCTGACCGTGTTGGCGGGTATTCGTAAAGAGAATCGCCTCGAGCGTCTCCAATACCAGCTGAATAACTTCCCGTGGTACGTTTACCCGATCGACGAAGATATGTGGAAAGATCCTGTGAAGTACCCAGAGAATGTCTGGGGCCACGGCATCAACTACCAGAAGACGATCCCGCTGGATCAAGATGGCAAGTCCTGGATGGCCGGTGCTTCCTATGCGATCACGCCGCAGTTGTCGGCTTATGTCTCCACGTCGACGGTGTTTAAGTTCAACACCGGCAACATCGGCGGTTACTATCCTGGTGATGAAGAAAAGCTCGGCGCCGCCCTCCTCGCTCAATACGCGAGCATCGGCCAGAACAGCTTCACCTACAATGGTACGACGATCACTTCGGTTGCTGGATTCATGTCAGCTCTCCAAGCTCGGAAATATCCTGACATGATCCCGAACGAGTCCGGCTTGAATTATGAGGCTGGCCTTAAGTACAGCTCAAAGGATCAGAAGTACGTGGGTACGCTCTCGATCTTCAGTGCGAACCGCATCAATCGTAAGGAAGACGATGGTGTTGCTCAGTCCAACCTCGTTGAGCCACTCAACTACAGCACAGACCCGAACATCATCGCGGCTGTAAATCGCGCGGCGGCCGCTGGCGCTACCTATAGTGCGGCCGGCGCTAACTCTGGTCGTCTCTTCCGCGTGCGCTCTTACGGCAACGACGTGCAAGTGCAAGGTGCTGAGGCCGAGGTCATCTGGACCCCGATCCGCAACTTCCAAGCCGTCATCAACGGCTCGATCATGCCCAAAGCAAATACGATTGCGGATAATCGTCCTGTCTATGCCAAACCTGGCACGACGGCGTTTGCTGCGCTGTCGGTTACTCAACAACGCGATTCCAACATTCTGTGGAACGCTCGCGTTGAGAACATCCCTGAGTATCGGTTCAACTTCTTCGGGAAGTACACGTTCACCCAGCCCCTCGTCGGCAGCTTCGGCCGCGGCTCGAGCATCGGCCTCGGTGTGCGTTACTCTTCCGAGACGGTTATTTCCCGTTCCGTGGATTGGAATCCTCTCGCGGGCGGCTTCCAAGCCGGCAACTACGTCGTCGCCGACCTAACCGTTGGTGTACCGTGGGAACTCGCTGGCTACAAGATCCGCACCAGCGTTGGTATCTATAACGTTACCAATGTTGAGTACTCGGAAGGTTCGTACGTCCGCTCACCTGCGCGTAATGCGATCCTGACGAATACCGTCACGTTCTAATCGGTTAAACTAACGTTTACCGTCACTATTCAGGGCGGCGCCTCTCTAGGCGCCGCCCTTTTTCTGCCCAACCCGCCCGCGTCAACCCTCAACCGTCCGCCGTTTCTCAGCAAAATCACTCGGTCCCGTGCTCACCGACTGCGCTAATAATCAGCCCAAAGCCCGCCGCTTGGCCTGTGATCAGCGCCCCAATTTCTTCTCACTCTCCGTCAATAATCTGACTCACTCTTATTAACATGCGCTTCTCTTTCAGCTTTTTCCTCCTCCTGCCGCTCGCCGCTTTAGCTGATTCCCCTTTCACCGGACGCTGGCGCCTCGATAACGCGCGCAGCACGGCCCTTGATGGCTGGAGCACCTGCGACCTAGTCATCACCGTCGCCGGGCCTCGCGTCAGCCTGCAACACGACATGCAATGGCATTCCACCAAATTCTCGGCGACCAATACGGTCGATACCACTCAGTCGGTAGCTTTACCGAATTTCTTTCGCATCGAACAACGCCACATGGCCCTCTATCCAGCCCAAGGCGGCGTCACCCCCGTCCGCGCCAGTTGGATCGACGCTGGCCGCACCCTGCGCCTAGAGGCAGATACACCGCTCGAAATCTCCCAAGGACAAGCCACGATGCGAATTTACTCCGAGTATCGTCTGCTGGAGGGCAATACAGGCCTACTGCTGATTGAATTGCACAGCTCCCGCCCGCAACCGCTCGTCTACCGCTTCAGCAAAGTCCCCGCGGCGAAACAATAATTACCCGAGCTATTTCGCGCTTCTTACGCACGTTATTTCCTCCTTTTAACGAACCTCCGCGTCGCCTCTTTTCGCCATGAAACGATTTATTTTTTTACTCACCTTGACCCTCACCGCCGCGTTGAGCGCGGCCGATAACAGCCGCCCAGCATTCGTAATGCACTGGAACAGCGACTGGAGAGTCGCCGGCGCGTTGCCCGAGAAGGTGCTGTTGCTTAGTCTCCAAGGGCTGGCCAATCGCCATACGCCCCAACTTTACATCGTTCACCCCCCTGAATTTCAGTGGGAAATCACCGGCCCGCTCTGCTCTTTCTACGAACGCAAGCACGGCGTAAAATTTACTGAGATTAAAACGGCTGACGAAGCCCTCACGCATTTCTCAAAGAGCGCGCAGGGCTATGTAATCTGGGATCCGGCCGTGCCGGCGACGATGAATGTGGCCTTTACTATTGCCGGGCTCGATGACGCCCTCGTCGTCACGACCGCCCTTATCCCGCTCGTCGAGCAACATGGCCTGAAACTCATCGATGACCTGCGGGGGCGCTACACGGGCCAGACCGATGCCCAAATTTACACCGATGCGGTGGCCCGCTATTGGTCGCGCTGCACGCACGACTCCATTATGCTCATGGGGGGGCACGTCGGCGCCGTTCGCATCCCCGGCATGGCGGACTGGGGGGTGCGCCAGAAAATGTTCTTCCATGATCTTTCGGCTGATCCGAAGCACGCGGAAGAATTGGCGCTCGAGAAAAAACTCCTCGCCGCACTCGCGCCCGGCTCGATTGTCTTTGGCTGGCACTCTTATGGCAAAGATACGGAAGAGCAGCACACCACATTGCTTTCGGGCTACGGCTTGAAAATGGAAGGGCTCCACAGCCTCCCCAATCTCAGCTTCAATTGTCAGTTTGGCTTCACGCCCGGCTTTAAGTTCACCAACCACCATCACGTGGCACTTGACGCTCAACTCAAAGCCGAGCCCAAGGTTTACCTTTCTTTCGTGCAATCGGACAGCATCGGAATCGGCGTTTGGACGAAACCGGGGCGCGGGCAAATTCCCTTTGCGTGGCAAGTAACCATGAACTGGGCGAAATTTTCCCCCGCCGCCTTAGAATATTTTCACGAAAGCGCGACCCCGAACGATTACTTTATCGGCGGCTTGAGTGGCCCCGGGTATATGTACCCCAACCATATTCCCGCCGAACGCTTCCCGCTTTTGATGAAAGAAGCCAATGCGATGATGGCGGTGTTGGATGAACATATCATGGAGATTATGGATAATTCCGCGGCCGACGGGAACGTGGGTAATACCGATCTGACCAAAGAAACCGTCGATCGTTATTACGCGGCCTTCCCGAACGTAATTGGCTTTATCAATGGCTACGGCCCCGCCCGCACGCGCGACCTACGTGATACTCGGCCGATGATTTCCTACGACTACTACATCGACCCGCGCCGCCCACGGGCCGAGGTGGCCGCTGACCTGAACGAGCTCATCGCACTCAACACGACGCGACCCTATTTCCTGCTCGTCCACGTGCGCGAATCAAACGACGTCAATAGCCTGATCACCATTACCAAACAACTCGATGGTCCGACGAAAGTGGTGCCGGTCGATGTCTTCCTCAAACTCGCCGCGAGTAAGAAAACTTACACCACCCGTTACCAAGATCCCGCCGATCCGAAACATTTTAAGGGTTATAAATGAGCCCGCGATTGATTCATTCTGAGTCTCTGCCGGCGGCTTTCACAAGCCGCCGCGGCCCGACGCCCCCTCCGGCGCAACCCCTCACCTCTAGCCTTTCGCCTTAGCCTCACCCCTCACCCCACCACCCCATGAATACCTCATCTCGTCGCACGTTTCTAAAAAGCTCCGCCGTTCTCGCGGCGAGCCTGCCTTTCGCCCATCTTAGCCTGCGCGCGGCGGCGCCCAACTCGGCCCCGAATACTCAAGGCGGTCTCCTCTTTGATGCCTCTGATCTGCCGCGCATACGCGCCAATACTCAGCACCCCCGCTTCGCTAAGTTATGGCGCGCGATGACCGAAGCTGATCTGGCTGCTGACACCCAATTTTTGCTGCACCAGGTCCGCTACAATAACCACGTGGCGGACATGATGCGCGTGCGCGAAATCATCGAGCGCTCCTCCTTTGTTTACGTCGTCAATCACGATGCCGCCCATCTTGCGGTGACCAAACTCGCGATTCGCCAATTGCTCAATTATCCTAAGTGGGATTATTTCTTGGAAGGTGGAAAAAAAGTGATCGGCCTCCAACGCGCCTCCGAGGCCACCATCGCGCTCGCCTATGCGCTCGATTGTTTGGTCGACGTTTTAACTCCGGCGGAAGTGGCTGAAATTGAAAATAATATCGCCACGAAAGGAGCGCCCGCCTGCTTTACGACGCTTTATGGGATGAAATATCCTGAGCGGGTTAAAGGCTGGGGCTTCGATCCGGAAGATGATTACCCGCAAGCTTTCCGCGTCAGCCTCGCGCGTTGGCCGCTCATTCTTAACTCGACGAATCTCAAAATAATCCCCACGGCCGCGCTCGGCATTGCGGGGGTGCTCCTCCATGGTCGTCACCCCCAGGCCGCGTCATGGCTCGAACTCGCTCGCTCGAGCGCCAAAGCTTTCTCCACCATGTATGGCTCCGATGGCGCCTACGATGAAGGCGCGAGCTACTGGGGATACACCACCATGCATTTGGCGATGTTTGCCGAAACGCTCTGGCGCCGACTGGGCATCGATGATCGCAGTCTCATTAATTATCCGGGCACGGTGCGCTACGCCCTCGCTTTCACGATGCCAACCCAAGGCGCTGGCTTCGACCCGACCCACGCTCCACGCAACCTGGCGGTGCCCACGCTGAAGGTCGACCCCGCCAACGATATTGTTAATTTTAGCGATGCCCTCACCGCCAGCGATATCTCGATCGCTGCCTGGGTCGCCCGCACGCATCGCGACCCGCTGGCCCAACACATGGCTAAACATACGGCGGAAATGAAAACGCCTTTCGGACTTATCTGGTTCGATGAGGCCACTCCGAGCGCTGCGCCTGAACGCGCGCAGCAAGACGCCCATCTTTCCAACGATATCGTCGTTTCCCGCACTGGCTGGGCCGCTGCCGATAGCGTCGTAGCGCTGCGCAGCGGCGGGCCCTCCAATCATGAGCACGCCGATCGCAATAGTGTTATTTTTAAAGCTCACGGCGAACGCCTCTTCCACGATCCTTTCCGCGCTGGATACTCCTATACGACACCACGCTGGAAGCTCCGCCTCACCGCCGCGCACACCGCCCTGCTGATTAACGGCCAAGGGCACCAATACCATGATGGCCACGAGGGCACCAACGCCTCCGCGGCGTGGGCACGCGTCCAATCATTTAAAACCGGCCCGGGTTGGATGACCGTGACCAGCGAAGCCACCGAGGCCTATCAACTCGTCTCGCCGGAAGTGCAGCGCGTCGATCGCACCTTGATTTATCTCAAGCCTGATGTGCTCCTGATTCTCGATCGCGTCGCACTCACCGCCGCCCAGCCCGTCCAACTTCGCTTCCAAGTTTATAACGATGATACCCGCGGGGCGGCAACGGCGACGGGGGCAACTTTTCAAATCACCCGGCCTTTCGCCCAATTACAGGCGAGCGTCACGGGCCTCATGCCCGTAATTTGCGCCACTGCCCGCCACGATCTGCCGGAAAGTGAAGGTGTTCATCCATACGTCGAAGCGACTTCGCCGGCCGCAATCGAACATACCTTGCTCACAGTCGCGGCGGCTAAACCAGCCGGCGAGCCATCCGGCGCGCTGGCTGTCACCCGCGAAGGTGCGCGCTGGCGCGTACAGGGCATTCATCGGGGGCAAAAATTAAATGTCACGATCGACCCCACCGACGCGCTCCCCGTCATCACGATCGCCTAAAGCAGCCGCCTGATTGCCTCAGCCTTTAAATACCGGTAATCCTAAATGAGCTAATCCTGCTAGGCGTTTAATTTTCATCCTATGCCGAACTTTAATCATGTTAACGGTGCTGATTATGCGCTCATCGCACTTTACTTTGGCATCGTGATTTTTGTGGGGTGGTATTCGTCCCGCAAAAATCGAAACACCGATGATTATTTCAAAGGAGGTGGAAAAATTCCTTGGTTTCTCGCGGGCGTCTCCAACTGGGTATCGGGTTTTTCCGCGTTCATGTTCGTGGCGGCGGCCGGCTTCACGTATCGCTACGGCCTGGGCGCGGTGGTCGTGTTTACCTCGGCGACGTGGGCTTATCTCGTCGGCGCCTTTTACTTCGCTTCGCGCTGGCGGCGGGCGCGCATCAACTCACCACTCGAATTTCTCACCCGCCGTTTCTCGCCGTCGACGACTTATTTTTATTCCGTGACGGCCGTCGTGCCGCAAATTATCGGCATCGGCCAAGGTCTTTACATTCTCTGCATCTTTGTCGCTACGGCGCTGGGCTTTGCGGGCGGCACCCACGTCGTCCTCGGGTTAACTTTGAGCGGTCTAGAGCTGACGATGATCACGGTTGGTCTCGTCATGATTGCTTACACGGTGATTGGAGGTCTGTGGGCCGCGGTGCTGAGCGACGCGGTGCAGGGAGTGATTATTCTCGTCACTTCGCTCATAATTTTCCCGATCACCTTCCTCCATCTGGGCCAAGGGGCCGGCTTAGGCGCCGGCTTTGCCCGCCTGTGGCACGAAGCGCCCGCCGGTTATTTTGGCCTGAGTGGACAAACGGGGCAGCCGCTCTTTCTGCTGTGTTGGGGCATTAATGTTCTCCTCGGCTACAATGTAGCGTGGTGGCAGGTGCAGCGTTACCAGAGCGTACCGGACGAACGCAGTGCCCGCAAAATGGCTTTTCTCTGCGCGGGTCTCTCCTTCATTGGACCGTTGCTGTGGATTCTCCCCGCGATGGGGGCGCGCGTGCTCTTCCCCAACATGGCGACGCTGTGGCCGCAATTCGCCGCGCCCGAAGAGGCCTCCTATGTCAGTCTCGCCCTGCTGCTGCTCCCTCATGGCATGATCGGCTTTGTGGTCGCCGCCATCCTCTCGGCTACCCTCGGTCAGGCCAGTGATGGTTTCAATTGGCTCGCAGCCACCACCACCCGCGACATCTACGTGCCCCTCCGCCGGCGCCTAGGCTGGACGGCCCCCTCCGATCATCACCAGATGCGCGTGGCGCAAGTTACCATGTTGGTCATTGGCGGACTCGGCATCCTCGCCGCCTTATTTATCGCGAGGACCGGCGGCGCTTTTGATTTTGGGCTTAAATATTATTCGCTCACCGGACCTGGCTTCATGGTGCCGGTGCTACTGGGCATGATCTACCGTAAAACTCCGTGGTGGTCGGGGATGGCCTCGAGCATTGCCGCCTTTGTGGCCGCCTTTGGCCTGCTCGCCATCGGGGCATTTCCTGACCATGTCTTTGAACGTAATATTCTCAGCGCCACGATTGCCGCTACGCTGATGTTCATCTTTTCCGCTTTCTATTATCGAGCCGATGATCCGCGAAGCGCGGAATGCCGCCGCTTTGATCTCGATCTGCGCACGCCGGTGCCGATTGACGCTGAGGCTGCCGGCGGCGGTCTCCGCGATTATCAAATGCTGGCCTTGGTCAGTGTGCTGCTTGGGGTGGTGCTGATCGCTTGCGTCGTGCTACCCTCATCGCCCCTGGCCCCGCCCAGCATCAATGTTATCGCGGGCGGCTTGCTTTTTATTATTGGTGGTCTGCTCTGGCGCGCCTCCCGCCCAGCTAAGGTGAAAAATCCTTAACCACTAAATACAACCCATGCGCCTTCCGGCCCGACTCTACCGGCAATTCGACGCCGATCCCACGCTCCCCGTCCCCGGCGAAGGGTATGGCGGTTGGCAGACCGTGGAAGCGGAACTAGCCCCAGCGCACACCGCGCTGGTCGTCATGCATGCCTGGGATTGCGGTCAAGCCCACGAATTCCCCGGCTGGCGCCGAGCGGTTGAATACCACGCGCGGGCTGAGCGGATCCTCGCCGACGTTTTTCCCCCGCTCCTGTCTGCCGTGCGCCGCTCACCCCTGCCGGTCTTTCATGTCGTGGGCGGCAGTCAGGATTATTATTCTCACCTCCCCGGCCACCAACGCGCCGTCCAACTTGCAGGGCCCTCCACCCATTTAGCACCCCTCGCGCCCGATCCAGTGTACGAGCGCCTGCAAAAACTCCGGGCCACGCAGGGCTCTCCGGGCGCCCACAATGCGGCCGATATCTCCGCCGGCTTCGCCCAACTTGATTTTGCGGCGAACGCACGCCCGATCGGTGCCGAGGGCATCGCGGCCGATGGGACCCAACTCGCCGCGCTTTGCCGAGCACACGAAATCAATCACCTGATCTATGTCGGTTTTGCCCTCAACTGGTGCCTACTGATGTCTCCGGGCGGCATGGTGGATATGCGTCGCTGCGGCGTGCTTTGCTCCACTATCACGGAAGCTACGACTGCGGTTGAAAATCGTGAGACCGCTCGCGCGGAACACGAAAAACAACAAGCCCTGTGGCGGGTGGCCCTAGAATTTGGTTTGGTTTTTTCTCTCCCTGATTTTCTTCACGCCCTTTCCGCAACTGCCCCCCGCTCATGAAAACCGCATCTACCCTGGCCCTGCACGGCGGAGCCCCCGCCGTCACCGCCGCCCTGCCGGTCCATCATCGCTGGGGCGCCGAGGAAATCGCGCGCCTCACCGCAATGGTTGAGCAACCGTCGCTCTTTTATTGGAATGGGCCCCAATGCGACGCCCTCCGCAGTGAGTTGCAAAAAACTTACCCGCTAAAATGGACGATGCCCTGCTCCTCCGGCAGCGCCGGCCTGCATATTGCGGTTGCCGCTCTGCAACTCCCTCCGGGCTCTGAGATCATCACCTCGCCCGTGACCGACATGGGCTCGGTCATCGGCATTCTCTATCAGCAACTCGTCCCGGTCTTCGCTGATATCAATCCGCAAACTTACAATCTAGACCCGGAGGATGTGCGCCGCCGGATTACACCTAAAACCAAGGCGATCATGATCGTGCATCTCGCGGGTAATCCCAGCGACATGGCTGCGCTCATGGCAATTGCCCGGGAGCATAATCTTTTCGTGATCGAAGACTGCGCCCAAGCCTGGGGCGCGTGCTATCGCGGAAAACCCGTTGGGCTTTTCGGCGATCTCGCTTGCTACTCCTTTAATGAATTCAAACACGTCAGCTGCGGCGACGGCGGTATCGTCGGCACCAACGATCCACGGTTTGGCCCCACCCTGACCAAATGGGGCGACAAGCACTACGATCGCGTCACCGGCAACCGCAACCCCGAGGCCCTCTCGCCCAACTACCGCATGAGCGAACCACAAGGGGCCGTCGCGGGAGCCCAGTTGGTAAAATTACCTGGCATCATCGCCCGCCACATTGACCTCGGCACTCGCCTGCTCCGCGACCTCCGCGAGCTCGCGCCGCCGGCCGTGCTTTTCCCGCAGATCGACGCACAGGATACCCATAGTTTTTGGTTCTGCCTCATGCGGCTGGAACTCGCGCGCGTGCGTTGCTCGCGCGATGAATTCGTCACCGCCCTCAAAGCCGAAGGCGTTCGAGCCCAAGCCGGCTATATCCCTAAACCAGTTTACCGCTACCCCCTTTTCCAAAATCATAGTTTCTTCGCAGGTTCCTGGCCGCTGCGGGAGTCCGGTCGCACGACGATGGATTACCGCACCGTCTCCTGTCCCGTGGCCGAAGCCATGCTCGCCGATGGTTTCTCCCTCGCGATCAACCCGGCCATGACCGACGAAATTATCACGCAGACGACGACCGCGGTGGCCAAAGTGGCGCGCCATTTTGCGGGATAAGTCCGCCGTCGGGCGGGGTTAGGGCGTCCACTGCCGCAGGAAAATAATACTCCCTCCCAGCACGAGTAAACCGAGCACGGTAATGCCTAAACCAAACCGGGCTAACGTAGCCTTTTCGGGATACTCCTCATTCAAATAATACATCGTTCCACCGAACATAATCAGGACGAAGGAAATTAAAATACCGGCTTGCAGGCTCATTTTTTAACCCGATTGCGGGGGTGATGACGGGCATGTTGATCGAGCAGCTGCGAATTTTCAACTGCCGTATAAATCTGCGTGGTCCCAATACTGGCGTGACCCAGCATCTCCTGAATCGCCCGCAAATCAGCGCCCCCGCCGAGCAAGTGAGTGGCAAAGGAATGGCGCAGTAAATGCGGCTTCACCGTCGCCGGCAGGCCGGCGCGTTGGGCATATTTCTTGACGATCACCCACAGGGTCTTCCGAGAAATCGCCTGACCCCGTTCGCTAATAAAGAGATCACTGCCGGTCTGAGGCTTGACCAGACGCGGGCGGCCCGCGGTGAGATACGCCGCAATCGCCGCACTGGCTTGCGCGCCTAACGGCACGACGCGTTCTTTGGAGCCTTTGCCAAAAACCCGCACAAAGCCATGAACCAAGTCGACTTGTTGCAAGGCGAGTTGGCAAATTTCCGTCGCCCGCAACCCACTCGAATAGAGTAACTCCAACAGCGCGCGATCCCGCAGCGTGTAGGCATCACCGCCGGCGGTGGCCGCCAGCAATCTCTCCATGGCGGCGGGCGACAACGTATGCGGCAACTTACGCCGCAATTTCGGCGCAGCGAGCAAGGCGGTCGGATCATCACCCCGAATTTGCTCACGCACCAAATGACGAAAGAGCATCCGGACCGCGCTTAATTTGCGGGCCTGACTAGCACTCGAAAGCTGCTGATCGCTGAGCCCATGCAACCATGCGGTGAGCTGGGTCGCGTTCACCTGCACCCAATTGCTCGCCCCGTGGCGTTGCAAAAAATGCGCCGCTTGCCGCAGATCATTCTCGTAGGATTTAGCGGTGTTCCGCGCTAGCCCGCGCTCAAGCTCAACGTAGCTCAAGTAGCGGTCAATCTCGTCTGCAAAAGCCGCGGGCGCAGGCAGCATCGGGGTCGCCTTAACCTTTGATTGATGACCGCGGCGCGTCTGCACAAGACACCCCAGAGGGAACGGATCAATAGCGGCGCGGACGCCGCGGGCCCGGCGGGGGCAAATTGGTTTCGCGGATACGGTAAGTGATCCGTGCCTTATCGAGGTCGTAAGGACTCATCTCCATCTTCACCTTGTCGCCGGCGGCGATCTTGATGAAGTGCTTGCGCAATTTACCTGAGATATGCGCCAAAACCATATGACCGTTGTCGAGTTGCACCCGAAACATGGTGCCGGGAAGGACCGTCATAATCTTGCCCTCCACTTCAATCACTTTGCCGTCAGACATAATTAGGGGAGAGGGATTTGCTGGTTTGGGTCATGCAGGAAGTGCTAGTAAAAGCCCCTTGTAACTGGGGAAATCCCTCCGTAGTCAAGGCTTTCCGCCGCTGCCATGGATTCCCCCCGCCCCTCGCTCCCTTGCCCCTTCGCCAAAGTGCACCCCTCGCAACTCCGGCGAGATGACGAATTTTACATGTGGCTCGCCTATAACGAGGCCATCGCCGCTTGGCAGGAAGACGAAGTCCCGATCGGCGCGATCATTGAATTGGACGGAAAAATCATCGCCGCCGCGCACAATCAGCGCGACAGCACCCGCGATCCCACCGCCCACGCTGAAATCCTGGCGTTGGGCCAAGCCGCTAAGGCCGTCGATAATTGGCGCCTCACGGGCGCCACCCTTTACGTCACCAAAGAACCCTGCCCCATGTGCTCCGGCGCCACCTTGATGGCCCGGCTCAAACGAGTCGTCTACGCCGTGCCCGACGCCAAGATGGGTTGCCTGGGCGGCGCCGTTGATTTGAACACCCTGCCGCAATCCAATCACCGCCTGACAATCACCCGCGGGCTTCTAGAGAAGCCGTGCCTCGATTTGCTGCAGGCCTATTTTCAGCTCAAACGAAAAGAAGATTAAGCACCGGCCGGTAATGCTGAGCGAGTCGCCTCATGACACGAGCGACAGTTGACCTTGCCCCGCACCCATGCACTTTAATAACTCCGAAAGATAACTCCAACCCACCACGACAATGGCTTATTCCCTTCCTCCTCTCGCTTACGCCCACGATGCTTTGGTTCCGCACATTGATGCCAAGACCATGGAAATTCACCACGGCAAGCATCACCAAGCGTATATCACTAACGCCACGAATCTGCTCAAAGATCACGCCGCGTTGGCCGAGCTCGACGTCAATCGTTTGATCGCCGATCTCGCGCAAGTGCCGGAAGCCATTCGGGGCGGGGTGCGCAACAACGCTGGTGGACACAGCAATCATTCCTTTTTCTGGACCATCCTCGGGCCCGGCAAAGGCGGTCTGCCGAAAGGTAAACTCGCCGCGGCGATCGACGCGGAACTCGGTGGTTTCGCTAAATTCAAAGAAGATTTCGCCAAAGCTGGCGCCACTCGCTTCGGCTCTGGTTGGGCTTGGCTCGTCGTCAATGGCGGCAAATTAGCCGTCGGTTCAACCGCCAATCAAGACAGCCCACTCATGGGCAAGGCCGTCGCGGGGATTGAGGGGAAACCCGTGATCGCGCTCGATGTCTGGGAGCATGCCTACTATCTCAATTACCAAAACCGGCGGCCTGATTACATTGCCGCCTTCTGGAATGTGGTCGACTGGGATGCCGCCGAGGCAAACTACGTGGCCGCCCTTAAATAAAGATCGAGCTCCGCAGCTCCTTGCCTTTAACCCGAAAATCAAACCGCGCTTGATCGCGCGGTTTTTTTATGCCTCGAGATTCAGTGACGCGCCCCAGCGTTACTTGGGCGGGCCGGAGGCTAAGGGTAGCGCGCAAGGCACTCTGAGATTATTTATCCTTCAGCTCAAATACCCCATCCCACTTGGGATCAGTCGAGTGCTGCCGCATAAATTTCAGGCGCCGACAGCGTTGGATAAAAATGCTGGAGGGATTGTTTTCGATCCCGCGCTCCGGGCTCACTTGGTTGGGCTCTAAAGCTAAACTCTGCTCGAAAATCTGCGCCGCCCCGTCCCAATCTTGGCGAAAATAAAGTTCAAGCGCCTGCGCGTAAAGGGCGAGACATTGCAACGTCGCGGGCGGCACATTTTCGCGCAGGCCCACAATTTCGAAAACCTCCACCGGTTGGCCGCGGCCTTTGACAATAATTTTGTCGAGGAAGCGAAAGATGATGCGATCACCGCCGTATTTTTCACAGGCTAGCTTAGTGGCATCCGTGACCATCGTATAAACGCCGAGGGCCTTGGCACTCGACTCCATGCGGGCCGCCAGATTCACATTATCACCCATCATGGTATAACTGAAACGCGTACGACTGCCCATATTACCGATGACGGCCGGGCCCGTGTTGAGCCCCAATCGCGAGCGCATTCCCTGGACAAGCGCGGGCCATTTTTCGCCCTCCCCCCGCCACTTTTCGCTTAAAGTTTGCATGGCCCGTTGGACCCGCTGGGAGGCCAAACAGGCGCGATAAGCATGATCTGGCAACGGCAGCGGCGCGCCAAAAATGGCGACAACCGCATCGCCAATATATTTATCCAGCGTGCCGCCCTCCTCTTGAATGATATCGGTGCAGACGGTGAGATACTCATTCATTAATTCAACCAGTTGCGCCGGCGACATAATCTCAGCGAAGGTGGAAAACGATTGGATATCAGAAAAATAAGCCGTTGAGCGGGTCCCGAAAACTGGGCCAGGTGGAGTGTTAGTCTTTGGCTTGGTTTGATGTGCTGACTTCGGTTGTGGTTGGCAATCCTAAGCGGAGGGTCGGACCGGCTTGGCGGTCCGTCCTGGAGCT
>Ga0214919_10004333_pt1 | contig 20830 bp, 20 predicted proteins | sample LL1503_MetaG_FD_177994 | JGI IMG/M metagenome (GOLD analysis project Ga0214919, IMG submission 177994) | Freshwater microbial communities from Lake Lanier, Atlanta, Georgia, United States - LL-1503 | ecosystem: Environmental > Aquatic > Freshwater > Lake | place: USA: Georgia | collected... | reverse complement strand
AGAACCTGTTTAGAATCTTCTTAAAATTAATGCTACAAAAGCTAAGATCACCATATGTAAGCTTGTATTCATCAGTCGCTCGCAATTTTTCCACAGCCTACGACACTTTTCTAACCAACTAAATGAACGCTCGACTATCCAACGCTTTGGCAAGACTACAAAGCTATGTAACTCATTTCTTTTAACAACCTCAACTTTTGCGCTCAATAGCTCATTTACCGTTTCAGCAAATTTTTCACCGCGATATCCACCGTCTGCCAATACGTTTTGTACTTCAGCTAAATTATCTTTAGCTGTTTCAAACATTAGCTCCGCACCTGCTCTATCGGTTACATTAGCTGTAGTTATACAAATGGCATGCGGTAAGCCTTGGGTGTCTACTGCTATATGGCGTTTTATTCCCGAGACTTTTTTACCAGCATCGTAACCTTTATTTTCTGCTGTATCGGTATTTTTTACACTTTGAGCATCAATTATACAGAAACTCGTCATTTCTTTCCTGCCATCTTTTGTACGTATTAAGCCGACCAATTTTTTTTAAGACTGCTTCCAACACACTGTCTGTATTCGCTTTGGGCTTCTCTTTCCAGATCTTAAAATAAAAATATACAGACTGCCACTTAGGAAAATCACTAGGTAGCATACGCCATTGGCAACCGCTTTTTAATACATAATATACCCCGCAAAATACGTCATAAAGCTCAATCTTACGTGGTTTGGTTTTCTTACGAGCTGACTCTAAATCTGGTAATATTAATTCAAACTGTTCTTTACTTATATCACTTGGGTAACTTTTACGCATGCTTAACTCTATCAAAAATTTCAACATGCATTAGTTTAATACTTTTTGGCAATTAATTCCAAACAGGTTCTTACAAATTAAAAAAGCAGTGCCTCTAGAAGCAGAATTGTGTACACTATTTACCTATAATAATCTAAATAAAATACGAAGGAATTAGCTATGATATATCCAATTCGTAAAATGGGCGACCCATGTTTACTCATGCGCTCGTCTGAAATTACAGCAGAAGAATTTAATAGCCCTGCATTACTACAATTAATTGAAGATTTGCAGGATACCCAAAAACACCTAGGAGGTGTGGGAATTGCAGCACCACAAATTGGTATTAATAAACGTCTGGTAGTGATTGAGTACTATCAAGCTGAAATAACTCGTTATAGTGATGTTGGTGACTGTCCGTTAAAAGTAATCATCAATCCTGAAATTATATTATTAGACGGCGAACAAGCCATTTTTAATGAGGGATGCTTATCCGTACCAGGTTTACGTGGTGAAGTAAGTCGCCCACAAGCAATTAGCTATAAATACTATGATCAATTTGGTAATTTGCACCAAGGCGAAGATAATGGATTTTTTGCTCGGGTTATGCAGCATGAGTGTGATCATCTGGATGGAATTTTATACCCAATGCGCATGCAAGATATTAGCAAACTAGCATTCGTGGATGTTGAAACCTGATTAATGAGCAATAGGACTACTCCATCAGTACATAAATATCAGGCACTTGATTCATTGCGCGGAATTGCAGCTTTAATGGTAGTATTTCAGCATTTTTGGGAAATGAGTAATCCATCAGATGCTCGACTGAAACCGTGGCTATTTTTTTGTGCTGGGCATGAAGCGGTAATTTTATTTTTCGTATTAAGTGGGTTTGTATTAAGCCATCAGCTCAGAAATTTTAAACTTAGTCAATTTCCGCAATTTGTATTACGGCGTATCTTGCGAATTTACCCAGCATATTATCTCGCACTAGCTTTCTCTGCCGTGTTATTAATCTATATCCAGCGTTACCATTCAGCAACTTTAGCACAATATGGGCTAACATCATGGTTTTACATCTGGTCACGCAGTAATTTTGATATTCCAATGTGGATTGGTTCTTTGAGCTTGGTTAGTCATCAGGGAAATAGTCTTGATGTAGCAACCTGGAGCTTATTTTATGAAATGTGGTTATCGTTAGCCTTTCCATTTCTGATTATTTGCTGTATTCGCCGCGGCTTGGCAATAAAACTCATAACGCTCTGTCTGTTAGCAATAATTAGTTATTATTTCTGGCGCTTTGGTAATTTCTTGGATAATCAATGGCAAAGTATTATCTATTATGGCTGGTATTTTATTGCAGGGATGTATTTATATCACTATAACCAACGCTTTAAATTTAGTGCTTCGTGGCTTTGGTTAGCAATTGGCTGTGCTTTATATTTCAGCAACTACCTACTTTTTGGTAAAATAGCGAGTAGAATGCTTCATGAGATAGTTATCGCAGCTGGTAGTATTCTGATTATAGCTAATTGTCTGCATTTTAGACCAGTAAAACAGCTATTCGATATGAAATTATTTCGCTTTTACGGCAAGATTTCATATTCATTGTATCTATTCCATTTACCAGTGTTGTACGCTTTGAGTTATCTGTATTTACCGCATGGATCATTATTGATGGTTAAGATACTTACTTTATCCATCAGTACTCTAACTGCGTGGGGTAGCTATATTTTTGTTGAACAATTTTTTATTGAGTTTGCTAAAAAACATGTCAAATAAACAAAACAAATCCCAAAATTATGTATTATGGTCAATAATCATAGTAATTGGAGCAATTGCAGCATATTTCTTCTATGCTCACGAACAAGATCGCCGTATCGCTAACCGCATATATCAACAATTACTTTCAATTGATAGCCAGTTGGATAGCCTACAAGAGTCCGCAACAATGATTAAAACGGAGAAAATCACCAATACAGCTATAATTCAAAGTATCAAATCTTTAACTAAAGATAATATTGATACAAACAAAACCGCAACGCTGGAACAGGTTAAGCAGATTACTTATAATGATGTGGTGAAGGTTCAATTGACTGCATTACTTAATAGTAGCAGCAGCCAAAATTTTAAAACTCAACGTAAATTAATCATACAACAGCTACGTCTGCTTAAGTATCAAAATGGCATGGATGTCCAGCAATTTAATAACCAGATTGGACACATTACTGATCAGGTTAGCCAATTGAAAGATCAAGTTGCTAAAATCAAAAGCGATGATTTACAAGATTTAGAAAGTGCAAAACTAAAATTTATTGTCAAAAAACTCAAAACTACTATTAGCGATATGCACGAATCACTAGTTACTGAAATTGTTGATGATGTGATTGATAAAGCTGAGAGCAACGAGATACCGGATAATGAGAGTTAATTATAAAAATACAAGAATTTATTAAGGACTAAATAACATATGACTGAAAAAATTATGAACAATGACACACCAGCTGCTGGAAATTTTATTCGCGCAATTGTTGAAGATGATTTGAAAACTGGCAAACACAGCCAGATTATTACCCGCTTTCCGCCAGAACCAAATGGCTATCTACATGTTGGACATGCTAAAGCATTATGCCATAATTTTGGACTTGCTGAAGATTACAATGGATTGTGCAACTTACGCTTTGATGATACCAATCCAGAAAAAGAAAATGATGAATTTGTACAGGCAATTCAGGATAATATTCGTTGGTTGGGATTTACATGGAATGGTGAAGTGAAATATGCTTCGGATTACTTTGATAAACTTTACGAGTTCGCACTATGGTTTATTGACAATGATTTAGCTTATGTTGATGATTTAACTCCCGAGCAAATGCGTGAATATCGTGGAACACTAACCACCTCAGGTAAAGACAGTCCATATCGCACCCGAAGTGCTGCTGAAAATCATGATTTATTTACGCGCATGAAAGATGGTGAATTTGCCGATAGCGCAAAAGTATTACGCCTGAAAATCAATATGAGCTCACCGAATATGAATTTGCGTGATCCGGCAATTTATCGGATTAAGCGCTCCCATCATATTCGAACCGGTGATAAGTGGTGCATTTACCCGATGTATGATTATACCCATTGTATTTCAGATGCGCTGGAATCAATTACTCACTCATGTTGTTCACTGGAGTTTGAAGATCATCGCCCGCTTTATGATTGGGTAGTTGACAAATTATTCACCGCTGGATTATTACCTGCTCGTCCACGGCAGATAGAGTTCTCACGTTTGGTACTCAACTACACCATTACTAGCAAGCGTAAATTAACTCAATTAGTCAGTGAAGGTTTAGTATCCGCTTGGGATGATCCACGAATGCCAACCATTGCCGGAATGCGTCGCCGTGGCTATACTCCACAAGGAGTACGTCTATTTGCCAAACGTTGTGGCATCTCCAAATCACCAAATGTTGTTGATATTCCTTTTTTAGAAACTGCAATTCGTGAAGAACTGGAAAATAGTGTGCCGCGGGTAATGGCAGTCTTAAAACCACTTAAAATCATTTTAACTAATTTTGTTGCTGGTGAAACTGGTTCGCGAAGTGCGGATTTCCATCCGCAACACCCAGAGTTTGGTAGTCGCTTATGCGAATTAACCCAAGAAATCTATATTGATCAGGATGACTTCCAAGAAACACCAGAAAAAGGTTTTCAACGCCTGACTCTTGGGGGTGAAGTACGTTTACGCCATAGTTATGTAATTAAATGTGAAGAAGTAATTAAAAATGCAGATGGTTCAATTAGCGAATTACGCTGCAGCATCGACCCACTAACTTTAGGTAAAAATCCTGAAGGGCGCAAGGTAAAAGGCGTGATTCATTGGGTTAGCGCAACTAAATCAATTGCCGCTGAAGTTCGCCTGTATGATCGCTTATTTAGCGTAGAAAATCCAGATAATGTCGAAGGACATGATTTTAAAGAGTTTATTAATCCACATTCTTTAGACATTAGTACAGCATATATTGAGCCATCAATATTGAGCGTTAAACCTGAAGATCATTTTCAGTTTGAACGGGTGGGTTATTTTGTTGCAGATCGTTATGATTGTGATGCCGCAAAAGGTAAACTGGTCTTTAATAAAACCGTGGGGCTAAAAGACAACTGGAAAAAGTAATATACTTCGTCCCGTATAGCTCATAATAGGATAAAAATGAGCCATTTAATCTTGGAAGGAATTCTGAAGTATTATTTATATACATAACAGCTATGCAAAATTATTCTTGATTTTGGCCTTTCTTTGCTTTTTTGTTATTTATTCCTGAAAGCAAAGATAATTCACTAGAAAAAATCAATTGAAAAAATAACAACCTATATATTAGTTATTAAATGAGAAATTCGTGCAAAAATTAGATAAAGCTACCAAGCGGCAAATTTTATTTCTGCTAACCGCAATGTTCTTTCTGGGGGTTTCAGCTACAGATATTTATATTGCTTCATTACCACAAATGGTAGCTGATTTTCATTCAACACCCCAAATGGTTAACCTTACGCTCTCAAGCTATAGCATAGGTATTGCATTTGGTGTATTATTTACCGGTGAATTAAGTAACCGCTTTGGTAGGCGTAAAGTTCTACTCTATGGTGTGGGATGTTTCTCCGTTGCTGCTGGACTCATCACATTTACCCCTTATATTTGGGGAATTATAATCTTGCGTATAATTCAGTCTTTCGGCTGTTCAGTAATTCTTATTGTACCGCGCTTGATTCTTAAAGACTCTATGGATGAGCGTGAGCAAGTCCATGCTAATGGGGTTTTATTAATTGGGTTAATTATTTCTCCGGCAATTGCTCCTGTTTTAGGTGCATACATCGCAACATACTTAAGCTGGAATTATTGCTTTTTATTTAGCGCTATAGCTGGCTTACTGCTGGTTATAATTACCTTAAAAATACTACCTGAAACCAATCTCAACCGCACTAACAAAATCCCACCATTGCGACGTTATTTAAAAGGTTATTTAAGTTTATTTAAAAATAAAGTCTTTATAACCCTAACTCTTATTTATGCATGTGGAGTTGCTGCTTATTTTGCATTTATTGGTATTTCTAGCTACTTATATATTGATTATTTACATATTTCACCAATTAAATACTCCTATATTTTTCTTGGCTTATCCGCAGCCTATCTAGTTGGCAATCAACTTATGCAGTTGCTAAACCGCAAAAAAGAGCCATTAGTAAATATTATTGGCATTGGAGTCTATTCTACCGCCAGCGGAGTTGTTATACTGATTATTAGCTTATTTGTTGATAATTTGACTATTATTGCTGTGCTTGCTACAATTGCTATCTTATTAATGCGCGTAGCTAATGCCCTAATCACCCCGCCAATCCAAATCAAAATAATGAGTCACTTTCACACCCAAAGCGCGCAGGCTTTAGGGTTGAATATGTGCATTGGATTTTCAGTAAACAGTCTGGCAACTTATATGGTTACTATGCTGCCAACCTACCCACTATTAAGTTTTGTACTATCTTCAGGGTTTTTTATTGGAATTTGTTTAGCTGCATATCAAATTAATCGTAAAATCGTCAGCTAAACACGAGTATAAAAATGCTAAAATCATGGATTATTTACGCACTATTACAATAATTTTAATTATTCAAAAGAGGTATACTTTATGACAACAGCCCAAAAAATCCTTAGACTAAAACAATTAGCCATAGTATGTGGCAAAGAATCATGTCATAGTTGTTGCAAAAAATAAATGCATTTACCGACTAAGCAGCAACTTGAGAACTGGCAGCACTTACCGACTATTTACCGTTTAATGGTAGAAAAGCGCTGGTCGCTACAGTTGAGCACACAATGGTTTAATGACTTTATGCGCTGGTTATACACCGCAAATCGCAGCGAACTTGAAAATGATAAATTTTTTGCAATGGATAATCTGCATTATCTTGATGATGTTTGGCACGCTTACATCTTACATACTAAAGATTATATGCAGATGAGTCAGACTTTGTTTGGCTGTGAATTCATCCACCACCACCCGGAAAATCCATTTTTGGCGCGAAAAGTTGCAGATGAAGTAATTAGTTATCAAATGGAAATGTTAATTAGTGACTGGGGCGAAGAATATGTCGACAGAGTCTGGCAATATGGTGCTGATGTTCATGATATTATTCATCCAGAAACTTATTGAATATCGCGAATCACCCCTGAGCTAGCAGACAATTTCTCACGTGCTTGTTCGAAAGATAAATTATTAATAATCATTACAATCGCCGTTTTGACATGATTATTGGCAAGCTTTAAGAATTTCTCTGCCGTAGCATAATCAACCTCAGTTGCTTCCATGATAATTTTTTTCGCCCGCGCTTCTAGTTTAGCATTAGAAGTTTTTACATCGACCATTAAGTTTTTATAAACTTTTCCCAGATTAATCATAGTCGTCGTGCTTAACATATTTAGGATTAGTTTTTGAGTAGTCCCAGCTTTCATGCGGGTTGAACCAGAAATAACTTCTGCACCAGCTGAAACTTCGATCCTTATATCCGCATGATCTCCGATCACACTATTTTTGTTACAGGCAACTGCAATTGTTTTACAACCTAGCGATCGAGCATAATCCAGACCACCAATTACGTAGGGAGTGCGACCTGAAGCAGCAATTCCACACACGATATCATACGATGTTAAGTTAATCTGCTTGAGATCTTCAACACCAAGTTCTGCCCTATCTTCGACGCCTTCCTGAGCTTGAATAAATGCTTTCTCACCACCAGCAATAAGTCCAACTACGGTATTATAATCAACACCATAAGTTGGTGGACACTCAACTGCATCCAAAACCCCCAGACGCCCACTAGTACCAGCACCAATATAAACCAAACGCCCGCCATTTTTCATTGCTGCCGTGATTGCATCGACCGCCGTAGCAATTGACGGTAATTCCTCTTCAATTGCCAAAGCTACTTTTTGATCTTCCTGATTGATAATCTTCAACTTTTCTAGTGTCGGTACGATATCAATATTAGAAGAATTAGGATTAATATTTTCAGTAGTCAATGTTTTTAGCTGAGCTAAAATTTGCTCTTGTTGCACGAGTCTTCCTTCGATAATTCAATAATTGTCAGCCAATATTATAGCTGATAAGCTGTAAATTTAATTACTATTAAATTGGTTATTCCAGAATAGTTTTAAACTACTTTTTTTGCCTTAAACCATTGGCTAGGTTGTACTATTTCGTTTTGGCTTTGAATAATTGCTAATTCCCGCCGTGCTAACTTCAACGTTTGCTTAAACGTCGCAAATAATGCAGCCGCCGTATGTTCAAGGCTCAGTAGCAGATTATTACTTTGAATATACTTAGCTAGATAAATTGCGGCTGTCATATCACCTGATCCATTTGGTGCAATTGGCATCTCAAGCCTTGGTGTTGCAAGCAAATACGCCTCATCTTTGGTAGATAACAACATTTCAATCTGCGTTGGGTCTGCATCATTTCTAGTTAAACTGGTTACCAAAATTTGTTTAGCACCTTTATCATGAAGTACTGCACATGCTTCTCTGGCATCAGCAAGAGTTGTAACTTCAATTCCAGTTAAATTAGTTAATTCAAATTGATTAGGCGTTAAAATAGTTGCATGTGGTAATGCTTGCTCACGAAAAAACTCCGGCACTCCAGCTTTAACAAAAATACCACGACCAATATCGCCGATTACTGGATCACAGCAGTAAATTAATTGTGGGTTTATTGTTCGCAATTTCTGCAACCATTTTAGGAGTATCTCGCCTAAAGCACTATCACCTAAGTATCCAGTCAACACGCCATTAATATGATTAAGCATGCCTTGTTGCTCTAAGCCCGCAAAAATTTTATCAATATGTTCCACCGTCATAATATCACCTGTCCACGAACCATAACCAGTATGATTTGAAAACTGAACAGTATTAATCGCAATAACTTCATGACCTAAACGCTGCAATGGAAATACAGCCGCACGATTACCTACATAACCATAAGCTACGTGTGATTGCAAGGATAATATATTTGCCATTTTCTTCCTTTATTCTGTAACTGGCGTTTTTAGACGCGCAAAACACTCTTCGATAAATTCAATAAATAAATTTACTAACGCACTTTCGCTATTAGCCAAGCGCACTAGATAAAATGAAAGCATCCCCCAATTATATTCAGGGTAAATTTTGATTAGCTGACCTGACTTAAGCTCTTCAGCATATAACGCATCCCAACCACCAGCTATAACATGACCGCTTAAAGCCATATATTTACCATGCATGCTATTACTTACATTAAGACGTGAACTACCAACTAAATGCAGTTCTTCACCATTCTTATGATGTAAAAAATAATCTCGTTCAGGAGTACGACTCTCTTTAAGTGAACCAGCAGCTAAATGAGTAGCAATGCAGTCATGGATTGACTTAGGTAACCCATAACGTTCTATATATTCTGGCGTACAATAAATATATAAGGGAACTGCGTGAAGAAGCCTTATTTTAGTAGTTTGTTGTTTAGGGATCTCACTAATTATTGCTAAATCAAATTTTTCGCGGACTAAATCAATCTCACGATTTTGATATGCAATATTCAGCTCAATTCCAGGATTTTTTTGCATGAATTCCCCAACATATGGCGCAATCGCATAAACAGATAATGCCGTTGGTAGAGAAACATTTAATTTACCATTAATTGACTCGCCTTCACGTTTAAGGCTATTGATAACTCTATTATAATGATCAACCTGATCGCTAAAACCGTGGTACAGCTTATTTCCTGCTGTAGTTATCTCAAAATTACGCGTATTACGTTTGATTAACTGCACACCAAGCTCTTGCTCCAACTGGGCTATTTTACGGCTGAGCGTAGGTTGGCTAATGTGAAATTTATTTGCAGTTTGACTATAATTACCAATATTAACTAACTGCACAAATAACAAAATATCATCTAACATATTACGCTCCAAAGTATGAATTAATTACAGTTATTTAAAAATATTACTATATAACTCATCTATTTTCGCCTTTACCAATGGATCCTGATTAATAACACGCCCCCATTCACGACTCGTTTCACCATGAATTTTATTGGTGGCATCAATCCCCATTTTACTGCCTAAGCCAGAAATTGGAGATGCAAAATCCAGATAATCAATTGGTGTACGGTCAATCATCGTAGTATCACGTAGTGGATCAACCCGGGTTGTTAACGCCCAGATAACATCTTTCCAGTCACGAATATTTACATCATCATCAACTACAATGATAAATTTGGTATACATAAACTGGCGCAAATAACTCCAAATACCTAGCATTACCCGTTTAGAATGTCCAGCATAACGCTTTTTGATTGAAACAACTGCTAAACGATAGCTACACCCTTCGGGAGGCAAATAAAAATCAATAATTTCCGGAAACTGCTTTTGTAACAGCGGTACAAAGACTTCATTGAGCGCCTCACCCAATATTGCCGGTTCATCAATTGGTTTGCCGGTATAAGTACTATGGTAAATCGGATTTTCGCGCATGGTGATTTTTTCGATAGTCATTACTGGAAAAGTATCCTGCTCATTATAATAACCAGTATGATCACCATATGGACCTTCCACCGCAGTATCATTCGGATAAATAAATCCTTCCAGCACAATCTCGGCATAGGCAGGAACTTGCAAATCAGATAAAAGACATTTGGTTAATTCGGTACGACTACCGCGCAACAAACCCGCAAACTGATACTCTGACAAGCTATCCGGAACAGGTGTAACGGCTCCTAAAATAGTCGCCGGATCACAGCCTAGGACTACCGCAATCGGATAGGGTTTATCTGGGTTTTCGCGACAATGTTCAAGATAATCCAGTGCTCCACCACGGTGGGATAACCAACGCATAATTACCCGGTTTTTGCCGATAACTTGCTGACGATAAATACCCAGATTTTGGCGTTTTTTATATGGTCCTTTGGTAACTACTAAGCCCCAAGTAATTAGAGGTGCGACATCTTCGCTATGGCAATACCAAATCGGCAAAGTTTCCAGATCAACTTCATCTTTTTCAATTATAATTTGTTGCACCGGAGCTTTATTAATGCTTTTTGGCAACATATTATAGAGCTGCTTTAATAAGGGTAATTTATCCCAGGCATCACGTAGACCTTTGGGCGGTTGTGGCTCTTTGAGTTCAGCAAGAAATTCACCAACCGCTCTTAATTCGCTGATATTATCTTTGCCCATTCCCAGTGCTACGCGTCTGGTCGTACCAAAGAGGTTACCCAGCACTGGCATTTGATACCCTGTTGGATTTTCAAACAGAATTGCTGGACCACCGGCACGCAAGACCTTATCGCAAAAGGCAGTCATTTCTAAATGTGGCGAAACCGGTTGTTGGACGCGTTTTAATTCACCAAGTGCTTCAAGATTAGTTATAAATTCTCGTAAATCGCGGTATTTCATGATCCATCTGCTTTTAAAATCTAGTAGCAGCTATTTTAACATTGACGCTGGCACTAGATTAAAATGAATTGGCAACTTTTAAAAGTTTTAATATGAACGACCATCACCATCAATGGTCAATAATTTTATCTTGTTGTTGCTAATCACAACATTGCCAACAAAATCGATATCTTCAGGTAAATAATTTCCGCATAAAACGGATTAATTTGATGAAGCTCTTCTTGAGTTAAATCTTTGCCATCAAATTCGACTGACTAATAGTAGTTAGTTATTATATTTTGTTAACGCTAGTTTGAAATATCTAACAAAGCGTTTGAAACAGTATAAAAATCATCAGTATAATAACCTTTTGTCTGAGAGTCTTTATAAAAATATAATTTAAACTTCGGCGTAGTACGTGGATAATCACTAGGAGCTTTAGTATATCCAATATTATCATTATCTAACTGATCTACCAATCGCGTAATTAGTGTAGTAGTTTCATAACTAGCTGTAATATTATTACTATCTTTATGACCACTATAATATGGTTTAGAAATTTGCTTTTTGGTGCTAACCACCGTACTATTATCAAAAATAAACTCATCTCCTTTTGTCAAGTAACTAACCCGAAAGTTTTTTCCAGCAAAATAGTTCGCTGAAGAATAACTTGCGTTACGATTATCTACTATAAACACACCATGTGTACCATAAACAGTCCCGACTCCATCTTTAATAAAAAAAGCAGTATCTTCATCTACTCCAGCACCAATTTGTTTACTGGTATTATGCAATGCCGGGATCAAACGAGCTAAGCGTCCACGCGCATCAAAGTGTGTATCAACTAGCACATTACTTGGAGATAAGCCGAAACCAGGCATTTTACCGCCATTATCTAAATATTGGAGACTGCCACTCGCGGCTCTAGTATCTTTTAGGCCTGTCCCATTTATCGCACCATCTTTAACAGATTTAACCGCCAAACCTTGTGATGAAGCAAAATATAATTGACCAAAAGATGAACCTTCACCATAAGTTGGATTACTTTGAATCGCAGTTCCTGCTGAAGTACCAGCAACAATCAACTTATTTTGAGAAAAACGGTTATAGATAATCTTCATTAAAGCATTATCACTACCCTCGTCATTTAGCCAAGTTCGAGCATGACGAGCCTGATCTCCACCATTGAAAAATACAACATCAGCTTGCTCTAAAATAGTTTGGTTTGTTCTTCCCTCTGCTGTATTTAGATTAGTAGCACTCTGATAATTATCTATGTGTGCACTAATATGTTTTACGGAAAACCCATAAGCAGAATATAGATGCTGATAGGATAATGAACCAGAAGCATCATTTGAATAAGCATCATCACCCGCAGCTTGATTTGCCGCAGCAGATGTAATAATCGCAATTTTAGGACAAGTCGTAACTACCCAATTACCAGAACATTTATTTGGAGTTGCAACTTTACCTGTTGCCTTAGCTAGCGCTGTATAGATATTGCTATTAGTATCACTAATCGCTCCCCCCATTAGAAATAACTCACTTGCAAACGCAATATTTGATGCAATAACGCCACAAAAAGCCAAACTTAGAATTGATTTTAGTCTCATATATATACCCTTGTAAGTTATCTTAAAATATAGTCAGTAGATTAATGTTATCATGCACAGGCTGAAATAATCCTAACAACACCATGAAATATTGATAAGTCATTATTGTAACAAATCAATCCAATTAAAATTATCCTATTTATCAGAGATTTGAGTTTTGTCTATTATGATAAAATCACCTCTAAAAAAACAAAGAACTAAATTGGAAATTAAAATAAAATAGTCGTTATTAATAACTATAGTCTGAGGTATAATAAAAAAATTTTGGATTAAATAAAACAATTTGTATATAACTTTTAACTCACAAAGGATAATATATGCGTAGACTATTTTATACTGCAGTACTTGGCGGGCTATTTATTTCGGGAGCATCAGCTAAAACCATTTATAACGGAGATAAAATTGACAGTGTTCCCGTGATTACTAAATTAGACGTAAACGACTTGGCGAATGGTAAAACCTATCGCTTTATGTTTAAAGGTGCAGATATGAATATAGGACAAAGCTGGTATGTTCCGCTTATTGTCGTAAAGGGCGCACATCAAGGTCCTAAGCTACTACTAAATACTGGAATTCACGGTGACGAACTTAATGGCTCTAAAGCAGTACAAACTATAATGTCAAATTTAGACCCTAAGCAACTATCTGGAACAGTCGTAGGAGTGTTGCAGGCAAGTCCAAATAGTTTATCGCATATTACCCGCGTTTGGCATATTGCAAATGATGGCGGCTATACGGAAGATATGAATCGCTTATTCCCAGGTAAAGAAAATGGTAATGCGGCACAAGTTCAGGCATATAAACTATTCAATAACTTATACCTTGGTAATGCAGATATGGCAATTGATTTACACACTCAATCCACGGATACTGCTTATCCGCTATTTATCTATGCCGATTATCGTTTGCCAGCTATCCAGCATTTGGCTGAATTAATCCCTGCCGACTAAATAAAAATTGATACTGGCGACTCTGATGCTGGTGCACTGGAAAATGCATTAGATAAAAATAATATTCCGGCAATAACGCTTGAAATTGGTCAGGGAAGAATTTATCAGCAAGACTTGATTAATAAAGCGGTTCAAGGTATTAATAATGTAATGATTGATGCTAAAATGATTAAAGGTACATTAGGTGCAACAGCAATTAGTTCAGGAACATATATTGCCAACGATATGGTTTCAGTTAGAGCCGTGGTAGGTGGTTATGCTGATGTGTTCGTTAAAATCGGTGATACTGTTCAGGAAGGACAAAAAATCGCTGTTCAGCGAAATCCATTTGGCGATGTTATCAAAGAATATACCACGCCTAAGAGTGGCAAAGTTTTATCCATTGGTACAGGTGCAACTCGCGAGCCTGGTGGTTTACTCGTAAGAATCTTATTCCAAAACTCAGACCCTAAGTGTAAATTTGGTTGTTAGATAATAATCATTATCACCTTAGATGAAACTACTAAATCAAAGCGATTCAGTAGTTTCACATAAGCAATTAAGCTTTTTTAGCGATCTTACGCATTTCTAAAACGTGCTGTTCTTCTGAACCAATCATAGTACGCGCATAATCTTCAAGATAAACCGACTTATCTTTTACCACATTAAGCAACTGGTGATACATTTCTGCTGCTTTAGTTTCGTGTTCGATTGACTCAGCAATAATACTTACTAAATCATGCTTGTGAGTTTCTTTAATATCCGCAACTTTAATTGTTGGATGCCCATTAAGTCCAGTCATTAATTCTCCAGCTTTAAGCGCATGGTCAAGTGACTCTGTTGCATGCGTTTTAAAATAGCCAACCAAAGATAAACGCTCTAAACCATATACTGTTAAAGCATAGTGTGTATAGCGACTAACTCCAGCTAATTCATGAGAAATAATTTGATCTAAAATTTCACAGACTTTTTTTTCATCAATATTTAACATTTGTGTATCCTCTTATTTGTTATAAATAACGCTAATTAGCGTCGCTATTATATACCTTAATTTAAACTTTGTACAAGAATTTTTTAATCATGACCAAATACCTATAATTTATACTCGATGATAACAATAGTAAACAACATTAAATGTACACAAACAATTAGCCTTGCAAATAAGAATCATTCTCATGTATACTAATGCCCTTAATTAAAATACACCTTTTAATACCTAAGGATATTTAACCTATTATGCTCAAAAAAACTATAATGATCAGCTTTGGATTAATCTACGCTAATGCTTTTGGAATAACTCTCGAAGAAGAGTCTCAAGAACAAACTACACCTGTTGCCAGTAGTTATTTAAGTCGTGGCAATTATTTACAAAATCCATATCTTGGGCTACCGAGCCAAGGTGGTACTGCAAACCCCAGTGAGAGCCAGATTGCCAGCAATAGCATTGCTAGACGAATTTTTGACAATGGAACATGGAATGTAATGGGCGTTGCCAGCTATTACGATCAAAATGGAGGCAATAACTATGGTTATGGAGTAAATATTTTTGCGCAAACTGGTGAACTAGCCGGATTTTCAATTGGTGGATTTTTAACTGGCGTTAATCCCTATACATCGCAAATAAACCCAAGTGCCCCAGATCAGCAAGCTCTTGGTTTATCTACTAAAGAACAATTAGAGATGCAAGAGCTATTTGTAGAATATAAGTATTCTGACATGCTACAAATTGATGGTGGTAGAATCGGTATTAACAATAGTCCATGGCTTACCTATTATCAAAATAATGCCTTAAACTTAGTTACTTATCAGGGTGCATTGGCAAATGTGGATCTGGGAAATCATTGGTTAATTACCGCGCTCGCATTTAATGATGCACAGTTACTCGGTGCAACGGGTTTTAACAATCAAACCTATTACAATGATCTACTTGATCCAAGCATTACGAACACTAATAATTCAACACCAGGCACTATTGCCGCAGGAATTTCCTGGAATACACCGTCCGAATTGTTAGACTTTAGATTATGGGGTTATAAATTTTATGACTACTCTAACCTTATCTATGCCGATAGTAATCTAAAACTAAAAGCTAGCGATAAATTAGGTTTTGAAATTGGAGTTCAAGGTGCGCTGCAATTTGGTAATAGTCAAAATATACTGAGTGATAATGATCTTGCGAATAATATTAATAGTAATATGCTCGGTTTACAATTAACTATGAACTATGATTGGTTAGAGCTAAAATTAGGTTATAATAATATTTGGGGACCAAATGGCTCATTTGAAGGCGGAAATATTGTATCTCCATATACTTATTCACTGGCAACTGATCCACTCTATACAACTAGCTGGATGCTTGGCTTAATTGATAAATCTGCAGGTCAGGCATATAAGATTGCACCAACCGTGAAATTTTTAGATGATGCGATTGAGATAGGCGTCAGCGCAGCACACTACAATACAGTAACTATGCCCGCAAGCAATGAATATGATATTACATTTAACTATAATGTGCCGCAAATTAAAGGATTTACAATCTTTGCGGGCTATGGCTATATTGTTCAGCCATTAGATAATGAAGGAAATGGCGGCAATAACTTTGAAGGACAGATTATGCTTAGCTACTTGTACTAGCATAGCATAACAAGGCAAAAAGGGTTGATAAATCAACCCACTAGCATAAACAGCAAACTTGAGAATTTTAAAGAGAGCATTACATTCTGAAGGCTGCTGTTTATTGCTTTACTTATTATTTAGCTGGTGCTTGTTGGCAGCTAGACAAGATTAGTTGTCCTTTTTTCTCTTGACACATTACTTTTTTACCAGAGTTTTCATCTAAAAAACCAGCCTTATCTTTACCAAATTTAAATCCTTTACAGATCCCCGTTAAAGTGTCAATATTATCACCATCTTTAACTGTATGCTCACCACATTTCATTTTGGTATTATCAAACGGAGGTGTCGACTGAGGTGCAGATTGACTTGATACTGAAGAAGCGACAGGAGCAGCAAAGGCAACTGAAACCGCTGTTGATGCAATAATAGCAAGAAGAATTTTTTTCATATTAATAAGTTCTTTCTAAAAATTAAGTGATTGTTAATGTGAAATATATCATATAAACTTTATTAATCTCTACTCAAATTTCCATTAACGATACTCGAAACATTTGATTTTCAAACATCGCGTATCGGTAAAAAAACATTATAATTTGTACAAAACAGAAGTACATTTCCAGCTTTTTTACAATACAGCAACGTCCAAAGCTCAGTGACCCTAGTATGTAAATATCATATGATATATGCTATTAAATTTTAATGCAGCACAATACTATGAAGCAAGTTATTGTAATGAAATAATTCTAACTTGTCAAGTTGCATTTGTGGCTTTATTGTGCCTAATCTACTATAAATGTAAAAAATGACTTGACAAATACAAATTTATCTTGTTACAATTCCCCCACTTAGCTTTTTAAAGTAACCTCTTTTTAAATGAAAGGTCTGATTCATGAAGTCAGCACAATTACTCCAGATTTTACAAATGGAATTTGTCCAGCAAGTACAAAACACAATTTCGTTATTTAACAATACTATTGCTCAACCTTCTACCCCCTCTTCTCGACGACGCTAATCTTATTTTCACAATAACTAATCAGAGATAGCCTTTATCATCTGGGTTAGTAAACACTATTTTCCAAATTTATAAATTTAAAGTTTTAGTAATAATTACTTAGCTTGATAGCATAATTATATTTTTTTGATGCAAGCTATTTAAACCTAAAACATTCTGAAATTTTAGGCTCCCTGTTGTAGATTTTGTTTAAGCAAAATATTTACTACATCCATAGTTCAGCATAATTTCATTATGTTATATATACTCGCAGGATTTAATTCTTGGATACGGAGTACTGAAAAAAAGATGAAAAAATGTACACAGATGTACAAGACAAGTCTTTTTTGAAGCACGACAAATGGCAAGATTCAAAGACGATGAGTATAAACACGGTTGCACCTAAGTAATTATTCCTAATCTGCATAGGATGTTACTATCATGACAATTGATCTACACTGTAGAAGTTTTTTAACCTTGCTTGATTTTTCACCAGCTGAAATTCGTTATTTATTAGATTTATCCCATCAACTAAAACAAAAACGCCAGCAGGGAATTATTGGCAGTAGCCTCCGGGGTAAGAACATTGCGTTATTATTTGAAAAAACTTCGACCAGAACCAGATGTGCTTTTGAAATTGGTGTCATAGAAGAAGGCGGACATCCAAGTTTTATTGATATCTCAAGTTCCCAGTTTGGCAAAAAAGAATCGGTAGAAGATTCCGCACGAGTTCTGGCGGGTTTTTACCATGGGATTGAATTTCGTGGTTATAGTCAAAAAACAGTTGAAGACTTGGCAAAATATTCTGGCATTCCAGTATACAATGGCTTAACCGATGAAGATCACCCGACGCAAATATTGGCGGATCTAATGACGATTGAAGAAGCATTACCTCACAAGCCCTTAAATCAAGTTAAGGTAGTTTATGTTGGGGATACCAGAAACAATATGGCAAATGCCTGGATGTATGGTTGTGCCAAAATGGGGATGCACTTCGTGGCTTATGGCCCCTCAGAACTTCATCCTGCACCGGAAAGTTTAAATAAAGCCCTCGCCTGTGCTAAAGAAAACGGAGCAACCATCGAAGTTAGTTCTGATCCTGCTTGTTTGGCTAGTGCAGATGTAATTTATACCGATGTGTGGGTGTCGATGGGTGAAGAAGATCAGATTGTGAACCGGGCAAATTTACTCAAAGATTACCAAATCACGATGGATATGCTTAAGCAAACTAATAATCCAGAAGTTTTATTTATGCATTGTTTACCAGCTTTTCATGATTGTCAAACTAAATTTGTTAGTGATGCGTCACAAAATTTTGGCGTGGATGTTCGCGAAGTTAGTGATGAAGTCTTTCGCAGCAAACATTCCATCGTCTTTAGTGAAGCCGAAAATCGCCTGCATAGCATTAAAGCAATTTTAGTCGCAACCTTGGGCACCCCTAATCACAATCAACTAGGAGCATAAATCATGAGTAAATTTATTACACTAATTCCCGATCAAAATGTCTGCGCGCCACAAGGTTTCAAAGCTGCAGGAGTTTCAGCCGGAATCAAGAAATCACATAAGCTGGATTTATCATTGATCTATAGCAAAGTGCCAGCTATCGCAGCAGGAGTCTTCACCAGAAATCAGGTTAAAGCCGCTCCATTATTACTCACTAAAAAACACCTTAAATCAGGATATTTGCAAGCGATTATTACTAATAGTGGCAATGCCAATGCCTGTACCGGTAAGCTTGGTACACAGCATGCCAAACAAACTGCTATTGCCTTAGCCAAAGAATTAAAAATTGATAATACATTAATTGGCGTTGCTAGCACCGGAGTAATTGGCGTTACCCTACCGATTGAAAAAATCCTGACTTCAATCCCTAAACTAAGCGCCAAGCTTGACTCAGCGGAAGATCAAGAAGCAGCCAAAGCAATTATGACTACCGATACTTTTGCCAAACAAGCTGCTTTGGCAGTGACGCTAAGCGATGGGAGCATTATCAAAATTGGCGGCATGGCAAAAGGTTCGGGAATGATCCACCCTAATATGGCAACTATGCTTGGGTTCATTACCACTGATGCCGATATTAGCGCGGCAGCATTACAAATAGCGCTAAGCAAAGCGGTGAATAATTCTTTTAATATGATTAGTGTCGATGGTGACTCCTCAACTAATGACATGGTTTTGGTGATGGCAAATAAATGTGCCGCAAACACAGCAATTGAGGATATTAATCATCCGGACTGGCAATTATTCTATGAAGGTTTACTTTGCTTATGCATTAGTTTATCCAAACAAATTGCCACCGATGGTGAAGGTGCTACCACCTTAATCGCGGTAAATGTTTCTGGCGCTAAAAGTGATAAACAAGCCAAACTTGTTGCCAAATCAGTGGTTTCATCCTCATTGGTTAAAGCCGCGGTTTTTGGCAATGATGCCAATTGGGGGCGAATTGCCTGTGCTGCAGGCTATGCCAATGCCGCAATTAATCCCAATAAACTAAATATTTCACTCGAAAAATTAATGCTCTTCAAACATGGTATGCCATTGGAGTTCTCGGAAGATGAGGCGTTAAAACTTCTGCAAAATAAAGAAGTGAATATTAACCTTGATTTAGGTTTAGGTGAACATAGCGCTACGGCGTGGGGCTGTGATTTAACCTATGATTATGTAAAAATCAACGCAGCGTATCGGACGTAAATCATGAAAAACTTATTAGTTCTAAAATGTGGTGGTTCCATCGTCAACAATCAAGTTGAGTTAAATAGCTTGATTGAAGATATCCAGCAGCTACAAAAGAGTGGCTATAGTATCGTAGTTGTTCATGGTGGCGGTCCGGATATCAATCAATTATGCCAAAAATTAAATATTAGCTCTGAGTTTGTCAATGGCCTACGGGTTACCAGCGCAGAAATTTTGACAGTCACGCAAATGGCATTGCTTGGTAAAACTAATGCTATCTTGGCACAGCAGTTTAATCAAGCTGGGATTTCGGCATTAGGACTATCTGGGCATGATGTCAAGCTGTTGCAAGGTAAATTTGTTGATCAGAACAAACTGGGGTTTGTTGGTGAAATTACTCAGGTAAATCACAAAGTTATAACTCAGTTATTAGCGCTGGGAATAACCCCATTAATTGCACCGTTAGCTGTTAAAGAAAGTATCACCCTCAATACGAATGCTGATCTGGCAGCTGCTGCAATTGCAAGTAGCCTGCAAGCAGAAAAATTAATTTTACTAAGTGATATTGATGGTTATTATACCAATTACCCTGACCCAACAAGTTTGCTTGCTGAAATGGATAGTTCATATGCTATGCAATTACTGGCAACTGAAGGTGTCGTTAATAGCGGAATGCGCCCCAAATTAAGCGCCTGCGTTCAAGCAGTTGAAGCGGGAGTAAAAACAGCACATATTCTTAATGGCAATACGCCACATTTATTAATTGAATTATTGCAACATA
>Ga0214919_10004330_pt1 | contig 20832 bp, 20 predicted proteins | sample LL1503_MetaG_FD_177994 | JGI IMG/M metagenome (GOLD analysis project Ga0214919, IMG submission 177994) | Freshwater microbial communities from Lake Lanier, Atlanta, Georgia, United States - LL-1503 | ecosystem: Environmental > Aquatic > Freshwater > Lake | place: USA: Georgia | collected... | reverse complement strand
ATCTAATTTTTTAATAGATAATAAACAATTCATTTATGTTAAATTGAAAATATACTTAGTATTGTTGATAGGTAAATAGGAATTAAATTAATAATTCTAATTTTAAATTATTTCTTGATTTTATTTTTTAATTAGTATATAAAACAATTCGATTCCAATTGAATAGAAATAGAACAGATTTATTGGTTTTGATTCTCTGCACTTATTAATTATTTTTTATTAATTGCATCTAATTCATTTAAACAAATGATTTTAGCTCAAAAATTTAATTTCCTAGGATTTGAAGTTTAAATGATTACATTTATAATACAAACAAAAATTAATGATTGGAGAACAGAAGCCACTAAAAAAAACGGGGCGTATTCTGAAAAGCCTTATGAGTAGGAAAACAATTTAAATTTTAAAAAATGAAAAAAATCTACTCCATTGTTGCTTTATCAGTAATACTGATATCCTGCAATAACCAACAAGAGAAAATACAAACAGAGACAAATGGCCCTGTAATAATTGGATCAGAACACATTGAAGGACGAGACGGTTTGTCTCCAATAATAGCAGGTGATACATCCCTTATTCAAAAATGGGAAGATTACGTACAAGCACTAAACGATAGAAATAAGGAAAAGGTAGCAGAAATGATTGCCAATGATGTCAAGGTTTATTTTTCTAATGGAACTGAACTAAACGGAATTAAGGCCCAAATGGAATCTCTATCTAATTCATTTGCAACAACAAACCCCAAATGGAAAACAACTTGGATGATTGCAAATTCTGGACAAAATAAGGATGGGATTGTTGAGCCTTATTTAACAACTGGATCAGAACTAACTGAAATAATTAATGGGGACACAACATTAAGATATTTAGTTATAGATACTAAATGGGAAAATGGAAAATTAAAGCTAATAAATGCATATACAAGAGCTAGAGTTCCTAAAAAATAGTTTACTATTAAATATCAGTGGAGTCCAGCACCCACTTTAAAAAAACGGGGAGTATTCCGAAAATCCTTAAGAGTAAGAACAAAACTAAAAATTATAAAAAATGAAAAAATTATTTTTAATGGCAATAATGTTGCTAATGTTTGGAGCAGCAAATGCTCAAATTGCAGATGTTAAAACAGATAATGGAGCCGCCAGAATTTATCATGATGGCGATCATAACCCAAGTTATTCATTAGTTATTGATCGAGATTGCCAATTATCCGGTTTCAATTCAAAATATGTAATCATTACCTGTCCTGGTGTTGTTCGAATATATCAAGACAAAGAATGGAATGCCAGTTATTCAATATCCTTAGATGCTGGTAACTATGTAAAAAATGTAACTCCTACTGCAATACTAATTAAGTCACCAGGTTCTACAAGATATTACGATTTTAAGGGCAACATTGATAGATCAGTAGCTGATTAAACTAATTTGGGAGGAATACTCCCCCATTTTTTAAATTGAATTTTATGGATTCATTTGAAAATATAGTAAGTCATCTTTTAGAGAATTACAAATACTATTTACAAATATGAACTGGGGAACTTTGCAGTTCTTAAGCATATAACTTTATTTCTAAATATTGTAAATAAAGTATTTCATAAAATCAATAAATAAAATTAAAACTAAAAAAAATGGAAGCCAAAAGAGAAGATAATATTAATATCGATTATATTGTACAAGCAGGAAAAGCATTAAAAACTATTGTGTTTATTGTATTAATAATAATTTTACTTCCATTGATCGGTTTTTTTGTTGCTTATTCTTCTTCTGATAATGTTGATACAATTAAACAAACCTTGTGGATAGTAGGATTTATTAGTATTATCTTGGTTTGCATTGTTTTGATTAAATTTTATCAAGCAGGCGATAATTTAGAGAATGCTAAATCAATAAAGCAAGTTTCAGAAAGTGGGAAACCAAATACTGAAAACGAAATAAGTTTAAAAACAATAAAGTTTGTAAAATACTCAACAGATAAAGGTATAGTTGAAATAGCACCTGGTACTGCAGCAAATATAAATGCATTAAGTGGCGCTTGCATTAGTTTAAGGGGTCAAAAAGCTTTTTTAAATGGACAGCCTGCCACTAACGGAAAATACAATTATGGTTTTATGAAAAATTTTCATATTGAAAATGGAATTGTCATTAAAGGCTAAAACCTATTAATACCATAAACTAAAAAAATTAGCGTTTCAGTGGTGGTGACCAAAAGATAATTATTCTCTATAGATAATATAAATGTTCTAGTCACTCCATAATTTAAATTATTAACTATAATTAAAATCAACAAAATGAAAAAAACAATAGTAAAAGTAGGCATGTTTGTAATTGTAATAGCTATAATGTCGAGCTGCAGTAAGTATTCAGTAATAACAATTATAAATGATCAAAACAATGGCACTAGCTGCCCAAATCCAAAATATATAGCAACAATGTCAAAAACAAGTTCAATTATAACTGAAGGAATTGAAGGGGGGAGACCCACCGTTTTATTTAATCAAGAAAGCTTGACATTAGTCTCTCTATTGCTTGATGCTAGAAAAAAATATGGAGAAGAAGTTACAATTCAAAACGTAAGATGGGATGTTAAAAACAGAAATAAGAAAACTGGAGTAATTTATGATGTAATTAAATGTAAATAAATTACTTTTTTATAACAAAACTATTACTTCAATTTTTGATCTTTCCCCAATAACTTAAATATAAAATGATAAGAGATAACAATGAATAAAGAGTTAAATCTTTCAAAATTATTTGTTATTTTTAACAGGAAATATATTCTTGCTTTTTTTTGTTATTAAGTTTTATAGACATGGAGATAAATAAAAACATACAATATTCTATCGTAAGAAAGATGTTAATACTAACTGTTTTAGGTGTTTTTCTTATTTCTCAAAATATTGCAGGAATAATATATGAGAATAAGTCTTCAATTATTGATCAAGGAGAGATTAGATGGGAATTACTAATTATTAATATGTCTGAATTAATTTTAATTATTCTTTATTATTCTCAGCTGGACATTGAAACATCCGAGCATTTTAAAGGAAAAACATGGGATGTTTTTGCAAAAGGCTACGTTATTAAAAGTTTTAAAGCTAAAATGAAATTACTTATTTGTCTTGTTATTGCTCTTCCAGTCATGATAATATGCTACGCTATATTTGAAAAACAGCATTCGTTTTTTCTTTCTACCATCGCCATCTTTTCCATTTTGTATACGTTTATTTCATTTGATTCAGTAATGCTTTATAACAGCGCTAAAAAAGCTACCGATTATTAGTTTTTAGAATTTTAAAATTGACTTATAAATTACTGAAAATTGCGAAATGGGCCAATCATTATCGCTAATATTTACTAATGACAAGGCTTTAAAGGAAAGTAAAAAAAGAAAGCACACCGAATTTGGCGTGCTTTCCCGTGGAGTGGATCCCACCGACATTTTTTCGAACTCTTTTAGGAAAGATTTAGAGATTTTGAGCGCTTTAAGACTCCTTATTACTGAAGGAAAAAAACTATAATATGGGGTGTTTTCTCATGTATAGTATTTATACATGAGAAACTTGTCAGGTATAAATTTTAGGCAAAAATGAACACGATATCGCTATATGTCCAGTTTTTAAAAAATATTGGACACGTAGTTTGTTTTTAATCAAATTTGGACATATATTTGCTATGTGTTCATTTTTAACCAAATAATGAACATGTTTGTAAAATGAAAAAATTCGATAGAAATATACCTTACAATGATTTGCCAGACTTACCTCCATCAGACATCATATTTGATAAAGATGTTTTGTTCAAATGGGGTATTGCTTCAAGGGCTTTAGCTGAGTTAAACAGAAATATTATGCGTATGCCAAACCCGACTATGTTGGTTAATACAATTACACTGCAAGAAGCCCAAACCTCAACCGCAATAGAAAACATTTTTACTACAGACGACGAACTTTTTAAAGCGGTTTCGGATAAACTAAGGGAAGAAACTACAGATAATGCCACGAAAGAAGTGCTTCGTTATCGTGAAGCTTTATGGAAAGGATATAATACTATAAAATCAAAAAATAAATTAGATGAAGCAACAATCATTAAAGTGTTTCAACAAATTAAAAATACAAGGCAAGGTGTTCGTTCCCCACAGTCGCAGGTTGTTATTAAAAGGGGGCAAAGTGAGTATAAACCGGGAGAGATTATATATACACCGCCGCGTGGACGAGGCATCGTTGAGAAAAAAATAAAGAATTTAATTGAATTTTTAAACGACCACAAAAAACACCCGATAGATCCACTTTTTAAAATGATCATTGGCCATTACCAATTGGAAGCTATACATCCTTTTACAGATGGTAATGGAAGAACAGGAAGAATATTAAATTTGTTATACTTGGTTCATCAAGAATTGTTATCCCATCCGGTTTTGTTTTTAAGTAAGTACATTTTAAATAATAAGGATGATTACTATTCTAATTTAGCTGGTGTAACAACTCGAAATTCATGGAAGCCTTGGCTTAATTACATGCTAACTGCAGTTGAAATAACTGCAAAGGAAACAAATCAAACAATTGATGAGATATTGAATCAAATGAATGCTACACATTTACACGCAAAAAATAAATTGAAGTGGTATAGTCTTGAATTGAATCAGCTTTTATTTTCACAACCCTATATAAAACCTAAAAAAATTGGTGAGTTACTAGAAGTTAAAAGTAGAACTACATTAACAAAATACATGCATGAATTAACTGATATTGGAATTGTATCACCACATCAAGAAGGCAAGGAAGTTTTCTATATCAACAATGATTTAATTCGCATTTTGAAGTCATAGTTATCGGGTAATGCCAATCTCTATATAAAAAAGTTCGAATCCCTTTGAGATATTAGGCTAAAAATGGTGATTTTCAAAAAAAGTTCGAACTCTAATTTAAAAAAACAGAGTCTCTCGAATCTTTAGTATTGACAAGAGTTTTAGAGCAATTAAAAAAAGGGACAATCTTAAATTTTAAGTTTGTCCCTTGGGGTGGATCCGGAGAGATTCGAACTCTCGTCCAAATAAGGAAAAAATAAGCTTTCTTCACGTTTAGTATTAAGCCTTCTCAGCTTGTTTCTTAAGACACCTATTTTGTTTTATGATGACAGGTGTCTAATTAGTGCCTTTACCTCAATTAATAATTTATGGTTTTAATTAATAATTTATATTTTGTCAGTAGAAATTTATCTACTTACACAAATATATGATTTGTTATTTTATTTATTTAATGAATATGAAATTAAAGTATAATATTCCATTTTCTAGAAGGTAAAACTGAAAATTGATGAACCTGAATTAGATCATCTTTTTAATAAATTTTTAAGGCATTAAATGAGTATATTTGTTTATACATAAATCTATGAAAAAATTACTTTTATTGTTAGTTGTAATAAGTTTAAGTGGATTTGGACAAACTGCAGAAGATTATTATAACAAGGGCATTTCAAAATTTAATTTAAAAGATTATAAAGGAGCAATATCTGAATTTAATAAAACTATTATCTTAAATCCTAATTATGCTGATGCCTATACTAATAGAGGAATTGCAAAAAAGAGGACTTTAGATTATACAGGAGCAATAACTGATTATAATAAAGCCATTCAATTAAATCCTAATAATTCAGATTATTTTTATAATAGAGGTATTGCAAAATATAATTTAGAAGATTACAATGGATCAATCTCTGATTTTAATAAAGCTATAGAATTAGACTCTGATAATTCAGATGCATATACTATGAAAGAAGATGCAACAAAGAAATTAAAAGGTAATTTGAGTCAAACAAATAGTAATTTAAACAATCCAGACAACCAATCAACCAAATTTAAATTTGATAAGGACGGTTTTACAACTTTTGTAGTTGGCAAATGTGATGGAAAATCTCAATCTGAATTATACAAAAAAACGATTAATTGGATTTCTACTTTTTATAAAAATCCAAAAGAAGTGACTAAAGGATCCATAGAAAATGAATATATTAGAATTGAAGGGGCTAATGATTGTTTAATAGCAACAAATTTATTAGGAATACATTGCTTTACTTCAAAATATCAATTAGAAATTTCATTTAAAAATGGCAAATATAAGATGGCAATTTTAGATATAACTTATTTTGTCCCTTCTTCTCAATATGTTATAGGAGGATGGCATACAGAAGATTTAGAAAAAATGAGTGATTATTTTAAAGAAAGTGGAGAAATAAAAAGTCGTTATAAATATTATCTTGACATTCCAATATATTTTAATAAAATAAATAATGATTTAAATGATTTTTTAATAAGTAACGTAATTCCAAGTAAAAAAAATGAGTGGTAAGTTTTAATTTTAGGGAAGCTCCAGTAATAATATTAAAAAAAATATTTAAAAAAAATGCTTTCAAAATGTATCTTTGACTTATTGATAAAAACTTGGTATAAGGTTTATGGCTTAGGGCAAATGTTGTGATTTGCTTTCAAAATGTATCTTTGACTTATTGATAAAAACCATTTCCGATATAAGTTGCTTTTACTTTAGGTTGTGATTTGCTTTCAAAATGTATCTTTGACTTATTGATAAAAACAGATGCATTAAAAACCACTCTATTATCAATACTTTATAAAGAGTTTATCAATAAATAAATTGATGTTTTATCAATCAAAAATCCGAGTTTAGCTCGGTTTTTTTGTTTCTGTATTAAAATATATTATTAAAATAATTCCAATTGTTGGGGTATATCTTGAGTTTTTTGAGGTTTTGCACCATAAAATAATTCTATTTGTCCAAATTGTTTATCGGTAATTTGTAAAATGCCCACCTTACCATGTTCAGGCAAAAAAGTTTTTACTCGTCTTTTATGTACAGCTGCATTTTCATAACTAGCGCTATGCCTTAAATACATGCTAAACTGAAACATACTAAAGCCATCTTGCAATAAATATTTTCTGAAACGAGAAGCCATTTTACGTTCCTTTTTTGTTTCGGTTGGCAAATCATACATTACAAGTGTCCACATAACTCTGTAGGCATTTAAACGCTCGGTATTTATTTTCATATTTCAGGGTACAGTAATTTTCTTTGTCCTCCTTCATAACTCTTTACTAAACTAACTGCTGTTCTATGAGTAGCAATCATTAAAGGACTTTTTTCTCCATCTATAATTACATCTATAGCTGGTATTTTTAATAAAATAGCTTTATGTTCTTTTTGCATGTCAGAAATAGGTCCAAATTCTGTATGCATTTTGTGTACAATTTCATCTACATATGGTCGGTAAGGCTCCATTAAATCATCAGCTAAACAAAATGCATTGTAGCGGTTGCGATGAAAAATACCTAAAGTAGGTAATAAGCCAGCACAAACTATGCTTCGAGCCATTGTACCTCTTAATATGGCATAGCCATAGTTTAAAAAATTATTGGGTGAAATAGAATCTGGCTCTGTAAGCCTTCTAAAACCAGTTATGTGTTTAAAAATAGTTTGCCAATAATAAGCCGCAGCTGTTGCTTCACAATTATCTGTATCACCACTTTTTACATTTTTATATAAAGGCATAAGGTAATTTGATGATAGCTTTAAATTATTTAAAACTGCAGCTTGATTCTTTATTTTTTGGATTATTGTTTGTTGCCATAATTGTTTTTTTAGAGGCTCGCTGGCATTTAATTGAGCTTCGTAACGTTCTTGCTGTATGCTATTACCTTCAATAGGTAACAATAAACTTTGTGGCATATGCCTATAATCGCAAGTAATAAGTGCCACATTATTTTCTTGTAAGGATTGAATTAAACCGCTGGTAATAGTTATTTGAGGATGGTCTATTACCATTATCCCAATATCTTCAATTGATACTTCAGTAGTTTTATTTTCTCCCTCTATTAGCAACTCAATACTCAACTGCTTGTTTTTTAATTTAAGGTACGTTGGGTTACCGAAGTAGAGGGTGCGTTTTATCATATTAATAACTAATATTCTCCAACCGTAACAATTTGACCAATATGATTAACTCGAATTTTAATAATTTGTTTAATTCGCTGAAGGCTTCTAATTTCTCGATATGTGATATTGGAAAGTTGCTTTTGGTACTTTAACGTTTCACCTGTTACTGCATTTGTTTGTAAATGATGATTAAAAACATAATTTTTAGTAGATATTTTTTGAACTCTAAATAAATTAGGGCTAATTAAGTGATAGTTTTCAGGGTTTAACAAATCAACTTCTTTTGGATTAAATCCAGTTACTTCATTAGGAAAAACAAAATACTCATTTTGTTTCATGCTAAACAAAAATTGCCAACCCTCTTTTTCCTTATAGTTTTTATCAATTATTGGTAAACCTAAATTAACCCTTGTAGTTGCATCAAAAAATGAAACCACAACTTCTTGTAATTCTCCATTTTCATTACTATAAATAGCTACATGGTGATTATTGCCAGTATTTACAAAATCTATTGGCATTGTAATGCCATTTTCATCTAAAACTAAATTACCTTCTTTATCTTTTTTACTATGTAAAGCTTGAGCATTATTAATGCCAGTAATAGCAACTCGTTTAATAGCAATACCTTTTAATTTATTTAACCAAATTGGGTTTTCGTCTAAATTTGAGAAGGCTTTTTTACTATCGTTATTATATTCTTTTAATCTTGCATTTAAAACTTCTCTTATTTTAGGGTCAACTACTTTTTCAATTTTTAATTCATGGGTTATTTCTTTTCTTATCGTATAAATAGTTTCTAAAGTAACCGTTTTAACTTTTACTGGTACTTTAATAGTTTTTAGAGCATCAATATATAATGGGGTTTTTTCTAAACTATTTTTTGCCGTAAATGCCTTTTTAGGATCATTATCAAACTCAATTAATTGTTTTAATAAAGCCTCACGGTATTTTTTGTTAGCTACTGTTTTTATTAATTCTTCAGTAAAGTTAGCCCCTACTTTTTCTATTTTAGTTACATATTGTTTTATGCTACCATAGATAGTTTCTAAGTGCAATTGTCCGCGAGGAGTTAGCTGCATTTTTTTGTTTAATCCACCTTGTTTTTTAGTTGTATTTATATTTATTGTTGTTACTTTATTTTTTGCTTTAATAGAAACTAGAATGTTTTCTAAATGTTTTTTTGCTTCTGATCTAAAATCATTTAAAGCAAAAGGTGGCTTGAATTTTAGTTTATTTTTTTCATCTCTATACAATTCTTTAGCTTCTATACCATAAATACTACCTGTTTTATCGCTTCTGGCATTTAAGTTGTTAAGGTATTGAATATGGCTGCGTTTTGTAAAAGCAATGGTTAAGGCATCCATTGCATGGTGGCGGTGATCATTTCGTTTTGTCCAGTCTTTAATTCTGTTAATTTTATGCCCATCACGAGTCTCAATAACTTCTGTTAAACCTAATTTATTGTACTTATCCCAGTTTAATTCTTGCATTACATCAATTAACTGCCAATCTTGTCTTAATCTATCAGTTACCATTCCACTTGTAGAGATAACATCTTTTACTAAATCTTCTAATATAGATTTTGCTTTTTTTGCTATGTATTGTGTGTCTCTTAAATCACGAGCTATAAAGTTATCAGGTATTTGAGCCCCTGTCATTTTGAGTTTATTGTATTTAGTTTTTGATATTTTAAATGCTTTATATAAATCTTCTATTCTATCAAGGTATTCTTTTAACCCATTTTCATCTTGTTTTAGTTTAATAAAATCAATAGCAGTTTCATTACTTTTTTCAATATTAACACTTCTACTTTCAAGAGTTTTATTTGAAAAAGAGTCATCAGATAAACGTGATTGAGGGATTATGTGTTCTATATCAAATTCTTTACTAAATAGTTTATTTGGTTCAATGTAAGTGTTAGAATAAAGTGTTTTAAATCCTCGATGTTCTAGCTCTAAATATAATTTATAACGAATAATATCATTCCGGCTAACATGACTTAAGCCAAACTCATTTTGTAAAGTAGCTCTGTGTTTTTCATGTTCAAGTTTGCTTTTAGCAACTACACTTGTTAATTCTTCCCGTTCTTTTGCACTTTTTTTTAATTCGCGAGCTAATTCAATTCTAATTTCATCGGGCTTACCATAAACATCAATAGAAGTATTAACTAAATTAATCATTTGGTTTAATATTTTTTCAACTACTGGATTACGTAAACTGTTTTTAGGTAATATTTCTAATTTACTTTTTAAAACTTTTTTTTCTTTTTCTTCTTTAGTTAAAGAATTTTTAGAGTGCTTATATCCTGCAAGAGTACAAGCCACACTAAACTCATTACCTTCTTTTAAATGGGGTAGTATTTTACGGATTGCTTTAGTGCTTAGGCTACTATAGTCTGGTTGAAAGCTTATATTGGATATTATTGAAGCGTACTCTTTTTCAAAACCATAATTATTAATTAGCTTTTGAATTAATTTATCATTGCCTGTATTTGTATTATCTCCTTCATATGAATATAATAAATGCCATAATTGATATGCTGGCTGCTTTTCGAAATCAGATCCTTCTAAATTGGAATTAAATATTAATATATCTGTATTATACCCTAATCCTTTAAAAACAGAACTTGTTAATTCGATAATTTTATCAGCATCTAGTTTGGTAAAATCATATTCTCCATGCCCAGTTAATTCAATAATTATTTCAAAAGCCCTATACATAGAAGCATTTGTTCTATTCCCTTCAATTTCTTTATAGTTTAAATCTAATTCTTTATGATTATCAAATAATATTTTTAAAGCATCATTTTTAGATAGTTTTTCTTTTAAGTTTAATTCTTTAAATAGAACATCTTTTTCTTCCTGATATAATAATCGTTTAATTAGATTAGATTTTTCAAAAACCTCAATATTATTTAATATTTGCCAAATTTTAAATTCCTGAAATAATGGAGAAGATTTTGGACAAACTTTATTACCAATAGTTTTTGTTTTCTTTTTTCCATCAATGATTAATTCTATTTGTCTGTTTTCAAATTCACAAAAACTAATTAAGCCTTTTTGACTTTTTAATCTTCTTTGGTAAAATATTATTATATCACGAATTTCTGTTTTTAACTCAATTGTTAAGATTTTATGAAATTTTGATTGAACCTCCCAAATAGTATTAAATTCATCAAGATAATCTTGGCGATAAAAGACTTGATTTTTTAATCTTGTATGAGGGTTTATATCTAATTGCCGCATTAAAGATTGACCAACTGTTTCTTTATTAAAGTAGAGTTCTTTACTTCTATCACTAATAGAACCTAAATACCCACTTGAACTATTTAACTGCATATTTATTTGCTGCAGGACAATAACTAATTGTTCTAAATTTAATTTTTCGGTTAATCCTTTTACTCGCCAAGTGTAATTTTCATTTTTTTGTTCTGCAGCTTTACCTTGTCTTTTTGAGCCAATTAATTCAATTCCTTTATCTTTAAAAGTTTTTGCACAAATTGCCCAAACAGCATCACGTTTTTTGCCTTTTAGTTCTTCTTTTAATTCATTTGAGAGAATATTTGAATGAAAGAATACTTGTTTATCAAAAACTTTATCAAACTCTGCTTGTAAATCAGAACGATAAAAATCAGGAATGTATTTTTTATTTTCTTTTAATAAATCTAAAACTAATTGACCTGGTGTTAAATTATCATTATATAGTTTTTTAGCAATCTCCATCCCATCAATTAATTGACCTTCATCTTGTGATTTTGCTTTACGGCTACTTTTGTAACCGCGTTTTTTATTTATCATCAATAAAACTCGAGCAAATTCTTCAAGTGATATTTGTTTAGAAGCTGCATTAGCTCTAAGACGATAAGTTTCAAACGTTGATTTATTGCCATTTTCTGATAATAAAGAATCATTAGTTATAAAACCATTTTCTTTAAGTATTTCAATTAAATTTTCTTTTCTTAATTTAAAACGTTGCAAATTTCTGCGCATGCTGCGTTTTAAAGTTCTATCTGCATTTGTTGTTATGCTTTTACCTTTTTCAAAATTAGTTTGTTCATCAGTAGAAAGTGGATTAACCCTTACTCCTAACTTGATAATTTCAGATTGTTCTTTGTCATCTTCTGCTTCATTAACTATTGCCCATCCAATTGATGTTGTGCCTAAATCCAAACCTAAAATTTTTTTCATATAATGTTTTGTTTATTCGTTTTTCTGTAGTAGTATTGTATTACATTTTGAAGCAAATCACAATAAGGATTATTCCGTTGTGAAAACATCTAAAGCGGCCATGCAAATGGTCGCTTATTTTATGCAATTTAATTTAAGATTGAGAATAAAGCAAGTTATTATTTAATGTAATTGAATTAAGTAGATTATTTTATTGATTAATAGGAAACCCCCCTTTTGTTGTACCTGATTTTCTTAAAATGCAAAAAATCATCAAAACGATTCTCTGAAGCCCAGTTTATTCACTATTTTAATTTATAATCCATCTTTTTGTATGTTTTTTAAAGAAAATAAAAAAATATCAAATTTTTGCTAAAAATGCCTTGAAACCTTCTAATATCAAGTGTTTTTGAGTGACAAAATGATAAATTAATCTATAATACAGACTTTTACTTTGTCACCTCGTTAATTTTAAAAACATCATAACCTCTAATTATTTTTTTTCTTACTTTATTAGTTCGAATTTCTGTTAAATCTAACAGGCTATTTTTAAATAGAGATTTATCATTTATTAATTCTTTTATTGTTTTTGCAATAATTTTATTTTCTGTTGAGCTTGATTTAATTAATACTCTATAAACTTCTTTTTCTTTTTTAATTAATTCAACTTTAGTAAATGATTGACCAATTGGAAAATATGTGATCATAACATTTTCAAAAACTTTATCACATAAAACAAATTTGTTGAATTTAATATAATAATTAATAAATTTAAACTTCTGCACTATTAATTTATCTTTTCTTAAATTAAGTAAAGTTTTAATGAGTGCTTCCATATTTATTTTTTCATAACCTAAAGCATTTAAAAAAATCTCACGCAATGAATATTCAATATTTATCGGTTTGGTTATGGCATAATATAATTGATTGATTTTTGTTTTATAATTATCATTTTTATCTATTAATATTAAATTTTTTAAGAAATCACTCGCTGCCTTATTAGGATTTTTTTTTATTATCAACTTTTCTTCACCTGAATTATAATTTTTTTTTGAAAAATTAACTTCAAATCTTTTTTTTAGTTCTTCAATGAAATTCTCTGGAATACTAAACAATTCTAATGAATTTTGATCTTCCATAACAGAATCTATTTTATTATAAGCTATTTCGATCTTCTCAGTTATTTCGTTTTTAAAAGATACTGAAGGCAAATCATAATTGCCATTACATACTAGGTTTTCCATGTATTCTATATTTTTTTTATAGTAAACATTTGATGAGTTTTTATTTTTGAATTCTAAAAATGATTCAGAAAATACGTGAATATCTTTTAATATATTTAAATCATATTTAACATTATTTTTGGAATTAAATGATTTAAAGTTTATTATCAGTTGATTTGAGTATGGACCTTCTTCATCCCTACATCTACCTGTAATCTGATAAATTAATCTAGGAGATATCCGTAATGAGGTAGTCTGTTTGTCTGCCAATATAATATTGTGGTATCTTTCAGTAATATCATGCCCACTAAAAAAAGCGGCAGTCATAAAAGTTATATCAGCGGGCAACATACAATTTTCTATTTTTGCATAGTACTTTCCAGCTGACTTTTTTGAATTATTGCTACAAATAATTTTAATAGTCTTTTGTTTATTATTATTTTTTAATTCTTTTTTTAATGTTTTTATAATATCCAGTGAATAATCAAAATTATTGCAGGAGACTAATATTTTATAATCATTATTTAAAATTAAATTAATAATAACCCTTACAGCTTCTTCTTTAATGTTTTGTATTTGTGTTAAATAAATTTTTGGCTTATTAATCTGTTTATATTTAAAAATAGTTAGTGGTTTATCTAAAAAATATGGATCATGAAATTTTAAGAGAGTAGCAGAAATCATTGTACTTTTTTTTGGGGGATGTTCTTTATAGATATTATAGCATTTTGTGGCTTCATCTCTAAATGAGCTTTGCTCTTGTAAAGTGTCAATCTCATCTAAAACAAGTTGAAAGTCATCTACTTGATAATTCTTTAATTTTTTTAGATTTTCATACAACTTTTCTAGTTGATTAATAATGCATATGATTTTAATAGGTTGTTTATCTTTTTCACATTTATTAATATATTCATCTAATCTTGATTCAGGATCGTCAATATTTAAACTAAATAACTTAAGAATTGGTTTTTTTAATTTATAAGTGACATTGTTATTCTTGAAATAGTCATCACTACTATAAAAATGAATATCATATTTATTCCCTATCGATTTTATTTGTGACTTACAATCTGCAATATTATTAAAAGGTACAACGACAATGGAAGGTCTATTACTATCTAATTCAAGACTAGTTCCTCCAATTCCAGTTGCAGTTTTATCAATTATTCCATGTGGTAAATAATTTAAAACTTCTCCCAGTTTAGTTTTTTTATTCTTTGCATTTAAGTTCATTAAAGTATAAGTTGTTGCTAATCCGTTAACTTGACAATCATCAATTAAACTTTTGTTTTTTATTAGTTCTTCCATTTATTATTTTTATTTTGATTATACTTAAATATAAAAAAATAATGGATATTAGAGGACAGTTTTAATAAACTAAACCCCTATTTCACTCAGTATTTAGAGGGTTTTTAGAGGATATTCTAGAATGGCATGTTATTACTAAAATTTAGTAATTCAAAGCTGATTTTGTCTATTTTATTACAAGAAACAATGATTTAATTTATTCATGGAATTAAGTGATTTTAACGGATGATAGGCTTATCTTGAAACAAGAAGAACTTTGACACAGGAACTCCAATAGCTTCACTAATTTTAAGTAAAGTTTCAGCAGTAACATTTGCTTTACCTTTCTCAATGCGCGTAAGATTACCACGCTCAAAGTCACAACGATATGCAACTTCAGTCTGTGTTAGTTTTTTCTTTAATCTATGTTTTGCAATTGCTAACCCTAACTGCTTTAAGAAATCTCTTTTGGTCATAGCTACTCATTGTAGGTAATCAAAATTTGAAGTTTTATAGCAAAATCATGCAATCTTATAAGATAGCATCAAAAATTTGTTACCTTTGAATAATTAAAATATAAAAACATGAAAAAAATACCTTTTATTTTATTAGCCTTAACTTTTGCATTTAGTACTTGCAAAAAAGAAACAACACCAACTGCCCCTGCTCCTTGCTCTATTGTTTATTCTGCTTGGTCTTGTTGTTCAAATAATCTTCTAACCAGAACTTATAGTTTAAGTTCAACTAACTGCACAGACATACCCCCTGCAGATAGTCTTCAAAGAGATTGTGTTATGCCAAAAGAGGTTACTATTGGTAGCCAAGTTTGGACAGCAACAAATTTAGATGTAAGCACATATCGCAATGGGGATTCCATCCCCCATGTGCAAGATGCAACCACTTGGGCAACCCTAACTACTGGCGCCTGGTGTTATTATGAAAACAAAACAGCTAATGGCACAACATATAGCAAGTTATATAATTGGTTTGCTGTAAACGACCCACGTGGCTTAGCACCAAATGGTTACCATATACCTATAGGTCCAGAGTGGGACATACTGAGAGCTTATTTAGGAGGTTGGGATGCAGGTAAAAAAATAAAAAGCACTACAGGATGGAGAAAAGGCATGACATTAGGCAATCAACCATATTATTTGGATGGCAACGGATCAAACTCAAGTTGTTTTGCCGCACTTCCAGGCGGTCATCTTTGGAGTAATGGTGACTACCCTGACCCCAACTTCCATCAAGAAGCCATTGGCAATGGAACATCATGGTGGACATCAACACCTTACCCCAATGGTTCTTTACACGCTTTAGCTATATTAATATCTTATGAAGATTCTGGAATTGGTAGTGCTTACTATTCAAAGCTTGATGGATGTTATGTCCGTTGCATTAAGGATTAAATAAAAAATAGTATGAAAAAAATAATTCAAAACGTAATATTTTTTGTATTTGTTCTATTTTGTAACAAATCATATTATAACAAATAAAAATTAATAAGTGGAGTCCAGAACCCACTCTAAAAAACGGGGAGTATTCTGAAACTCCTAAAGTTTAGAAATAAAAATTAATAAAGACAATTATGAAAAAACTCCTTTTAATGGTAAAAAAACATCTAATATTTTTTGCAATTACATTTGCAATTATTTTTAATTCTTGCTCTTTGTCAAAACGTGTTTACATGTCAGGCTATCAACTTGATTGGTTAAAAAGCAAAAAAATTGCAAAAACTACTACAAAGAAAAATGAAGATAATAATAACCTAAAAGCTGTAAAATCGATTACCTATACTAATATTTTTGATAATGCTATTTCAATACCAGCATCAGATTTGATTTATGTTTCGGCAGACAATAATTCTATTTTTTTTAATTCCAAAAAAGCTAATGAACTTAATAAAACAAATAAAAAATTTGAAGATTGTGATGAAATAATTTTAAAAAGTTCTGATATTATTAAAGCAAAAATCATTGATGTTGGAGTTTCTGAAATAAAATATAAAAAATGTGATAATTTACAAGGGCCATCCTACAATGTGTTGAAATCTGATGTGTTTATGATTAAATATGCTAATGGAACAAAGGATGTATTTAATATTGAAAAAACAATAACAGGTGTTCCTAACGATATAAATAATAACAACGGAGCTCTTGAAGGAGCGGCAATAACATCTATTACTTCTGGTATTCTTGGGCTTTTTATCGGTTTAACTCTATCAACTATTATTGGAGCTGTATTTGGAATTTTAGGAATTGTTTTTGGAGGAATTGCTATTAAAAAAATAAAAAATAATCCAAATAAAAATTTGAGATCATACAAAGGTATGGCTATAACAGGTTTAATAACTGGTATTATTTCTTGTCTTTTCTATATTATAGTTCCCTTTATCAAATAATTTATAATTTATGAAAAAAATATTTTTATTTATTTTATCTACTGCATTATATAGTCGAGTATTATCTCAAGATAATATTATTTTAAAAAATGGCGATGAGATACCAGCAACTATTACAGAAATAACTATAAATGAGGTTAAATACAAAAAATGGAAATTTAAAGATGGTCCAGGTTATACTATCTTAAAAAATGAAGTATTCATGATTGTATATCGAAATGGCACTAAGGACGTTTTTAAAGAAAATGAAAACGTTCCAATTATTCCTATTAATAAGAATCATTTTAAGCAAAAGGGATTTTCAAATATTTCAGAACTCATATTAACTTCTTATAATAACTGGTATAACATTGGCTCATTCATTAATAGCCAGAAAATTTCCTTTCAAACTGTAACTGGTTATCAATTGAATTCAAATTTTAATTTAGGATTAGGATTAGGAATAGACTACAGGAAATATTTATACTATGGTACTTATTATTTTCAAAATTATGTTCAGAGTTCAATTTTCCCTATATTTATTGACTTTCGAATTAATTTTCTTAAAAGGAGATTTTCTCCTTTTGTCACATTTTCCGGAGGATATTCTATATTTCATAATTATGATTTGGGAAACGGTATTGAAAACACTCTAAAGGGTGGGTTATTACTAAGTTCATCAGTTGGTCTTAAAGCATTTGTAAGTAATAAGATTGCATTAAATTTTAGTATTGGATATCGTATTCAACAATATAGTTATTGGTTTTCACACCCTGATAATTATAACCCTAATAATTATAACCCTAGTAATTTAATTATAGGATGGAATAAAGGCAACTGGAATTACATCGATATTAAAACAGGCATTACTTTTTAAAATGAATGGATTTGTTTAAGTGAAGCTATAAACCTATTTATTTGGAATTAAATAAAAAACCAAAATTAAAACTATAAAAATGAAAAAAATAATTTACATGATTGGCTTTATGCTAATTTTATTTGCAGGATTTAGCCAAAATATTACTTATAAAAAAGATATCTGGGGTAATACAATTGCTGTAGATAGTCAAGAAAATACATTAGCAACAAAAAAAACTGATATCTGGGGGAATGAAATTTGGGTAGATAATAGTGGTTCTACCATTGTAACACAAAAGAAAGATATTTGGGGAAATAAAACTCAAGAAGATAATAACGGACAAACTATATCCACTGAAAAGAAAGATATTTGGGGCAATAGAACGCAAGAAGATAATAACGGAAGAATTCAAAAGGTGTATAAGAAAGATATTTGGGGAAATACAATTGTAGAAGATGGAAATGGGAACCTTTTAGGAACATATAAAAAAGATATATGGGGTAACACAGTTTTCGAAAAAAATCCTGATAATTAAAAAAAAAGGCAAAATCAATATTTAAAAACTTATATTATATGATAACAATAATAATAGTAGCATTTGTTTTAATTTCATTATTTGCTACCATAAAATACCATAATGAAGTAAGAAATGCTAATATTGACAATGGTGGACTTCGGAAATCATTCGACTATTTCACTCAGTACTTAGACCAATATTATCAAATGCAATTTGACGCAGATACAGGAAGATATTTTTCTTATTCTAAGGTTTTAAAAGTCAATGGCAATAATCACGGTAAACTTTTTATTGGAGTTAAACTTAGCATTCAGCACGAACCTATTTTATTTACAAAATTTAAAAACGAATATAGAGGTGAATACCATGGAATGGATGTTTCTGGTATAAACTTAAATAATAAAGATTCAATTGACAGATGTATAAAAATTTCTTTAGAAAAATTAAAAACCGAAGGGATATTAGATTATTTCAATAATTACAATTAAAAATGGGACTATTTGATGTGTTTAATGTAAACAAAAAGAAGTGGATGATTATTCTAGAAAGTTCTGATCTTGATTCTCAACTTAAAGTTATTATTAGAGACTTTTTTATTCGTGATAATATAATAGTCGAAATATATTTGGAAAATCAAAAAGCAAATGAAACTACAAAATTTGGGAATGGAGGACTTGAGAATTGGGAAGACGCAAATAACATTTCAATGAATTCAGAGCCACCAATTCTCTGTTCTAAGACATTTAAACAGCATTTTTCAAATAATAGATTAAATCGTGGGCTTCAAACACCTGATTGGTTTTATATTGCATATCCTGATGTTGCACATTGGTTCCAACAAAATTTAGCAAAATTTGGAAATGAAATGGAGTCCAGAAAAGCAGAATTTTTTGATCTAAATGGTGTTCGACCAGTTTTTTTTAGGGAAATAATAGAACGTTTTAAAACAGAAAATGGAAAACTTGAATGTACAGCTTGATAAAGCCCCCACTAAAAAAAATGAAATAAATATTCAATACTTTTTTGTTATTTTCAATTTGTAAGCTTCCCTATTCTTGTTTCAATTTAAAAGAGTAAAGTATTAAATTTGTCAAAATTGAAAATGCACATGAATAAAAAAGAACTAATTATTAAGAGTTTCCAAAATATGGATTTGGATATGCTTGTTATTTTATTAGATGAAAACAAAACATATCAAGATGCTACCAAAGAAATTTTTATTGAAAAGTTAGAAATCGTATTTTCTCATTTCAAGAAAAAAGGTGATACATTACTATTTCCATATAAAGGCTCTTGTAATTCTGAAGAGTGCACGAATAAAGGCTGTAGCGGTTATTCTTTTGTTGGAAATAACTCAAAGAACCATATTGACTTGATTTTTCAGGAATCAAATGACGATATAGAAGACATATTTCATTGTAATGGTTTTGAGAATATAAATAAGTCTATTGAAAAAATAAATTTGATCACCATTGAAATATATAAAGATGAAAAAGCAACTTTTAAACCGAGTGTTGATTTTTTGATTAGAAATCAAAAATGCAAATTAGCGTTTGAGGAAATAATTCAATATCAAAACAAAATAATTGACCAAGACATATATATTCCTTGGTTAGAGAAGCATTATAAATTATATAAGTATTTTGACTTCCCGCCATATTTCTATTCAGATTTTTATAAGTTCTATAGTATATATTATGATATTAAACAGCTAACTGAATTCTTACAAACAAGTGATTTATCAAAAGAAGCCTTAGAAAAATATCAAGAAAATGAAATAAATGAGGAAATCCAGTTAATAAAATGGTTGAGCAAATATGAACATGCAGGATTAAACCTTGCTTTATTTTTATTCAAAAAAAATGATTTTGAATACCCTGAAAAATTCGATTACTATCAAGTTGGTGAGATAAAAATTAAGGCTTTTGACTATGTAAATATTGCCAAATTCAAATTTATATTTGAAGATCACTATTGGAAAATGCTTGATAAATATTCTATTTTTAGTGAAGAGGAAAAAACACGATATTCAAACGAAGATGGAGAAATGTCATACAATATAAGCTCATTAACCTATCACTTAGAAAGTAGAGGTATTATTTAAAATTATAGAACTTTGTCAAACCATGTGCGATTTAAAAGAAGATAGAAAAAAAGGTGACAAAAAGTTAATTTTTCTCTATAGATAATATAAATGTTTTTGTCACCTATTAATTGGTAAAATAGAAACACAAATAAAATACACTTAATAAGTTCTTTGTTTTAAAAAGTCACTAGATAACAATGAATATTATCTAATGACTTTTATTTGTTTTTTCAGGGATTCGATTTTGTTGTTTTAATTCAGAAATCACTCGTCTCAAAAAAGCTAAAATGCAATAAAAAAACTGAATAAATCGCTATATTATATTAATAGAATAATGATTTGGTTATTTATATAAAACTTAAAAAGGTTGGCTAGTC
>Ga0214919_10004328_pt1 | contig 20836 bp, 18 predicted proteins | sample LL1503_MetaG_FD_177994 | JGI IMG/M metagenome (GOLD analysis project Ga0214919, IMG submission 177994) | Freshwater microbial communities from Lake Lanier, Atlanta, Georgia, United States - LL-1503 | ecosystem: Environmental > Aquatic > Freshwater > Lake | place: USA: Georgia | collected... | reverse complement strand
ATGTGCACTTTGGCGCCGACGAAGGCGATGTCGAGCGCGGCGACAGCCTGCCCGGTCTGGCCATGCTCTTGATCGTCGCCTCTTTGATTCTCAAAATCACCTACCGCGGTCGCATCCAGGCCGAGGCAGTTGCCGCTGCTGCCACCCAAGTGGCCGAAACCGAATCGCTCAAGCGCCAAGTGATGGAAGCACGCATGGCTGCCATGCAGGCGCAAATGGAGCCGCACTTTTTATTCAACACCTTGGCCGGCATAGAGCATTTGATTGAGACCGACCCGCCGCGCGCGGCGACTATGCAAAAAAGCCTGATCGCCTTTTTGCGCGCTGCCATGCCCACGCTGCGCGAAGTCAACGCGCAAGCCGAGCGCGATTTGGGACGCGAACTGGCGGTGGTGCAGCCCTACCTCGAGCTCATGCGCATGCGCATGGAAGAGCGCTTGCAATTTGATTTGCAAGTGCCCCAGGGGCTGCGCAGCGCCCGCTTTCCGCCCATGATGCTGCAAAGCCTGGTGGAAAACGCGATCCGCCACGGCCTGGAGCCCAAGGCCGAGGGCGGTAGCATTACCGTGCGTGCCGAGGTGCAAGACGGTCAGTTGATCGTGCAAGTGCAGGACACAGGTGTTGGCTTTGCGCCTGCTGCACCGATGGCCACCGGCGGGGGCATTGGACTGTCCAATATCCGCGAGCGTTTGCAATTGTTGTACGGCGCCAAAGCCAGCCTGCAAACCAGCAGCCCAAGCACCGGTGGCGCTTGTGTCACCATCACGGTTCCCTACCAACTAGGAGCGCCTTGAGCGTCCCAGGCATGTCAAAGGTGTTTATATGATCAGCCGCAGTTTGCGCTGGATCGCCCGCCTCTTGTTTGTGGCGGTATTGCTGGCCATTGCCACCGCGGTTTTGGGAGGCTTGCATTGGCAGCCTGATGTGATGCTGAGCGTCAACGGCCAAGCGCTCACCCTGCCCGGTGTAGCGTGGATCGCCATTGGCGCTGCTGTCTTACTGGGCTTGTTGGTGCTGGCTACGCTGGCGGTGGTGCCGCTATTGGTGTTGTTGCTACCAATGGTTGCGGTGCTGGCGGTGATCGCCGTGATCGCGGCGGGTTTGGGCGTGCTCAGCATGGTGTTGTGGGGATTGCTTCCCCTGTTCATTGTTTGGCTGATCTGGCGCCTGGCCACTGGCGGCGCGAAGGGGGGTGAGGTTTCATGAAGCCCTTGCGCGTTGTCGTGGCCGATGATGAGCGCCTTATGCGCGAACAGCTCTGCGCCCGGCTACGCGAGGTGGATGCCAGCATCGAGGTCCTGGCCCAGGCGCGCAATGGCCAAGAGGCGCTGGAGCGCGTACGCCAATTGCAGCCGGACCTGGTGTTTTTAGACATCCGCATGCCGGTGATGACCGGGATCGAAGCGGCGCGCCACATCGCCCAGCTGCCCACCTGGGACGAGGCTGGCGGCGACGGCCAGTGGCCCGGCTGCGAAATGGTGTTTTTGACGGCCTACGACCAGTACGCGGTGCAAGCCTTTGAGGCCGGCGTGGTGGACTACCTGCTCAAACCCGCCGAGCCCGAGCGCCTGGCCTTGGCCCTGCAGCGCGTGCGTGCGCGCATGCTCGCGCGCCAACTAGCCCAGCACAGGGCAGAACCCGCGCAGCTACTGCCCGCACACACCCCGGTTATGCAAAGCCTGTTACAAGCCCTGACCGCACAGCTCTCACCACCGCAGAAGCCCGTGCTCTTGCAATGGATACAGGCCAAAGTAGGCGCAACGATTCAGATGATTGCTGCTGAAGACGTGCTGTTTTTTGTGAGCGACGAAAAATATACCCGCGTCCAAACCGCTACCCAAGAGGCGCTGATCCGCACTTCCATCAAGGACCTGATAGACACATTGGATATGGAGCGCTTTTGGCAAATCCACCGTAGCACCTTGGTTAATGTGCGCGCCATCGCCGGCGTGCAACGCGACGAGCGCGGTCGCCAGCTGGTCTCGGTGCGCGGCAGCAAAGAATTGCTGGAAGTTAGCCGTAGCTATGCGGGCTTGTTTAAGGGCATGTGATTTGGTGGCGAAAACGCAATTCTTTTTGGTAGCGGCTTTCCGTGGCCTAATAGCGCGACATCCACTAAGCGGCCCCGGCTGCAGAATTTTTAACGCTTTGCACAGGGAGTTAGGCTGTGGGACAAATCAAGAGCAGCTTAGTCTGCGTCAGCGCGACTGCACTTTTCGCAGGGTGGATGGCCCACGCCCAATCCCCCGCCCTTAACACCACCACCATTGCCCGCGCCATGCCCGATTCCGCCTCTGACCCTTTCCAGTGGCTTGAAGAAGTGCAAGGCGCACGCGCGCTTGACTGGGTGGTCAAAGAAAACCAGCGCAGCCTGGACCTATTGCAAGCAGACGCGCGATTCGCGCCCATGCAGCAGCAGGCGCTCACTATCGTGCAGGCCAGCGACCGGGTGCCTATGCCTAGTTTTCGCGGTCGCCATATCGACAATTTTTGGCAAGACGCCAACGCCGTGCGCGGCGTGTGGCGGCGCACAGACTTAAGCGCTTATCGCAGCGCTACCCCTCGCTGGGAGACGGTGCTGGATTTTGACGCTCTGGCCCAAGCCGAGTCAGCTAACTGGGTCTACAAAGGTGCCAATTGCTTGCCCCCGGCGCAGCGCCTGTGCCTGGTATCGCTGTCCGACGGTGGCAAAGACGCGGTGCACATGCGCGAGTTCGACACCGAGACCAAATCCTTTGTGCAAGGCGGCTTTGCTTTGCCTGCAGGCAAGCAGAGTGCCGCTTGGCTGGACCAGGACACCTTGCTGGTTGCCCGAGCCTGGAGTCTGGAAGATGCCACCGAGTCGGGCTACCCCTACATCGTCAAGCGCCTGCGCCGGGGCCAGGCGCTGGCGCAGGCCGAAGAAGTGTTTCGCGGCGACAAAAAAGACGTGGGCAGTTGGCCCGGCGTCATTCGCGATAGCCAGGGCCGTTTTGTCGCCGCCTACGTGGAGCGCTCCGTGGCTTTTTTTGCCCATGAGTTTTACGTCCTGACCGAGAAGGGTCCGGTGCGCTTGCCGGTGCCGCTTAAGTCCAGCTTGCGCGGGTACTTAGATGGACAATCATTTTCAGCCTGCAAGAGCCCTGGATGCCCTTGGCTGGCGGCCCCACCTTTACCCCATCGTCCCTGGTGAGTTTTGATTTGGCCGCCGCGTTGGCTACGCCCGCGAAGCTGTCGGTGCAGCTGGTGTTTGCATCCCACGCGCGCCAGTCCATTCAGGGCGTGAGCCGCACGGCCAGCCGCCTGGTTTTGAGCCTGAGTACCCATGTAGTGGGTGAGATGATGTCCTTCGCCTACGGCCCCCAAGGCTGGAGTGGCCAGCGCCTGGACCTGCCCAATCCGGCCAGTTTTGGCGTGGTCAGCGCCAGCGACACGGACGACAAGCTTTTTGTCTCCGCCACCAGTTTTTTGGTGCCCACCACGCTGTGGCTGGCCGACGCCGCATCGGGCAAGACGGAGGCGGTAAAGGCTTCGCCCGCACGCTTTGACGCACAGGGCCTGATCACCGAGCAGCGCGAGGCCATCTCCAAAGACGGCACGCGCATTCCCTACTTTGTGGTGCGCCGCAAAGACCTCCCTATGGACGGCCAAGCGCCCACACTTTTGTATGCCTACGGCGGCTTTCAGGTACCGATGAACCCCGGCTATTCCGCGCTGACCGGCAAGCTCTGGCTGGAGCGCGGCGGTGTGTACGTGCTGGCCAATATCCGTGGCGGCGGGGAGTTTGGACCGGCCTGGCACCAAGCCGGTCTCAAGACCAAGCGCCAGGTAATTTACGACGACTTTGTGGCCGTGGCCCAGGACCTGATGGACCGCAAAATTACCAGCCCGCGCCGCCTGGGCATCCAAGGCGGCTCCAACGGCGGCTTGCTCATGGGTGTGCAGATGACGCAGCGCCCGGACTTGTGGAATGCCGTGGTCGTGCAGGTACCGCTGCTCGATATGCTGCGCTACCACAAGCTGCTGGCTGGCGCCTCTTGGGTAGCCGAATACGGCAGCCCCGACGACCCTGCCGAGGCTGCGTTTTTGGCCCAACTCTCGCCCTACCACCAACTCAAAGCGGGAGTGGCCTACCCCGAGCCTTTTTTTGTGACCTCCACCAAAGACGACCGCGTCCACCCCGGCCACGCACGCAAGACGGCCGCCAAGATGCAGGCCATGGGTTTGCCCTTTTATTACTACGAGAACACCGATGGCGGTCACGCGGCTGCGGCTAACTTGAAAGAAACAGCCAAGCGCGTCAGCTTGGAGATGGTTTACCTCAGCCACAAATTGATGGACTAATGAGCAATGGCTTGTCTTAGTGCCCGCGCGCCCAATACACGCCCCACACCACCAAGCCCATGCCCACCAGCGCCGTGCCGCCAAAGGATTCGCCAAACAGCAGCCAGGCCACTACCGCCGTGCAGGGCGGCACCAGGTAAAACAGGCTGGCGACATTGACCGCGTTGTTGTTGCGGATCAGCCAGTTGAGCAGGCTGACTGCACCCAGCGACAACACCAGCACCAGCCAGCCCATGGCGAACACCATTTCAGGCACCCAGTCGATGCGCAGCGTCTCTGTCAGCGCTGCCGCAATGCCGGTGAACACCACGGTGGGAACGAACTGCGCCACCGCTCCGGTGCGCCAGTCAAACTGCGGGCAAAAGCGTTTTTGGTACAAATTGCCGCAGGTGATGGCCAGTAGCGAAACCAGACAAGGCAGTAATGCTTGCAACTCAAAACCCGTACCAAACTTATTTGCCAGCACCAGGGCCACCCCGGCCAGGCCCAATGCCAGCCCTAGCCATTGTCTGCGCACTACGGTTTCGCGCAATAGCAAGCCCGCTCCCACCGCCACCAGCAGCGGTTGCAAGCCCACCACCAAGGCCGCCACGCCCGCGGGCAGGCCGATAGAAATGGCGATAAACACGCCGCCCAAATACACCCCATGAATGAGCAGACCGGCCACTCCAATGTGAAACCAATCCCGGCCACGCGCAGGCCAGGGCGCTTTGCCAAATACCGCCAGCACCAACAACAGCGCTACTACCAGCAGATAGCGAACAAACAAAAATGTCAGCGGCTCGCTATGGGGCAAACCTAAGCGGGCACCGATAAAACCAGTGGACCACAGGACCGCAAACAACAGCGGAAACGCCGGTACCAGGCGGCGCATCATGGCGCGGGCGCAAGCCAGCTGCCCAAGCCTACATCCGAGTCAGACGCGAGGTCTCTCGGCGTCTGGGGAGCTCGTTGCGCAGACCCCAGTGCACGGGGTTGAAGGCGACCAGGTCCACCGGCGCCATCGGCATGCCCGCGCCAGCTGGCCCGGCGGGCGGCCAGTAGCGGGATGCATGCCAGGCTAAGGAAGGGCGGACTGCAGCGCGCCAAGCTTGTGGGGATGTGCATGAAAGATGGCCGGATAAGCGCAAAGAGGGCAAGTGTATGGAGTGTCTAAGGGCACAGCATGGGGCTGCAGCCATTGGCTTGGTAAGGCGGCGCGCAGCTGCAACTTGGGACGCCACCCGTCGCGCACCGACTTTTTTCGGAAGATCACATTTTCATGTGAGGAAAAAAATCATTGCGTTTCTTGACACAGCCCAAGCCCTGTAGCCCAATCAGAACGAAGCATTTGCTCCCCCAAAAGGGGCCCAAGTGCGCTCCCACTTAGCGTCAGGTAACGGCATTCAATGGCACCGAAATTTGAGGTCAATTGCCAGCTTTGCAGTGCACAGGCTCTGGTGCTCGTTATCCAAGTCAGCAGCCTTCAGGACGGATATTTGAGGAATACATAACCATCTGAAGGATTCAGAATTGGTCAGACTCGAAAGCGTGGACTAGTTATGTTGTAGCTCTCTTTACTCAGCGGGTAAAAGCTTGTTTAACATCATCATCATCATCGCAGACGACAACACCGATCAGCGTCAGGGCTTAGAAAGCTATCTTTCGCAAGATGGTTTTCGGGTCGCCGCTCTTGAAGATAGTGAGCGTCTCAGCAACGCGATCAATGCCAACAAGCCCGACGCGATTTTGGTGGATTTAAATCTAGCGCAGGAAGATGGCATCGACATCATTAAGCGGGTCAAGCGTGCCTATCCGCGATTGGGTGTAGTGGTCTTGACGGCCAGGGTGCGCAGCATCGATCGCAAAATGGCATACGAGGCGGGTGCCGATGTTTTTTTGACCAAGCCGGCAAGCTCCGATGAAGTCAGCACGGTGCTCAAAAGCCTGTGCCGCCGTGTGGCCCCATTAGCGCAAGACAAAGAGTGGCTTTTGGATTTGAAGGGCCAGAGAGTCATACCGCCCAGTGGCCAGGCTATTGGTCTGACTGGGCGCGAATGCTTGTTATTGCACGAGCTCGCTCTGGCGGCGCCATTGCTGAGTTATTACCGATTATTTGAAGTGCTGGGCGATGCGGATGTGTCTGAGCAAGTCAACAAAATACGCATTGAGCAATTGATTAGCCGGCTCCGCCAAAAACTAGCGCCTACTTTAGGTGGCAGCGCCAGCATCAAGGTGATGCGCAGCAGAGGCTACCGGCTTTGCATCACGGTCCGCGTCGAGGCCTGACCCGTCTATTTGCAGCGCAAGCTGCTGCGTCAGTGCGATGTACTCTTCCACTGCAACCTCCTGCGCGCGCCTTTGCAAATCAAAGCGCCCGGAGAAATTATGCCTTTCTAAAAACGCGCCCAAGGTGTGCCGCAGTAGCTTGCGCCGTTGACTGAAGGCCGCTTGCACCAAGGGCCCCAAGAGTGCGGCACTGTACAGAGTCGGGTTGGCCAGCGGCTGCATGCGCACCACGGCGCTGTCAACCCGGGGCGGCGGTGTAAAACTTTGGGGCCCAACGGCCAGCACGTTTTCCATGCGGTAGCGCCATTGCAGCATCACGCTTAAGCGTCCGAAATCGGCGGTGTCGGGCGCAGCGACCATACGGTCTACCACTTCTTTTTGCAGCATGAAGTGCTGGTCTTCAATACAGACCGCAAAATCGAGCAGATGAAACAAAATCGGCGTGGAAATGTTGTAGGGTAAGTTACCCACGACACGCAAGCGGCTTTGCGGGTCTGCATCGCGCGCGCTAAGCGCGCTAAAGTCCACGCGAAGCACGTCGGACTCAATCACGTGCAGGTGCGCATGGGTGCGTAAACGTGCCGCCAAATCACGGTCCAATTCGATCACCGTTAGCGCCCCCAAACGCTCCACCAAGGGTTGCGTCAAAGCGCCAAGTCCTGGTCCGATTTCCACCATCGTCTGTCCGGCTTGCGGGGATATGGCTTGCACGATGGCCTCGATAACGCCACCGTCGCTTAAAAAATGCTGCCCAAAGCGCTTGCGCGGTATGTGTTGCATCAAGGAAAGCCTAGTACACCGGCACTGTGCGTGCCACCGGCTTAACCGGGATCACGTATTTCAACGAAAGCGCGGCCACGCACGTCCCGGACCCAGGCTTCAAAGGCCTCGTCGGCACGCTTGGCCCGCAGCAGGTTGCGTTCGCGTTCAATCAGCTGGGCAGGCGTCAGGTCCACATTGCGGCGCTCTAAGAGTTCAATCAGGTGGACCCCAAAGCGCGATACCAGGGGTTCGGCAATTTCCTTCTCCCGCAGGCGCACAAGCACTTGTTCAAATTCGGGAACAAACAGGCCGGGCCCGGCCCAGCCTAAATCGCCCCCTTGGGCTGCACTACCGTCTTGCGATAAAGCACGCGCTTGCGTCTCAAAGTTGGTGGCGCCGGCAAGAATACGCTCACGCACGGCAGCGAGTTGCTTGCTAGCTTGCTCCACTGTCAGGGACGCATCGGGCCGTAGCAAGATATGGCGCGCATGGTGCTGCACTTGGGTGTCAGAGAGCCCATTGACACGCCGCTCCAGTACTTTGAGCAAATGCAAGCCCGCATCCGAGCGCACCCATTGCGAAATTTCGCCCACTGCAAGGGCCTGGCTCGCATTGACAAACAAGGGTGGGTAGCGCCCTGCCGGACGCAAGCCCAGTTGCCCTGCATTGCTGCGTTCAGCCGCTGAAAATTGTTGCACCAGGGACTCGAAGGAGTCGCCAGCCTTTAATCGATCTAGAATTTTTTGGGCCTGCTCCTGGGCCTGGGTGAGGGCGGCCGCGCTGGGGTTTTCCGGCAGCGCTAAAAACAAGTGCCCAAGATTAACTTCCTGGTTTTGCGGGTCTTTGGCCGCTTCTTTGCGCGCAGCCAACGCAGCCTCTACTTCGGCATCGCTGATTTTTATCCGCGCCTCTACCTCACGCTCTTGCAATCGGTTGATCAGAAGTTGATCGCGCAATTGCTTGCGAAACGCGGCCTGTGTAGTGCCACGCCGCTCCAAGTTGGCACGCAGCTGCCCCAGATCTAACTGGTTTTGGGCAGCGATATTGGCCTCAGCTTGGTCGATAGCAGCGGAGTCAATGCGCAAACCTGTTTCCTTGGCCAGTTGGAGTTGGGCGCGTTCTACGACCATGCGTTCGAGCAAAGCCGCACGAAGCTCTGGCGCGGGTGGCAGTGGAGCAGACTGCGGGCCACGGCTTTCCATCAATTGCCGAATCTGGTTTTCCAATTCTGCATTGGTAATGGGCTCTGAATTGACCAGCGCCACAATGTAGTCATTGCTCGGCGCAGTCTGTGCATAGCCTGCCGTACTGATTGCAAGCAAAAGAGAAAAAATCCATACAGGCATCTTCATACGTTTGAGGGGTAAAGAGTGAACAAACAATGGCAACAAGGCCTCAGCGCAGGTACTGGTAGCGAGGGATGCTATCGGTAAGGGTTTTGAAAGGGTCAATTCCAAGTCGCGTAAAGCCCACCAACTCCATTTGGAACATCAGTTTGGAAGTCGCGGTCTGGGGGGTAATAGGAGTACGGCTGTAGACGACGCGGGCAATCCAGCAACCTGCATCGTACTCTAGGCCTAATAGGCTATCGACCAATTGCTGTTCGCGCAAACTGTAGGCAACGCGCCCGAGACCGTAGTAGCGGCCAGCATCGGGATCGGACCCACCGCCTGCCAGGTTCCAAAGCCCTTGCAGTGGCCATTGCCAGCTGATATCCACTTGCTCGCTTGCGTTCAATTGCGAGCGGTAAGCGACGTTGAGCGTTTGAAAGTCGCCGGCATGGTAGCGCCCGCCGATGACCGAACGCACCGATTGCTGGGTTTGGATGTTGTACTGCGTGGCAGCGTCCACCACCCAGCGGTCTCCCAGGTTGAGGCGCGAACCCAGCAAAATATCGCTCAGTCCGGTTGCGGCCGGTGCTTGCCCGGGCAAGAGCGTTACTTTTTGCTCTTCAAAACGCAAGCGCTGCGCCATGCCAAAGCTGGCCAATTGGGCCCCGGTGTCCGGATTTAAAAATCGCGTTGTCAGTCCTAGCGTTAGCAAATTGTTATCGGAAATTTTGTCGTGGCCGACATAGGCGTTCTCGGTAAATACGGCGGTCAAATTCAGGTCTTGCGCCGCAGTGTCGTAATTGGGTAGCAGGCTTTGGTCGGTATAGGGCGTGTACACATAAAAAGCACGCGGCTCCAAGGTTTGCAGCAGCTTTTCACCCAAAATCTCCGTGTTGCGTTCAAAGGTAATTCCAGCGTCTAAGCTGAAGGTGCTGACCAGACTGTTGGCTGACTGCTTGTTGGTAATGGGGGCGTCAAATTGGTAGCCCGCCACATGGGTTTGCACTTTGGGCGTCAGGTAAAAAGCCGGCCAAATCATGGGGTAGCTGATTTGCGCCCAGGCAAAAGCGCGCTGCGCATTGGGCTGGCGCGTGAGCGTGCGGTCCCCCTCAAATTGCGTGAAATCGGTGTCCACCGACCAGTCGATACCTTGCACATTGCTTTGGGCATAGCGCAGCGTCCACTGCGGCATCCGGTCATAGGGCGTGATGATTTGCAGGCCCTGCCATTTTTGTACTTTGAGCATAGAAGACAAATCACCCCGTCCCCAACTCGCCGTGAGGTCTGCAGGTAGTTGCCGATTCGTGCCGCCCAAAGGCAAGCCGCTTTGCAAAATCGTGCTACTGCTACTGATAAAGTCCGATCCGTAGTTGTCATCGCCCGCGCGGCTGATATTGGCGGCTAGTGAAATGTTTCCAATGGGGCTGGCAATCTGCGTATTGTGTAAAAGCGCCAGCGCAACGCGATCCTGCCCGCGCAAGCGGTCGCCCGGCATATAGGCCAGCTTCAAACTCCCGGAATAGTTCGGCTCCAAATAGCGCAATTGGTTTTCAATATTCATCCCCCGGTTGCTCATGAAGTTGGGCGTCACCGTCAGGTCATAGTGGGGTGCGAGATTAAAGTAATAAGGCGTGGCCAATTCAAAGCCGTTGACGCTGTCAATGCCAAACAAGGGTGGCAAAAACCCCGATTTGCGTTTTTCCGTGATCGGGAAACTAAAGGGTGGCACCGGCAGTACCGGCAGACCCTGAAAGTGCAAAAAAGCGCCCTGCGCTTTGCCAATCTCTTCTTCATTGTCGATATCGAGTTGCTTTGCGGTCAGCGCCCATTCGGGTACCCAGCTAGGGCCGGGCTTGCGCCTACAGGTGGTGTAGCTACCCTGGTGGGCGGTCATATGGTCTTTATCTGCGAAGTCAGCGCGCAGTGCTTCGCCGTGGCCTTTTTCGCCGCCTAGCTGGTAGGTGATTTCATTGAAAAAGCCTTCAAAGCGCTCCACATCCATGTCCAGATAGCTGCCGGAATAAACGCGCTCGTTGCGCTCAATGCGCACATGGCCTTGGGCTTGCATGCGATCGGTACGTTGGTCGTAACGCAGGCTGTCGGCGCTGATCTGCGAGTCTGAGCGCAGCATTTGCGCGTTTCCTTGCAGGACCACTTCCCTGTCGGCATGTCCGCTGAGCATGTCGCCAGACAGGTAAGCCCAGTTTTTTTGTGCGGGTGTGTTCATCAGACTGGCTTGGCCTGGCGCCGCGGGCGGCGCGTTCTGCGCGCCCACCGGATTCGATAGGACAGTCAGCGCCGCCCAAAGCCCTGCATGGATCAAAATCTTTGCTTTTGCAGCCCGTGCCAAGGCGGACGGCAAGCGGTAATCTGGAAGCATGAGCAAGGAAGCGGGCAAGGTAGATGCGCAAAAAGATGGACAATGGATTATCCATGAGCCCCACTGACCCTCCCTCCCGCGCAGGCGGCACACGCGCCTTCGCAACCGTTTTCCAAAGTGGCGCGCCACTTGCGCCAAGCCCGGACACTTCTATGGCGACCGCGGCGCAGCCTGTGCATTGGCCCGATGCCGCGCGCGGTCATGCGTTTGAAGTCTGGTTGCAGTCGGTGCAACAGCGCTTTGGCCTACAGCCTGACAGCGTGCGCTTGGCGTCGGCCGATGCCAGTTTCCGGCGCTATTTGCGGGTAAACAGCGCAAATAGCACGTACGGCCCCAGTTTGATCGTGATGGACGCGCCGCCAGACAAAGAGGACAGCGCCGCTTTTGTCAGCGTCGCGGGCTTGTTGCAACAAGCGGGCATCCATTGCCCGCAGGTGCTCGATTGGAACCAGGCGCAAGGCTTTATGCTGCTGAGCGACCTGGGCGATCAGACCATGATGCAGCGCATAGATCCGACAGCGCCGCCCCCTTTGGACGTGTATTTGCAAGCGGTCGATACCTTGATCGCCTGGCAAAAGGCTTCGCAGCCCGGCGTATTGCCGCCCTATGACCATGCGCTTTTGCGCCGTGAAATGGATTTGTTCCCGCAGTGGTACATCGCGCAGCACCGAAAAGTATCCCTCGACCTTGCGCAAAACAAAGTCTTGGAGCAGGCGTTTGAAACCATCATCGCCAACAATTTGTCCTGGCCTTCGGTGTTTGTTCACCGCGACTTTATGCCGCGTAACCTGATGGATGCTGGGCGCGCGCATCCGCTGGGTGTGCTGGATTTTCAAGACGCTGTGTATGGGCCGATCACTTACGACATCGCCAGCCTGATGCGCGACGCCTTTCTCAGCTGGGAGGAGGACTTTTGCCTGGATGTGACAGTGCGCTACTGGCAGCAGGCGCGCAAAGCGGGCTTGCCCGTGGGTGATGACTTTGGCGAGTTTTACCGGGCGGTGGAATGGATGGGCTTGCAGCGGCATATCAAAATTGCCGGCATCTTTGCGCGCCTGACACTGCGCGACGGCAAGCCCAAGTATTTGGCCGACACACCGCGTTTTATCGGCTACATCCGAGCCACCTGCGGCCGCTACCGCGAGCTCAAACCCTTGATGCGCCTGGTGGAGTGTATCGAGGGTATCGAGCCGCCCCAGGCTTTTTCTTTTGGCCGCGTGTAGGCACAGGTTGACAAGCCATGCCATGCACCCGATGAGCGCAGCACCTTAATGCCCCGTTTTTATTGCCCATCCCCTTTGCAAACCGGTGACGCGCTGGACTTGCCGCCCGGCCCGGCCCGCCATGTACAGGTTTTGCGTATGCAGCCGCGCCAGACGATTACCCTGTTCAACCACGGACCCGGCTGGGATGGAGCTAGGCAAGCGGTGACTGCCGGTGGCGAATACGAAGCGGAAATCCTGCTGATGGGGCGCAGCCAAGTGCAGGTGCGCGTCGGTGCATTCAAGGCGCGGGAATGCGAGGCCGCGCGCCGGGTGTCTATCGCTGTGGTGATGCCGGCCAACGAGCGTATGGACTGGCTGGTGGAAAAAGCCACAGAATTGGGCGTGGCTGCGATCTATCCCTTGACCAGCGAGCGCAGTGTGCTGCGCCTTTCTGGGGAGCGTGCGGACAAAAAAATCGCGCACTGGCAAGCGGTGGCGATTGCGGCCTGCGAGCAGTGTGGCGCCAACCAGGTGCCGCGGGTGCATGCGGTACAAAGCCTGCCGCATTTTTTGCGCGACCTCCCCGCTACGACTTTGTCCGAAGATGCCATCGCCCCGGCCCGTCTACTGCTTTCGCTGCATGTCGACGCCAAGTTATTGCGCCATTGGGCTGGAATGGCCAGCACGCAAGCGGTGCTGGTTTTGTCTGGCCCCGAAGGTGGATTCAGCGATGCAGAAGAAGCCCTGGCGCTGCAAGCGGGCTTTGTACCGCAGTCGCTGGGTGCGCGCACCTTGCGCGCAGAGACGGCGGCTTTGACGGCTTTAGCGCTATTGGCTTGAGGTGCCTGCCTCGCTTAGACCGGTGCGCTCAGATCAGCCCACTTGCAGCCATTGCTGCAAGGCGGCGAACACGCTACTGGCATCGCTTTCGTTAAAAATTTCATGGAACAGCGCGTCAAAGCAAAGCGACTGCACCATGGCGCCTGGGGCCAGTTTCAAAAAGTCGCGGCTGCCTTGCGGGCTTACCAGTTTGTCTTGGCCTGCAAACAGCAACAGCGTAGGCGTGTTCCATTGTGGCGCCGTGGCCAATACTTCGCGGCCTGCTTGGGCGATGAACAAAGCCAGGCGCGCGCAAATACGGTCATGCACCAAGGGGTCAGCTTGGTAGGCGGCGACCACGGCGGGATCGTGTGACAGGTATTTCACTTGCAAGCCGTTGCCCACGCGCAGATTGGGCGCGATGCCCGGGAGCGTGGCCAGTAGCAGCTTTTGCAACGCATTGAGGCCGGGGTCTAGCGCAGGGCTGGATAACACCAAGGCATCTATGGGCCGCATCCGCAGAGAGACAAAGCGCGCAGCCAATAAGCCGCCCAGGCTGTGGCCTAGCAAGACCAGTGACTGCCCTGGCGGCATGGTTTTGCGCGTATGGTCCACCACGGCGGCTAGATCATCAAGCATCGCATGCGCATCACGCATGCTGCCGCGCTCGCCGTCCGACAAGCCGTGACCCCACAGGTCAAAACTGCGCACCGCGTAGCCCCAGCTATTGAGCTTTTGCGCCACGTGCTCATAGCGCCCGCTGTGTTCGCCCAGGCCGTGCACGATCAGCACCTGGGCACCCGCGTTTGGGTGATCAGCCAGAGGCCAGTCGCGCAGCGCCAATTGCAGGTCTGGCGTCAGTTTGAGTTTGGAAAGCGTAGAGGTATCGGTCATATCAAATCAGCTGATTGAAGGAAAACGTGCAATTACGTGTGCCACGGCGGCCGTGAGTTTTTTGGCATAAGGCACATGCAAAAACTCATTAGGGCCGTGTGCATTGCTCTTGGGGCCGAGCACACCGCACACCATCATTTGCGCTTTGGGGAAGCCTTGGCTGAGCATATTCATCAGCGGGATCGTGCCGCCTTGACCGATATAGCCACAACCCGCGCCGAAGTGGGCTTGCGAGGCGTCGTTGAGTGCTTGTTCAAACCAGGGCGCGGTAGTCGGCGCATTCCAGCCGGTCGCGCCGCCGGAAGACTCAAACGTCACTTTGGCCTGATACGGCGCGTTGTCTTCCAACAAGGTTTTGAGCGCTTGCACCGCCGTGGCCGCTTCCACCAGCGGTGGCAGGCGCAGTGAAAGTTTGAAGGCGGTGAAAGGCCGCAGCACATTGCCCGCATCTTTCATGGCCGGAAAGCCTTCTGCGCCGGTGACGCTGAGCGTGGGCATCCAGGTGCGGTTGAGCAGGGCTTGCAGCGGGTCGGTGGTGGTCGGCAGTACCGACTGGTTGGCGCCACCGCAGTCGTAATGTGCCCAGGGAAAGCGCTTGTACACCTCGTCGCCCAAGATGTCGGCCGTGGCGCGGGCCTGTGCCAGGCGCTCGGGCGGTACCTCGCAGTGGAAGATACCTGGCAGCAGTCGCCCCGTGGCGCTGTCTTCTAGCCGGTCTAGCACCTGGCGCAAAACCCGAAAGCTGGAAGGCACGACGCCGCTGGCGTCGCCCGAATGCACGCCCTCGGTCAGCACATCTACGCGCAGCACGCCGCTGGCCATGCCGCGCAAACTATTGGTCAGCCACAGCTGATCGTAATTGCCGGCGCCTGAATCCAAACAAACCACCAGGCCGACATCGCCCAGGCGGGTACGTAGTGCGTCCACATAGGGCAGCAAATCGTAGGAGCCACTCTCTTCGCAGGTCTCAATCAAGCCCAAAATACGCGGATGCGCCACCTTCTGGTCTTTGAGTGCGGCAATCGCCGCGATGGCTGCATACGCAGCGTAGCCGTCGTCCGCGCCACCGCGCCCATACAGCTTGCCGTCTTCGTACTTGGGCGTCCAGGGCCCCAGGTCTTTGCGCCAGCCGGAAAACTCGGGTTGCTTGTCCAGGTGGCCGTACATCAGCACGGTTTGCTCCGACACGCCCGCTTGCACCGCACGCGTGGCAGCCACTTCGAAAAAAATCACCGGCGTGCGCCCTGGCAGGCGCACCACTTCTAACACGAGGCCTTCGAGCTTTTGCGCCTCTATCCATTGCGCCGTGTTGCGCACCACGGTCTCTAGATAGCCATGGGCCAGCCAATCGGCATCAAACATCGGCGACTTGGCGGGGATGGCAATGTAATCGGATAAACGCTGGACGATGTCCCCATCCCAGGCTTTGCTGACGTGGGCCAGGGCGTCTGCGTTATTCAATGCGGAATCAGGTAAGCGGGCGGTCATGCGGTCTCCTTGGGGGCTTGAATGTTTCACATGATGCCACGCCCGCAACTATCATCCAAGGAAGCGTTCATTGCGCCGGAGGATGGCTATGCGAAATACTGCAACAGAGGTAGAGGTTTTGGCTTTTGATATCTTCGGCACCGTGGTGGACTGGCACGGGAGTATTGCGCGCGAAATCCGTACCGCGCATCCCACCGTCGATGCCGATGCGTTTGCGCTGGCATGGCGCGCAGGCTACCAGCCGGCCATGCGCCGCGTGATGGCGGGCGAACTGCCTTGGACCTTGATTGACGATTTACACCGCATGATTTTGGAAGAGGTATTGGTTCAGTTCGGCCTGATGCATTTAGATGAGACTGCGCGCGCCGACCTCAACCGCGCGTGGCACCGCTTGGATCCCTGGCCCGATGTGGTGCAAGGCCTGACGCGTCTGAAAGAGCGCTTTGTCCTTTGTACCCTGTCCAACGGTAATCTCAATTTGCTCACCCGCTTGTCCAAGCGCGCGGGCTTGCCCTGGGACTGCATCTTGAGCGCCGAGCTGTTCCGCGCTTACAAGCCCGATCCTCGCACCTACGGTGGCGTGGCGCAGACCTTTGACGTGCTGTCTGAACAGGTGATGCTGGTGGCCGCCCATCACAACGATTTGGAAGGCGCCCGCGCCTGCGGCCTGCAAACCGCTTACATCGAGCGACCGCTGGAGTTTGGCGTGCGCAATCCCAAGGATGTGAGTCCGCACCTTGCCAACCATTTGCATGCGCGTGATCTGCTGGATCTGGCAGACCAGCTAGGCTGTTAACGCGCCAGTTTGTACACCGAGGTTCCGGCGCGCCAGTTGGGCAGCCAGCGAACGACTTCACCATCTTGCAGGCCAAAACTATCGATCACGCGCAGGCCGTTCTTGCGCGCGAGAGTACCGAGGTCAGCGTGCGTGCCGACGCGGATATTGGGCGTGTCATACCACTGGTAGGGCAAGCGCTTGGTCACTGGCATGCGGCCTTGCAGCACGCTCAAGCGGTTGGGCCAATGTCCAAAATTGGGGAAGGCCACAATGCCTATGCGCCCTACGCGCGCCGTTTCACGCAGCATGACTTCGGCGTTGCGCAAGTGCTGCAAGGTGTCGATTTGCAGTACCACGTCAAACGAGGCATCGTCAAACATGGCTAAGCCTTCATCCAAGTTGAGCTGTATCACGTTGACGCCGCGTTGCACACAGGCCAGCACATTGGCGTCGTCGATTTCAACGCCATAGCCGCTACAGCCGCGCGTAGCTTGCAAATGCGCCAACATGGCGCCATCGCCGCAACCTAGATCGAGCACGCGTGCGCCCATAGGCACCAGTTGCGCGAGCGCGTTTTCAATAGCGAGGTCGCTCATACGCCCACCTCAATGCCCAGGGAGTCAAAGTAAGAGCGCACCACACCGTGGTAGCGGACATCGTCGAGCAAAAAAGCGTCGTGCCCATGCGGCGCATCGATTTCGGCATAGCTGACATCGCGCTGGTTGTCCAACAGGGCCTTGACGATCTCACGGCTGCGTGACGGTGCAAAGCGCCAATCGGTGACAAAGCTGATCAGCAAAAACTTGCTGCGTGCAGCGGCCAGCGCCTTGGTCAAACTACCGTCAAATTTACGCGCCGGGTCAAAGTAATCTAGTGCACGCGTGATCAGCAAATAGGTGTTGGCGTCAAAATAATCTGCAAACTTATCGCCCTGGTAGCGCAAGTAACTTTCAATTTGGAATTCCACTTCTTGGGTGCTGTAGCGGTAGTCGGTGCTGGCTGCAGCGTCTTGCACCGCATGGCGTAATTGGCGGCCAAATTTGGCATTCATCACATCGTCGCTCAGGTAGGTGATGTGCCCGATCATGCGCGCGATGCGCAGTCCGCGTTTGGGCACCACCCCGTGCCGGTAAAAATGCCCGCCATGGAAATCCGGATCGGTGGTGATGGCGCGCCGCGCTACTTCGTTAAATGCAATGTTCTCCGCCGTCAAATTAGGGGCGCTCGCCACGGCGACCGCGCGGCGCACGCGCTGGGGGTATCGCAAGGCCCAGGCCAGCGCCTGCATGCCGCCCAAGCTGCCGCCCATCACTGCGGCGAGGGTGTCAATGCCCAGTCGGTCGAGCAAGCGCGCTTGCGCGTCTACCCAGTCTTCTACGGTAACGACCGGAAAGTCGGCGCCGTAAACCTGCCCATCAGCGCTGTCCGGATTGATGTGCATCGGGCCCGTGGAGCCAAAGCAGGAGCCCAAGTTGTTCACGCCGATGACAAAGAAGCGATTCGTGTCCACCGGTTTGCCCGGCCCGATCATGCTGTCCCACCATCCTTCGGATTTGGCTTGACCTGCATAGACGCCGGCTACATGGTGGGAGGCGTTGAGTGCATGGCAAATCAGCACCGCATTGGATTGGTCTGCGTTGAGCGTTCCGTAGGTTTCAAAAGCCAGGTCATAGGCGCGTATGGACGCGCCACTTTGCAAGGGCAGCGGCGCCTCAAAATGTAGGGACTGGTGGGTGGCAATCAACATAAAAAAACAAAACCCGGCAACGCTAATCGCGGGGCCGGGTCAAGCAAAGATCGCGGGGGTCCGTGTTTAGCTGTATTTATTAAGCGCCCGCAAGCTGGAGCAAATTGGCGCTGTGGGCAAAGTATAGCAATGCCGCTTGCGCGCCTCTTTGTTACACCGGCATGAGCGCCAGCGCCCCCAGCACCGCAAATACCAGTGCCGAGACAATATGCACCACGCGCATCGGCACCAAACGCGTCATGCGCTCGCCTAAAAAAACGACGGGCACATTGGCCACCATCATGCCCAGCGTGGTGCCCGCCACCACCCAGTAATAAGCATCAAAGCGCGCCGCCAGCATGACGGTGGCGATCTGGGTTTTATCACCCATTTCGGCCAGAAAAAATGCGACCACGGTCGTGCCAAAAACACCCCAGCGCGGTTCCTGGCCGTCCTCCTCCTCATCCATGGTGTCAGGTATCAGCATCCAGACCGCCATGGCAATAAAGGACGCGCCCAGCACCCAGCGCAAAAGATCGGGTCCTATTACCTGGGTCAACCAGGCCCCTAGCGCACCGGCCAGGCCGTGGTTGACAAGGGTGGCTACAAAAATGCCCAACACGATAGGAATGGGCTTGCGAAAACGCACCGCCAAGATCAAGGCCAGCAGTTGTGTTTTATCGCCCATTTCGGCCAAGGCGACGATGCCGGTGGAGACCAGGAATGCTTCCATTGCGTGTTTCTTTATGACGCCCGCGGGCATCGGGTTTTATTCAGGGCAGGGGTAAGCGTTTTGCAAGGCATTGCGCATCACCAGTGCGACCGGCATATCGGCTTCATAAATATCTCGGTTGCGCTTGCGCTCGGCCTCGAACAGCGCTAACGCCATGGCCGGCTCCATGCGTTTGTCCGCCTGGCAGATGCGCGTACTGGCACCCGTCGCACTGCGCTCTTTTTCGGCGTCCACGAGGCCTTCCATCACGCCGACCAGGTAGTAACGGACATAGCTGGCACTTTGCTTATCTTGCTTTTCCAGGGCCTGGATCTGGCGCAAACTCATGGCCTGCGCGGCATTAGCGCCACAAAGTAGGGCCAGCGCCAACATGCGCACCACCCTGGCGTTGTCAGCGCGCTGCTTGGGTTTGCGCAAAGCGTGGCTGGTTTGAAATAGGAACATCGGCAGATTGTCCCTCTTAACACTATGCGACAAGCCGCAAAGCCGCACCAAATTTGGCGCAAATTTTGCTTATTTTTAGTGCATAGGCAGTGCAGGTATGCAAACTGCACCAAAACAACGCATTTTTTTCTAGGATCGCTTTATGGATGCACTGCAACAGGGCGCAAATACGCTATTTATCTTGTTAGGCGCTGTGATGGTGCTCGCGATGCATGCGGGATTCGCTTTTCTGGAATTGGGTACGGTACGGCGTAAAAACCAGGTCAATGCGTTGGTAAAAATCTTGGCCGATTTTTCGGTTTCTACCGTGGTGTATTTCGCCGTCGGATACAGCGTGGCCTATGGCACCCATTTTTTCGTTGGCGCCGAACAATTGGCTGCCAATAATGGCTACGGCTTGGTTAAATTCTTTTTCTTGCTTACTTTTGCGGCAGCTATTCCGGCGATTATCTCTGGCGGGATTGCCGAGCGCGCCAAATTCTGGCCTCAACTCATTGGCACGGCAGTGCTGGTGGGATTCGTTTATCCCGTATTTGAGGGCGTGGCATGGAACCAGCGGTGGGGCGTGCAAGCCTGGCTACTAGCCCATACTGGCGCGGAGTTTCATGACTTTGCAGGCAGTGTGGTGGTGCATGCCGTTGGAGGCTGGGTTGCCCTGGGCGCGGTGTTACTTCTCGGCGCGCGCAGCAACCGCTACCGCAAAGACGGCGCGATCTCTGCGCATCCGCCCTCCAGCATCCCTTTTCTCGCGCTTGGGGCTTGGGTGCTGACGGTGGGCTGGTTTGGCTTTAATGTGATGAGCGCGCAAACCCTGGACAAGGTATCTGGCTTGGTGGCGGTGAACTCTTTGATGGCTATGGTGGGCGGCACTTTGGTGGCCTTGGTATTGGGTAAGAATGACCCGGGCTTTGTCCATAACGGCCCCCTTGCCGGTTTGGTGGCGGTGTGTGCTGGCTCGGACTTGATGCACCCGCTAGGTGCCCTGGTAGTTGGCGGCATAGGGGGTGCGATTTTTGTGGTGATGTTCACCCTCACGCAAAACAAATGGAAAATTGATGACGTGCTGGGCGTTTGGCCCTTGCACGGTTTGTGTGGTACCTGGGGCGGCCTGGCTGCGGGCATTTTTGGATTGCCGGCATTCGGTGGTTTGGGCGGGGTTAGTTGGGGCGCGCAATGTGCCGGTACCTTGATCGGCGTGGCCTGGGCTTTTTTTAGTGGATTGGTCGTCTATGGGGTTCTGAAAATGACCCTGGGCTTGCGCATGAGCCAGGAGGAGGAATTCGATGGCGCCGATCTGTCTATCCACAAAATAAGCGCCACCCCGGAGCGCGAGACCAATTGGTAAATTACAGGGTTTTCCCTAGATATTGCAGTTAATCCGGCACAAATATAGGAAATTAGTATCTTTTTTTCGTGGTTTATAAAAAAAACGCTTGCAAACTGCGCAAATAGCGCATAATGAAATTGCTTTGCCTTTCATTGGCAAGGCAGGTTTGCGGTGTTTGGTCAGTTTCGCGTCTGCTCTAAGTCTTTAATGGTTTGTTGATTGCGGTTTTGGACTCCATCGCGTTTTGAGTTATTTTGAGGAGTCCCAGCATGGGCAACAAACTTTACGTTGGCAATCTGCCATATTCTTTCCGTGACGAAGACCTGCAACAGGCATTTTCCGCACACGGTTCTGTCAC
>Ga0214919_10004327_pt1 | contig 20837 bp, 16 predicted proteins | sample LL1503_MetaG_FD_177994 | JGI IMG/M metagenome (GOLD analysis project Ga0214919, IMG submission 177994) | Freshwater microbial communities from Lake Lanier, Atlanta, Georgia, United States - LL-1503 | ecosystem: Environmental > Aquatic > Freshwater > Lake | place: USA: Georgia | collected... | reverse complement strand
TATTATTAATAAACTTGTTTAGAAATAAATTAATTATATCAACATTATATGTCATTTATTATAAAAAAGATATTTTATAATAAATATTTCTTTGAAATTTTAAACATTTTCTTGAAAATAATATTATATTGAATAATAGAGAATTATTTGAATTATCAAACGATCAAGTTGTTCAATACGTTAATCATAGATTATGTGTATTTATTGAAAATAATAATACAGAAAAGAACCAGAATGCAGTAAATGTTCATCGATATACTCCGGAGTTTACGAAGGAAAATACAAAAATTAATAAAAACTCAACAAACTCAATAAACTCAACAAACTCAGAAAAATAATATTTAATTCCTGAAAGTATAAAGTTATATTTTACTATTTATATAAAAAATTAAATTATCTAAATCATATTTAAAAGAATAATCTGATAATGTGCCATCTGAATTAATATATTTTATAGTAGGTAATTTTTTTATATTTGCATAAACTGCTAAATAATCATTACCATCTTCAATATTTTCAATATTTACAGCACCAAAATTAAATAGATTGATATTTGATAATGCTAATTCTATTAATAAATCTGATAATTTTAAACAATGTTTACACCATGGTGCATAAAATACTATAAATCCTTTCTTTTCTGAAAAATAATCATTATTTATAAATAATTGTTTCTTTTTTTTTAAAAAATCTTTTAATGTTAATTCCATTATACCTTTATCTAAACTATAAATATTTTTAAATATTATTTTTTCTTGATTATTTTCATTTTTATTATTTTTAATAATTATATTCATTATATATATAATATGTTAGATAAAAACTATTTATTCATTTTTGTTTCAATAATATTAGGAGTTATAATTTCATTATATTATGTTAAAAAATTTAATAATAAATTTATAATGTATACATTAATTATAACTATAGTATTTTATATTATTTTTTATTATTTAGGAAATACAAAAAATATGAAAGAAAACTATGAAAATAATTATGGAACAAATTTTTATAATAGTAATTTTTATAATAGTAAATTTTATGATAGTAATAATCTTGTAGATCAAGAGCAACAGCAACAGCAACAGCAACAGCAAGAACAAGAACAAGAACAACATGAAGAAAATAATCACATGACATATAATTATAATAATATTATTACTTCTGTAACACCAGAAGAAGAACAAAATATTGATTATAAAAAATTTTATTTACCTGAAGAAGATATTAATGGAAATCCTGTAAATGAAAAACATATTACATCTGAAGAATCGAGTGAACATAGTAAACATAGTAAACATAGAAAACATAGTGAACATAGTGAACATGAAAGAAATATTGATATTCCATTTGATGAAGATTATGATACTCAGCACAATATAAGTAAAAAAATTTTAAGTAATGAAACTATACCAATTAATATAAATATTAGTTATAATGCACAAAATAGTACAAACTCGAATAATAATAATAAACTATCACAAAATGAAAATGAAAACGAAAATGAAATGAAGAAAAATACAACTTCAAATAACAATTCATGTAGTAGAAATTTAGGTAATATTGGTGGTATATCTAGAATATATAATAATAGTGATTGGATATATGGTACAAATGCATGGACTAATTCACCAGATTATTATATACCTGATAAAAATTGTTATAATTGTGACAATTGTCCAAAACCATTAAATGAAATTGCAACTGCTAGAAAATATAAAGAAAATAATAATGTTTGTCCTTTAATGATAAATACTCCTTGGTCTGAATTTAAATCAGGTGATGATATTCCTGAACCTTATAATGTTTAATAAATTATAAATATTTAATATTTTTTTATATATATATTTTATATATAAATGAATTCATTATCTGTTATTATAATTATAATAATTATTTTATTAGTAATATATTTAGTATTAAGATTTTATCAAAATAAAAAAATACTAGAAAGTTTTAGTACACAAGGTTCATTGAGTACATATTTCCAACAAACTGTTGATTCAGATGATTATATGATACAACCAAAAATTAATAGTAATATTATATATAATTCAAAATGGAATGGTGTATGGAGTAATGAAGATAATTTTTTATATGCATTATTTATTGAACAAAATGATAAATTAATTATTGTATTAAGTGATTTTTCATTCAATGATATATATAGTAATGCTCAATATAATAGTTTAACAGATAAAGGAAAATTATTTGTTGGAATTGGATTATTAAATTCAAATAAAACAATATTTAAATTACAAACTGTTATTAATAATGGATATGTTAATTCAATGTTAGGATTGGGAAATAGTTCTATACAACAACCATCATTTTCTGGAAATATTAATAATAGTGGAACTACTATTACATTATATTCTTCACAGGGTTCTGGTACAATAGTATTAAGTTTATTACTAAATTATGCTAGTTTAACAAATCCATTTTTAAATAAATATATTGAATCAATTACACCTTTTATGACATCATATCCAATAGCTATTCCAGATTCAGAATATATATTTGAAGAAAATAGTACATGTCCCAGTGATGCTGTTCCTTGTAAATATACTGGTGGTGGAATAGCAACAGTTTTGTATAATGATACAGATAATAATGCATGTTGTAATCCAACTAGTAGCGCTCTAAATTGTTATATGCCATCTATAGCAAATAGTGCATTAAGGCCAAAGTGTCCTCCAACTTCTAACCCTACTGTATATAATTTTATTAATTATGCAGCAACTGCTAATTTACAAAGTGTAGATGATAGTCATTCAAACTTAAATATATGCAGTATTTTAAATAATTTTAATAATCCACCATATAATTATAATTCAGCAATTTTATGTTATGTAACAAATTTAGGAAATGTTCAAACATTAAATTACCAATTTTTTGGCTCTTTACAAGAACAAAGTACATTAACTATTCAATATGATTTTATGAATAGTGTATTAAATTCGCCAATAACAAATATAACAACCGGAACGACTCACAATTTACCATATTATAGAAATATCATAAAAAATTATAATAGCGCATCATCTAATATGACTGATATAAATAAGGCTATTTCAATGACGAATTGTATGGAGAATAATAACACTGCAGGTTCTACAAATTCATTAATAACTAATTGCGTAACTAGTTGTCAAAATTATGTTAATTCATATGTTCAATCAAATAGTAATGGTCAATTAACACCTGCAGTTTGGCAAATAAACTATGATAGTAGTTCAATAAGTGGTATGAATAATATTAATAATTTAACAAATGATTGTCCATTTACATTAAGTACTTCAAGTCTTTATAATACACCAGTAAAATATGTAGAATATAATAATAATGGAACAACAAGTTTATCATTATATGCAGGTGGGAATCAACAAAAATTATTTATGGAAAATGCAAATATTATTAAAGTGCCTGACAATAATAGTATAATTATTACAACTAATTTAAGAGCAAATAATGGATTATATTTACTTCCATCTAGTTCATATGGTGGATTTTCAAATAATTCTAATATAGTCACTTTAGCATCGTCTCCTAATCCAAATGGAAAGTGGTTTATAATAGGTTTTACATTATCAAATATAAATAATTTATCAAATATATTAAATAATACGTTTAATCAAATTACATTTTAGAGTTAATTTTGTTTTAATGTTGACTTTTTATCTATAAAGAAAGTTTTTAAAGAATGAATTTTAGACTTCTTTAATAGAAAAGAATAGTAGCTTTAGTGTATTTTCCTTCGTATACTCCCGGAGTATAGTTCTTTATCTACGAATAAATTCATTGTAAATTCGTTGCTATTTTCTTTTGTAAACTCCAGAAAATACAAGTATTCATTTCAGAGTTATTATCTTTAGGATTTTGTATATTAAAGCAATTTTTTAAGTATTTAATTAATAAAATATTTTTGGTAGAAATTTTTTCTTTGATGAGTATATATGACAAATAAACTTATTTTTCCATTTTTAATAATTTTATTTAGTATAATCATTATATATGGTATATTAAATATAAAGTATAATAATACATTTTTAAAAAACATAGAAAAATTTGAAAATAATTATTTAGAAAGAAATAAAAATAAAATGATAACAAACTTATTAAATAATAATAATATAATTATTGATTTTGCAAATGGTAATTGGTCATGGTTTAATACTAAAGTAGATCCATTATCTAATTATAGTGTTACAAATACATTAACAATAAAAGCAAATAATAGTACAGATTCATCTGATTTAGGTACAATATCTTTTCCAATCGATATAGGTAATGGTGTAGAAACAATAACTTTCAATATTGTATCTATTTTAAATGATAATTTAATTGCAACAATAGATAATGTTATAAATATACATATAAAATTTACTAATATATTTACAAATAATACAAATATTAATCCTACATATACAAATATTCAAAATGTTCCTAATGCTATTGTAACAATGTATTTTGCAGATTATATATTGACTAAATTTGCTTCTTATAAAATTTATAATAACACTGTTGGTGCAGAAGTGTATAGAATAGTTACTTCAAATGATATATATATAGATTCAATACCACCAACTTTTGATTTTGCTACTTATAATATATTAATAAGTAGTAGTTATCAATATCCTACTGATTATGCTTCATTATTAATGAATGGAACAAATAGTTCAATTTCAGAAATAATTCAAAATAATTATTTAGGAAATTTACAATTTTCAATTCAACGTGTCTATATGAGTCCTGCAGAATTACAAAGTAATGGAAGTCCTACACAAATTATCACAATTATGAGTAACCAAATTTCTTTATCAGTATCACCTGGAGAAATTCCTTCACAATTAATAATTGTACCATTTCAAGATGATAAAGAAGCAAATAATTTAACTAATTTTTTTGAACCACTTGCAACAATAGTATATTTTTATAAATATACAAATAAAGATGCATTTTACTATTACAATGATCCAAATTTTGTTACTCCTGTTAATAGTAATGTAGCATTACGCTTAAAAAATAATGCAAATAATATGTTTCAACAAAATATAACTTCTAATATGTTGAATACTGTTACTAAAAAAAATTTATTTAATTACAATTTAATACAATTAGGAACCTTTCCATCAACTGGAATAGATAAAAGTACTACAGTAATATTACCTGATAATATTTATTGATGTATTTTCCTTCGTAAACTCTGAAAAATAACCTTAACTACATATTTTCCTTCGTAAACTCTGAAAAATAACCTTAACTACATATTTTCCTTCGTAAACTCTGAAAAATAACCTTAACTACATATTTTCCTTCGTAAACTCTGAAAAATAATCTTAACTACATATTTTCCTTCGTAAACTCTGAAAAATAATCTTAACTACATATTTTCCTTCGTAAACTCTGAAAAATTACCTTAACTACATATTTTCCTTCGTAAACTCTGAAAAATTACCTTAACTACATATTTTCCTTCGTAAACTCTGAAAAATTACCTTAACTACATATTTTCCTTCGTAAACTCTGAAAAATAACCTTAATTATATATTTTCCTTCACATACGTTCCGGAGTATAGTTCTTTATATATGAATAAATTTTCCAATAAATTCATTGTATTTTCCTTGGTAAACTTCATAATATAGTTCTTTATCTATGATTAAATTCATTGTAGTTTACTAAATATTTACAACATTAGTATTTTCCTTCATAAATTTTGGAAAATAATCTTAAACTTACGCTAACTCTCCAGTTTACTACATATTTTTACTATTTGAAAATAGTATAAAATTAAAGTTAATTTCTATTTTTTTAAATTTTCAATGAAGGAAAATATATATTAAATATTTTTTTAAAAATATATCTAATATATATTTAGATAATGATTATATTTTTTATAATTGTAATACTTATTATAATATCAATCTTTTATTTAATATATTATTTAAGCAATAAAAAAATAGAAGAATTTAGTGATTATAATAATATTGATAATATTGAATTTGATAATATTAATGATAATAAATTTATAAATAATTTAATAAAAAATGGAAATTTTGAAAACGGTAAAGATATTACTAATTCGATAAATAAAAGTGGATATAATAAAATAATTTCCAAAAAAAATCCCGGTAAATCATCTTATGTATTAGAGCAAAAAAACATAGATACTCTTACATATTATGAAATAACATGTGATAATGATAAAAATAGTAAATATGTATTATATTTCTGGTTAGCTGTTGATACAAAAAATATAGATGAAGTAGATTTTAATAAATTAATAAACATAAAAATAGAAAATGAAGATTTTAGTAATTATATTCCTAAATTAAATTATAATATTATTCAAAAAGTTATTTTATCAAATAATGAAGATAATGATAATATATGGTATTTATTAAAATACGATTTTATTTCAAGTAGTAATTCAAATGATAAATTAAAATTATATTTAAATTATTCTGAAAAATTACAATTTAATAAATATTATTTTACAGATATTTCTCTTTATAAGGTATTAATTGATGCTGAAAATTTTATATTTAATAATAAACTAATTTCATATGTTGATGGATATCATTATGAATCTAATATTTTAACATGGCATGATTTGAGTGGTAATGGAAACGATCTATTTTGGTCTAATTTTCCTTTAACGAATTATACAATTGGTTCATTAAATACATTAAATTTGAAATTAATCGGATTTCCATCAAATAAATTATCAAATGAAACTTTTACAATTATTTATTGTTTAAATAAAAACATTGAAAATAGTGCATCTGATATATATGTGAATGAAAAAAATAATCAATCAGACTTTTATTTATTATCAATTCCTGGAAATGATAGGTATGCTATTGAAATTAAAATAAAAGATAACTATTTACACTTAATTAATAATAATAATACATATATATCTAAAAATGAATTAATAATACATAATAAAAGTTTACTGTCAATTACATATGATAATAATATTATACGTATTGATTTAGATGGATTAAATATATTATCAAATGAAGTAAAAAAATTATATTTTAATAATAGTAATATTGTCATTAATAAAAATAAAAATTTAGATTATAATTTTTATAGTTTATTATTTTACAATAGAGTTGTTAATAAAAAAGAAATAAATGAAATTAGAGAATATTTTATTACTAATAAAAATAAAAATTTTAATTCACCCGATATAAATATACATCATATGAATGGAACTGCTGATTATTCAGTTACTAAAACAGACGATAATTTTTTATTTAAACCATTTAATAAAAAAGATAATAAATATGAAAATGTTAATGATAGTAAATTTATTGATAATTTCCAAAATAATTATAAAGAAAAATGTTTAACAGATTGTGCTAAATTATGTGATAAATTAAATGAAAATGGAGAATGTATAAGTAATTGTAAAAATGTTTTATTATCTTGTAAAGATTATTGTGATAAAGATTCTAATAAAGACTCTGTATATTGTTCTAATAATGAAAGTTACAGTAATAATTGTATATCAGATAATAATAACTGTCCAAAAGTATATAAAAAAGATGGAAAATATATGGTATATGTTTCACCAAACAGTGAATATAGTAAAATACATAATTATAGTGGTGAAAAATCATATGGTATGAATCAAGAAAAAGCTCGACAAACATATAATATTAATTTTCCAAATTGTCCAATACCACCAGAATTAATTCCAGGCGGTGGTAAATCATTTGATGGTTATTGTCCATATACTATAAATGAATTAAATCCATGTTATATATCACAATGTGCAAATGTTAATTGGAATGTTGATTATTATAAAAATCTTAATTTAAATAAAAATTGTAAAAAAGCTGTGTCTAATTATTGTCAAATAAATTATAGTATGGATGATAATTGTAATTGTTGGGATCCTGTTAATAAAAACGACCCGCATTGTATAGAATTTAGAAAATATTTTGAAGATCCAAATGATTATTGTTCACTTAGTCAATTTAATATCGAAGACCATCCGGATTTTAATAAATATATTAAAAAAGATAATATACCTTGTTGGGGTTGTAGTTTATAATAAAAAAATAATTATTACAATAACTTTATAATATAGTTCTTTATCTACGCGTTGCTCCGATAAATGAAAGGTTCATGTTCAAACTCAAATGTCATATCAGCACAAATATCATGATACTAAAGAAAAGAACCTAAATGCAATGAAGGTTCAGAAGGAAAATATAAAGTTGACAAGTCTATAACCTATTTGTACATTTAGTATATAGTTTATACAATAATCTTTCGATAAACTATAGCAATCTACTAAGCTGTTTATGATTTCTAACTCAAAATCCTTGATAAAATCACTTGACAACATATTAGACTGATCCATATCTTCGATAATGATGTAAAAAGAAGTGTTTTTATCTTTAATTAATATACAATGAATTTATCGAAGAACCGGAATGAAATGAAGGGTCATCTATATACTCCGGAGTTTACGAAAGAAAATTATGTAGTAAACTGGAGCTTTAGCGTAAGTTTATGGCTATACTCCAGAGTTTACGAAAGAAAATTATGTAGTAAACTGGAGCTTTAGCGTAAGTTTATGGCTATACTCCGGAGTTTACGAAAGAAAATACAATGAATTTATGCGTAGATTCATCGCTATTTTCCTTCGTAAACTCCGGAAAATACATTGTGTATAAGAGAATATATATTTAATTTAGTATCAATAATTATCAAATATTATTTTTTTTTCTTCTGTTTCAATTTTATGAGATGCATTACATTCATCATATGAATACCAACTACAATCATATGAACGAATTAAAATATCGCCGAAATCATCATAATTATCACTGTAATAATCAAAACTATATAATGTAATTATTTTATCACAATATGTTTTATGCATAAATTTTGTTTTAACATAAAGTCTAACATTACATGATTTAAATAATGGAATTTTTATTAATTTTTTAAATATATCTTTTTTTTTATCAAGTTGAGTAATAAATTTACCATTTCTAAGTTTATGATATCCGACAATATTAAGAATATAATCAATTATTTCTTGTGGTAATAATGCTATTAATTTTGAATTTATCAAAGACATTTAATTAATATGCATAAAATAATTTAATAATATATATCTTAAACTATTTTTATAAATCAATTTTTTTATAAAATTATTAAAATATCTTACATAAATATATATGAGTGATAAAATAATATGGATAATAATATTATTTGTTTTTATAATTATAATAGGATTATATATAAGTGAATTTACACCATTAGATTTAACTGAAAAACAAGAAATATTAAAATTAAACTATATAACAGAAAATTTTAGTCCTTCTGTTTCATCAACTGGTGATCAAACAGAAGGAGCATCACAATATTATAAATGGGGATTACCTAAAGATCATCATCATAATGAAAAATGTGAACATAAATGTGATTATAAATGTCCTCCAATATGTCCTCAAAAATGTCCTCCTCCACCACCTTTACCATGTCCTGTAAAAGAACCAGAAAATTGTATACCTAAACCTGAAAATGTTAATTTAAAAGAGGTTTGTTCAAAATGTGATATTACATTGAATCAAAACATTGATAAATATGTTTTAAAAAGTTCTGTTCCTGCATGTCCTGATATGTCTGAATTTGTCACAAAAAATATGATGAATGCTAATCCTGATTTAAGTGATTATATTTTAAAAAGTGAAATTAAACCATGTGAAAAAATAGATGTATCACAATATATTTTAAAAAGTGAAATTCCAGCATGTCCAACATGTCCAATATGTCCAGAATGTCCAATATGTCCTGTTTGTCCTGTTTGTCCTAAACCAACTAAAGAACAATGTAAAAAAATATATGAATACAATATAACAGAACATCCTGATATTAATGGATATATAAGTAAAGGAGATTTAGATAAATATTATATTAAAAAATCAGATATATTAAAAAGTGATGTTGTAAAAGATTATTTTAAAAAGAATTGCAATTATGATAATGATAGTCACAAACAAAAATCACATTCAGGATCACATTCAGGATCACATTCAGAGTCAAATACAAAATCAGAACAAAAACAAAAGTCAACACAAAAAGAAACACAAAAGGAAACATCAAGTATATATAATGAAAACACTTCTGAACTATTAAAAAATGATGTAAAAGGATATTACGCAGGAGACAGTTTATTTGCAAGTGTATAAGTAATAAGTTTTATTTACAATAATTTTATAATTTTTTTATTGTGACAATATATAATGTGTTTCAGTGCTTCTGTATCATTAGGAACATTTTTTTTAGGTTTGATATTTTCATTAATATTAATTTTTTATGGTAATCCTAAATATAAAAAAGAAAATATTGTTTTTGGAATATTATTAATATTTATATCTTCTGTTCAATTGATGGAATATTTTATATGGTCTGATATAAATAATAAATATGGAATAAATCATTTAATGACATTATTATGTCCATTATTGATTGTATGCCAACCAATAATATTGTATATTATTAAAATAATATATTTTAAACCAAATTTATTTGATAGTTATAATTTTAAGTTATTTTTTTTAAATATAATTTATTTAAGTATATTTTTTTATAATTATGTAAAATATCTCAATAAAGATTTAATAACAACTGTTAAAAAAGGTCATTTAAGTTGGCCACTTAATAATCTAATGAATCCACTTTTTTATTTGATATTATTAGCAATAAATATGTTCTATTTAACAGATTTAAAATATTCAATGTTTCTATTTATTGTTACTTATTTATTTTCAATATTAAGCTATATTTATTTCGGTTATCATATTGCAGAAATGTGGTGTTTTTTTGGTTCATCTATACCTCTAATATTATTTATTATAACAAAATATTATATTTCATAAACTTCAAAATGACCCATATCAAATTCTTCATCCATATCTGTTTTTTTAACATATAAATCTTTTATTTTATTAATTACACCTTTATGAGATACAATTAATACTGTTTTATTATTATAATTTTTTTTTAAATAATTAAAAAATTTTATTAATCTATTCGATAATTCAAATTCATTTTCTAATATAGAGAAATCATCTATATTACCAATTGAAATATATTTTTTATTTATAATAGTTTGTAAATCTCTATCATTAATTTCATTAATATTATAATACCATTTTATTAATAAAAAATATGGATTATGTATATATTCATATAAACAATAATCTAAGTTAATTAATATATTATGTTTAATTGCATAAGGATAAATAGTTTGTAAAGTTCTTATAAATGGAGAACTAAATATAATGTCAATATTATATTTGTTTAATTTATTTGTTAATAAAAAAGAATTAATAATTCCATTATCTGTTAATTCACTATTAAAACCAATATCATATCCTCGTTCTTCATGTCTTAATAATATTATTTTCATTTATAATATTAAATTCAGAAATAAATTTGAGTAAAATAGCGATGAACTTTCATTTTGGTCATGGCTTTCCAGAAAAGTTTAATGTATATATTATTTTTTAATATATTATATTAAAAAATATACCACAAAGAATGTATGAGGAAAGTGGGGTTTGAACCCACGCATCTGACGATACTGGATCTTAAGACCAGCGCCTTAGACCACTCGGCCATTTCCCCATAATATATATTATTACTATCTCTTTAAGTACTTTTATATAGCATATTAAAAATATAATTAATAAAAAAAAGTAAGTTAAATCTTATACTATAGAAAATAATCTACGCTAAATTTTTGGTTCATTTCTGGAGTTTACATTGCATTTCTGTAAATTTACTATCTCTTTAAGTAATTGTAACATCTGGTTTAGTAGGATTAATTTTAGTATCATAAAATTTAAATCCATTATTAACAACATTATAGTGAAGATTTGGTACTGGAATACAATGTTTACTTCCATAAACATACCCATATTTGTTATGTAACAAAGGATCAACATAAGGAAGAGTATAACAATTTATATATCTTAATTGATCAGGAAATCTACGATACCAATATGAATAATAGGTGTAAGGATCACCGCACTTTTTGTTAAAATAATTAAATTTCGCTTTAGGATTAGTGTAAATGCTTTTAGGAGCAACACACCAAGAATTTCCAGGTCCAGTAAGGTTATAACTATTTACAGTAAAATTTAGCAAATTTGAAGGGTCACTATATCCGCCACTCATTTTATATTATATACTTATATTTTTTTTTCTTAAAACTTATAATTAATTTAAATATAATTAAATAATTTTTAAATCCATAAATGACTGAAGTGTATTATTTGGATTTGTTATAGGTTTATTTCTTTTTAATTTTAAATTACTGTGTGTTTTGTTTAAAATATTTTCATTTACTAATGGAAAATTATTTTTAGTGGTTTTATTTGAATTTGAGATATTTTCTTCTATTTTTGGAATAATCGAAATTAATGGAGGTCTAACAATTGTAAATACTTTTTCATTTTTTAAAGAATTATCTCTAAATTCTTCGATTGACATATATCCTCCAAATATTTTTAATATTTCACGTGGTGGTGCTAAATTTATTTTAACAAACTTTTGATTGTATATTTTTTTGTACATTAAATTTAATAAACTATATCTTTCCCACATATTATCATCATTTTTACTAAAATTATATGATGCTGTACAATTAAATGAACAAAAACATCCACTTACATAAAATTTTTCTTTTTTATAAAATTCTGGTAATGCACATGGTGGACCATTAAATGGATGACTACACCACCAACAATAGGTATTTGTTGATTCTGGCCACGTTTTATCATCATTTGCATTTATAAATTCATACATTATATTTCTTAAATTTTTCTTAATAATTTTATTTGTTTTAGTTTCATCTTCTTCCTTAACAGAAATTACTTCTAATTTTTCATTTTTACCATATTCTTCAAATAATTTATATCGACTATCATTATTATCAATAGGTTCAGTATCAAATATAAAACTATCTAATAAATCTTGTTGTGTTAACAATAAATTATTTGTATTTACTTTATAATTATTTAAATCTTCATTATATATTGAATAATTTACTGGATTATTCATATTTGGTAATGGGCTATTTGAATTATTTTTTTCGGATGATTTAATAGGTAAATGTAATATAAATGTTTCATTTTTATTTTCTTCAAAAAAAGTTTTAGGCAATTCTTTAACAGAATAAATCTTTTCTTTGGGTTTTCTTCCTCTTTTTTTTGGAACCTTTTCTTTATCTTCTAATTCCTTTGCTTTAGGTTTTCTACCTCTTTTTTTTTGTATTTTATCTAGATCAATATTTTCATCTTTTGGTTTACATTTTCTGCCTCTTTTTTTTTTTTCATTTTCTGTTAATGAATCATTATCATATGTGTCATCTTGTGCATCATCTATTGTATCATCTTGTGCATCATCTTGTGCATCATCTTGTGTATCATCTTGTGTATCATCTTGTGTATCATCTTGTGCATCATCTTGTGCATCATCTTGTGCATCATCTTGTGCATCATCTTGTTCATCTTCTGTATCATCTTGTTCATCTTCGGTATCATTATCATCTTTCAGTTTTTTACTTTTAATAGGTTCTTCTTGAATTAAATTTGAATTCATTCTATTATATTAATTCATTCTCTTATTTTTAAATTAATTATTTTATTAAAAAATTATATGTTTAATATTTAATATGAGTAGAACTAATATTAAAAAAAATAATATAGATCCATTTTTAAATAAAAATGTTATATCAAATACAGAAAATAATTTAATTAAAAATATTTTATTAGATGATTTACCTTTATTACCTGGTATTAATTTTTATGATAAAAAAGATACAGATCAAATAGGTTCAGTAATAATAAATGCTTATTATAATATAAAAGTACATTTAAGAAAATTAGAAATTATAAAAACTTTTATCATATCTATAATAAAATCAAATGAAAGTTATTTTAAAAAAATATCTATAAATAAACAAGTTTATAATATAAGTGAAAGAAAGTTAATTATTAAATTTAAAGATACTTTTGGTCAAACATTTAAACAATTAAATGATATTGAAGAAGATATTGAACACAGTAATAAATTAAGTGAAAGTAGTAATATTGCAAAACTAATAAATCGAAAAAAAAATTATGTAAAAACATCAATTAAATCATACATTGATAAAAGTTTTGGAACTAATATTTCATCTAAAAAAAAAGACTTTCCTATATTTATTAATCAATTTATATATAATAATTATGGATTAATAGATGATAATAATGAAGAAAATCCACTTTTTTTTATAATATTTTTAAAAGAATATAATGGAAAAAATAAATTATTTTTTAAAACATTATTTAATAAATATGTTGAAATAAGAAAGAATTTATTAAAATATTTAGTTGATGGAAATATTAATTATGGTATATTAGCATTTAATTTTTTATTTGATTTACCATATTCAAAAATTAATACAGAAATAGAATCAAATAATAAAAAAAATACTAATAATAATAATAATTTAAATAATTATATTGTATCAAATAATAATAATATAAGTAATAGTAATACAGTAAATTCAGATATAAAAGTAAAAGTTGGAGATATAGTACGTATTAAGTTTGATAAAAAAATTATGAAGAATATAAAAACTAGAACATGGTTTGAATATATAAGTAGTTGGGCAAAGTATTTATTTGGATTAATTATAAAAGTTGGGAGTATAAGAAGTTTCAGTATAGACAAATTTATAGATGCGTTTAAGGTTGAACCATCTAAAAATGAAAAAGATAAAAAATTAGATGAACTTGCCAATAAAATTTTAACAGGAACTATAATAAAAATAGATTATGATAATCCATCTAAACCTTATTTAATTAAATTTAATATTGATGTTAAGAATGATGATATTTTTGAAAAAAAATATTCTGAAAAGGATTTTGAGGTATTAATGAAAAGAGAAAAAAAATTAAAATTGAATCAAAAAATATCAGATAATGATTTATTGTATAGAAACATTATTGATAAACAAACATTAAAAGATAATTATTTAAAAAATATAACTAAAAAATATTCAGAATTATTAGAATCAACCGATAATTTTGTTGGAAAAATTTCAACTCAAACATTTACATTAGATGATATAATTAAAAATAATATTCAAGTAGATTATAATTTATTTGATTTTATATTTAATTATGTTGACCCATTATTGTTAAATAAAGTAATTGATGAAAATTATATGATAAAAGATAATATATCGCGACATATGGATCAATTTGATCTATATTATGATCAATATATAGATTGGTTTAATAAATTAAAAGGTTTTACATATAATATAAATAATTCAGACTATAAATTAAATATATCTGATTTTGAAAGATTCTTTTATAAATCTTTGAAAGATGTTACTAAAAATAAGTAAATAATAAAAGTTACATAAAAGAACCGCTATATATAGTAAACTTACGCTAACGCTCCAGAGTTTACGAAAGAAAATGCATTCTATCTTCGGGTTTTACATATTCAATTTTTAAAAAATCAAATATATCTTTTTCTGTTTTAGGTTTAAAATTAATTTTTTCACCTGTTTTTTTATCAAATAATCCCTTATCATTCAATTTATATCCCATTTTTGATGCAATATTCCTTATTTTCTTAGAATACTCTCTACTTGATCCAAAATATAATAGATAAAATGGTAAATATTTTTTATCAATAAATGCCACATCCAATTGTCTATATTTTGATTTAGGTAATTTTACAATAAATATATTTTTTTCATTACCTTTTAATAAAACATCTATTATTATTTTATTCTTAGTTAAAGTTTCATAAAAAATATTTTTAAATTCATTAATATTTAAAGAATTAATAGTTATAATTATATCAATATCACCAGATACTTCTTTACCCATTCTATATGATCCTGCATTATATATTTCAATATTATTATTTTCAAATAATTTTTTTAATAATTGTGTATATTCCGTAATTTCATTTCGTGGTATTTTTTCATTTAAATCTTTATAATATTTTAATCCTATTTTTTGTTGTGTTGTTAAAACTATATTTTTTTTCATAATTGCTTTTTTTAAATCTTTTATATTATATATTTTTTTATTTACAAAGTTTCTTGCTAGTTTCGGTCCAACTCCCCATATCTTTTGAAATAATTTCATTGAATTACCTGTTTTATTTTTAAGAGAATTTTCGTATATTTGTAAAGTTCCTGTTTTTGCAATTTCATCTATTTTTTCACACATTCCTTTTCCAATTGCTGGTAATTTTTTAACATCATTTGAATCATATATTTCTCCATCATAATTTTCAATTGATTTTATTGCCTTTTTATAACTATCTATTCTAAATCTAGTTGATAAATTACCTTTATTACCTAATGATTCATGAAAATTTAATATTTTGTTAAAAATTTTTAAAACTAATTTTTTAATGTCTTTCTTAAATAAATTTTTTAAATTTTTTAGTTCATTATCATATTGTTCATAATTTGTTTCTAATAATAGAGGAACATTTATATTGTTTGCTAAATGTAATAAATGTTGTAATGACTTTTTACCACCATTTGAAAAAATAAAACCTTTTCCAGTAGTTTCATGACGATTAACTTTAGAATTAAATTCTTTTTCAGAATCATTTAAATGTATCAATACTAAATTTTTTAACCCAATTAATTTATCAAATAATTCAAAATAATTATTTATAATATCTATTTTTCTAAAATTATATCCAGATACAAATATATGTTGCGTATCTATACATATTTTAACACGAGATTTGTATTGAATAGGTATTGAATTATATAATAACCCCATTTTTTCAATAGTTCCGCCCATAATATGTGGTCTATTAACAGGAGTTTCCAATATAATAGGTATCTTCTTAGTTTGATCCAAAACTAATATCAATGAATCAATAAAATTTTTAGTACATTCATCATAAGTAATATCTAATTTTTTTGTTTTATATGTACCCATATGAACAACAACTCCTAATCCACCTAATTTATTACATAAATTCATATCATATACTAAATTATCAATTCCCCATTGATTTCTTCTAGAATGAGGATCATTACAAAAATTTAAAGATAATATTGAATGAACAAAAAATTTTATATCATTTTCTTTTAAATAAGACTTAATTATTTTTATTTCATTATTAGTAAATTTCATTTTTTTACTTAATGTTGTTAATCTATTATCACCTAAATATATTTGTAAAACATTAGCGCCAAGTTTTTTGGTTATCTCAATGGCATTTAACAATGAATCAAAATATATATCATTTATATAAACACCTAAATAAAATGTTTTCATATATATAATATTGTATATTTTTTATTCAAAAAATTTATTAAGTTTATTATAACTATCTATATTATTTTCTTTACATATTTTATGTGTATCTATATTACTATAACATCCTGTTGATTTAGTACAAATTTGTAAACAATCATCTATTTTTTTAATCCATCTTATACATTTTTCATTTATTATTTTGCTATTATCTACCTTTATATATAAATTAGTATTATTTTCCATTATAATTATAATATATTTTTTTATATAGTAAAGAAAACTTACACTAATAAAAACTGGAATTAAATGAAAGATCTCTATTTTTCGTTGTTTATTCTTTATAAATCAGAACGAAGTTAAGATAAAACTATGATTCTTTTTCTCGCGTTTAATATAATTATAATAATATAATATATATATTTATGAATATAATAATTCCATTGGGAGGATTGGGTGAAAGATTTAAAAAAGATGGATATTCTAGTCCAAAACCATTAATAAATATATTCGGAAAACCAATGATATTTTATGTTATTGATAATTTATTTTTAAAAAAAGAGGATAATTTAATAGTAATTTATAATAAAGAATTAAATAATTATGAATTTGATAAAATATTAAAAAATAAATATAATAATATAATTCTAATTGAACTAAATAAGCAAACAGAAGGAGCAGCAGAAACAATATTAATAGGTTTAAATAATATTGGAAAAAATATATTGAATAATAAATGTTTACTTTTTGATTGTGATACATTTTATCATAAAAATATTATAGAAACATATAGAAATCAAAATGAGAATGCAATATTTTGTTTTAAAGATATACAAGATAAACCTATATTTTCATATGTAACATTTAATGAACAAAATATAATTATTGATATAAAAGAAAAAAATAAAATATCAGATTATGCAAATACAGGTTGTTATTGTTTTAAAAATGGTACTATATTAAAACAATATTGTGAAACAATTATTAACAAAAATATAAGAGAAAAAAATGAATTTTATACTTCATGTGTAATAAAAGCAATGATGCAAGAACAACATATATTTATTGCAAATATAATAAATTATTCTGATTTCTCATGTGTTGGAACACCTATGCAATTAAAAATATATTGTAGTAATTTTATTAATAAATCAGATATTAAAAGATTTTGTTTTAATTTAGATAATACTTTAGTAACAGAACCTTTTATAAAAAATAATTACTCAACTGTTAAACCAATTATTAAAAATATAGAATATTTAAAATTTTTAAAAAATTTAGGACATTATATAATAATTTATACAGCAAGACAAATGAATGTATATAATGGTAATATAGGATTAATTATGAAAGATATATGTAAAATTACATATGATACGCTTGAAAAATATGAAATACCATATGATGAAATATATTTTGGTAAACCGTATGCGGATTTTTATATAGATGATCTTGGTATAAATTCATATGATGATTTAGAAAAAAAATTAGGATTTTATAAAACATCTATTAAAGAACGGGATTTTAATGAAATAATTGAAGATAAAATGGATATAATTATAAAGAAATCTAATAACAATAAAATAAAAGGAGAAATATTTTATTATAAAAATATATCACATGAAATTAAAAAATATTTTCCAATTTTTATAAATAATGGAAATGATTGGTATTCAATGGAAAAAGTTAATGGTATTACGTTATCATATTTGTATGTAAATGAATCTTTATCTGAAGATATCTTTATAAAATATTTATCTATATTTAATGAAATACATAATTGTAATAAAAACTTAAGTAATTCAAGTGATGATTCTAATAAATTAAATATATATGATAATTATGTAAATAAAATAAAAAATAGATATGATAATTATGATTATACTGTTTATGAAAATAGTGAATATACATACAATTATTTAATTGAATATTTTACAAAATATGAAAATGAAAAAAAAGGTATATTTGGTATTATTCACGGTGATGCTGTTTTTAGTAATTGTATTATAGACCAAAATAATAATTTTAAATTAATTGATATGAGAGGAAAAATAAATGATACATATACTATTTATGGCGATATATTATATGATTATGGAAAAATATATCAAAGTTTAATTGGATATGATGAAATAATGTTAGATAAAATATTATCAAATGAATATAAAAAAAATTTAATTAATATTTTTTTAAATTTTATAAAAGATACAATCGGTACTGAATATATTGAAATTATAAAAATGATTTCAAATAGTTTATTATTTACACTAATACCATTACATAAAAATGAAAAATGTAATAATTATTATAAATTAATAAATATTTAAGTTTAATAATATTATAATATTTAAATTGTTATATATATAATGAAATATTTTTTATCTTTAATTTGTATACTTAAAAATGAAAGATATCTAGAAGAATTTATAATGTATTATAGATTATTGGGAGTTGAACATTTTTATATATATGACAATGATAGTGATTTAAAAATATCAAAAAGATTAACTAATGAATATTACACAAGAATGTGTACAGTAATAGATTTTCCCGGTAAAATTCAACAAATTAATGCTTACAATCATTATTTAAAAAATTATGGTAAAGAAACAAAATGGGTTATAATTGTAGACGGTGATGAATATATATTACCTAAAAATCATTTTAGTATAAGAGATTTTCTAAATGATTACCGTAATTATCATGCTATTGGAATAAACTGGATAATGTATGGAACAAGTTTTCATGATAAAATACAAGATGGATTTGTTATAGATAAGTATAGATATAATGAAGGAAAACAAAATCAACATATTAAAACAATTTGTAAACCCGCATATGTTACTGAAATTAAAAATCCACATTATGTTATCTTAACAGATCCATCTAAGTATATTGATGCTCATAAAAGAGTTATATCTGGTCCATTTAATCAAAATCATACTATTGATATTATTCAAATAAATCATTATTGGGGAAAATCATTGGAGGAACATTATGAAAAAAGAGACAGAGGTAGAGCAACTACTGATAAAAAAAGAATAATTTCAGACAATCCACATTTAGACTATAATAGCAATGTGGATAATCTAATTGCTGATAAATATTTAAATGAATTACAAAAAATTAAAGATTCGATTGTATAAGTGAGAAAACCTAGTACAATGAATTTATCGGAACGAAGTGTAGATAAAGAACTATTTTCCGGATTTTACGTTCATTAATGAGAAACATAAGTTTTCTATACATTAGCACTTTGTATTTTCCTTCGTAAACTTCGGAAAATAATCTTAAACTGGAGCGTTAGCGTAAGTTTACTACATAAAAATCACATAATAAATATATTAAGATTAATATATTTATGTTTACACCCTTGAAGACAATGCTAGAAACTTAATTTTTTAATAAAATTATATTTTAAATAATTTTATTAATAATAATATCAATTTATAAAATAAAATAAATAAAAATTATATTTTTCTAAATTTTTTTTATATTATTCATAA
>Ga0214919_10004326_pt1 | contig 20840 bp, 10 predicted proteins | sample LL1503_MetaG_FD_177994 | JGI IMG/M metagenome (GOLD analysis project Ga0214919, IMG submission 177994) | Freshwater microbial communities from Lake Lanier, Atlanta, Georgia, United States - LL-1503 | ecosystem: Environmental > Aquatic > Freshwater > Lake | place: USA: Georgia | collected... | reverse complement strand
CTGGTGGAGAAAACCTACGCTGCCGTGGTCGAGGGGCGGTTTCCGGCCGCTCTCGGCCAGTGGGTCGACTGGCACGACCGGATCGAACGCCAAGGCGAGGAGCGGCGGTCGCGGTTACGGCCGACGGCCGCCGCCAACAGAGCGGTTCGAGCAGACGAGGCCGACCACGACGACGAAGACGACAAGGTCGCCGGCGGGGAGTGCCATGTCCGGGCCCGTGTGGTGAAGCGGTTCGGAGAGGTTTCGCTTGTTGAACTTGCTCCGTCCACGGGCCGCCGGCACCAGCTGCGGGCACAGCTGGCCGCGCGAGGCTGCCCGATCGTCGGAGACAAGTTGTATGGTGCAAGGTTGCCGTTCGCAGCGGCGCCAGGGTGCGGGCCGGCCATCGCGTTGCACGCTCGCAGCCTTGGATTCGTTCATCCGGGCACGAAACAGCCGGTTGTTCTGCAGGCGGGCTGGCCCACGGCCTGGATGGTCCGCTTTCCGAGCCTGGCCAAAGGGGATGGCAGTGCCCCCCCATCGTGACGGTTCGTGTCGTTCTGATGTAGACTACATTCTCAATTCTCACGGCCTGATTTTCCGTGATCAGGACCGCCCGCCTCTCCCGCCGTTTTGCTGTGATGTCGCTGCCACCCGATCCCCGTTCGCCCAATCCTGTCGGCGGACAGCCTCCGCAGCGACCGGTGCCGCGGTTTCGCGAGACGGCGCTGGCCAGCGGGGTAATCGACGCCGAACAGATCGATGCCTGTGAGCAGCAGGTTTCCGAGCAGCTCGGCGCTGCGGCCCGAGCCGATGCCGTCCGTTGGGATAAGGCCGTGGCCGAGTGCCTCGTGGCCCGGCAGACGCTCACCCGCTTTCAGGCCGATCAGTTGCTGGCGGGCCGCAGGAAACTCACGTTGGGGCAGTATCGCATCCTGGATGAACTCGGCCGGGGCGGGATGGGGCAGGTGTTTCGCGCCCAGCACGTCATGATGGGACGAGACGTCGCGATCAAGGTGCTGCCGCGTGAAAAATCGACGAGCGAGGCCGAGGCGGCCTTTCAGCGCGAGATCCGGATGTTGTCGCGGCTCGACCATGACAACCTCTTGCGGGCTCTCGATGCCGGCCATGACGGCAAGGTCTATTACATGGTGACGGAGCTGGTGCCGGGCCTCGACCTTCGCCAGCAGGTGCTCAAGTATGGAAAGCTGGACGAGATCAGGGCGGCGTCGGTGATCTCGCAGGCGGCGCTCGGACTCGGTTATGCGCACGCGCAGGGGCTCGTGCACCGTGACATGAAACCCGCCAATCTGCTGGTGACTCCGGAAGGCCTGGTGAAGGTGCTTGATCTCGGCCTGGCTGGATCGGCGATCGAGGGTGAGGCGATGCGGATCGGTCGCGTCGTGGGCACCATGGATTTCATGGCGCCCGAGCAGATCCGTTCGGCCGACACGGTCGGGCCGCCGGCAGACATCTATGCGATCGGCTGCACGCTCTATTTCGCCGTTACGGGGGAGGTGCCATTTCCCGGCGGTACCCGTCAGGAGAAGGCACAGCGTCAACTGAAGGAGCAGCCCCGTCCGATCCAGCAACTGGAGCCAAGAGTCGGTGACGCCTTCTGTCGGGCTGTCGAAGCCATGATGCGAAAAGACCCCGCGGAGCGGCCGGCGTCGGCCCAAGCCGTGATCGAACTGCTGAAGCCTTGGACGCCGCGATCACCGCTTCCCATGTCGCGGGTGAAGCAAGGGCGGTCTGTGAAGCCTCGGACGGAGAATGCGGCCAAAGATGGACCGCTGGTAGGGGGGGCACCTCCGTCCTCGTCCGGTTCGATTGCTGTTCAGGAGTCGTCGCGGGGATCTGTGCGGGGATCCAATCCATCCACTCGCGGGCTGCTGTCGGAGAGTGAAGAGACTGACAGGGCCGGCGAGTTGCACCCCCAAGGCGAACCAGTGCCAGCGGCCGCCGGATGGGGATGGGTGATCGGGAGAAGCATCGTTGTGGCGGCCGTGGCAGCGGTCGTGATCTTGGCGCTCGTACGACTGTCCTTTGCGTTGGACAAGCAGCAAACGGGCGGGGGGCTCAGCCGTGGGGCCCTCCAGGCGATCGGCTGGGCCGCCTTTGGCCTCGTGTTGGCGATTCAGCTGTTTCTGGCGGCGGGCCGGGAACGGCAGTGACGGAGGTGGGCTGTGGAGAGCCCCGGGCAGGGCTTTCCGCCCGCACGGCAGTCCTGTGCGTTGACAGACCTGCGGGTACGGCCTACGAAATGGGAAGAAAAGCCTGGACGGGTAGCTCAGTTGGTAGAGCAACGGACTGAAAATCCGTGTGTCGCCGGTTCGATTCCGGCCCCGTCCACTGAGGAAAGGTGCCAGCTGGGAGAAGGTGCCAGCTGGGAGAAGGTGCCAGCCATCTGGCTGCCACCTTTTTCTCAGCGGCTGAGCGGCTGCACGACATGGCAGTGCTCGCCCAGCACGTCGGCGAGCGGGTCCTGCTCGCGGCCTGAAAAACCGAGATGCAGGTGCCGCCGCCAGCCCTCCGCGTGCTCGAACCTCCCCGACAGCCTGCCGACCCGGCGTGACATCTCGTCGCCGGAATCGAGATAGCTGTCCATGCCCTGCGAGGCATCGAGCCAGTCCTTCTGGCTGGCATGGGCGGCGAGGGCCCGACGCTTCGTCGCATGCACGCTCGTCGTGTCGATGAACAGGTCCGGCGCGACCGGGCGGCGCAGGCCGTCGCAGAGGCCGTGGGGCATCGCGTGGTAGACGGTCACGTCGTCGGCGTACGGGACAACCGGGGGATCGCTGACGAAATTCGGCGCCCCGCGGGCGAAGGTGGCGGTCACCGCCAGCCGCGCGGTGTTCATGTGGTCTTCCATGTAGTCCTCGGGAGAGTGCGTGAGCACGATCCGGGGTCGCGCCCGCCGCACGACCGCCGCGACCCGCCGCAGCAGCCGCTCCTCGTAGAAGATCAGCAGGTCGGTGGCGAGGCTCTCGTGAAACTCCGCACCCAGGATGCCCGCCGCCGCGCGGGCCTCGAGGGCCCGGGTGCGACTGGTCTCCTCCCGCGACATCGTCATGCTGCCGCAGTCGCCGTCGGCGACGTTGAGATAGTGGATCGCCCAGCCCGCGTCGCGGAGCAGGAGGAGCGTGCCAGCGGCGTAGAATTCGATGTCGTCAGGGTGGGCGACGATCGCGAGTGCGGTAGGCCGATCGTCATGGAATTTTATGTCCGCTGTCACCTTGGCTGTCGTCATCTCGCTCTCTCCTTTGGGCCTTCGGGCCACTATTTGTCGGGGTTTTGTGGGGTCGTCGATGCCGCCGCAGAGGAACCGGCACAAAAAAACGGGCGGTGCCATTGCGGCACCGCCCGTCGTTTTGTCGTGCGGCTTGGTGCCGCAGAGCGAGACTCGGGTGAGTGGAGCTGAACTCAGCTCACCATGTCCTTAGCTCACCATGGCCTTCAGGTTCTTGAGCGCACGCACGCGAACCTTCACGCTGGCCGGCTTTGCGGGCCGATCCTGCAGTTCGCCGGTGAAGGGATTCTTGACGCCCTTCTGAGCCGGGCGGGCGGGCACCTTGCGGCGCTCGATCTTCACCAGGCCGGGGATCGAAAACACCCCGATGCCCTGACCCTTGAGGGACTTTTGAATTTCGTCCGTGAGGGCCTCCATCACCGCGACCACGTCCTTCTTCTGCAGACCGGTCGTCTCGGAGATGCTCCGCATGATCTCGGTCTTCGTCATCGGCTTGCTACCCGACTTCTTTGCCATCGCCATTACCTCCAAAAAGCCAAAAAATTGTGTGCGGTAGTTCCCCACCGCGAACCGGAGCCCGGCACCAAGTGCCGAAAGCGACGCCGATTAGACGCTCTGGGAATGAAAATGCAACCCAAAAATATGGTTTCCGGCCGCAAAATCGCTGTTTCACGGCTTTTTCCCGGTGGAAACGGGCTTTTTGCGGTGTTTTCAGCCCTCTCAGAGGTTGGTTCTCCAGCCGAATTCGCTGCCTGTGATACGATGCACGAGGCGATCGTTGTCGGCCCGTAACGCGGGCGGGAGCGGCGTCTCCAGCCGCCAGACGACGGCACTGGACGGTGTCACTGAATCGTGGATCGTTCCCTTATTGGGGCCCGCCTGATGCTCCCGAAACAGCGACGCGGGGTTTGGTCGGCACTCGCCCACCCGTGGGCCGCTGTCCTGTTGGGAGGCGGTCTGGTGGTGGGTGGCTCTGTCGTCGGTGGCTCTGTCGTCGGGGGATTGTTCGTCGGGGGATTGTTCGTCGGAGCCTGGCGTGTGGGTATGGCAGCCGACGCGGGCGACACCGCGGATGTGGACCCTGCCGACGATGCTGCGGAGGGTGATGCTGCAGCAGCGGATGAAGGAGAGGGCGAAGGGGGGATTGGTTTTCCCAGCGACCGGCTTCGCGAACGGCAATTGGACCGCGGCCGACGGCTCGTCGCGGACCAACGCTGGAGCGATGCCGCGACGTTGTTTGATGAGATTCTTGCCGCCGACAAGGACTGCTTCTTTCGTGCGGATCGACAGCAGCGGACGTGGCAGAGCATCAAGTCCGAGACGAGTCGGCTGATCGGCACACTCGACAAACCGGGACGGGACGCCTACGAGCTGCAGTTCCGCGCTCGTGCGGACCGGATGCTCGAACAGGCCATCGCCGCCAACGACACGGCGGGGATCGTGGCCGTCGCCAGACGCTGGTTTCATACGCCAGCGGGATACCGCGCCACGTTGCTGGCCGCGATCGAGTCGCTCGAGGCGAACCAGCCCCTGGCAGCGGCTGCCTGGCTTGATCGGCTCGCGTCGGTCGATGGGGCCGCCACCTTCGAGCCCACGCTCTCGATCATGCGGGCCATCGCCTGGCTGCGGGCAGGCGACCGTGCCGCAGCGGCCGCCATCGTCGAGCAGGCACGCGCCAGCGGCAGGACCGTGGTGCGCATCGCCGGCAAGGATGTCACGGTGTCGTTTCCCGCCGGCGGCGGCCTCGCCTGGCTGACGGCGCTCGTTGGCGAGCCGAAGAGCAGGACCGGCCGCCATGCTGGCGACTGGGCGATGCACCGCGGCGATCCGGCCCGCAATGGGGTCACGGCGGCATCGTGTCCGCTGCTGGCGCCGCGGTATCGCGTGCCGCTGGCACGCCACCCCGAGGAATCTCGACTGCTCGATGCCCAGCGGCGACTCCGCGCCGATCAGGAGATCGCCGTTCTGCCTGCCGGCGCGCCCCTGGCGGTGAACGGCATGATCCTGGCGCACACAACGATGGGACTCTTGGCAGTCGACTTCGAAACCGGGAAGCGGGTCTGGCTACAGGCAGGTTCTGGTGCCGCGCCACTGCAGGCCGCCTTGGCCAGCGGCGATGGCGCCGCCGAGGGGGGCGATGCCGACGCGGGCGGCTCGTTCAGCAGCGTCTTTGAGGATGCCACCAGCGGGATCATGGCAAGTGATGGTCGGCTGGTATTCGTGGTCGAGAGCCACCCCGACGCCGTCTCGCCGCCACAGACCGGGGGCATGAACTTTCGCCCGGCCATGCCGGGCGGGGGACTGCATGGAAGCGGCGGATGGAAGGGGGGCAATGCACTCGCTGCCTACGACGTTGCCGACCGTGGGGCGTTGCGATGGCGGCTTCCCGCCCGCGGCGGTGCCGGCGATGGAAACGCTGTTCCCGCGACCACGACCGCCTGGTATCTCGGCGCTCCGTTGCCCGTGGGCGAGCAACTGCTCGTGCTCGTCGAGGAGAAGGGGGAGATCCGGCTCGACGTGCTCGATGCCGACACCGGTCGGCTGGAGTGGTCGCAGCCGTTCGCCGAGGTCGACGAAGACCGGGCGATCGACAGTCGCGATAGTCACGCCCGGCGGCTCGCCGGTCTGTCGCCAGCGCTCTCCGAAGGGGTGCTCGTCTGCCCGACCGGCGCCGGTGCCGTGGTTGCCGTCGACCTCGCCACCCGCACGCTGCTCTGGGCAAACGAATATCCGCAGCCGCGTCAGGCGGGCGTGGCGGTGCTTCCCAACGGGATGCGCGTGCAGCGCAATGGGCTTGCGGGGCCGGGGTTCGGTGGGGATGGCGGCCGCGAGCAACGCGTGGGCCGCTGGATCGATTCCATGCCGATCGTGTCGAGCGGTCGCGTGCTGCTGACGCCGGGAGAGTCGCAGGATCTCCACTGTCTTGACCTACGACGGGGCACGACCGTCTGGCGGCTCCCGCGCAAGGATCGGATCTACGTGGCCGGGGTTGTCGACGGCCGGGCCATCGTCGTCGGCCGACGGGGCGTGGAGGCCCTCGACATGACGAACGGCCGCCCGGTCTGGCAGCGGCCTTTGGGGGCCGAGCATGGCAGCCCCAGCGGGCGTGGCATTCTCACGGCGAACAGGCTCTACCTGCCGCTCGATACGCCTGAGGTGCTGGAACTCGATCTGGCCGATGGCCGTATCGCCAGCCGTTCGGCCGCCCGCGGCAACGCGGTGCCTGGCAACCTGCTGGCCTATCGCGGCGAAGTGATCTCCCAGGGGGGCGACTCACTCGACGTGTTCCATCAGTCGGTAGCCCTCGACTCACGGATCGAAACGGCGCTGAAGAACGATGCCCATGACGCGTGGGCGCTCTTGTGGCGCGGCCAGTTGGACCTCGACCAGGGACGGATCGTGAATGGCATCGCGGCAGTGCGGGAGGCCCATGCGTTGCAGCCGAGCCGCGTGCCCGCCGGTGTCGTGGCCGCCGCGCTGCTGTTTGCGCTGCAGCGCGACTTTGCCCAGGCGTCGCCGCTGTGGCGCGAGGCTGTGGCCTTGAGCGGTTCTCCGGCGACGGCCATCGTCGCCTTGCGGGCCACCGTCGATGGATTCCTTCGCTCAGGCGATCTGCCTCAGGCCTGGGAGGCCATGCAGCAGTTGCTGGCACAAGCCGACGCAGCCGCAGCGGGGCCGACTCTCGAGAATGGACAGCCGGTCGAGCCGCTTGCCGCCGCCGACGGCTTGGCCGGGGACGGTCTGGTTGTCGACGGCATCGCGCCTCACCTGGCCGTCGCTCCGGCACGCTGGATTCAGGGGCGGCTCGCCGAGCTGTTCGCGAAGGCGGAACCTCCACTGCGGGCTGAACTCGATGCGTTTGCCATGCGGGAGTCGGCCGCGGCGCTGGCCGCCGCAGGCCCCGCCGCCGACCGTGTGCCGCGACTCCGAGGGTTTATCGAACGGTTCGGCAGACACGAACGTGCTCTTGAAGCCCGTCGGCACCTGGCCGAGGCGCTGGCCGAAACGATCGAGGCCGGCGTGTCGGGCGACGAAAGTCGCGGGCTGGTTATCGAGCGCGACTTCGTGCTCTTCGAGCTTGCCCGCATCGGCGAGGCCGCCGATCGTGACCGTGCCGCCGCGACGCTCGCCGGCATCAGGAGCCGGTTCGCTGGCGCAGCTCCGCAGGTTGGCGCAGCTCCGCAGGTTGGCGCAGCTCCGCAGGTTGGCGCAGCTCCGCAGGTTGGCGCAGCTCCACAGACTGGTTCGCCACCGCAGGCTGGGGCGGCGTCGCAGCGTGGCGGAGAGGGCGACGCATGGCCGATCGGGAGGATCGTCCAGCGACGCGGGGCGGCAGCCCGGAGCAGCAGCCTGGAACAGCGTCAGGCGGATGAACTGCGGTTCGTGCGGTCGAGACTGACGAACATCCCTGTGACGGCCAGTGCCGATTCCTTCCTGCCCGGCCTCGAACTCGCGGTCGACCAGCACCAGCAGTCGGGAATCATGGCCACCGATGGATATGGCAGACCGATCGGCGAGCCCTTCGCGGTCAAGTCGCGGTCCGATGCCGCGCGGCTGATGCCGATGTTTCAGCCTGGTGGAATGGACGAGGCCACGGTCCTCGGACGGGTCGTGTTCATCCGCGGCGGCGCAGGAGTCGCGGCCTTTGAAATGGCGGGGGCAGGACAGGGGGGCGGGAGGAACCGCCCGCTCTGGCTGCTTCCGGACAAGTCTGATCCGACAGGCGAGACGCGGGCCGTCGGGTTTGTCATGAGCATCGGCGGCAGCAGGGCCGCCCGCCTCGGCAACATCGCGCTGGGGGCCCGCGTCTCCGAACCACGAAACGCGGACGAGAGCGGCCGGCGAGGCAACGCAACGGGCTGGGTCGCGCGGTGCACGGGCGTGGCGATCATGGCCGACCGCGTGCTGAAGGTTCACGATCCGATCACCGGTCGGCTGCTCTGGGAGCACCAGCGACTGCCCGCCGCCGGCGACCTGATCGGCGACGACGATTTTCTCTGTGTCTGTCCGGCCGATGGTCGCGGCGCGGTCGTGCTCGCGATGGCCGACGGCAGGATTGTGCGCACGCTCGACCTGCCTGCCAGTGAACGGCGGCTGCTCAGCAGCGGCCGCCACATCGTCTTGGTGCAGCCGAGCGAGCGGCCTTGGAATCCGGCCGCCGATGCAACGGGCGGGCGGGCGGCCTCGGCCGGTGAGGCTCGTCGGGTGCGGCTCGACCGTTTCGATCCCGTGGCTGGCCAGACTGATCCGCTCGGCGAGTATGCCGGCGAGTCGCGGGCCTCCACCGCGGGCGATGGACGACTGGCGGTCGTGGAGCCCCTCGGAGACTTGAGCCTGGTCGACATCGACCAGGCGAGGGTGGTGTTTCGCACGCGGTTGACCGACATGCCTGCGGGGCTCGAGCACCTCACCGCGATCGCTTGGGGCGGCAGGTATCTCGTGCTCGTGGGCCGCGCTGAAACGGCCGAGGAGCAGAGGCAGCTGGAGCGGATCGGTGTCGTCGGCCCCCTTCCCGGCATGCCGGGAAGGGAGATGCCACAGATCGTCACCGGTTCGTTGTGGGCGGTCGACGGCTCGAGCGGCGACATGCTCTGGCCGGTGCCGGCGACGGTCCTCAGGCACTCGTTGCAAAGCCAGAACGGCTCGCAGCTGCCGGTGTTGCTGTTCGCCCGATCGATTCAGGCCGTCCGCGAGCCCGACCGCCAGCGGCTCAGCGTGCTCTGCATCGACAAGCGGACGGGCCAGGCCGTGTATGCCGACGACCGCTTCAACGGCCGCTCCGCGACACGGCCGGATATGATGGTGGTTGGCTGCGGCATCAGCGGCGACCCCGCCACGCACACGATCGCCCTCTCGCAGGCCAGGCGGGATGCTCCCGATCTGCAGCTGGAGTTCACCGGGGCCCCGACCGCCCCGCGGCCGCCGTATCAGGCCTCGGCGACGCGGTCGTCGGCCGCGGCCGATCCCTTGGTGGAAATCGAATACTGGATCAAGAAAGCCCTGACGATTCCGCTCCCTTTCTGAGTCAGAAAGCCCACGGCTCTCCCGCATGCCACGAACGCTCCGCACGCTTGCTGCCATCCTCGCGACGCTGCTCGTCGTGGTGCCCCACCCGCTGGTGGCGGCGCCGCCGTCGAAGGAGAAGGTCGACCTCGTGATCGCCAAGGGGCTCGACTGGCTCGCCCACAAGCAGTCGCGTCGGGGCAGTTGGGCGGCCAACGAGGGCCGCTACCCAACGGCCATGACGGCGCTGGCGGGCACAGCGCTGCTCATGGAGGGCTCGACGACCACGCAGGGAAAATATGCCGAGGCGGTCCGTCAGGCGGTCGACTATCTCGTCAGCCGCTCCCGCCCCAACGGCCTGATCGGCGATCCGAAGGGGGACGATCGCTACACCTACGGCCACGGCTTCTCGATGCTCTTCCTCTCGCAGGTGCTCGGAGAGGAAGAGGACGAACGCCGCCGCGAGGAACTCGTGCGGGTGCTCGACAAGGCGGTGGAATTCTCCGGCCGCGCCCAGACCTCCGACGGGGGCTGGGGCTATGTGAGCGCGAAGGACGGCAACAACTTCGACGAGGGGTCGACCACGATCACGCAGGTGCAGGGGCTGCGCGGCTGCCGCAACGCGGGCATCTCCGTGCCGCGCGAGATCATCGACAAGGCGATCGCCTACATCCACAAGTGCACCATGCCAGACGGCGGCGTGCAGTACAGCTCCAAGGGGGGCGGCGGCCGGCCGGCCATTTCGGCAGCCGCCATCGCCTGCCTGTTCAACGCCGGGGAATACGACGACACGCACGTGCCCCGGATGCTCGACTATGCGGAAAAGCACCTGGGCAACATCGCCAACAACGGCTTCGGCCACTGGCACTACGCCCACTTTTACTATGGCCAGGTGATGTATCGCGAGGGGGGAAAGAAGTGGGAGACCTACCGCAAGCAGATCGAGGAACGGCTCGTGTCGGAGTCGCAGAACGACCGCGACGGCCTCTCCTGGCCGCAGGGTTACATCGGCCCCGTTTACACGACGGCCACAAACCTCACCATCCTGCAGCTTGACCGCGGCACGCTCCCTATTTACCAACGCTGATTACCAACGCTGAGCGGACTCGCCACCACTGACCGTTTTTCATTCCGCAGACATGCCCCGCTTGTTTCGCCCGGAGATCATCATGACGCAAGTGCCCCTCGACCCTTCCGCCATCGACCGCCTGCACGAGGCGCACGATCGGATCCTCGCCCAGCTCTCACGGGTGATCGTCGGCCAGAGCCAGGTGATCGAGGAACTGCTGATCTGCCTGTTCAGCCGCGGCCACTGCCTGCTCGAGGGGGTGCCGGGCCTCGCCAAGACGCTCCTCATCAGCACGCTGGCCAAGAGCCTCGACCTCTCCTTCAGCCGGATTCAGTTCACCCCCGACCTGATGCCGGCCGACATCATCGGCACCGACGTGCTCGAGGAGGACAAGGCGACAGGCGCGAGGCAGCTGCGGTTTCTCGAAGGGCCGCTATTTGCCAACGTGGTGCTCGCCGACGAGATCAACCGCACGCCGCCGAAGACCCAGGCGGCGCTCTTGGAGGCGATGCAGGAACGACAGGTGAGCGTCGGTCGCGTGCGGCACCGTCTGGTCGATCCCTTCTTCGTGCTTGCCACGCAGAACCCGATCGAACAGGAAGGCACCTACCCGCTGCCTGAAGCGCAGCAGGATCGGTTCATGTTCAAGGTGTTTGTCCGCTACCCGACGTTCAGCGAGGAATTCGAGATCGCCCGACGGACGACGGGCCTGGCGTCGGAAGATGCGGAGCCCGTGCTGTCGGCCGCCGATATCCTCAGCCTGCAGCAGGCCGTGCGCGGCGTGCCCGTGAGCGACCACCTCGTGCGGTATGCGTTGACGCTCGTGCGTCAGACGCGGGCTGGTGAAAAGGGCACCCCCGACTTCGTCAGCGATCAGCTCTCCTGGGGCGCGGGCCCGCGGGCCGTGCAGTTTCTGATCATCGGCGCCAAGGCTCGCGCGATCCTGCAAGGCCGCAGCCATGTGGGCGTGGAAGACATCCAGGCGCTCGCCAGCCCGGTGCTGCGCCATCGGATCGTCGTCGGCTTCGCGGCCGAGAGCGAGGGCGTGACCCCGGACGGCATCATTCAGCGGATCATCGAGACGACCCCGGCCAGAGAGGACGAGCTCACCCGTGACGCCCGGTTCCAGACGATATTTGCATCCTGAGGCGATTGCCCGCATCGCGCGGCTGGAGCTGCGCGCGCGGGCCGTCGTCGAGGGTGTGCTCGCCGGTCTCCACAAGAGCCCCTACAAGGGGCAGTCGGTGGAGTTTTTGCAGCACCGGGAGTATGTCCGCGGTGACGATCTGCGGCGCGTCGACTGGAAGGTCTGGGGCCGGCAGGACCGCCTCTACGTGAAGGAGTTCGAGGAGGAGACCAACCTGCGGGTCACGCTGTTGGTCGACGGTTCGGCCAGCATGAACTACGGGTCGGGGCCGCTCGACAAGTACGACTACGCCGCCACGCTCGCGGCCAGCCTCGCCTGGCTGGCGCTCTCGCACGGCGATGCCGTGGGCTGCTGCGTGTTCGACGACAAGGTCAGGGCGAGCGTGCCGCCGCGGACGAAGCGATCGCACCTCGCGAGCGTGGTGGAGGTGCTCGAAACACCCCGGGCCGCTCGCCAGACCGCCTTCCTGCCGGTGCTCAGGTCGCTTGCCGAGACGCTGCCGAGGCGGGGCCTGGTGATGGTGATCTCCGATCTGCTCGGCGATCGCGAAGGCGTGTTCCAGGGCATGCAACTGCTGCGGAAGCGCGGCCATGATCTCGTGCTGCTGCACGTGATGGACGACGACGAACTCGACTTCCCGTTCGAGGGCCCGACCCGGTTCGAGGGGCTGGAACTTCCGGACTCCATCGCCTGTAATCCGCGCAGCCTCCGGGAGGGCTACCTGGCGGCCGTGGGTGAATTTCTCACCGATGTCCGCACCCGGGCCGCGGCGGTGCGGTGCGACTACTCCCTCATTCGCACCGGCGAACCGGTCGACGCGGCGCTTGTGAAGCTTCTCGCTCGCCGCGCCAGCATGGCTGTCTAAAAGAGCTGTCGAAAAGGAAAAGCCGGCCATGCCGACATTCGATTTTCTGCCGCTCCTCTGGTGGGGCCTGCCGATCGCCGCGGCACCGGTCATCATCCACCTCATCAACCTGCTGCGGCATCGCAAGGTGCCGTGGGCGGCGATGGAATTCCTGGTGGCGAGCCAGCGGAAGTACCGCACGCGGGTGCTGCTCAAGCAGATCCTGCTGCTGCTCTTGCGAGTGGCGGCCGTGCTGGGAATCGTGCTGGCCCTGGCGCAGCCGCGGTGGAAGACGGCGCTGGGCCGGATGCTCGGCGGCGCGAGGACGGCCCACGTCGTGCTGCTCGACGACAGTTATTCGATGGGCGACCTGTCGGCAGACGGCCGCATCGGAGATTCGAGCTGCTTCGACCGCGGCCGCCTTGTCGTGGAACGAATCTGCACCGAACTGGCCGCCGCACCGGGGCAGCAGGAGGTGGCGATTGGACGCTTTTCGGCATTCGACACGAGCCGGCTCGAGCAGGAGCGGCGCACGCAGGCTGGACCGCAGGCCGACACTGCGGCGTTCGACATCCGTCTTCAAGCCGTGACGCCACGGCTGGTGCAGGAGGTGCGGGACGAACTGGCAGGCCGGGCTCCCTCCGCGACCGCTGCCGGCCCCCGAACCGCATTGGCTGCCGCGTCTGCACTGATCGACGGAGGCACAGGGGCCGCCAACGTGGTCTGGCTGGTCAGCGACTTCCGCTTCAAGGACTGGAAGGATGCCGACGAGACAGCGACGCTGTTGCGGCAGCTGTCGGATGCCGGCTGCGACGTGAGACTCGTCGACTGCGCCGGCGAAGGTGGAGATGGACGGCAGCCAGGCAACCTGACGGTGGAACGGCTGGAGATGGCCGGTGGCGTGCCCGCCACGGGGGTGCTCGTGCCCCTCGAGGTCGCCGTTCGCAACAACTCCGATCGACCGGTCCGCGACGTGGCCGTCGAACTTCGCGAGGATGCCCTCGGCCGGCCAGGCGTGCGGATCGGCGAAATTCCAGCCGGCGGTGTGGCCACGCAGCGGTTTGACGCGCGGTTCACCACAACCGGCCCGCATCTGGTGGAGGCGCGGATCGGGGCCGATGCGGTGGTCGCCGACAATGCGCGGACGATGGCGGTCGATGTGGTCGACCGTGTCGACGTGTTGCTGATCGACGGCGACCCCATGGGGGGCGGCCGCGTCGGTGATGCCTTCTACGTGGCCACGGCGCTCGCGCCTGGCGCGGGTGCGCCCACGGGCCTGCGGCCGCGGATCGAGCCGCCGCGGAGCCTCGCCACGCTCGACCTCGCGTCGTTTGCCTGCATCTGGCTGCTCGACGTGGAGCGGTTCGACGCCCCGGAGATCGCGGCGCTCGAAGCCTTCGGTCGGGGCGGCGGGGGCGTGGTGTTTTTCACCGGTCCACGCACGAAGGCCGAGCTGGTCAATCGCTCGCTCTATCGCGGCGGCGAGGGACTCTTCCCGGTGCCACTGGCGGGGCCGGTCGACCTGCTGCCCGATGCCGCCGGGGGCGCCGCTGCCGCGCCCGACGTCGTCGTCGAGGAGCACCCAGTCGTCGCGGTGCTCTCCGGCCAGCGGAATCCGCTGCTCGACGCGGTGCGGATCGAACGGTCGATGGCTGTGGAGCGCGGCTTCGAGCCGTCGGCCACCAGCGGCCTGCGCCGGCTGCTCTCGCTGCGCACCGGCGGTCCGCTCGTGGTCGAGCGGCCGTATGGCGACGGCATGGTCGTGGCGGTGCTTTCGACCGCTTCGCCCTCGTGGAACAATTGGGCTCGGGGCAATCCGAGCTGGGTGGTGGTGATGCTGGAACTGGAGAGCCATCTGGCCCGCAGCAAGCGGCGGGCGGAGTCGCTGGAGGTGGGCGACCCCGTCGTCGTGCGGCTCGAGGCGGCGGCTGATGAGATCGAGGTCGACCTGGCCGTGCCACCCGACGGAACGCTCGTGCACCAGACGGCGGTCGCGTCTGCCGCGGGCGTGCTCGAGGCCACACTGCCCAAGACCACTACCGCGGGAGGCTATGTGGCTCGCTGGCGACGGCTCGACGGCACCGAACGCGAGCGGATCTACGCCGTGAACGTCGCTGCCGAGGAAGGCCAGTTGGAATGCATCGGGCGTGAACGGCTCGATCGCACGTTGACTGGCGTGGCGTTCAAATACGACCGGGCCGATTCGCTCCAGCCCGACACCAGCACGATGGCCGGCGTGCCTCTGGCCAAGCCGTTGCTGCACCTGCTGGCGGCAGTGCTCCTCATCGAACAACTGGTGGCGTTTTCGGCCAGCTACCATCCCGCGTCCCGCCGAAAATCAGCCGCCTGACGGGCCCGCGGCCCATTCCCTCATGACTCCATTCACTTCCACCGTGCCGTCGCTGCCGTCGTTGCCGTGCCTGTTCGCCTCCTCCGAGCAGGTGCAGCACCGCATCACGAGCGGGCTGATCGACGGGTTTTCGCAGTGGTGGCAGATGCCCGCTCTCGTGCTGGCGCTGGCGGCCATCGGGCTGTTCGTGCTCTGGATGTACCGCCGCGATGCGGCCGAATTGCCCCGCGGCGTGGGCCTGCTGCTCGCAGCCTTGCGACTGGGGGCGTTGGCTGCGGTCGCGGCTGCCTATCTCGATTTCGAGCGGACGGCCGAGCATGAGATCGTCTTTCCATCGCGTGTGGCCGTGCTCGTCGATTCCAGTGCCAGCATGACGCTGCGCGATGAGCCGTCTGCCGACGGTCAGGCCGGCAACGTGGACGATCCGGCCGACCGCACGCAGTTGGAACCTGCCGGTAACAAACAGGCCGACACGCGGTCGCAGCGGGCGCTGGAGGTGCTGCGAAAGGGAGGACTGCTCGCGGCACTCGCTCCGCGGCACGAGGTGTCGGTGTGGCGGTTCGATGCCGACGCCGAATCGCTCGCCGTGCTGCCGACGGAGGCCAATGCGCATGCGACTGTTTCAGCGCCTGATCCAGCGCCTGCTTCAGCGCCTGCTTCAGTTGCCGACACACCGGCCGACAGCGACTGGCCCACGCGGCTCACGGCCCGCGGCTATGAGACCCGCCTCGGCGAGGCGTTGGCCCGCGTGCTCGACCAAGAGCCTCCTGGTGTGCTGGCCGGCGTGATCGTGCTGACCGATGGCGCCAACAACGCCGGCGTCGATCCGGTGGCGGCAGTGACGGCCCTCGGCAAGGCGGGCGTGCCCGTGCACACCCTGGGGATCGGGTCGGATCGTCTGCCGACGAATGTGCGGGTTGCCGACGTGCTCGTGCCGGCCCGCGTGTTTCCGGGTGATCGATTCGCCGTCACCGCATACCTGCAGGCGCAGGGGCTGGCTGGTCAGACGGTCCGCGTGGAGCTTTCCGAAGTGGCGGCCAGCGACGCCGCGGGGGGCGATCCGCAGGCCGCTGCGGCAACGGGCCGCGTGATCGACACCACGGACGCAGTGCTCGGCGCCGGCGGCGAACTCGTCGCGGTGAGGTTCGATGTGCCCGGACTGGAGGCGCCGGGCCGCCGCGATCTGGCCGTGCGAGTGATTCCGCCCGCCGCCGATCGCACGCCTGCCGATGACCGTCAGGTGGCCGAGGTCGAGGTGGTCGACCGCGTCACGCAGGTGCTGCTGATGGCCGGTGGGCCGAGCCGCGAATACCAGTTCATGCGAAACGTCCTCGAACGCGACAAGAGCGTCGCCGTGGATGTGCTGCTCGGCACCGCCGGCAAGGGCGGCTCGCAGGACGCCCGCCGGATCCTGCCCGCGTTTCCGCCCACCGCCGAGGAGCTGGCGGAATATGACGTGGTGGTGGCCTTCGACTACGACTGGCGGCTGCTCGACGCGTCGGCGCAGGCCCGCCTCGAACGGTGGGTGTCGCGGGAGTCGGGTGGGCTGGTCTTCGTGGCGGGAGGCATCTTCATGGATGCCTGGATCGCCGACTCACAGACCACGGTGATTCGCAACCTCCATCCGGTGGAGCTGCGGCGGTCGGGTCGACTCACGGGTGACGATTCCGCAGGGCGGGCGGAGCCGATGCCACTCGTGTTTTCACGCGACGGCCTCGACGCCGAGTTTCTCTGGTTGGCATCCAGCCGCATCGCCAGCCAGACCGTCTGGAGCGAGTTTCCGGGGGTGTTTTCCTGCTTCGATTCGGCGGGGCCGAAGCCCGGTGCCACGGTCTACACGCGGATCGCCCGCCCTCGGGTGGCGGCCACGGCCGACTCCAATCCCATCTACTTCGCCGGCCAGTTCTACGGTTCGGGCAACGTATTCTTCATGGGCAGTGGTGAGATGTGGCGGCTGCGGTCGCTCGACGACAGCTTGCACGAACGGTTTGCCACGCAACTGGTCCGGCATGTCTCCCAGGGCCGGCTCCTGCGGGGATCGCGACGGGCCAGGCTGCTTGTGGACAGGGATCGGTTTGCCGTGGGCTCCAATGTGGTGGTTCGTTTGGTCGTGCCGGAAGGGGAGTCGGCCGTGCCTGCCGACTGTCGCGTGGTGGCGCCGGATGGGGCGGTGCTGCGGGTGCCGCTCGTGGCTGAACGCGACCGGACCGGCGTGCTCCAGGGCGCGTTTGTGGCCAGCCGCGATGGATCGTGGCGGATCGACGTCGATCTGCCCGGCGCACGCGGGGAGAAGGTGTCGCGTCGCATCCAGGCCCGTCTGCCGGATCGCGAACTCGAGCGACCGCGGCTCGACCGCGGCGTGCTCGAGCAGATGGCCACGCTCTCAGGCGGCACGGCCCACTTCCTCGCCGCGAAGCCATGGACCCCCGCCGACTCGCAGACACTGGCCGCCGGCATCCAGGATCGGTCGCGTCGCGAATACGAGACGGGATCACCCGACGGCGCGTTCAAGCGACGCCTCAACGGCATCCTGCTGGCGCTGGGCACCGCGCTGCTCTGCTGCGAATGGATTCTGCGCCGGCTCGTAAAACTTGCCTGACCAACCTGGTTGTTCCTCCGCCCCAACTCCCCGCATCGTTCCGTCATCGCCGAGAACCTGTCGTGTCGCTCGTCATCGATCCACCGTCGCCCGTTCCCGCTTCCGAAGGCCGGCAGGCCGCCGCCGACGTGGCGAGCTTGCGGGAGATGCTCGCCACGCTGCGGCGACAGGCCCGCGGCTGGGTCTGGTTGGAATCGCTGGCCTGGCTCGTCCTCGCGGCGGTGGGATTCTTTTGGGCGTCGCTCGCGCTCGACTGGTGCGTGGAGCCGCCCCGGTGGGCACGCGGGGTGCTGCTGGTCGGGGCCGCGGTCGGACTTGCCGTGCTTCTCTCTCGAAAGCTGCTCGGGCGGCTGTCCACGGATCTTGGCGATGTGAGCCTGGCGGTCGTCGTGGAACGTTCCCATCCATCGTTTCGTGACAGCCTGTCGACGACGATCGAACTGGCCGATCAGCCCGAGGCGGATGTCAATCCGGCGCTGCTGGCCCGTACAGCCGCCGAAGCGGCCGCCCATCGTGGGCAGGTCCGGCCCGAGCGTATCTTCCGTCGGCGGCAGTTGGCGATGCTGGCCTTCGCGGCGGTCATCGCCGCGGCGAGCATCGCCGGTTTGGCGTTCGCAAAGCCCGCCGTCGCGGGGCTGTGGGTTCGCCGTCTGGCGCTGCTCGGCGACGAGCCCTGGCCGCGGCAGGTGCGGTTGGCGATCGAGAATTTCCCCGGCGGCGTGCGGAAGGTGGCGCGGGGCAGTGATGTCGACGTGATCGTGCACGCGCAGGCCAACGAGCGCCTGCCCGAGCTGGTCGACCTGCGGTGGCGGACGGCACAGACCGGTGGCCCAGGCGGACGCACGTCCCGCGGGCTGCCCGGCACCTGGCGGGTCGACCGGATGGGGGCGCGGGGCGGTGCGACGACAGACGGTCAGGCGTTTGGTCATGTGTTGAAGGCGGTCAACGACAGCCTCGACCTGGAGATTCGCGGTGGCGACGCCCGGCTCCGTGATCTCCGTCTGGAGGTGCTTGATCCGCCGTCGCTTGAAAAACTCCTGATCACGTCCACGCCGCCCGCCTATCTCGGGAGCGGTGGGCGGGAATCGCCGCCGGCACGGGTCGTGCAGATTCCCCGCGGCTCGGCGGTGGAGATCGCGTGCACCGCCACGAAGCCACTCTCCGCCGCGACGATGGTGGCGGTTGCGGGTGGTGGCTCGGCTGCCGAGGTGGTGCTGGCCACGCTGCCAGCCACCGACACGACCGACGCGTCCGGGGCGGGCGGGGCGGGCGGGGCGGCATCGGCGGCGGGCCGCACCATCGTCGGCCGCATCGCGTCGCTCGATGCCGATCGCACCGTCGTCGTGCGGTTCACCGATACCGACGGACTGGTGAATCGCGAACCGGTGACATTCACGCTCTCCGCCCTGCCGGACGAACCGCCCCAGGTGGCCATGCGGCTGCGCGGCATCTCGACCGCGGTCACGCCACGGGCCCGGCTGCCGCTGGTGGGCACCATCTCCGACGACCATGGGCTGGGAGGAGCGTCGGTGCGGCTTAGGGTGGCCGGCGGCGCCGAAACATCGCTGCCGGTTGCACGCGTGCGCGAAGGGGACGCGGTGGTGGAACTGCCCGCCGAGGCGGCCGAGGTGGTGCCACTCGAGCCGCTCGGGCTTGCCGTCGGCCGAAAACTGGAACTGGCGGTCACCGCCACCGACACCTGCACACTCGCCGGCGAGCCGAATGCCGGCACGAGCGACACGTGGTCGCTCGACGTCGTCGCCCCCGAGGTGCTCGTGGCCATGCTCGAAGCCCGCGAGATCATCCTGCGCCGGCGGTACGAGAGCTGCGTGGCCGATCTCACACAGGCCCGCGACGGGTTTGCTGCTCCAGAGCGGCCTGCGGAAGGGGACGCCGCCGGCGACCGCGGCGACGATGCCGCCCGCCTCGGCGATGCCACTGCCCGCGCCGCTGGCGAGACCGCCGAATTGGCCGAAGCCTTCCGCGGCATTCGACTGGAGTTTGACAACAACCAGCTGATCACACCGGAACTTGAGGCAAGGCTTATCGCCCAGATCGCCGATCCGCTTTCCGCACTCGCCAAGCAGGATCTTCCGGCTCTGGCCGTGGCCTGCCGGGCGGGAACGGGCCGTCAGGAACTGGTGCGCCGCGCCGACGAGGTGCTGGCACGGATGCGGGCCGTGCTCGATAAGATGATGGAACTGGAGTCGTTCAACGAGGTGGTGGAACTCCTGCGGGGCATGATCCGCACGCAGGAACAGATTCGTGCCGAAACGCTCGAACAGCAGAAGCGGCGGGCCCGGGAGGCGCTGGAGCGATGAAAAACATCCTGCGATTGAGCGTGCTTCACGGCTGGTTTTTTATCCCCGCAGCGCCAGGCCTGGAGGGCCGGGTAAGCACCAGCGGGCGGAGGCCCGCCAAGAAAAAATCGCACGATGCGATGTTTTTCGTGAACACACCGTCGCCGGCTGCGGCATGCTCGTCGCCGGCGGATTCTGCTACAGGATGCTCTTGGACGAATCTTGGATCGTTCGTGAGTCGCAGAATGCACCGGCTCCTGCGCGTGCCTCCGACCGGCTCCTCAGCATCTGGAGCTGGTGCGGAGGCATCACCAAGAGATACCAGGCCCGGAGGGCCGGGTAAGAACCAGCCGACGGATGTCGGCCAAGAAAAAACGACACGAGGTCGTGTTTTTCGTAAAGCATCTTCGCCGGCTGCGGCATGCTCGTCGCCGGCGGATTCTGCTACAGGATGCTCTTGGACGAATCATGCATCGCTCGTGAGTCGCAGAATGCACCGGCTCCTGCGCGTGCCTCCGACCGGCTCCTCAGCATCTCGGGATTTTATGTGTTGGGATTCCATCTGCAGAGGTCGGTTGAGGGGCACACTGTGCCTTCTCCTGATGATGGCGGCGTGGGGTGGGGCTGCATCTGCCGCGGAGGAGCCGGCCGTGAAGCCGGCGGTGAAGGCTGCGGCGGCGGCCGGTGGTCTGGCCACTCGCGAGCAGGAACTGGCGCAGCAGTTTCGCGACCTCGAAAAGACATTCCTGCGGCTTGCCGACCTGCTGGCCCCCAGCGATCCGCGGCGGGCCGCGCTGTTGCGCAGCGTCTTTGAACAGGCGCGGGATGCGGAGGTGGGCGACCGACTCGACACGATCGTGCAACTGCTGGAGAAGGGGCAGTTGCTCAAGGCAGGCACGAGCCAGAGCAACGCGATCGACACGCTGCGCGAACTGCTCACGCTGCTGGAGTCGGGGGATACCGACAAGCGGCTGGCGAGCGAAAAAGAGGAGGTGCGGCAGTTTCTGGGGCGGCTCACGAAGTTGATTGCCAGACAACGTGACGTCGAGGGCTCGACCGAGGCGGGAGCGAAGGAGGCGCAGCTCGCCGAGCGACAGGCCGCACTCGCCGAGGAGACTCGCGGACTCGCCGGTGACATCGGCAATTTCGCCAAGCGGATGGAACCGAAACAAGACGACGGTAAACAGCCGACTGCCGAGGAGACATCGGAGCGGGAAAAAGAAACACCAGCCGAGTCGGGTGATGCCGGACCTCAGGGGGGAAAGTCTGGGAAGGAGTGTGGGAAGGAGTCTGGGAAGG
>Ga0214919_10004325_pt1 | contig 20840 bp, 20 predicted proteins | sample LL1503_MetaG_FD_177994 | JGI IMG/M metagenome (GOLD analysis project Ga0214919, IMG submission 177994) | Freshwater microbial communities from Lake Lanier, Atlanta, Georgia, United States - LL-1503 | ecosystem: Environmental > Aquatic > Freshwater > Lake | place: USA: Georgia | collected... | reverse complement strand
GCGCGCCAAGCCACCGTCGGCGTCGCCATAGCTGTCGTATTGGCGGTCGCGGCCCTCGATCCGGGTGTCGAGCATGTGCAGGCTGAACAGGCTGCCGAAGTCGAAGCTGCGGTAGATCTTGAGCAGATTGGCCGCGTCGGGCGTTCGGATCGGCATCCACTCGTGGTAAACCCGGGCGGCGATGTTCTTGCGCGTGATCCAGTCACCTTGGGTGGCTGGGTTGTGGTTCTCGGCGCCGCCGACATAGGCGTTGTTGGCGAACTCATGGTCGTCCCAGACCGTGATCCAGGGCATCTTGGCATGCAGCGCCTGCAGGCTGGCGTCGGACCGGTAGAGCGCATAGCGCGTGCGGTAGTCGCTCAGGCTGACCATATCATTGGCTGGCACGGTGACACGTCCGAGCTTGACCGCGTCGGTGTTGCCGAACTGCTTGGGATCGGCGCCGTATTCATAGAGGTAGTCGCCCAGGTGGACGGCGAACTGCGCATCGGACTTCGAGGCTGCGTCGTAGGTGTTGAAAAAGCCTTCCGAGTACAGGCTGCAGGAGAACACTGCAAAGCTCACCGATGAGGTATTGGCCGCCGGCAGCGTGCGGGTGGTGCCGACTGGCGAGACCACGCCGGCGTCGTCGATGAAGCGGTAGAAATACGTCGTGCCTGCGCTCAAGCCGGACGCATCGACCTTGGCCGTGAAACCAGTGGCCTCGCTGGTACCGACCCGGCCCGAACCGACGATACTGGAAAACGCGCTGTCGCCCGCCACCTGCCAGCTCATGCCGACCGGGTCGGTGCTGTCGGCGATCTTGGCGTGGGTCCAGAGGATCACCCGGTCGGCCAGCGGGTCGCCGCTCGCCACGCCGTATTTGAATTCGGCCGGCCTGGCGCTGGCGTCGCTGCAGCCGGCGAGCGTGCTGCCCAGAACCGCCGCGCCGGTGGACGCGGTGACCATGAAATTGCGGCGATTGATTGATGTTGACATGTCTTGACCACTCCCTTGGATGAGCGGATTTCACAGCGGCGATGTGACACGCGTGTGAAGAACCGGCGATCCAGAGGCCAAGACGTTCTAAAGCACTTTCCGGCGCTGGGCCGGCGATCGGATGGTCTGGCGAGTGGGTCGGCCTTTGGCGCGGCGCTGGAGCGAGGCTTGGACCGCACTCGGCGGCAGCCTGATGACCCTATGCCCAGGCGAGATTGATTTTCTTTTTCGATGCCGCGCAATCGCGAAGGTAGAGATTGATCAGGCTTTGGTAGGGAATGCCTGTCTCGTCCGCGAGTGACTTGAAGTAGGTCACCGCTTCTTGGTCCAGGCGTATGGTCACCGGCTTTTTCAACTGCGCGGCGTATGGGTTCTTGCGTGCCGCGGTGAAGTCATATTCCTTGCGCATAGATCACCTTCATGGGTAGGCGTTTCGCTCGCGGCCTTCGGCCTTGCGGGCCGAGATGATGCGCACCAGCTTACCTGCAGATCGGTAGCAGTGGCAGACCACCAGCAATCTCAGGCTGCTGCTAAAGCCAAGCAGCACAAATCGGTCCTCTTCTTCGGAGTGGTCTGGGTCGTCAATCAGTTTGGCGTTTTCATCTGCAAACACTGTCTGAGCGTCCTCGAAGCTCACCCCATGTTTGCGCAGGTTGGCTTGCGCTTTCTTGGGATCCCACTCGAATCTGAGCATGCTGATAGTGTACGCACTCTGTACATACACTGCAATACTTGCTGACCGTCTGCCTGAGCCAGTCGTAGACGTTTCCAACGAGGCATGTGCCTGGTGCCAGGCGGCAGATCGCCCTGAGAAATCAGTTGAGCAGGCTGTCGCAAGCCGGATGCTCCCACCGTGCGCGGTGCCTCGCACCGTTCAGGGTCCGCAGTGCAAGCGCTGGCCCTCGATATCGCAGCGTCTCAGGGCTTGGCCATCCACGCTCCAGGCCGTCAAGGACCAGCCGGTCGGGCGGCGGTCCAGGCTGGCAAAGCCGAAGCCCGAATGGGTTGCGAAGGACTGCACGACGGCGCCGGGCGCGGGCTGCGCGCGCAGCGCTGCGGCCTCGGCGATGAAGCCCTCCATCGCCGAGCCCGAATTGCCCAGCACCACGGTCGCCGGGTGGCTGGTCGCGAAGCCTAGCGCTTCGAACAAATGCACATGGCCGTTGAGCACCAGGTCTATGCCCTGGGCGTACAGGCGCGTCGGCGCAGCGGCCTGCATCACCGATAGCAGCCCCGCGTTGCCGGGTTTGGGCGCGCCGCTGGTGCTGCCGGCGAAGCCCAACACCGGGTGGTGGTTCAGGAAGATGCTGTGCCGCTTGGCCGCGGCCAGTTGCTCGACGCGCGCCAGTTGCAATAAATAACGTTTGAAAACGGTGTCCTGCTGGCTGTAAGCGCGGCCTGCCGCGAAAGACGAGTCGAAGACGATGATCTGGGTGTCGGCCGAAATCGGCAGCGCGTAGGGCTCGGTGAAATCACCGTCCCGGTCTTGCTTCGGGTCCTCGCAAGACAGGTTTTGCGCCCAGCCCCGACTGTCGAACAAGCGGTGCCAGCCCACGCCGGCGCGGCTGCAGGACTCATGGTTGCCGCGAACAAACAGCCAGGGCGCGGCAGTGAGCAAGGGTGCTGCGGGGCGCAAGAAATCGGCCTCCCAGGTGTCAAGCCCATAACCCCAAGGGCTGCCTGCGCAGCCTGTGCGACCCGGCGGACAAGGGCTCTCGCGGTAATGCAGGTCGCCGACATGGATCACCAGGTCGGGCTTGAGCAATGCCGCGCTGCGGGCGATGGCCGCGAAAGGCCAGCGCGCCGGATCATTGCAATCCTGGAAGGCGTTGTCCGACTGCTTCATGCGGCAACCGGTGTCACCGACGAGCACGATGCGCTCGATTTGCGCCGGAGGCGGCGGCAGATGGACGCTGCCGATGTGCAGGTCACGCGCACCCGCAGGCACGGCGACCTCGCAGCTGCGCTGGGCAAACTCGGCGGGCTTGACATCGGCTTGGACGCCGCCCATCCTGGCCGCGATGACGGCAGGCTGCGATCGCGTGCTCATCGCCACCGAACCGCCGCGCCATCGCAGGCTGGGGCAGCTGTCGGCATCGGTCAGCGCCCGCGCGACCCATTGGCCATCAGACGCGGCCTGTAGCCAGGCCTGGGCCACCTCGGGCTGTTGCGCGATCGATGTGCAGCCAAGCGCAGCGGCGACGAGCAGCAAAGCAGTGCAGCTTCGGTACCCCCTCTGCCATCGCGATCTGTCGGCTTGAGAACAGCGTGACGCCGGCGTGGCGAATCGCGCAACCGGGTGATCGGGCAGGTGCCGACTTGTGCGCATGGTCTTGGCGCACCGGGCTCCCGGTGCGATGTCGTGATCGGACCGAAGAAGCTAGCGGCGCTTCGTGACATCTTGGTGACCTGGGTCGTCTGCCAGCCCGCTGCTGCGGCAAATTGTCACGAAAACGCAACGTCACGGCCTTGCCACAGATAGTCCTCAAGCTACGCGCATTCACTGCAATCCGCAGCAGCGCCCACGAACTGGATCCCCGATGAAAAGAGCCTTCCCGCAACCCAAGTTGGCCACCCTGGCAATTTCCCAGGCGATCATCCTGATGATGATGCCGGCGCATGCTCAAGAGGCCACCACCTCGGTCGTGATCACTGGCCGGGCCGGCCCGACGGCTGTCCAGACCGCGCCGTCACAAGGCTCTTTGACAGCGCGGTCAGCGCAGTCGCTGATCGACGATGCGTTCATCCGCAACTTCACGACACCGCAGGCCGATTACACCCAGCTCATCGTCAACACCCCGGGGGCTTTCAGCTATTCGCCCAACGGCGTCGGGCTGGGTGACGCCAAGATCACGATGCGCGGCATGTCCGACAGCAACATGGTCTACACCTTCGATGGCATTCCGTTCAACGACACCAACGGTGTCAGCCACCATTCCTGGGCTTACTTCCCTGCACCGTCGCTGGGTGGCGTGATCGTCGACCGCGGCCCGGGCACTGCGGCCTCTATCGGCCAGGCCACTTTCGGCGGCACGGTGCATCTGCTGTCGCGCAAGCTCGAAGACGAGCGCCGCACCAGCGTGTCTGCGTCGACCGGTACCTGGAACACCCGGATCCTGGGCCTCGAGCACGAAACCGGCAACTTCGGTGCCGACGGCAAATCCAAGCTGCTGGTCAATGTGCAGGACTTGAAATCCGACGGTTACCAGACCTATAACAAGCAAGACCGCCAGTTCATCTCGGGCAAGTTCCAGACCTCGCTGACAAGCAACACCACGCTGACGCTGTTCGGCGACGTCATGAACTTGAAGAACAACACGCCCAGCATCAAGGGCGTGACGCGTGCCAACCATGTCGCCGGCCTGGACCGGGTGCTGCTCAGCGGCGACCCTGCGCAGCCCAACTTTTACGGCTTCAACTTCTACGACTTGAAGACCAACTTCGCTTACGCCGCGATCAACACCGACCTGGGTGACGGCTGGAAGCTCGAAGACAAGCTCTACCGCTACCAGTACCACAACAAGCAGAACTACAACGGCACGACCATCACCGCCAGCAGCGCGGTCGACAAGCTCAACTCCTACGTGACCGTGGGCAACCTGTTGCGTGTGACGCGTGAGTCGGGCACTGGCACGCTGCGCGCAGGCCTGTGGCTCGACCGCGCCGACAGCTTCCGCTACCAGTTCCCGTCGGACCCGCGCACCTGGGTCAATCAGTCGGCGCCGAACTTCAGTGAGACCTACATCACGACGACGATGCAGCCTTACGTCGAATACGAGTTCAAGTTCGGCGACTCGCTCAAGGTCACGCCGGGGCTGAAGTACGCGTCTTACAAGCAGGACTTCGTCCATCTGCAAGACAACGGCGGTGCGGTCGGCCCGCTGGGCGGCGTCTACAACAAGACCACTGGCGTGATCACCGGCGGCGCTGCCAGCCTTGCCAATTCGGTCACTTACACCGATGTGCTGCCGTCGCTCGATGTGCATTACAAGCTCGCGCCGAACTGGACGGCCTACGCGCAATTCGCCGCCGGCGACCAGATCCCCAGCACCAGCGTGTTCGACGTCAAGGACGCCAAGGTCTCGCCCGCGCCCAAGGCCACCAAGACCAAGACGCTGCAGGTCGGCACGGTGTGGCAGTCTGAGCAGATGTCGCTGGCTGCCGATGTCTACCACACCAAGCTCGACGGCGCGTACACGCCCTTGTCGCCTGACGCCAACGGCAATGTCGGCTATGTGCTCAGTGGCACCCAGGTCACGCAAGGCGTCGAGGCCGAAGCCAACTTCGCCCTCGGCAAGGGTTTCAGCGCCTATGCCAGCGTCACCCTCGGCAGCCTGAAATACACCAGCGGCGCGATCTCAGGCCAGTGGGTCGCTGGCGCGCCCAAGGACACCCAGACGCTGGGCTTGAACTACCAGCAAGGCGCTTGGGCAGCCAACATCTCGGCCAATCGCGTCGGCCGGATGTACAGCGACGACAAGGCCGGCGTGCACCAGGCTTTCGTGATCGACCCGGTGGTTATGACCAATCTGTTCGTCAACTACAGCGTCAAGAGCCCGGTCGCCTTCGCCAAGCAGGCCAGGTTGCAGTTGGGCATCAACAACCTGATGAACCAGCACAGCATCGTCGGCATCGCGTCGGCGGCCACTGGCAGCAGCAGTGCCAAGCCGTCTGCGGCTGACCTGTTGACCGTGCTGCCTGCGCGCAGCCTGACGATGACGGCGACCTTGGACTTCTGATCGCTGCGGGGGGCCATTCCTCGGCTCGGCGAATTCACAATCCGCCGATCCCTCCCGGCACAGGATCCGGCGAAGCTCTGCCCGACGCGCTGACCACGACCCGCCCGCAGCGCAGGCCTTTGCCAGCGCCTGCGGGGTCGCGTCTCGCCAGCTTGGTGCTGCATCGCAGTCGACCTGCTGGGATTCCATGTGCGGCGGCTATGGCGGCGCGGGTTGCTGCGGATGGGGCTTGAGGCAGCGCCAGCAGCGCTTCGAAATCCCGGCGATGGGCCCGGGCCGGTTGCCTCACGCACAATCCGCACCGCATGCCCGCTTCCCCCGACGACCGCCATTCGCTTGCCGCGCTGCGCGAGCGCCATGGGCCGCGGCACCGTTGGTGGGTCTTGCTGACGGTGATGATCGGCCACATGGCCGCGCTGATGGCGGCGACCACGGTCAATGTCGCGGTGCCGGCGATCAGCCGCCAGTTCGGCCTCGGCCAGCAGGACGCGCAGTGGCTGGCCACCAGCTTCATGGGGTCGATGACGGTGTCTATGCTCGCCACACCGTGGCTGCTGCAGCGTTATGGCTACCGGCGCTGCTACGCCGTGCTGCTGACAATGCTGGGCCTGGGTGGCTTGGGCGGCGGCTTGTCGCCCTGGATAGGCGGCGTGCTGGCGATGCGGGTGATCGAGGGCCTGGCCGCTGGTGTGTTGCAGACCATCCCCAGCGTGATCATCATGCACGCCTTCGCCAAGCATGAGCAGGGCCGGGCGATGGGGGTGTTCGGCTTCGGCACTGTGCTGGCGCCGGCACTCGGGCCCAGCGTGGGCGGTCTGCTGCTCGACTGGCTGGGCTGGCGCGCGATTTTCTTCTTCGTGTTGCCTTTTTGCGTCGTCGCCGCGCTGTTGGCCAGGCGCTGGTTGCCCCACAGCGCGCCCGGTGGCGTCGCGGTCGATCCGCAGGCCCGGCCGCCCGACCCCTGGAGCCTGCTGCTGCTGGCGCTGCTGCTGGCCTCGCTGCTCAACGGGCTGGTGACGCTGCACGGCGAGTCACCGCAATGGGCTTGGGTTCAGCTGGCGCTGGCCGCCGCGCTGGGGGCCGGATTCGTCGCGCGCCAGCGCCTGGTGGCGGCGCCGCTGATGCAGCTCTCGCTCTACAGCTTGCCGATGTTCAGGCGCACTGCGCTGGTGGCGGTGATCTACGGTGCGGGCTTGTTCGGCTCGACCTATTTGCTGCCGCTGTTCATGATGGTGGCGCTCGGCCTGCCGGCATCGACCGTCGGCTCGGTGCTGCTGCCCTCGGGCATTGCGCTGGCCTGCACCATCCCGCTGGCCGGGCGACTGGCCGACCGCGCGCCGCTGTACCGCACGCTGACGCTGGGCCTGTTGACGATGACCGCGACTTTCGCGGTGATGACCAGCGTCGGCCTGGCCACCGCGCTGGGCTGGCTCACTTTGTGGGCGGTGCTCGGGCGCATCGGCCTGGGCTTCGTGATCCCTTCGCTGAGCCTGAGCGCGATGCGGGTGCTCGATGCGCCGCGCATCGCCGCCGGTGCCAGCACGATGAATTTCCTGCGCCAGACCGGTGGCGCGGTCGGCGTCAACGTCGTCGGCGTCTTGCTCGAGTGGCGGCTGCAGGCCCATGCCGCGCTGGGGCCAGCGGGCACGCTGCGGGCATTCCACGAGGTCTTCGTGCTGATGGCGCTGCTGACCTTTGCCGCAGCGCTGGCGGCTTGGCAGATGCGCCCGCCCAGGACGCCGCCGTCGCAGCCGTCCCCGGCATGACAAAGCGCCGGCCGGCGCTGGTGCACACTTTGCGGCTGGATGCACCCCCCTCAACAGACTTTTGGAGACTTGCCCCATGGGACCCCTGACCGGATTGCGCGTTGTCGAATTGGCCAGCATCGGCCCCGGGCCGCTGTGCGCCATGTTGCTGGCCGACCTGGGCGCCGAGGTGCTGCGGATCGACCGCACCGAGCCTTCTGACCTGGGTATTCCGACCACCACCCGCTTCGATGTCTCCGGACGCAACCGCCGCTCGATCGCGCTCGACATCAAGCAGCCGGCTGGGCGTGACGCCGCGTTGCGGCTGATCGACCGTGCCGACGTGATGATCGAGGGCTGGCGCCCCGGCGTTGCCGAGCGCCTGGGCATGGGCCCCGAGGTCTGCATGGCGCGCAACCCTGGCCTGGTGTTCGGCCGGATGACCGGTTTCGGCCAAAGCGGTCCGCTGTCGCAGGCCGCCGGCCATGACTTGAACTACATCGCGCTGACCGGCGCGCTGCACGCGATCGGCGGCAAGGACAAGCCGGTGCCGCCGCTCAACCTGATCGGCGACTACGGTGGCGGCGCGCTCTACCTGGCTTTCGGCCTGCTGGCGGCGATCTTCGAGCGCAACCGTTCTGGCCAGGGCCAAGTGGTGGACGCGGCGATGGTCGACGGCGTTTCGTCGCTGATGACGATTTTCCACGGCATGGCGGCGTCGGGCCGTTGGGACGTTGAGAAGCGCAATGCCAACGTGCTCGACGGCGGCGCGCCTTATTACGACACCTATGCCACCGCCGATGGCAAGTGGGTGTCGATCGGCGCGATCGAACCCAAGTTCTTTGCCGAGATGGTGCAGCGCACCGGGCTCGACCCCAAGTTCATTGCGTTGCAGAACGACCGCCGCAGCTGGCCCGAGCTGCGTGCGGCGATGGTCGCAGCGTTTGCTGGCAAGACCCGCGACGAGTGGTGCACGCTGCTCGAAGCGACCGACGCCTGTTTCGCGCCAGTGCTCACACTGGCTGAAGCGCCGCACCACCGCCACGCGCTCGACCGCGGTGGCTTCATCCAGATCGACGGCGTGACGCAAGCCGCACCCGCGCCGCGCTTTTCGCGCAGCCAGCCTGCGGTGCCGACCCCGGCGGTCAGGCCAGGGACCCACACCGACGCGGTCCTGGCCGATGCCGGTTTCAACGCCGCCGAGATCGCTGCGCTTCGCGCAGCTGGCGCGGCTTCAGGAGCCTGAGATGAGCGAGCAATCCGACAAGATGGTTCTCCCGCCGGCCACGGCAGTGCCTGCGGTGCCCCGCGCAGCCGCTTCGCTGATCGTGCTGCGCGACGCGCCGCGCGGCATGGAGGTGCTGATGCTGCGCCGCGCTGACCGGCCCGGCGACCAGAACAGCGGTGCCACGGTCTTTCCCGGCGGTCTGCTCGACAAGAGCGACCGCGGCCACTACGAGCGCTGCAGCGGTCTGGACGACGCTGCGGCCAGTGTCAGGCTGGGCTTGCCCAGCGACGGCCTGCACTACTGGGTCGCCGCGGTGCGCGAATGCTTCGAGGAGGCCGGCCTGCTGTTCGCCACCGACGCCAGTGGCGCGGTGGTCGATCTGCACGCGCTGCCAGCCGATGAGGTGGTGGCGATGCGTCATGCGCTGCACACCAACGAGATCGGCATGGCCGAAGTCTGCGAGCGCTTCAACGTGCGGCTGGCCGTCGACCGTTTGGCCTACTACGCCCACTGGATCACGCCGCTGGGCATGCCCAAGATCTTCGACACCCGCTTCTTCGTCACCGAGGCACCCGCCGGCCAGACCGCGGTACACGACGCCAAGGAGACGGTCGAACAGCTGTGGTTGACCCCCGCCGAGGCCGTGTCGCGAGCGCGCGACCTCAGGCTGATGAACGTCACCGAGCGCGAGCTCAAGCACCTGAGCACCTTCCAGCGCGCCGCCGACGTGGTGGCCTGGGCTCGCGCGCAAGCCACCATCCCGCTGAACCGGCCGCGCGTTGGCCAGTCGGCCAAGGGCCGCACACCGGTCAACCTGGGCGACTGGGCTTATGCCGAGTTGGGCCGCATCGACCCCGAGGGCCGCGGCCAGGCCAGTGTCGAGCTGACGCCGGGCAAGCCGGTGTGGTTGTCGCCGCGGGTGTTGCGCGTGACGGCCGACAACGGCAGCATGATGACCGGCCCGGGCACCAACGCTTACTTCATCGGCGCGCCTGGCAGCGACGATTGGGCTTTGCTCGACCCGGGCCCGGGCGACGCCGCCCATGTCCAGGCCTTGCTCGCGGCTGCGCCCGGCCGCATCACCCGCATCCTGGTCACCCACACCCACAAAGACCATTCGCCGGCGGCTGTGGCGATGCGCGAGGCCACTGGCGCACCGACGATGGGCCGTGTCGCCGACTATCCTGAGTGGCAGGACACCGATTTCCAGCCGCAGCAGGTGCTGGCCGACGGCGACCGGTTGCAGCTGGGCGAGGGCGTGACCTTGCGCGTGATCCACACCCCAGGCCATGCCAGCAACCACCTGTGCTATCTGCTCGAGGAAGAAAAACTGCTGTTCACCGGCGACCACCTGATGCAAGGCAGCACCGTGGTGATCAACCCGCCTGACGGCGACATGGCGGTCTACATCGCGTCCTTGCGCCGATTGCTGAGCGAAGACCTGGAGTGGCTGGCGCCAGGCCACGGCTTCTTGATCGACCAGCCGCACGCGGTGGTCAACAAGACCATCGCCCACCGGCTGGGCCGCGAAGCCAAGGTGTTGGCCGCGCTGCAAGCCCAGGCCGGCCCGACCAGCGAAACCGCATTGGTCGCAGCGGTCTACGCCGACACACCCAAGGCGCTGCACGCGATGGCTTTGCGATCGCTGCGGGCCCACCTGCTCAAGCTGCGAACCGACGGCCGCGCCAGCTGCGACGCCAGCGGCGACTGGCGGGCGTGATCGGCCTCGACTTCAGCGCGGCCCATGCCGTGCTGCAGGCCGAGGTCGACCAGCAACGGCTGGCCGGCGTGTCGGCTGCGCTGATGCGAGATGGCGAGCTGATCGACAGCTTTTGCACCGGCCTGGCCGATGTCGAGCGCGGCGAGCCGCTGCGCCCCGACCACATCCACCGCGCTTTCTCCAACACCAAGCTCTTCACCTCGGTGCTGGTGCTGTTGTTGGCCGACGAAGGTAAGTTCGCGATCGACGACCCGATCAAGCAGTGGATCCCGGCGCTGGGTCGGCTGCGCGTGCTGCGCCCGGGCGCTGCGTCGATCGACGACACCGAGCCGCTGCACAGCGACATCACGATACGCCAGCTGCTCAGCCACCAGTCCGGCTTGAGTCACGGCGTGTTCGACCCCGACACGGTGATCTACAAGGCCTACCATGCCTCCGGGGTTCGCAGCGTCGACACCACGCTGGCCGAGCAGATGGACTTGTTCGCCAGGCTGCCGCTGCACTACCAGCCTGGCGAGGGCTGGGATTACGCGCTGGGCTGCGACGTGCTGGCGCGGCTGGTCGAGATCGTCACAGGCCAGCGTTTCAGCGATGCGCTGCAGACCCGGCTGTTCGGCCCGCTGGGCATGCCAGACACCGGCTTCGTGCTGCGCCCCGACCAGTTGCCGCGGCTGACCGCGTTGTACCGCGGTGACCTGACCGACGTGATGAAGCCCGGCCTGACGCGGCTAGACGACACGCCCTGGCCGCAGGCCTACCGCCAGCCGGTGCCGCGCCAGTCGGGTGCTGGCGGCTTGTTCACGACCCAGGCCGACATGCTCGCGCTGCTGCGCCAGCTGATGCCGGGCCGGCCCAGCGTGCTCAAGCCCGAGACGCTGGCCGCGCTGTTCACCGATCAGCTCAGCGCCGATCGCCACGTCCACCTCGCCCACTTGGGCCAGTTTCCCAGCCTGGGCTTTGGCCTTGGCGGCGCCGTCACCCGCGGCGCGTCGGCGCTACAAGGCGCGCTGGGCCATGGCGAGCTGCAATGGGGCGGGCTGGCCGGCACGCATTGGTTTGTCTCGCCGGCCACCGGCCTGGCCGGGGTGGTGATGGCGCAGCGGCACTGGGGTTTCTGGCACCCGTTCTGGTTTCAGTACAAGACGCGCTTGTACCAGGCCGCGGGATGAATACTGCGGCCCGGGCGGCGAGGCCGGCGACTGTTCGCCGCTTCGCCGCCCTGAAGCCCATGGGCTGTGTGTGAATGGTGAATGCCATTCGAACCCAGCTTGGCTGTCAGGGCGTGCTGCGCAGCACAATCGTCTTGATCTTCAGGCGCTGTGCATTGCGGCTCAGGACGTCGTCCAGGCTTGCCATGCGCTTGGTGCCGGCAGCCTCGGCACAGGCCAGGTGCAGGGCGTCGCCGGCGCGCAATCCGCTCGCGGCATCGAGCACCAGCTCGGCCGCGCGCTGAAAGTTGGTGGGCGCGACCGGGAGCAGTCTAAGGTCGGCAGCCACCATGCGTTCGAAGTGCGCCCAGGCGCTCCGGGTCTGCTGCGCATCGATGGCGCCATTGCGCTGCTTGATGCCGAGGGCGCTGGCGAACTCCGTGATGCACCAAGCCGCGGCGACGAGTTCGCCCTTCTCCCGCGCGTACCAGTCCGCGACTGCCACGCTGTGTGGCTCGTTCAGGAACAAAGCCACGAGCACGCTGGTGTCGACATAGACCATGTCAGTACCGCGCCCCGCTGCGCAGCTCCTCCATCACGGGCTCGCTCATGGGCATGGCGCTGCGGGCCTCGGCCAGTTTGAGCGCGAATGCCTTGCGACTCCACTGCGCTGGCCGAATGGACAGGCTGCCGTCGACGGTGAGCAGGGCCTCGACAGTAGCCCCTTCGCGCAACCCGAGCCGATGCACGACTTCGGAGGGGATGCGCAGCGCAAGACTGTTGCCCCATTTCGCTACCCGTAGATCCACAATGTATATCCTTTTATGTATACACATATTACTTGCTGGGCATCAGATGTCAAGCTGCGGTCGGGCCCACCGCTCAGGGCGCTGCCAAGTCGTTGATCTGACTGCGGAATGGATCAGGGTTGTTGTTGGTTCGCTGGCGTGCTCACGCTGTGGATCGCCAACGCGGCTTCGCCGCACTGCCGCAAGCACTTGCCTAACATGTGGCGATGCCGGTGGTGTTTCGCGACAAGGGTTTCCGATTTTTCTTCTACTCCAACGAGGGCAACCCTCGCGAGCCTCATTCGACGGCCTTCTGGCAGGCCACCAGGCCCGGGCTGGCAGTACCGCGCCGCGCCAGATCGGGCCGCATGGCCTGCCATCAATAAGCCGCGTGCTGTAAAAATTAGATTACGCTGCGATCACTTGGCGCGCATTCTGTTGTTCTTGGCGTTGTGCTCAAGCTCGCAGAGGCCAAGTTCTTCCATCAGCGGCGGGATGTAGACGCCGAAGCGCCCACGGAGGCCCTTCTTCAATCCATACCAGCCGCCTACTGGATTGGCCTCTGAGCGGCCCCAGGCTTCAACGCTGCCGTCCTTTGCTGACTTCTGCTCGTCGGCGCCACCGAGTTCGACCCAGTCACTGGCCTTCTTGAGCATGGAATGCAAATCATCGATGCATCTGGCGTCGTAGTGCAGGAGCGTGCTGCCGACAGTGCAGACAAGTATCTTCTTCCCGTCCTTCTCGTCTGTGTGCATCGTGTACTCAGACGTTCCGGGCGGGGTCTTCAGCTTCCACGGATTGTCCTTCGGTCGGTCGGGCTGGGTAGCCATGGCTTTCCTTTCAGCGGAGCAAGTAGAACAGTGGCCATTGCGAAGACCAAGGTCCAAGATAACCGTCCAGGAACAGTGTGACCGCTGGAAGGCTCAGCACAAGATGCAAACCCTAGTAGAACTTGGCGGCTTCGTAATGGGCGCCATGTGATATCCGAAGCCCGCGTCTCCACTGATCAATCAGGGCGTCAGGCGTCAGGCGTCAGGCGTCATATAGTCGCCAGGTATATGTGGTTGCATGACCCAAGGTCTAAAGCAAGTGTTCTACGACACCATGACGCTCACCAGTGGTCACAGAAAATGTACAGCGTGGCTGTGCTCAGGGCCTGGTGGCATGTCGTTGCTGGTCCCCCTTGACCGAGGGGTTGGCGTCGCTGGCGGCGAGTGTTTGCAGTACAAATTCACACCTCTCTCAAGCAAAGGTGGCTTTGCCACTTTGTTTGACCCCCATGGGGGGCGGCCGGCTTCGGCCGGCCTCGGGGCGCTCAGGAACAGAGGCGGTCGGAACGGCGATCAGTTCGATGCCACAGCATGGGTACCAGCCGCCGATAGCGGCATCGACGGCTTGAGCGTGCTCGAAGGAGTGGTCGCGCGCGCCGTCATTGACGTGGATCCCTTCCCGGGCCGTCAGCACGTAGGCCGCAGACGCGTATTGCTACTGCGAGAGCCAATCGTTGAATTCGTCTCCGCCCAGTCGGGAGATTCCATGAAGCACACCCAGAGCATCCGCGACGCCTCGCTCGATCGAGACGAGACCTGTTGTTTCAACAAGCCCGTTCGCCGGTACCGGCACTTGGCCAGTTTCAGTCGATCACTCCAGCGCTGGAAAACTGTTGGGCGAAAGCGAAGATCGTGACGCTCCCCCTCGAACCGAACATCAAATTTCTGTTGCTCGCCGGCCCCCCATGAACCGCGTCAATAGTCGTCACGATCCAAGCGGCGGATGGCGTTGACCAAAGCATGAACGGAATTTGTGAACGCGCATTAGATGCCAGCCCCGCGATTTGCTGGCGAGAACAGACCCTCGCGAACCCGTCTCGCAAGCACAGAAGCTGGTGCAATCGATATTGGTACGGCCTGCGGTGCGTTTGTCGGTGAGGGTGCCGCCCACCTGCCGCCGGAGCTGCGTCACCATCTCAGTAGCCGCGGACCTAGCGCCGCGCCGATTACCGCCATCGCCGCGGTTCCCGCGACATACCAGATGGCCAAGAACGGCAATGCCGTCTCCGGGCAATGAAACGCATAGATGGCCGCGCCTGCAGCCCCGCTGAGCACGCCGGCACAGGCGCCGGCCTGTGCCAGTCGCGTGGGTGCCAGTCGGCGCAACGCGACGAATGCTGCCACGAAGATCGGCACCGAAATCATCAGGACGCTGACGCTGCAAATCCGCCAGCTCTGACCCCACACCATTGCCGCGCGCTCCGAAGGTGGCGCACCGGCATAGGCCGCGATCGCCATCAGCCACAACACCAGGACCGGCAGCACGATGACCCACAGGCCGGCCCGTGCGCTGACGCCCGGACGTGCAAGTCGAGCCAGGGTCGCGAAGCCCACGCACGCCACCGCGCTTAGAAACAGCACCTTCATCCAGAACATCGGTAACCGCATCGCCTGCGCCAAGTCGGGTCGAGTCCCCATCGTCACAAGCATCGTCAGGATCGCCAGCGGGATGCCCACTGCCATCGCGGTCGCGATCTGTCTCGATGCCGCGCCACGGGCCACCACCGCAGTGTCGGCAGCCAGCAAGAAAATCAGGTCATCGGTCTTCATGATGGGTTGCCTACGCGCTTGCCGAGCGCCTTCAGACCGCGATGGATGCCGACCTTCACGGCAGACTCCGACATGCCCAGAAGGGCTGCCGCTTCCGTCACCGTCAGGTCCTTGAGCTTGACCTGCTCGATCGGCAGGCGTTGCCGATCCGGCAGGGTGGCGAGCAAGCCAGTCAAGTCACGGCTTGCGTCGCTGGCATCGGTGCTGGATTCGGCAAAGACCGCCAGCTCATCGTCGAGCGGATCGTGCAAAGCCTCGCGCGCGGACTTCGACCGCAGCAGATCGATCAGCTTGTAGCGGGCGATCGCGTGCACCCAGGCCGTCAGCGGCTGGTCGCTCTGGTAAGTGTGGCGTTTGTTGTGCATCGCGAGCAGGCATTCCTGAACAAGGTCTTCAACTTCATCGGGCCAGCCGAACAGGCGTCTGCGCAAAAAGGCGCGCAAGTGCGCACTGAGCTTTTGCAGGAAGGCCTTGTACGCGGCATGTTCTCCGTCCAGTCCTCGCAGGAACAGGGTGCGGAGTTCGGTCTCGACGTCGCCTAGACGGGATGAAGCTGCTTCTGTAGTTCGCGTCATCAGGTAGGACGGTTACAGTCGATAAAAAAAACTTGCGAAGTGTGCGGCTCGCTGTAACCGACAGACTGCGGCTCACGAAATACCTTCGACCGCGCCATTTGGCGGGTTCGTTCCTCAACCACCGGAGTCATCTCATTATGAACTGTTCCATCGCAATCACCGCATTCACCCTCTCCGCCCTCGCTGCAGGCGCTGCCATGGCGCAGGACACCAAGCCCATGGCCGACAAGATGGCAAGTATGGAGAAATGCTACGGCGTCGCATTGGCTGGCAAGAACGACTGCAAAGCGGGCGCCGGAACAACTTGCGCCGGCACCTCCAAGGTCGACTTTCAGGGCAACGCGTTCAAGGCCGTGCCCGCCGGAACCTGCGTGACGATCAAGACGCCCAAGGGCATGGGTTCGCTGACGGAAATGAAGTCCTGATTCGACCCCTACGGCAATGACCACTCACATGCTTTGCGGGCTCGGGCTCAAGCCCGAGCATCACGACGCGGCGCTGGCTTGCAGGTCGGAAGGCATGTGGTTCGAGGTGCATGCCGAGAACTATCTCGTCGCCGGTGGCCCGCGGCTGCGCCTGCTTGAGGCTGTTCGCGCGCTGCACCCGCTGTCCTTGCATGGTGTGTCGCTCTCGCTCGCGGGTGACGCACCGCTGGCCCCGGCACAGCTCGAGCGGCTGTCCACGCTGGTTCGGCGGGTCGAACCAGCACTGGTGTCAGAGCATCTGGCCTGGTCGGCGTGGCGCGGGATCAGCGTTCCCGACCTGCTACCGTTCCCACGCAGCAAAGACGCGTTGCGGCGCATCGCGTCGAATATCGATCAGATGCAATCGGCGCTGGGCTGCAGGGTGGCGATCGAAAACCCATCTCACTACCTGCCCATTGACGGCCATGAGTGGGACGAGATCGGGTTCCTGAGGGAACTCGTTCATCGCACCGGTTGCGGCTTGCTGCTCGACGTGAACAACGTGTATGTCTCGTCGCGCAACCTCTGCTTCGATGCCTTCAGCTACCTGGATCGTTTTCCAGCCGAGAGCGTCATTGAAATTCATCTCGCCGGTCACACCGTCGATCCGGCGTTGGGCGAGACACTGCTGATCGACTCACACAATGCGCCGATCGCACCGGCGGTGTGGGATCTGTATCGACACCTCATCGAGCGCATCGGTGCCCGACCGACGCTGATCGAGCGCGACGGCAATGTCCCTGCTTTCGGTGCATTGCTCGATGAGTGCCACATCGCAGCTACCGAGTTGCGGCGCGTCGCCGAGCTTTCCGGGCGGCCGTCATGAGCGACTCGTTCGCCGGCTTCCAGGCAAGCTTTGTCGCGTCACTGTTTGACCAGCATGCCACATCGAAATGGACGGCGCAAGCTGCGTTTGCGGTGTACCGCAACACGGTGATGAGCGGCTGCGTCGATGCGCTGCAGGCCAACTTTCCGAGCGTTGCTCGGCTCGTCGGTGCCGACTGGTTTCGTGCGGCCGCCGCGACCTTCGTGCGGGCTCAAGCGCCGCGTGACGGACGACTGCTGATGTATGGCGAGACCTTCGCCGACTTCATCGATTGCTTCGAGCCTGCGCACGATCTCCCGTACCTGGCTGGTGTTGCCCGGCTGGACCGGCTCTGGATCGAAGCCCATACCGCCGCGGACGCGATGGCGGTCGACAGCGCGTGGTTGGCAAGCCTGTTGCCGCAGCAACTCGGCGCCTTGCGCTTGCGACCTCATCCTGCCGCGCGCTGGCGCCTGTTTGACGACCTGCCGATCTATTCGATCTGGACATCCAATCGACTGGGCACGGAAACCCATGACGAGATCGTCTGGCGCGGCGAGGGCGCGTTGCTGACCCGGCCGATCGACGCGGTGGAGTGGCAGGCCCTCGACTTTTCCGGCGCCGCCTTTCTCGACGCCTGTGCGCAGGGCTGCTTGCTCGCTGAGGCTGCAGGTGCTGCGCTGGATATTCAGCCCGATGTCGACATTGCGGCGCTGCTGTCGCGCTTGTTGTCTGCCGGTGCATTGATCTGTCCCACCTCGAACCAAGAGAGACCTCTATGAACCACTCCGCCACCATGTCGACGGCCGCCGTGAGCGGCAATAGCCTGCGGGCTCGTTGGAATCTCGTCGCTAGCAACTTGTCACGTTGGATCGGCCACGATGTGCTGGCGCTCGCCAGCCGAATCTCGATCGCCGCGATCTTTTTTCTGTCCGGGCGCACCAAGGTCGATGGCCTTCTGACCATCACGGACGGAACCTATGAACTGTTCCGAAGCGAATACAAGCTGCCGCTCATGCCGCCAGAGATTGCGGCGCACTTGGCGACCTATGCGGAGCATCTGTTGCCCGTGCTCCTCGTGCTCGGCCTGTTCACGCGGCTTTCTGCGCTGGCACTGTTGGCCATGACCGTGACGATTCAGGTGTTTGTCTACCCAGACGCCTGGCCTACCCACCTGTCATGGGCGGCGCTGTTGCTCTACCTCATCGGCCGCGGCGCAGGCGTACTGTCGTTCGACAAGTTCCTCAAGCTGGCCTGACTGCTTGTTCGAGACCGGCATTCATCACAACCGCCGGCTGGTGATGCGGACCGGGCTCAGGCGCTCAGTGTCGGGCGGGCTGCCGAGCTTCCGACAGCCTGAACGACGCCACCAGTTGCACCAGTTCCCGCGCCTGGTCGCGCAGGCTTTCGGCGGCCGCAGCGCTTTGCTCGACCAGCGCCGCGTTCTGCTGCGTGGTCTGATCCATCTGGGTGACGGCCTGGCCGACCTGCGCCACGCCGGCGCTTTGCTCGCGGCTGGCGGTGCTGATCTCGGCCATGATCACCGTTACCCGGGCGATTGAGGCGACCACCTCGCTCATCGTCGCGCCGGCTTCGTCGACCTGCGCCGTGCCTTGCTCGACCCGTTCGACGCTGGTGGCGATCAGGCCCTTGATCTCGCGGGCAGCCTCGGCCGAGCGTTGGGCCAGGCTGCGCACCTCGGCGGCCACCACGGCAAAACCGCGGCCCTGTTCACCGGCGCGGGCCGCCTCCACCGCGGCGTTGAGCGCCAGGATATTGGTCTGGAAGGCAATGCCGTCGATCGTGCCGATGATGTCGCCGATGCGGCGCGAGCTTTCGTTGATGCCGCGCATGGTCTGCACCACCCGCGTCACTGCGTCGCCGCCGCGCCCAGCCACCGCGCTGGCGCTCTTGGCCAGTTGGTCGGCCTGCGCGGCATTGCTGGCGTTCTGGCGCAGGGTGGCACCGAGTTGCTCCATCGCGGCCGCCGTCTGCTCCAGCGCACCGGCCTGCTGCTCGGTGCGGCTCGACAGGTCGGCGTTGCCCTGCGCAATCTCGCCGCTGGCATGGGCCACACGTTGCGACCCTTGCCGCACGCTGAGCACCACCTGCGCCAGGCTCTGCTGCATGTCCTGCAGCCGCGCCATCAGGCTGGACTGGTCACCCGGGCGCACAGCGATGGCCGCGCTCAGGTCGCCAGCGGCCACCGAGCGGGCCACGTCGGCGGCGGCCTGCGGCTCACCACCGATCAGCGAGCGCAGACTGCGCGTGATCATCAGCGACATCGCCACGCCCACCACCAGTGCCAGCACCACCAGCGCCAGCGTGGCCTTGAAGGTCAGCTGGTAGACCTCGTCGGCCAAGTGGGCCGACTGTTTGCCTGCAGCGAAGTTGAGGGCCAACAACTTGTCGAGTGCGCCGATGCTCTCGTCAGCTGCCAACTTGGCCGCGCCATCACCCAAGTCGCGCGCGTCATCGGCCTTGTCGGCACGACCGAGTGCAAGCACTTTCTGGTGGAAACCCAGGTATTCCTGCCACTTGGCGGCAAACGCGTTGGCCAGCTTGACGCCGTCGGCGTCATGGGGAATCTGGCCGTAATCCGCCAGGCTGGTCGAGACCTTGGCCAAGGCCTCCTTGATCTTGTCCTCGTACTCGGCCCGGTAGCTGGCATCGGCCGCGCGCGAATGTTTCACCTCGAACTCGCGCACATCCAGGATGGCCACTCGCGCCGCAGCCAGCGCGCCCACTGAGGGCAGCCACTTGTCGGACAGATCGACCGACGCCCGCTGCACCCGCGACAGGTTGAAGATCGACGCCGCGCCGAGCGCAGCGGTCAAGGTCAGCACCACGGCAAAAGCCAGCGCCAGCCGTTGGCCAAAGCCCAGTCGGGCCAATGGGCCCGTCAACACAGACAGTAGTTTCATGGTTCAGGCCTGCGGCAGGTTGATCGTTGCTCGGCACACCGTGCGGCATGGCCGCCAGCGGTTCATTTCTTGTAGCCGACGTAGGTCACGCCGATGACCTTGCCGCCACCGTCCTTGACCGGGTTGTAACAAGAGTCGAGCGCGGTGCCGAGCACGTCGACCACGCCGCAGTACGGCTCGCCCTTGCTCACCGCCTCGTAGGCCTTTGCGCGCGCCAGCGTGGTGCCAACGCCGCGCTTGCCCTCGGGCGTCAACACATTGGTGCTGACCCGCACGAACTCGTCGCCTTCTTTGACGAACACCGTGGCAACCGCGCCGGTGCCTTTCTTGATCTCATCGACCACGTCGTAGTTGTTGTTGATCTTGCGGGCACCGAAAAACAGGCCCGGCACATTTTTTTCGCCGGCCTTGTCGGTGCCATCGAGCTTGGGGGCGCCGATCTTGGCCAGGCGCGCGTCGAGCGCGACGATGGCCACCTTGGGATCATTGGCATGGGCTGGGGCGGCCAGTGTCATCAGCAGGATGGCGGCAGCGGCGACGGCAAACAAGGACTTGATCATGGGTTCTCCTAGGGCACGGCCGGGCAAGGGGCCACTCCCGGCCTTGCATCAAGTTGCAAGTGGGCCCAAGCCCATTTCGGCTTTGCCGCGCTCGCCTTGAGCTTGCCCGACAGCTTGTGGGTCGACCTGGACGATGGCCGTGTCATCGCGGTCGCGCTGGCATGGTTCCCTCGTTTGTCGGCTGCGACGCCAGAACAGCGCCTGCGTTTCGAACTCAGCCCGCGCGGCGTTCACTGGGAAGCCTTGGACGAGGACATCTCGGTCGACGGCCTTCTGGCAGGCCACGGTGACCTGAGCCAAGGGCGGGTCGTGGCTGCGGGGTGACGCCAGAACTCCCCGCGCGAGTGCGAGGCCTGTCGTTTTGGCTCGTACGGCCATCCACAGCGCGCAAGCCAGCCCGTCGAACCGGGTACAAGACCTAGATTGCCAGCGCCGCGCCAATCCCCCACACTTCAAGCTTTTCCGGAGGATCTCAGCATGGCGAGCGAAAAGTCTAAGGCGGCGATAGGCACGGGCGGCGTACCGCCGGCAGACTGGCTGGCGCGCCAGGCGAGCGAAGAAATTCT
>Ga0214919_10004324_pt1 | contig 20844 bp, 19 predicted proteins | sample LL1503_MetaG_FD_177994 | JGI IMG/M metagenome (GOLD analysis project Ga0214919, IMG submission 177994) | Freshwater microbial communities from Lake Lanier, Atlanta, Georgia, United States - LL-1503 | ecosystem: Environmental > Aquatic > Freshwater > Lake | place: USA: Georgia | collected... | reverse complement strand
CTAACCCCGCGCTCACCGCCGCCGAGACCACCGCGCGCAACTTATGGTTCACCCAACGCACCGCTGCTGAGTGGCTTCGCCCCGTTGATCCGATGCTCGTTAGTTCTTGGGCTTTCACCCAAGCCGCTGGCGGTGGGAATTGGAGCGCCACCCGCCCGCCGAATGTTGGTAATATTTCCGATACCACCTCTGAAGGTTGGGAAATGGAAGGCACTTATAACCCCATGCGTAATTGGCGCATCACCTTCAATGCCGCGATGCAGGAGGCTAAACGCGTCAATTACGGGGCGGATTTCGCGGCCTTCGTGGCAAAAAATCTTCCACTCTGGACTGATGGCGACGGCGTCGCCGCCACCAGTATCCGCGCCCAAGAAGGATTCGAGGACATACCGTATTTTAACAGCGTAACGGGCACGCGTTTTGGTGGCGCAGCGATTAATGATATGTACATTCCCTATTTAAACGCCGTCGCCGCTAATGGTTCCTCCGTGCAAGAGCTTCGCAAGTGGCGCTTCAACGCCGTAACGAATTACGATTTCGTTTCTGGCCCGCTCAAGGGCTTCAGCATTGGCGGCGCCGCCCGCTGGCAAGATCGCGTCGCCATCGGCTACGGCGTGAAGAAAAATACCATCGGCGTTTGGGTTTCCGATGTGAATCAACCGTTCTACGGGAGTGAACAACTCAACTGCGACGCTTGGCTCCGCTACGCGCGCAAGTTCCGCAACGGCAAGATTGGCTGGTCTATCCAACTCAATATCCGCGACGTCTTCGGCGACGATGATCTCATCGCAGTCACCGCCCAACCCAACGGCCAAGTCGCCTCCGCGCGCATCCCTCAACCTAAGCAGTGGTCGCTTAGTAACACGTTCACGTTCTGAGCGCATTCGCGGTTTAATAATTTAGAGCTAAGTTACCCCTGCTCCGGAGGTTTTTTTATGCTCAAACGACCGGTATCTTTCTCGGCACCGATGCGTCTTTCCTAATCGCGTAACCACGCTTTGCTTTTTCGTAATTTCTTCAGACCTTAATCGGATTATATTCCGCTTGTGCTGTCACCCCGTTGCAATCGTCAGTTAGTTTTCGCCCGCTGCGCTGCATTCGTCGCGCTGGTGGTTTGGTCGTGCTTCTCGCGCGGCGCGGAGCCAGCGATGGAGTTTTTTACCAAAGAGATTCAACCAGTCCTCAACGAATATTGCTACGGTTGCCACGGCGGCGGCATCGCCAAGGGCAGCGTCACGCTTGACGAATTTTCTAATGTCAAAGAACTCAAAGATCACGAGTTGTGGCTACGTGCTCTGCGCAACGTCCGGGCTGGCATCATGCCGCCCGTCGATGAGCCTCACCTCCCTCCCGAGCAATCTGCCAAGCTCTCGCAGTGGATTAAGCGTCAGATATTCGAGCTCGATCCCGCGCAGCCCGATCCCGGTCGCGTGACGTTGCGCCGGCTTAACCGGGTCGAGTACCGCAACACCGTCCGTGACCTTACGGGCGTAGAAGTGGATACGAAACTGGAATTCCCCGCCGACGATTCTGGCCATGGCTTCGACAATATCGGCGATGTGCTGACGGTTTCGCCGCTGCTGCTTGAGCGTTACCTAGACATGGCGCAGACCATTGCGACCAAGGCCTTGCCAGCCCAATCCCGGGTCGTGGCCGAAGCTACAATCCCGGGGCAAAAATTTACCGCTGCCCCTGCGACTGCGCCTCCGGTTATGGTGACAGAGCGTTCACGCCTAAACCCACCGCCCGCGCCGATCGATCTCTCCTATTACGAAACTTCGCAGGTTTATACGAAATATCGGGCACCTCACGCGGGAGATTATCAAGTCGTCTTCGATTTGCGCGCCGTCGAGCGCTACGTCGAAAACGAGTTCGATCTCAACCAAAGCAAACTTACGCTGAAGGCTGACGGGGAAACGTTACTGGAGCGCGAGTTGGGCCGCGAAGGCAGCAAGCCCTTGGAGTTTGTCTTTGATCGCACGTGGGCGGCCGGCGACCACGAATTGACCGTAGAGCTGCGTCCGCAAGGCGAGGCGCGCCCTCAGGTCCGCCAATTGCGCCTGCGTCTCAACGCCGTGGTCGTGCGCGGGCCCATGGCGAAAGAGTACTGGGTCGCGTCCAAAGACTACGCCCGCTTTTTCCCGCACGCGCCTCCGACCGATCTCGCCGATCGCCGCAAGTATGCCGCGGAAATCTTGGGCAAATTTGCGACGCGTGCCTTTCGTCGGCCGGTGGATGCTCCGACCGTGGCGCGGCTCGTGACGCTGGCTGAAAGTGTTTTCACTGAAAAAAACAGCACCTTTGAAGCGGGCATCGCGCAGGCGATGGTCGCCGTGCTGGCTTCGCCGCGCTTTATTTTTCGCGAGGAAGACGTTGAAACGCCGCGCGCTGGTCACGCGCATCCGCTTATCGACGAGTACGCGTTGGCCTCGCGACTCTCGTATTTTTTCTGGTCCACGATGCCCGATGAGGAACTTTTCCGTCTTGCCGCTAGCCAGCGCCTGCGCGCTGAGTTGCCGACGCAGATCACGCGTTTGCTGGCGCATCCGCGTTCGTCGGAGTTGGTGAAAAATTTCACGGGTCAATGGCTGCAGGCGAGGGATATTGCCACTATCGGCATCGACGCCCCCGCTATTTTCCTACGGGAACATCCGCCTTCGCCTGGGTTCAACAGAGCGCGCGCCACCATCCGTCGCATTTCCGAAATTCCCGACGTGAACCGCACGCCCCAAGACGTCGCCGCGCTCGAGGCCGCGCGCAAAATTCGTGCTGAAGTAACCGGTAAAACCGGCCCGCAACTCACCGGCAGCCTTCGCACCGCGATGCAGGAAGAGACCGAAATGCTGTTTGCGCACGTGCTCGCCGAGGATCGTCCGCTTACCGAGCTTATTGATAATCACTACACGTTTCTTAATGAGGAACTCGCCAAGCACTACGACATATCTGGTGTGACCGGCCGCGCGATGCGCAAGGTCACGCTCCCGCCTGATAGCCCGCGCGGTGGGGTTTTAACGCAGGGTACTGTGCTCGCCGTCACCTCAAATCCAACCCGCACCTCGCCCGTGAAACGCGGCGTCTTCATCCTCGACGCGATTCTCGGCACGCCGCCCGCGCCTCCGCCTCCAAATATTCCGGCGCTTGAAGATGCCGCTAGTCCCGAGAAACTCCGCCAGATGACGCTGCGCGAAAACATGGCTCTCCACGCCTCGAATCCACTGTGCGCTTCGTGTCACAGTCGCATGGACCCCCTCGGGCTCGCCCTGGAAAATTTCAACGCCCTCGGCCAGTGGCGTACGAACGAGATGAATCACCCCATCGAGCCCGCCGGCCAGCTAATCACCGGCGAAAAATTCACCGATATCCGAGGCTTGAAACGCATCCTCGCCACCGACCGGCGGCAGGACTTTTATCGCTGCGTGAGCGAAAAACTCTTCACCTATGCGCTCGGGCGTGGCGTGGAATATTCCGACACCGAAACTATCGACCAACTCGTCGCGCAACTTGAAGCCTCGGGCGGTCGTCCATCCGTGCTCATTCGCGGCATCATTGCCTCCGCGCCTTTTCAACAACGTCGTCGCTTCGCGCCGACCGAAGCCGTTGCCTTTAACCCATCTGTTCCCGCTCTCATCTCGACCCCATGAAACCTGCCGCCCCTGCTGCTTTCACTGCTGAGCAACACCTCGCCGCGATGAACCGCCGCCACTTCTTGCGCGGACTCGGGGCTTGCATCGCGTTGCCTTCGCTCGCCTCGCTCGTGCCGACTCGGGCTCTCGCCGCCGCGCCTGCCGCCAAAGGCCTGGCTACGACCGCCACGGGCGCACCCTTGCGCACAGCGTTTGTGTATTTTCCCAACGGTGCCATCCCCGCGAGTTGGTGGCCCGAGGGCAGTGGTACGAGTTTTAATTTTGGTCCCACGCTCCAACCGCTCGCAGCGCTGCGTCACCAATTGCAGGTCGTTAGCGGTCTCGATCACGCCAATGCTCGCGCTGGCAATGACGGCGGTGGCGACCATGCGCGGGGTAACGGTGTGTTTCTCACCGGGGTGCGTCTCAATAAGAGTGCGAACGACATTCGCGCTGGCATTTCGATCGACCAGACGATCGCCAATCAAGTCGGCCACCTCACGCGTTTTCCTTCGCTTGAGCTTACCTGTGATACGGATCGTCGCGCGGGCAACTGCGACTCCGGTTACGCGTGCGCGTATCAGTACAATCTGTCGTGGCGCTCCGCCACAACGCCGATGCCGCCCGAGTCGAATCCGCGCCTGCTCTTTGAACGTATGTTTGGCGCTGGCCCGCGCGGCACCCGTGCCGAAAACGCCCGTCTGCGCATGGAGGCGCGCCGTTCCGTCCTCGATTTCGTCAACGAAGACACGCGCCGCATGCAGAGTCGCCTCGACCTGCGCGACCGCGAAAAACTCGATCAATATCTCACAGGTATTCGCGAAGTAGAAATCCGCATCCAGAAAGCTGAACGCTTCGGGGCCAACGTCGATCCCGACCTCGCTACGCCCGCGGGTATTCCACGCAGTCACGGCGAACATGTGCGCCTGATGTACGACTTGCTCGCGCTCGCGTTTAAGACCGACTCCACACGCGTCGCCACCTTCGCCCTCGCGCACGACGGCGACAACCGCTCCTTCAGCGAAATTGGTGTCGCCGAGGGTCACCACGATCTTTCCCATCATCAGGGAAATCAGGAGCGTATCGCGAAGATTGCCCGCATTGACCGCTGGTATTCCGAGCAATTCGCCCGTTTCCTTCAAGATCTCGAGTCTACTCGCGACGTCGATGGAAACTCCGTGTTGCACAACACGCGAATCGTCTATGGCAGCGGTAATGCCGACGCCAATCGTCACTCGCATGACAACCTGCCTGTAATCCTCGCCGGCGGCGGTGGAGGCCAGTTGAACCCTGGTCGCTACGTGCGCCACGGTTCGAAGCCCATGACAAATCTCTATCTTAGTCTTGCCGATCAAGCAGGCGTGACGGGCCTCGAGCGTTTTGGTGATTCGACGGGTCGTTTAGCGAATATCTAAGTTGCTCCGTTGCATAGGCTGAATTTGGCGCGCTATTAGTGTTCCTAAACGTATGGCTGTAGTTCTCAGGCCATACAGGCTTTGAAAGCCTCCGTGAGCGCGGCGCGGTCGAGATTCTTGCCGATGAATACAAGAGTGTTACTGCGGGCTTCGCCGGATTTCCATTCGCGGTCGAACTTGGCGTCGAAAAGCATGTGCACACCTTGAAAAACGAGGCGTTTGTTAGAACCTCTTACGGCGAGGACGCCCTTCATGCGGTAGATGTCTCCACCTTTTACGCGGAGGAGTTCGCTGATCCACTCGTTCAGTTTTTTACCGTCGAGGTCACCGGGGTTACTGATGCCAACGGAGGTGACTGCTTCGTTGTGTGTGTGGGCGGCGTGGAAATCCTGCTGCCAGGCGGGGCGCGCGGCCTCGCCCATGACGTGAATATGGAGCGGGTGTTCGCCGCAGGCTTCGAAGACGAGGTAGAAACCGGGCTCTTTGACCTTAAGCACGAACTTTCCGTTGCCCTCGCTGAGGAGAAGACGTTGGAGCGTAGCGCCAGGAACGAGGGCATCGCCCTCTTTGAGGCGGGCTTCCCAATCAGCGAAAACGTGGACAGCGGCGTCGCGCGCGATCGCGATGGCGGCTTGGGCTTCGGGGGTATTCAGGTCGCCGTTGACGGGTAATTTCACGGGCATGACGACGACATCGAGTTCGTTTTCGTTACCGTGGTGATGGTGCTCGTGGTCGCACTTGCCGTGGTCGTGGTCACAGTGTGAGTGATCGTGGTCGTCGTGGGCGTGATCATGGTGGCCAATGACGAATTCGTGGGCGCCGATGGGCAGCGCGTAGGCGCCGGCCCATTCGAAGGGATATTCCGGTTGGAGGAACTTGGGGTCGACTTCGACGGCGCGATCGAGGTTGAAGCCGCCGATGTTAAGGACGCGGTCGAGGGGTACGTCGGCGTTTTGTGCGCGATGAATTTTGGCGACGGCGTTGATCGTACGGATGCGGGCCTCGAGGGGCGCGAGTTCGGCGGGAGGGATGAGGTCGGTTTTGTTGAGAATGATGACGTCAGCGAAGGCGAGTTGCTTCACGGATTCGTCGTCGGTACCGAGGTGTTGAAGGATGTGCTTGGCGTCGACGACGGTTACGATGGCATCGAGGCGGAAGTTGGCCTTCATCTCGTCGTCGGTAAAAAACGTCTGCGCGACGGGGCCTGGGTTAGCGAGGCCGGTGGTCTCGATGAGGATGCCGTCGAGGGGCTCCTTACGCTTCATGAGGCGGCCGAGGATGCGGATGAGATCACCGCGCACGGTGCAGCAGATGCAGCCGTTGTTCATTTCGAAGAGCTCTTCGTCGGATTGGATAACGAGTTGGTTGTCCACGCCGACCTCGCCGAATTCGTTTTCGATCACGGCGAGTTTCTTGCCGTGTTGCTCGGTCAGAATGCGGTTGAGGAGCGTGGTTTTGCCGGCGCCGAGGAAGCCGGTGAGGACGGTGACTGGAATGGACATGAAAAAGAAGAAAGGCTTAGCTTGGCGAACGGAAGCAGGCGAGCAACGCCGGAGCGTGACCGTGCCTTATTTCTCTAGGTGGAATTCTACCTTCTCAAATTTGGTGCCCTTGATCTCGACGGTGAAGATACCGGAGAAGTTGATGGTGGTTTTGAGCCAATCGGCTTGGACTTCGAATTGGGAGGTGTCGCCGACGGTTTCGCCGGTGGAGGGATTGGCAACGGCTTGGAGGGTGAGAGGCGTGAATTTACCGCCGGGCATCGCGACGAGCTCGAGCGTCTGGGTTTTGATACGGACAAAGTTCTCAGCGTGGCCGTCTAGGATCCAAGCGGTGAGTTTACCGGTAGTGGCGTCGCGGAGGAGTTCGAGGTTGTAGGCGTGCTCGCCGATTTCGACAAGGGTGCCGCCGTGGGGGGCAGTGTGGGCGTGTTTATTTTCGGCGGGGTGATCGTGGCCGGCGTGGTCGTCTTTTTTGGCGCAGGCGGCTAGGGTGCAGAGGATAAGGGCGGCGAGGGTGGGGCGAATTAAGGTGATCATAAATCAAGACTTTGAAGATATGGCTGCAAATGGCCAGAGGCCGGAGGAAATTTCTTAGTAGGGAGGAAGCTTTGATTAAGTGCTGGGCAGAAGGCCGACGACGTCGAGATCGTAGTCCGTGTAGCGCCGGTAGGTGCCTCGTAGCCAGAGTAGGATCGTGCGACCGCGGGCTTCTTTCCAGATCGGAACGATCGGGCGAAGGTTATCGGTGGTGGAATCCTGCGTGACGGGCGTCCACGTGAAGGAGGCCCCGTCGTCGTGGCAAAAGCTGTGCCGCGGCGAGGAGGGAGGGAAACCGTTTTTGGTACGAGGCGAAGTCGTCGTTGGCGAGAGCGGCGGTGGCTTCGACGACTGTTTCGGCTAGGGCGCGGAGCGCGGCGAGTGGTACCGTTACTGTAGCGGGAGAACTCGGCGTGGTGGGGGAGGTGGCTTCGTGGGCGAGTTGGGCTTGGGCATCGACCAGTAGGGCGCCATGGGTCACGACTCGGTCGCCTGCCGAGAGGCCGGAGAGAATTTCAACGAGCGTGTCGCCGCGGCGACCGAGCTTAACGGTGTGGGGTTCGTACTGGCCGGAGCTGCGTTCCACGTAGGCGATCGGGCCAGTCCCACGGTCAAGGATCGCAGAGCGTGGGGCGGCGAGCATGGCGGGTGAGGGGACGAGTACGCGGCCCTCGGCGACCACGCGGTGGGGCAGGCGATGCGGTTCGCCGCCAGTGCTGTAATGCGGGTTGGGTAGCACGGCGCGGACTTTGGTTGTACGCGTTATCGCATCGAAATTGGGGTCGATGAAATCAATCGGTGCGTGAATGACTTCGCCGGGTACGGCACGCGTGGTGATCTCCAGCGATTGGCCCACCCGAAGCCACGGGAGGTCTTGTTCGTAAGCGTCAAAAACGAACCACATTTTGGAAAAATCCGCGAGTTCAAGGAGACGGTCGCTGACGCTCACGTATTGGCCCTCGTAAACGGATTTTGCCACGACGGTGCCGTTGAAGGGTGCGCGCACGATGATGGTGGCGCTGGGTTGCTGGGATTGCGTGAGGGCGACGACGTCTTCGGCGGTGAGTCCGAGTTCGAGCAGGCGTTCGCGCGCCAAGGCTAATTCGGTGGCAGGGCCCGCTGAGCCGATGCGCAGGCGCTCGACGAAGATACGCTGGGCTGAAAGCACTTCTGGGCTGTAAAGCGTGATGAGCGGCGCTTGGGCGGCGACCTCGGCGCCGATGTAATTAATATGGAGCTTTTCCACGCGGCCGGGCACGCGGGCGGCGACGATGCGGTGGCGGGTGTCGTCGTCTTCGATGCGCCCGTTGACGCGCAGCGTGCGCTCGAGCGGTTGAAGGGTAACGAGTGCGGTCTCGATGCCGATGGTGGTGATCGTGTTCGGCGAAAGAGCGATGACGCCAGTCGGAGCTGCGGCGTTGGGCGCCGCCGCTGCGACGAGCGCCATGCCGCAAACTGTGCATTTGCCCGGTTGCTCCGAGGTGATCCAAGGATGCATCGGGCAGCGATAGATCGCGCCAGCCGCGAAGAGCGAATACGTCACGGCTAGCAGCAGTAATTTGAAGATGAGGCGAGGCATGACGGTGTTGATGTACTAAGCGAGGCAGCGCGTATCCCTGGACGGACGCTCCTATGATGAGCGACGCCTTGGCGAAGCGGGATCAGGATTTCGGTGCGGATTTGGTTTTGGCGGCGGCGTCGAGTTTGGTGAGGAACTTGGCGGGCTCTTTCTTGAAATCGTCGCTGCAACCATCACAGCAGAAGAAGACCACGCGGTCGGGTTGGCCGGCGACGCGGTGGATGTAGGCGGTGGCTTCGCCCATGGCGCCGAGGTCTTCGCCGGAGACGAGACAGGTTTTCAGCGGGTAATTCGTGCGGGCCTTCGCGATGAGTGCGGTGTCTGCCGGCGAGACGGATTTGTTTTCTGCGGCGATGGCAGTGAAGCCGAAACCGACGAGAATAGCAGAGGTAACGATGAGGTGATGGAGGGTGGATTTCATGGATTTGAGATGAGTTTAGAGACCATTAACCCTAAAGCCACGAAATCACCCGAATTTTTTTAAAGGGATTTTCGATCAGCAGGGGTATAGAGAGTTATGAACATGAATGCGGACGAAGTGAAATTGAAGCGGGTCTTGGAGGATTGGCGCGTGGCGCCGGTCGCGAATCGGGCGTTTCGGGCGAGGGTTTGGGCGCGGATCGAACGCGGGCGCGGGTTAGCCGACTGGGTCAGTTTTATGCGCGAGCACGCCGTGGTTTGCGCGGTGGTACTGGGCCTAGCGCTGGGGGCGGGCGCATGGACGGGCCGCGAACGTGCTCGAGTTGGTGTCGAGTTGGATCGGGCGGCGATGCTCACTAGTTACGTGAGCGCGCTGGATGCGCGATCGATGAAAATGCCATGAAAAACTGGTTGATCATGCTCGGTTTCGCACTGGCGGTGGCGGTGGGAGCGTACGTTTTGTTTTTCGCGATCAACGACCAGCCCGAAGTGCGTCGGGCGGCCCGTGCGCGCGATGCGATGCAATGGTTGCGAGCCGAATATCGGCTGAATGACGCGCGGTGGGCGGCGATCAAACAATTGCACGAAGCTTACGACGAGGTGTGCGGGCGGCATTGCGCGGCGATTTTGGCGGCGCGCGAACGCGCCGCGCCGGCGGCGGAAGTCGCGGGGCTCGAACGCGTCTGTGTGAACGCAATGACGATGCATTTTAAGCAAGTGGCCGCGTTGATGCCCGCGGATCAAGGCGAGCGGTATCTGGCGATGGTGTTGCCTAAAGTAGTGGGCTACGATCACGCCGGCGCGCCCACGGTGCGGGTGCAACCCTGATGGCGCCGGCGCACGACAGTTTTAAATCGGCGCGAACTGAGGAAGTGCGGTTAGCCGAAGCGCGTGAAGACGCGGCGTTGATGATGCGCGTGCGTGCGGGTAACGAAGCGGCGTTTGCGGCGATGCTGGCGCGTTGGGAATTGCCGGTGAAGCGGGTCATTGCCCGGATCGTGCTCAACGCGAGTGAGGCGGAGGATTTGGCGCAGGAGACGATGGTGCGCGTGTGGTCACAGCGGGAGAAATTTCGCCCGGAGGCGGCGTTTCGCCCTTGGATATTTTCGATCGCGGTGAACCTCGCGCGCAATCGATTACGTTGGTGGCGGCGGCGGCCGAGTGTGTCTTTGGACGCGTGGAGTGAAACGGGTCATGATCGGCCTTGGCAGGAGGGCGAGCGTCCTAGTGGGGCGGGTGATTTGGAACGCGCTGAGCGGGCGGCGGCGGTGCGGGACGCGGTGGCGGCTTTGCCGGCGGAACTGCGCGAGGCGTTGGTGTTGTTTGAATACGAGGAACTCGCGCAGGCAGAGATTGCGGCGACGCTGGGCTGCACGGTGAAGGCCGTGGAATCACGCTTAGCGCGCGCGGGAGAAGTTGCGCGTGGCGTTGCGCGCGTGGCTCTGAACTTGCGGAGCGCGTTATGCGCGCTGGGCGGGCTATTTATTTCGCGGCCGCGATTTTCACGTCTTCGAGGAGCCAGTGGTCGGGTTGGCGAGACATGAGGCCGGTGATGGTGGCGCCGACTTGCGCGGATTGTAGGGCGACGGCATTGACGCGGAACTGCATCGTCATCGCACGCATCACGCCGGGGATTTCTTCGTGTTTAATTCGGAGGGCAGATTTGCCCGCGTCGATGGCGACGATGACCCCGCGAAGGGAGTGGCGCTTGACCTCAGCTGGGGTAGTCTCGACGGGTTTGTCGGCCGCGTACAGGGCGGGAGCGGCGATAGCGGTGAGGGTGAGTAGGGTGGCGAGGTGACGGAGTTTCATGAAGGAGGCAGCGATGGGCGCGGGAGGTTTAAGCGAAATCAGGGAAGGGCTGCTAGTGGGGCTTCGCAGAGTTCAAGAACGGTTGGCTTGCCGGTGGCGCGGCGTGGAGCCGCGGTCAGGTTGAGCGAACGAGTGAATGGGTTTGGGTCAAAACTGAAGATTTGGACTTGGTTGCGCTCGGCGTTTTGCGTGTAGGAAACCAGCACGTGACCGTTGGATTGGAGCGCGGCGCGAGGGAAACCGCTCGCGCGGGATTGGGTGGTCTCAGCGAGAAGTTGCGGTTGGGAGAGGTTGCCATCGGGAAAGAGTCGGCGGGCGTAGAGCCCGGCGGCGTTGGTATCGGATTTCATTTCCAGCCAGAGGATGATGGCGGAATGATCGGGCAGCATAACGGTTTCTAGTCGCCCGATGGGCCGGCCGAGGTCGACCGGCACGGGCGGGGTGAAGGTCTGGCCGGCGTCGGCGGAAGTGCGGGCATGGACGCGGGCGACGCCCTCGGCGGCGGTGAACCAGCAGACAGTAACGGACGCGTCGAGGGCATCAGCGGCGGGACCGTTGACGGGACAGGCGTGGATTTTCCAGCGGTCATCGCGGAGGGCGGCGGAGGGACTCCAAGTGCCGGCTTTGAGATCAAAAAGGCTATAGCGATTGTCGCGAATTTCCTCGGCGGTGTGGCCGCGATAGGCGGCGAACACGCGGTCGCCCGGTAGGACCGCGAGGGTGTTTTGGCAGCACGTGCACACATCGGAATCGATGGTCCAATCCTGCAAGGTAGCGCCGTCGGGCGCGAGCAGGCGGGCGAGGAGCTTCATCGACGGAGCGTAGGGCGTGTTGGGATCACGCGCGGAGTTGTGGTCGAGTTTGACGTTGCGGGTGGGTTTTGGGTTGAGCGCTTTGGGGTCGCTGACCTGAGTGCTCTCGAGCCAGACGGCGAGGGTTCGGCCCTGACTTAGTGGGGCGAGGGCGACGAATTCGTGGCCAAGTCGGGTCGGCGTGCGCCAAGTGCGACCTGCGTCATCGGAGCGGGAAACCCAGCCGTCGTAGCCGTCAGCGTCGGGGGCAGATTTTTGAAACCACTGGGCGGTGAGCGCGCCGTCGGTACCGACGACGAGTGTGGCGAAGTCGGCCCAATTTTCCATGAGGAGGGGCGTCGTGACTATGGCGCGCGGAGTGGAGAACGTTTGGGCCGTGGGCTTCAGGGTGGCGTGCCAGAGGGTGCGCGAGTTGGGTGCGGTGTCGGCGGGGGCTGGGCCGTAATAGGTGAGGTGTAGCGTGCCGTCGGGCGCGCGGGTCAGGCTCGAGCACTGTGAATCAGCCGGTGCGGGCGTAGGAAGCGTTTCGAGCGACTTGGCAGGGGCTAGAGCAGGAACCAGCGCATTGAGGAGAAAAAGCGAGAGAACGTGGCGCATTACGAAGGATGTTTAAGAGCGAAAGATCGAGCGAGGCACGGATAAAAGAACGGCTCGCTAAACGGTGTAAATTTTGACCGCGTCCATAGCCGCTTAGACTTGGGCGCCGGTAGTTCATCGATCAAAACCTCAGTTCTAGCACCTTTAAAAAGCGGACTTGTTTTCCTTACTTTAAAAACTTACTAATTACTCATGCAAGCAACGCTTACTTCTAAAGGTCAAATCACCATCCCAATCTATGTCCGCAACCGGCTGAATCTTAAGCCGGGCGATGTCCTTGAGTTTGATGAAACTGCCTCCTTTCTCAAAGCCACCAAAACCATTCCACCCCAAGCTTGGGAGGATTTTGCCAAAGGATGGAAAGACCCTTGGCCCGCCGGCCACACCACGTTTGAGGTGATGGACGACCTACGCGGCCCTATGGAAATCCCTACCGACGCCGCGCCATGAGAACAGCCATCGATTCCTCCGTGCTCCTCTGCATCCTCCGGCTTCAGGCTGGCTGGGAGCTGTGGCGTGCCACCCTCAACCGTGCCGCCGAAGAGGGCAGCTTAGCGCTTTGCCCCGTCGTTTTTGCGGAGTGTTCTATCGGGTTTGCCAGCGCTGACGAGGCACTCGCCAGGTTTGACGCCCTCGGTATCGCTTACGATCCCATCACACCCGCCGCCGCTTACCTCGCCGGCCAGATGTTCCTGCGCTATCGGCGCGAGGGTGGGCCACGCCCACAGCTCATCCCCGACTTCCTCATCGCCGCCCACGCTACGGTGCAGGCCGACCGTCTCGCCGCCCTCGACCGCGGCTACCTCCGCACCTACTTCCCTGCTTTGGCCCTGCTCACTCCCTCTGCTTAAAAGTTCGAAATGCCAGCGGCTCGACCTTTTCGTCCGCATGTTAATCTACCTGCGCCATAAATTTTTTGTTAAACGGGTAAAAAAGAAAAGGGAGCCGGCGGTGGTCGACCCCGAGGAACTCGAGAGCTGGTGCGTTAGAAAGACGTGCGGAGGCTGAGCTCGGCGCTGATGGGATCGGCGAGGCGGCGCATGGTGGTGCCGGCGACGGGTTCATAGTCTTCGTCGAGCAGGTTGCGGCCGCGGAGCGAGACCTGCCAGCGGCTCCACGTGTAGCTCGCGGAGGCGTCGACCGTGACGTAGCCATCGGCGATTACGGAGTTGTTGTTGTTGCCGAAGCGGTCGCTCACGTAGCGCGGGCCGCCGCTGACGGAGAAACCGTTGGCGAAGCGTTTTGCGACGAAGGCATTGGCGACCCACTCGGGGACGTTGCTCGGGCGCTTGCCGGTGCGGGAGATGACGCTCGTGCCGAGGTTTTCGTTGAAGTCGGCAAACTTGGAATCGGTGTAGGCGCCGTTGAGTTCGATGCGCCACCCGTCGCCAGGGGAGAGGGCGAGGGCGAGTTCGGCGCCTTGGGATTTCTGAGCGCCGATCTGTTGGCTGATGCGCAGGCCGGTGACGGGGTCGAGAGTGGAGGTGAGGATGTCGCGCTTCTCCAAGTCGAACACGGCGAAGGTGGCGTCGAGTTTGTTTTGGAGGAAGGAGCCCTTGAGGCCGGCCTCGTATTGCTGGCCTTTTTGCAGTGAGAAGTCGGCGCTCGTGGTGGTGAGCGAAACGAGTTGGGTCACGGGCTCGGAGGCACGGCTCAAGGAGGCGTAGGCGTTGACCGTCTTGGAGAGAATCCAGACGCCACCGATGCGGCCGGTGGTGGTGCGGTAGCCTTTCTTGAACGTCGAGAACGGCGTGGGAGATGCCGTGGTGTTGTTGAAGAGGGTGTCGCGCTGGAGGGAGATGTGATCGTAGCGCAGACCGAGGACGGCCCGGAAATTCGGCGTCACGTCGAAGACATCTTGCAGATAAAACGCGTGGGTTTCGACGCCGATGCGGGACGTCTTCTTGAACGGCGCGGCGGGGCCGTAGCCGACGTTGGGGTCGAGGAGCGTGACGGCGGGAATGACAAGGTTGACGTTGCCGGGGGCGCCGCCGCGGATCTGGTCGTTGCGCTCGAAGACGGCGCCGATGAGCAGACGGTTGGCGTGGCCGGCGATGGGTTGCCTGATCGTGAGATCGAGACGGTCGCCAAGGAGAACGTCGTCGCGGTAGATGAGCGTGAGGGCGCCGCGGGTGATGTTCTTGGCGACGGGGTTCCACGTGTTGCTTTCTTCGTTGCGCCATTTGAGGAGCTGGGTGGCGACGTAGGCCTCGTTGCGCAGCTCGATGTCGGGAGTGAGGCGGAGATCGATGCGGAGGCGGTTGAAGACGTTCTCCGTGGCGGCATAGTTATCGAGAATGTTGTAGTTGGTGCGACGGGCGGCGGGATCGACGCGCGGGTTGATCATGCGGTCGGTGGTGGAGACGAAGGTGCGGACCTCGGGCAGCGCGCCGGCGACGGTGGTGTTGATGACAGCGTCGTAGATCGTGGGGCTGCCGTAGTAGCTTTCGTTCCAGTCGTCGAGGAAGGTACCAAACCAAGTAAGGGAAAGTTTCTCGTTGGCGCGCCAACCGACGGAGAGGGCGAGGGCGTCGTAGCGTTGGGAGTTACGGTCTTGGTAACCGTTGTTGTAATTATGCGAATAGTCGGCGCGGTAGGTGAAGCCAGTGACCTTGAGCGGGCCGCCGATGCCAAGGCCGACGCGATAGCTGCCCCAGCCGCCGTAGCTGGCGAGCAAATCGCTGCGGAAGGTGGGTGTAGGATTTTTGGAAATGTAGTTCACCGCTCCGCCGATGGCGCCTTCGCCGAACATGAGGCCGTCGGGGCCTTTCAGGATTTCGATGCGGTCGAGGATGAAGGAGTCGACGGTGCGGGAGGACTGGGAGGCGGTGTTTTGGCGGATGCCGTCGCGCATGATGGTGACGTTGTTGCCGCCGAAGCCGCGCGTGGAGTAGTTGGGGATGGAGCCAAAATTGGTGCCGCCGGTCATGCCGACGGCGGATTCGACGGCTTCGACGGCGGTGCGGAGGCCGCGGAGCTGCATCATCTCCTGGGTGATCACGGAGACGCTCGCGGGCAGGTCGCGCACGGCGAGGCCGAGGCGAGAGCCGGAGGTGGCGACGGCGTCGAGCGGGAGGGAGAAGTTGTTTTCTTTGTCGGCGGTGACGTCGACCTTATCAAGCTGGATGGGCGCGTCTTTGGCGCGCGGCGCCGCGATGGCGGGCGGGGTCGTCTGCGCGTGGAGGGCGGAGGCGAAGAGGAAAGAGAAGGTGAGGACGGGAATTGATTTCATGGGAGAAGCGCGTGGAAAAAATCGGATCGCGGGCGCGCACGCGGACGGGCCAGCGAGGTTCGCCATAGCGGCGAATGGGAAAGGATGACCGCGCGAAAACCGGCGCGGATCAGGCGGGACGAAGAGGCGCGCTAGGCGCGCGGGGGCGGGAGCGGCGGGGCGGCGCGCTCGGCCGAGGCTAGGCTCGGGTGGGAGTCGGGCCACGCGGTTGCGGGGGCGAGAGCGAAGACGAAGCGAGCGGCGGGCTCGTGAGTGAGCGGAATCTTGCCGGCGAACTTTTCGGCGGACGCGGGGGTGTTGGCGTGGTCGGGAGAGTTTTTTGCCGCGTCCACGGCGGAGCAGATTTCGCAGCGGCCCTCGGGACTGAAGGTGCGTTCCAACGCCGCGCCGAGGGAAAGCGTGCGGGCGTTGTCTGTGAACATGCGCGCGTAGGCGAAGGTCTGGACCAAGTCCCAATGACTCCCCGTGGCGAGGAGCCACGCGGCGAGCGTGAAGACGAGGGAGAGACGGTGGCGCATGTTTTTAGAGCGTAAGGCGGTAAGCTGAAAATCAGGAGGCGGGGACAGCGAAGGTGAGGTTCCCCCAGTAGCTCTGCCAGTCGTAGCCGGGGACGTCTTTGAGCGGGATCATGTGGACGAGGCTGATCATCCACGGGCCGGCGTAAGGCAGATCGAAGGCGATGGAGCCGTCGGCGGCGGAGCGGCCTTTGAGGGTGACGAGAATCTTTTCGCGGTGGTGCCAGGCGCGGACTTGGGCGCCGGCGAGGGGCTGGCCGTCGAAGGTGACGGTGAAGGCGAGGCGGGCGCCGGGGCGCGCGGCGAAAGGATCGGACTGCGGGGTGATCTCAAGGCGCTGGCCGGTGCGGACGGCGTAGGTGGCGTCGGATTTTTCGCCAACACGGACGAGGGTTTTGACGCAACGCAGGTAGCGTTCGCGACCGGGCTCGTTTTCATGGCCGGCGGCCTTGCGGGCGGCGGCGACGAATTCGAGGCCATCCTCATTGAGGTAGCCGAGGAATTTGTCGGGCGAGAGCGTGATGGTGCTCGGGTGCGCGTCTTCGGCGATGAGGTGGGTGCCGGGTTTTTCCAAGGTAAGCGGAAAGGCATCGAGGCCGGGCGCGGCGGGGACGCGGGCGATGAGATCGACGGTGCCGGCGGCGGAGTAGTGGCGGAGAGCGGCGACTTTTTCGGCGGTGAAGGGGCGAACGGCGCCGGTGAAATCTTCGCCGACGTTGAGGGTGAGGGAGAGCGGGGTGTTGGGCGCGACGAAGAACTTATCCGGGGCGAGCCAGAATTCGTGGGCGGAGAGCGGGGCGGCCAGAGAGAGGAGGGCGGGGAAGAGGCAGAAAGGCTTCATCGAAGATTTTGAGTGCTCACAGAGATGTGGTTGGGAGGAATATGCCGGCCCCCAGGGGCCTAGATGCCAGTTTTGAGGCGGGCGAGGAATTCTTCGGGCGACCAGGAGGAGCCGTCGATGCGGTGCTGGATTTTTCCGTCGCGGCCGATGAGGAGGGTGGCGAGGGAGTGCTTGAAGACATTTTCGCCGGGCTCGGCGATGACGCCGAATTGGGCGAGGAGGTCGCGGATGGCGGACTCGGGGCCGGTGAGGAAGGACCAGTGCGCAGTGTCGATGCCGCGGGCGTCGGCGTAGGCCTTCAGCACGGGTGGCGTGTCGTAGGCGGTGTCGAACGAGATGGAGATAAGTTCGAGGTCGGTGATGCCGGCTTTTTGGGCGGAGGCTTGCAGGGACATCATCTTGGCGGTCGAGGCCGGGCACATCGTGGCGACGGGGCAGCGCGTGAAAATGAAATTGAGAACGACGCGTTTGCCGCGGAAACGGTCGAAGGCGACCGGCTTGCCGTCCTGATTGAGCAGCGTGAAGGACGGCGCGGTCTCGCCAATCTCACGGTAGGCGTTTTTACCGCGGGTGAACGTGTCCTGACGGAGGGCAAGCGCGGCGGCGGCGATGGCGGGATCCGGCGGCGAGGTGACGATGGCGAAGTTGGTGAGGGGGAAGACGCCGTCGACGGGCAGGCCCATGCGCGCGGAGATGCGCTGGCCCTCGCGGAGGGTGGCGAGGTCAACGCCGGCGGCGGTGAATTCCATCGTCATAGCGGGCATGTAGCCGGGGATTTCCTCGTGGTGGATGAGGAGGACTTTGCGCGGGAGATCGAAGCCGACGATTTCGCCGCGGATGTCGTGCTCGGCGGCGGCGGTGGAATTGGCGGCGACGGCAGGTGCGGGAGGTTTGGGGGCGGGGCGCGAGCAGGCCGCGAGCAAGAGCGCGGTGAGAATGAGGGGAGCGGCGGGATGGAATGTTTTCACGGATGGGAATGACTTCGCAGTTCGAGGGAGGATGCGCGGGCGGGGTGCCTCTAGAACGCGTATTTCAGGGTCGCGACGGCGGTGCGTTGGGGGAACGGGTGGAAGAGGAAATATTTTCGGTTGAGAAGATTATCCACGCCGAGGCTGGCGTTCCAATGGGAGTTGAGGCGCGCGTTGATGCGGGCGTCGGCGACGAAGAAGGCGGCGAAGCCCTGCCACGTGTTCGGGTTGACGTCGGTGTTGTCGAGCGTGGTCCAGAGCTTGTCGCTGTAGCGGCCGGCGACGGTGAAGGCCCAGCGTTGGTCGGGGCGGTAGGTGGCGGTGAACGTCGCCCGCCAATCGGGGATGTTGGGGAGTTTTTTGCCGATGGCGGCGTCGGCGCTCGCGGTGGCGCTGGCGCGGCCGGAGAGGGCGAGGGTTTTGGCGTCGAGGTAGGTGACGCTGCCGGCGAATTCGAGGCCGCGGATGAGGACGTCGCGGCTTTCGAGGGTGAGTTCGACGCCGCGGGCGCGGACGTGGTCCACGTTGGATGCGTAGGAGTAGAGCGTGGGCGAGCCGGGGACTAGGGTGTTGAACTGCGCGATGATGGCGTCGTGGATGTCGTCTTCGAAGAGGGAGACGCGGACGCGGGAGTTGGCGAAGGTGCGCTCGACCTTGAGCTCGGCGGCGGTGACGTCGTCAGGCTTCAGGTTGGGATTGGGCGAGGTGAAGGTGGTGCCAGTGGTGACGAGTTGGTAGAGCTCGGAGGCGGTGGCGAAGCGGTAAGCTTTGGCGAGCGAGGCGGTGACGGTCCAATCGCGCGCGGGAGTCCAGGAGACGGAGGCCTTTGGAGAGAATTTTTCGGCGGAGACGGTGGGCTGGCGGACGATGGTGGTGCCGTTGGCGTTGTAGCCGTCGTAGGCGCGCCATTCTTCATAGCGGCCGCCGAGGGTGACTTTGACGTCGGGCGTGGGCTGCCAGAGTTCTTGGACGAAGAGAGCTTGCGTGCGGGTCTTGCCGTTGCCTTCGGAGACGGTGGTGGTGGCGGGAGCGTCGGCGAGCCAGTCGGTCGTGTTAACGGTGGGGTTGTAGAGTTTGTAGCGGTCGTCGTGGGCGCCGAAGGTGACGGTGTGCGTGGGATTCTTCAGCTCCGAGCGCCAGGTGCCCTTAAGGTCGAGGGTGGACCAACCCGTGCCGCCGAGAATGGCATAGCGGCCGGCGGTGCCGAAGCTTGTGCCGGTGGCCGAGGCGGTCGTGGGCGTTCGCTGTTTGTCTTGGTCGAAACGGTAGAGCGTGGCGGCGGCGTCGAAATCCCAGTGGCCCTTGGTGTCGGTCTTCAGCGAGATGCTGTGGGAGCTGTGCTCCTGGAGGACACGGTTGTAGCCGCTGGCGAAACCGGCCTGGCCGGCGAAGGTGGGTTGGCCCGCGGCGTCGCGGAGGTAGGTGTCCACGGAGGAGTCGGCGTCGTTTTTCCAGTAGCCGATGGTGTAGGCGGCGCGGAGGATCGGCGTGAGGTCGTAGGCGACTTTGAGCTTCGCGTTGGTCATGCGGGTGTGGAGCAGACCGGATGAGCCGAGGATGTTGGCGACGGCGCCGAGTTTGTTGCGCGCGCCGTAGCCTCCGGTCGTGCCGGCGGGGAACGTGGTGCCGGTGACGTAGCTGAGGGGCTGGCTGTGGCTGTCCTGGTAGTTGGCGCTGACCCAGAAGGAGAATTTGCCGAGGCGATCGCCTACGCTGAGCGCGGTCTGGAGCGTGCGGTAGGTGTTGTCGGTGCCGTAGAGGTTGAAGGTCTGGAGCGCGAGGGTCTCGGAGAGGGAGGCCTCGAATTTTTCCGGGAGGCGCGTGGTGATTTCCATGACAGCGCCCATGGAATTGCCGGCGTAGGCGGCGGAGAATGGGCCATACATCATATCGATGCGCTCGATCTCGGCGGGGGCGACGAGGCCCCAGCGCGGGGCGCCGATATTGTTGTTGTTGGCGATGAGGGCGGTGAGCGGAACGCCGTCGGCGAAGATGAGGCTGCGGGCGCTGGAGCTGACGCCCCAGACGCGGGTGGCCATGACGGCCTGGGTGTCGCCGTAGTTGCGTTTGCGGAGGAAGACGCTCGGGAGGTATTTCACGGCGTCCTCGGTATCGACGATGTTGATCGTCTCCTCGATGCGCTGGGCGGTGACGCTCGCGGTGACGGGGAGCGTGAGCGCGGTGATGGGCGACTGGTTGATGCGGGCGGCGTTGACGTCGATACGGTCGAGGGTGACCGGAGTCTCGGCGGAGGCGTCGAGGGCGCTGGCGCGCAGGAGAGGCGCGCCGGCGAAAATGAGGGAGAGAGTGAGAGCGGAAAATGATTTCATGCTGCGGGGGACTGAACAGTTGCGGTGAGACGGCGGTCACGCGCACGGGCGTGGGGACGCGGAACGTCGCGCCGAAGCACGGCGCGGACGGGAGCAAGGGGCGCAGCAACGGGTCGGCGACCCGTGGGCGCGGTTCAGACCGAGGCTCGCGGCGGCGGCACGGGCGGCGCGGCGCGGAGGGCGTTCGGGACGGTTTGGTCGCTAGGCGACCACGGGAAAGCGAGCGGTGCGACGAGCAGCGGCGTCGGGACGGGCGAGAAAACGAGATGGATCTTGCCGAAGGATTTGCCGGGAGCGCCGGGAACGGTGTCGGCGGCGGACTCCTGTTGCTTCGCTTGGCCGACGGCTTCGCAGACGCCGCAGGTGGCGCCGGCGCTGAAGGTTTTCTTCACGGCGGCGGAGAACGACATCGACTGCGAGTAAGTCGCGATCATGCGGCCCCACGCGAACGTCTGCACCAAATCCCAGTGGCTACCGGTGGCTAGAAGCCACGCGGCGAGCGTGAGAATGAGTGAGAATTTACGGCGCATGGACGAAGCGCGATAGAGTCCGGCGACAAAAATAAAATCAAGCGTGATCGTTCTCAGCGGACCGTGCGGAGCTGGATGGCATCCACGAGGCGGTCTTGGGAGACGATGTCGGTGACGACGATGATTTTGTC